>JAEEGI010004580.1_pt1 | contig 32270 bp, 23 predicted proteins | sample 8958751 | NCBI WGS metagenome assembly JAEEGI01 (sample SAMN16246545, study PRJNA631951) | gut metagenome | biome: gut microbiome; feature: rumen; material: KS-attached | host: Bos | place: Iran: Karaj | collected 2018-10
ATGCCGTGGACATCAGCGCTGTGGCTCCCAACGAGAAGGAGACCTCGCTGATTCAGCGTCTGGCCGACTTCACCACCGTTGTCGCCGATGCAGGCCGCAACTACAGCCCCGCGCTGATTGCCAACTACGTCTATGACCTGGCCAAGGAGTACAACCAGTTCTATCACGACTGCAGCATCCTCAAGGAGCAGGACGAGAAGGTGCGCGCCTTCCGCCTGCTGCTCAGCGCCACCGTTGCCGACGTCATCAAGCGCGGCATGTCGCTGCTGGGTATCGAGATGCCCGACCGCATGTAAATCCTAGTGCGATTCATGACATAATACTGGAGAATTGGCACAGTTTTTGCACAATTATTTGGAAAAACTAATTCCTGCAATTAAAAAAACATTATCAATATGAACGATTGGAGTAACAACTACGAGAGCGGCTATCAGACCGCTGCTCAAGCCGAGAACGAGATGACGTTGCAGCGCTATGTCGCTGGTGTGATGCGCAAGGTATATGGCAAAATGACGTTGGGACTGATTCTGACTGCACTCACGTCCTACTTTGTGGCGAATAACCCGACTGTGCTGAATCTGCTTTTTGCTACCCGTGGCATCGTCTGGATTCTGATGCTTGCCGAGCTGGGACTGGTGTTCTTCCTGAGCGCACGCATCGATAAGCTCAGCACCGGCACCGCAACTGTGATGTTCTACATCTACAGTCTGCTCACAGGTCTGTCGCTGGCTCCCATCTTCTTGATTTACACGGGTGCTAGCATCGCCAAGACGTTTGCCATCACCGCAGTCACCTTCGGCTCGATGACCTTGTACGGCTATACGACCCGCCAAGACCTGTCCAAGTTCGGTTCCATCCTGATTATGGCCCTCATCGGACTCATCGTGTCAGTCCTGGTCAATGTGCTGTTGCTGCACAGCCCGATGTTTGACCTGATTATCAGCATCGTCGGTGTGCTCATCTTCGTGGGCCTCACCGCCTGGGACACCCAGTCCATCAAGCGTATGTGCGCCATTGCCGACCCCTCGACGATGGGCAAGATTGCCACGATGGGCGCCTTGAGCCTCTACCTCGACTTCATCAACCTGTTCCTGTACCTGCTCCGCTTCTTCGGCGGCAGCCGCAACTAGACTTTCAGACAACAGAGACAACTAGATAAAACAGCCCCGACAACATCTATTGCTGCCGGGGTTGTTTATTTGCCATCTAGTGTCTCATTTTTGTTGGGATTTGTGGGAAAAATGCTATATTTGTGGCGTTTTTAACCAAGATCAAGAGACATGACTATGAAACGGATATTTAGTATTGTGATGGGCGCTGTGCTGCCTATGCTGGCTTTGGCACAGGGGTGGCCCGCGAATTATGGCGGCGTGATGCTGCAGGGATTCTATTGGGACTCCTACAACGACAGTAAGTGGACCAACCTGGAGTCGCAGGCCGATGAGTTGGCCGAGTTCTTCGACCTGGTGTGGATTCCGCAGAGTGCTTCGTGCGGCGGTACCTCGATGGGTTATGACCCCCTGTACTGGTTCACAAACTACTATTGCTCCTTCGGCACCGAAACGCAGCTGCGGTCGATGATCAACACCTTCAGCAGCAAGGGTATCGGCACCATTGCCGACGTGGTCATCAACCACCGCAAGAGCACGGGTGACTGGGTGACGTTTCCCGCCGAGACCTATAAGGGCACGATGTATCGCCTGCAATCTACCGACATCTGCCGCAACGATGACGGAGGCGCTACGCTCAACTGGGCCACCCAGAATGGTAAGTCGCTGAGCCCCAACAATGACAGCGGCGAGGACTGGAGCGGCCTGCGCGATCTGGACCACTCGAGCGCCAACGTGCAGACCACTGTCAAGGCCTATCTGAAAATGCTGCTCGATGACCTGGGCTATGCGGGCTTCCGTTACGATATGACCAGGGGCTATGCAGCCAGTTACACGGGCCTGTACAACGCCTATGCATCACCTACCTATTCGGTGGGCGAGTACTGGGACGGCAACGTGAGCGCTGTGAAGTCGTGGCTTGACGGGACGAAGGTGAACGGCGTGGTGCAAAGCGCGGCATTTGACTTCCCGTTCCGCTACACCATCCGCGATGCGGTCAACAACAACGCATGGACCTCGCTGCCTGGCAGCGGCGTGAACCTCGATGCCAACTACAGCCGCTATGCGGTGACCTTTGTCGAGAACCACGACACGCAATATCGTGACTCCTACAATCCTCAGGACCCCATCAGCCAGAATATCGAGGCCGCCAATGCCTTCATCCTGGCGATGCCGGGCACGCCGTGCATCTTCCTGCGCCACTGGATGGACTACAAGGAGAGCCTCAAGCAGATGATTTACGCCCGCCAACTGGCCGGCATCACCAACACGAGCTACACGTCGCGCTATTCCTACAGCTCAAATAATAACTATGTCATCCAGCGCACCATAGGCTCGCGTGGCATGCTGATGGCCGCGATGGGCGGGTCAAGCTACACGATTCCCTCGAACTATGTCACCGTGGCCAGCGGCACCAACTATTGCCTGGCGCTGAGCAAGAGCACCGAGACCGCGTGGGCCAGCGTGCCCAGCTGTGAGCAGCTGAACCCGTTTAACGTCACGTTGACAGCGGTGAGCCAGAGCTCGACTGCTCAGATTGTCTATACCCTTGACGGCAGCGAACCCACAGCCACCAACGGCATCATCGTTGCCAGCGGCACGGCCGTGCCCATCAGGAAGAGCGTGACCATGAAGGCAGGTTTGCTGATCAACGGCAGCGTGAGCGGCGTGATTACCCGCCACTATACGGTGGTGAACGAGGACTATGACGCATATGAGATCACCGTCTTCCTCAAGGACCCGACCACAGCGCCCAACAACTGGCCGCGCGTGACCTACTACTGCTGGGACAGCAACAGCGTGCAGCAGTGCGGTGGCTGGCCCGGCGAGGTGATTACCGACACCCGCGTGGTCCATGGCGAGACGTTCTACTACAAGACCTTCAACATCACCGGCGCCAACTACACGCTGAACTTCGTGTTCAGCCAGGGCGGCAGCACGGCCAGCAGCCACCAGACCGTTGACGTGACGGGCGTGCGGGAGACCGCTTTCTTTGAGGTGACCACCCAGAGCAACAAGTATCAGGTCGCCAACGTGACGTCCCAGTATCTGCCATATCTCGACGTGACGTCACAGCCCGGCGATGTGGATGCCAACGGCCTGATTGAGATTGCCGACGTAACCTTGCTGATTGACTATCTGCTGGGAGCCGATGTCTCAGAGATAGACCTCATCGCCGCCGACGTTGACGAGGACGGCGAAATCGGCATCAGCGACGTGGGCACCCTGATAGACATGCTGCTGGGCTGATAACTGAAGGGTCAGTAAGATGGCTGCCAGTCCAGCCCCTGCGGGACTAATGCGAATGATGCGAATTTGTCTGATTATGGCAAATGGTTAAATATCATTTTGTGTAATTAGCGTCGTTAGCGATATCCGCATCAAATAAAGTTCCAGGTCCAACTTCTATATCGTTCCCTGACAGAATATTCAGGCAGATATACAATAAAAGGCGGTTTTCTTAGTTAATTAGGTAAAAGACAAATGTAATTTTTTCTAATTAGAAATGAAACTGAACAAGTCAATACTCGCCATCGTCATGATGGCCACTGCCCTGTCGGCCTGGGCGCAGGACGACATCAAGAACACCGAGTTCAACCCCGTGACCACGGGTGTGACCTCGCTGAGCATCACCCCCGACGCGCGTGGCGCCTCGATGGGTGACTTGGGTGCCGCTACCGAGGCCGACGTGAACTCGCAGTTCTGGAATGCCTCAAAGTATGCTTTCGCTTACAGCCGTGCAGGCGTATCGCTGTCCTACACCCCGTGGCTGCGTAAGATTGTCAACGACATCTACCTGGCCAACCTGTCGGGATACTACAAAATCGGTAGCAACGATAACCAGGCCGTGAGCACCTCGCTGCGCTATTTCTCGCTGGGTGAGGTCATGGCTACCGATGGCGAAGGCGCCACGCTGGCGACCATCAACCCGTTTGAGCTGTCTGTGGACCTGGGTTATTCACGCAAGTTGAGTGAGAAGTTCTCGATGGGCGTTGTGCTGCGTTACATCTACAGCGACTTGGGCTACAGTGACATGAACACGGGTGACCAAACGTCGAGCGCCTCGGCATTCTCGGCCGACTTGTCGGGCTATTTCACGACCTTCCCCATCATCGGTCGCAACGAGTGCCAGTGGTCGCTGGGTTTCAACCTGTCCAACATCGGTTCCAAGGTGTCCTACAACAAGGGTAATGACCCCGCCTATCTGCCCGCTAACCTGAAATTGGGTACGGCCTTCACCTTCCCACTGGCCGAGGGCAATAACCTGACGTTCGCCCTTGACGCCAACAAGCTGCTCGTTCCCGCCAAACCCCGTCTTGCCGATTTCGATGACCCGATGGACTATGACGAGGCCCTCGAGACGTGGAAGAACAAGTCATCGATTTCAGGTATCTTTGACAGTTTCAAGGACAATTTCGCCAAGCGCATCACCTATTCGGTGGGCGCCGAGTATGACTACGACCAGAAGTTCTTCCTGCGCGGTGGCTACTACTACGAGAGCAAGTACGCCGGTAACCGTCAGTACTTCGGTCTGGGCGCCGGTTTTGCGCTTCAGGTCATCAAGATCGATGCCAGCTACATGATTGCCACCGCCCAGAACAGCCCGTTGGATCAGACGCTGCGCTTCACCTTGTCGTTTGACATGGACGGCATTAAGGGCCTGTTCGGCGGCAACTAATCCAACGCCTCACTCCTAACTAAAAAAACCGAGAGATGGCTATGTTCCGCATCGGAATGGGATTTGACGTACACCGCCTGGTCGAGGGTAGACCCCTGTGGCTGGGCGGCGTCAAGATTGAGTGGCAACGAGGCTTGCTGGGGCACAGCGACGCCGACGTTGCCATCCATGCCTTGTGCGATGCCCTGCTGGGTGCCGCCGCGTTGCGTGACATCGGCTACCATTTCCCCGACACCGACCCGCGCTATAAGGGCATCAACAGCCGCGTGCTGCTGCGCCACGTGATGGCGCTCATCGACGAGCAGGGTTATTGCCTGGGCAACTGTGACCTCACCATCTGCGCCGAGCAGCCCAAAATCAATCCCCACATTCCTGCGATGCAGCGCGAACTGGCAGCCTGCATGAACTGTGACCCCAGCCAGGTGTCCATCAAGGCCACTACAACCGAGAAACTGGGCTACACGGGCCGTGGCGAGGGTATCTCGGCCTATGCCGTTGCTCTGCTTGAACGCAAAACCTCACGGCCATGAAGACCGAGGACAAACTGCAACGGCGCATCCCCTATCTTGACATCCTGCGTGTCATCGCATGCCTGCTGGTCATTCTCATCCACACGCCCATCAGGCAATATGACACCTATTACAACACGCCGTCGGTGGCCAGCGCGGTCTATACCGTGTTGGTGGCGGTAAATTGCAACCTGTTTTTCATGATTACGGGTGCCCTGCTGCTGCCCGTCACCCGTCCCGGCCGACGTTTTGTCAAGCGCCGCCTGCTCGTGGTCTTGCCGCCGCTGGTGGTGTGGACGGTGGTCTATCTGCTCGAGCATGCCCTGTTGCTGCACAACTTCACGCCGCGGCTGTTGACCTCAGTGCTGTTCCACCCCGTTGAGGGGCTGTTGTGGTATGTGTATGTGCTGGTGGTCGTCTATGTGACCTTGCCGCTAGTGAGCAAGTGTATCGCCGCCGTGGGCAAGCGGGGTGTGGAACTGGTGTTGGCGCTGTGGGTGTTCTCCTCGTTCATCCCCTATCAGCATGGTGTGTTCATCGAGTCGCTGCAGTACAGCCACAATATGTTCGGCGCCTTTGCCAACTACTACGGCTACGTGTTGCTGGGTTACTACCTGCATCAGTACGGGCTGCCGCGTTTCTCGAGCGGCCATGGTGTGAAGTGGGCGCTGCTGCTGGCCCTGGGCATCGTGGCGATGCCCCTGTTTGAGTTTCTGGTGCAGGACGACTTCGGCATCACCTGGCAGCAGCACATCGACACCATCACCAACGACATCAGCATCAACAACATAGCCATGGCCACGCTGCTGTTTGTGGTTGTGCGCCGTTTCTCCCCCGAGCACTATGACCGCAGGCGTTCGCCCAATGCTGCCCTGTGGTGGCCGCTGCTGAGCGTATGCACCTTCGGCATCTACCTGTCCCAGATGATAGTCCTTCGGCAGATCATCTGGCCGTTGACGGCTTCTTGGCTGGGTACCGGCCCCGTGGTGGTCGATTGCCTGGCGAGCGGCGTACTGGCTTTTGCCGTGTGCCTGTTGCTGGTCGTGTTGCTGCGCCTGTTGCCCTTCCACCGCTATATTGTAGGCAAGTAATTCCTTTTCTTTTTTGATAGGGCCTCATGCGGCTCTTGTCTCATCTTTTTCTGCAATCCACAGGTTGCAGGCATTGTGTATTCTGAAAATCATAAAAAAATGATTACCTTTGCCGAAGGATAAACCAGAATCATGATTAAAGATGAAAAAGACCTTACTTTTGTTTTCTGCATTCATCTCCTTGTTATTGGTGCCCCTGCGTGTGTCGGCAGCTGACGTGACATCGACGACGGTGGCCGTGGGCGACTCCATCATGACGTTGAGCCAGGTGGTGGCTACGGGATTACCTGTGTTATGTGTCGAAACCGTGGACCATGAGGAACCCACGTGCCAGTATGTGTCGGCCCCGGCTGGCAGCATCGGCCGGACCATCCGCAATGCCACCAAGGTGCCGGGCCGCATGACGATTTACCAGCGCATCGACGGCGTGGACAGCTTGATGTATGACAGCGGAGACTATGAGAAAGACGTGAGCGGCATGACCATCAAGATACGTGGCAACTCCAGCGCCTACTACGATAAAAAACCTTATAAAATCAAGTTGCAGAAGAAGCGTGACCTGCTCTTCCGCGGTGATGAGTCGACTTATAAAGATAAAGACTGGGTGCTGCTGCGCGACGAATACTTGCGCACGATGGCAGCCTTCAAGGTGAGCCGTATGGTGGGCATGGTGTGGACTCCAGCCCATCACTATGTGATTGTGGTGCTGAACGGTGTGTACCGCGGCGTGTACCTGCTGTGTGAATCGGTCGACCGCAATCCCGACTGCCGCCTGAATGTGGACAAGAACATGGGTTTCATCTTTGAGTGCGATATCTACTGGTGGAACGAGGCCGTGTATGTCAATTCAGTGGACAGCCCCGTTTATAACTATACGTTCAAGTACCCCGATGAGGACGAAATCACGCTGGAGCAACTGGCTTACATGCAATGGCTGGTGTCGGCTTATGAGGCCAGTTTGACCACACCCGACTACCCTAGGTGGATCGATGTGACCTCGTTTGCCGCATGGATTCTGGTTCACGATATCGAGGGCACCAAGGACGGCGGTGGAGCCAACCGTTATTACACCAAGCAGGACACTACATCGGCGAGCAAAATCGTGATGCCCGTGGTGTGGGACTTCGACTTGTCGGAGCGCACGCCCGAGGATTGGTCACGCTGTCACAACGAGTACATGGGCAAACTGTTCAATAACCCAAACCGTGCCTTTATCAATGAGTACGTCAGGCTATGGTGCCGGATTCGTGACCATTTTGTGGATGACATCACGTCGAGTATGAGCGCCTTTGAAACCGAGGACGAGGGCGTGGCACTGAAAGCTGCCAATAAACTTGAGTTGATTAAGACTGGCTTGAATTATCCGGTCGATCGTTATGTGTGGTGGCGCAACAAGTGGTTCACCGAACGTTTCCCGTGGCTCGATGCAGCCATCATGGCAATGCATGTGCCCCATGACGTCGATGTTGACGGCAGCGTGGACATCTCGGATGTCGTGGCCTTGATTGATATGGTGTTGGGCAATGCCCCCACGATGAGCATCGGCGACATTAACGGAGACGGCATTGTGGGAATCGACGATGTCTCGGACCTGATTGATGAGTTGCTGATGTGAACAGAATGAGAAATGAAGTTAGGAGATTATCAGATGAACATGTATAAGAAAGTGATGATTGCATGGGCTGTTGTCATGTTGATGATGGCCAGCCGAGTGTCGGCAGCTGACGTGACATCGACGACGGTGGCCGTGGGCGACTCCATCATGACGTTGAGCCAGGTAGTGGCCACGGGATTGCCTGTGTTGTGTGTCGAGACTGTGGAACATGAGGAGCCCGCTTGTGACTATGTTTCGGCTCCAGCCGGTTGCATGGGGTTAGGCATCAGCAATGCGACCAAGGTGCCCGGACGATTAACCGTTTACCAGCGCATCGGCGGCATGGACAGCCTGATGTATGACAGCGGTGACTATGAGAAGGACGTGAGCGGCATGACCATCAAGATACGTGGCAACTCCAGTGCCTACTATGACAAAAAGCCGTATAAAATCAAGCTGCAGAAGAAGCGCGACCTGCTCTTCCGTGGCAATGAGTCGATGTACAAGGACAAGAACTGGGTGCTGCTGCGTGACGAGATGCTGCGCACGATGGCTGCCTTCAAGGTGAGCCGCCTTGTGGGCATGGTGTGGACTCCCGGCTGCCGTTATGTGAATGTGGTGCTCAATGGCGTGTACCGCGGTGTGTACCTGTTGTGTGAGTCGGTCGAGCGCAATCCCGACTGCCGCCTGAATGTGGACAAGAACACGGGCTTCATCTTTGAGTGTGACCCCTACTGGTGGAACGAAGGAGTGTATGTGACTTCGACCCATTCACCGTCTTATAACTACACGTTCAAGTACCCCGACGAAGACGAGATCACCCCGCAGCAGTTGGCGTATATGCAGGGTCTGGTGACGGCCTATGAAGCTAGCCTGACCACGCCTGACTATCCTCAACTGATCGATGTGACCTCATTTGCCGCTTGGTGCCTGGTCCACGACATCGAAGGGTCCAAGGACGAGGCGGGCGCCAACCGGTACTATACCAAGTATGACACCACATCGGCCAGTAAGATTGTGATGCCTATGGTGTGGGACTTCGATATGTCGGAGCGCACACCGTCAGAATGGTCGCGGTGCCACAGTGTCCACATGAGCATTTTGTTCAACAACCCAAATCGGACGTACGTCAACGAGTTCGTCAGGCTATGGTGCCAGATTCGTGACCATTTTGTGGACGACATCACGTCGAGCATGAATGCCTTTGAGACAGCCGACGAGGGCGTGGCACTGAAAGCTGCCAATAAACTTGAGTTGATTAAGACTGGCTCGAATTATCCGGTCGATCGTTATGTGTGGTGGCGTAACAAGTGGTTCACCGAGCGTTATCCGTGGCTCGATGCCGCCATCATGGCGATGCATGTGCCCCATGACGTCGATGTTGACGGCAGCGTGGGCATCTCGGACGTGGTGGCCTTGGTCGACATGGTGTTGGGCAATGCCCCCACGATGAGCATCGGTGACATCAACGGAGACGGCATTGTGGGAATCGACGATGTCTCGGACCTGATTGACGAGCTCTTGGCTGCCGACTGAAAGAGCACTGGTGCAATCATTGTGTTTCCGAAAGGAAAAACCGCAAATTCCCGGTTACATTATTGTGATAATCGGGAATTTGTGTGTAATTTTGCGCTATCAACCCAGCCGTTGTCATCGGGCTATGACACAGCGGCGTTAAAGATTTAAAGCTTATGAAAAAAGTAATACTCTTCTTCTCATTGTTGCTGGCAGCCGTCGCGATGGTGCCGCTGCATGCCGATATTGTAATCAACGGTGTCGCCTATCATGCCGACACGCTGCAGCGCCGCCAGGTGGCGCCGGGCACGATCAGCACCATTGTGCGCCTGCCCGATTACCCGCTCAACATTTATTTGATAGAGTCGGACATGAACAATCCTTATAACCGTGTCGAGACGACCTTCGGCAGGGGGACCCTGGGCTATACCGAGCTGCTGTCCGATGCCTGTGCCCGCCACCGCACGCCCACCAAGCGCCCGCTGGTGGCCTGCAATGCCAACTTCTGGATTGTCACTGGCAGTTCGGCTCCGCTGGTGGCCTCGCAGATGGGCTTCCCCATGGGTGGCGTTGTGCGCAACGATACCACCATCGTCAACGACAACAACACGGTGGACCAGTGGTGTGGCGGCCCCATGAACACGGGTGTCGCCGCCATCACGCCCGACAAGCGCCTGGTGATGGGACACGTCGGCTGGGAGGGTACCATCACCTCGAGCCGCCTGGCAGGCCCCGTGACCTATCATAACCTGAACCGTCGTGCAGTGCGTGGCGAGATCTGCCTGTATAACCGCGCCTACGGCAACGGCCGCGCGTTTGAGGACGACTGGGTGAGTTTCAACACCCGAGGCGACAACCAGACCGACAACTACTTCCTGACCTTTGTCACCATCGACAGCGTGAAGGAGGTGTGGAAGACCAACAGCCCGATGAAGTTTGTCGTCAACCGCATCGAGAAGGGCCAGGACCGCCTGCACCTGGGCTATTCCAATGCCTGCATTGCCGTTACCGGCGATGCCAACAAGGCCGTCATGGCAGCCCTGCAGGTGGGGGACACCATCGAGGTGACATCGGGATTCCATGCCCTTGACGCCAGCCAGCCCGAGGCCTATCCCACCATCGAGAACCTCGTGACCGGCCAGGCTACGCTCATCCAGGACGGAGAGATTACCTCGCGCAACTTCAACGACGACTACAACACCCCCTATTACTCGCGCACCATCTACGGCACCAACGGCGACGGCAGCCGCCTGTACATGCTGGTCATCGACATGTCCACCAGTCCCAAATATGGCCTGTCGCGCGGCTGTCCCACGGTGGACGCCTGCCAGGTCATGCAGGCTGTGTGGCCCGATATCCAGATGGCCGTGAACATGGATGCCGGCGGCTCGGCCGAGATGTTCATCGACGGTAAGATCGTCAACACCACCACCGAGGGCAACCCGCGTGGCGTGGCCTGTGGATGGATGATCGAGGCCATCGGCGAGGAGGACCATGAGGTGGCGAGCATCGCCTTTGACAAGTTCCGCATCGACATCGCCGAGTACTCGATGACCACGCCCCGCATCCTGGGCTATAACAGGCTGGGCGAACTGGTGGACGAGGACGTCAAGGGCTTCACCCTGTCGTGTGACCCGTCGCTGGGCACCACCCTGCGCGACAGCACCTTCATCGCCGGTGGCGGCGACCTGCGCGGCACGCTCACGGCGACCTTGAACGGCATGACCGCTACGGTGCCCGTCCATGTCCTGCCGGCCCAGCCCGGCATGGTGCTGCAGCCCATCCTGATCGATGAGCGCGAATATCCCATCGAGTTGACGAGCCAGATTGTCAACGACACCTATTTCTATGACCCGTCCATCTTTGAGTGGACGCTGGACAACCCCGAAGTGGCCACCGTCACCGACGGCGTGCTGCGTGGCCGTGTCAACGGCTCGACCGGCATTGCCTATCAGGTAGGCCCCTATAGTGGCAGCAGCACGGTGAATGTGGAAATCAGCGACGAGCCTTACCGCCAGGAGTCGCTGGCCGGTTGGACCTTCAAGGGCGCCGGCGCCAAGTACATTACCTGTGACACCGAGACGGGTGACATCCATTTCACTTACAGCAGCAACCGTGCGCCCTACCTGCAGATGAGCAAGGATTGGGTGGTGTATGGCCTGCCCGACACCATCGCCCTCGTGTTCAACTCCACGATGCCGATAGAGTATGTGCAGATTGACACGCGCAACCGCATGCACACCACGACCAACTACCTCAAGTGCAAACCCGAGGACGGCAGCGAGACCTTTGCCACCGGCGTGGACCACACCCTGCTGATAGACCTGAAGAAGATGGGTGGGGCCGACTATGTGGGCACCTATCCTCTCAACATCAAGACCATCAAGTTCACCCTGAACAAGGACGGTGAGGTGGGCGAGCACACCCTGAGCGTGAAGTCGTTCTATTGCCACTATCCCGATAACGGCTCTGGCCCCGGCCCGCAGCCGCTGTACGGAGACGTGAACGGCGACGGTGAGGTCACCGTGGCCGACATCAATGCCATCATCGACGTCATCCTGTTGGGAACCAGCAACGCCGGTGCCGATGTGAACACCGACGGCGAGGTCACCATTGCCGACATCAACGCCGTGATTGACGTCATCCTGGGCCACTGACCTTCAGTGTGCCGCAAGCACCATGTACCTACTCTCATCAGTAAAGAATTTGGTGGGGTAGGGCCGATTAAAATCCGCTTTATGGTGCTCGGTTGACGCAAAAGTTGTACCTTTGTGCCGCTTTAAGGCAAGAGGTAAAGTTATTGACTGATGAAAGAAACCGAAAAACCCGAAAAAGGTAACCAGATTATAGAAGAAGCGGCACAAGCCGAGTACAAGTACGGCTTTGTGACCGACATTGACACCGAGGTGATTCCCAAGGGGTTGGACGAGGATGTGGTGCGCCGCATCTCGGCCCTGAAGGGAGAACCCGAGTGGCTGCTGGAGTTCCGCCTGAAGGCCTATCGCCACTGGCTGACGCTCAAGGCACCCACCTGGGGCCATGTCCATGTACCTGAGATTGACTACCAGGCCATCAGCTACTATGCCGCTCCGCGCCAACTGAAGAAAGGCGGCGTTGAGGACATCGATCCCGAGCTGAAAAGGACCTTCGACAAGCTGGGTATTCCCCTGGAGGAGCAGCTGCGCCTGAGTGGCATGGCTGTTGATGCCGTGATGGACAGCGTGAGCGTGAAGACGACCTACCGTGAACGCCTGGCCGAGCTGGGCGTGATCTTCTGCTCCATCAGCGAGGCGGTGAAGGACTATCCCGACCTGGTGCGCAAGTACCTGGGCAAGGTGGTGCCCTATACCGACAACTTCTATGCCGCGTTGAACTCGGCCGTGTTCAGCGACGGCTCGTTTGTGTACATCCCCAAGGGAGTGCGCTGCCCGATGGAACTGTCCACCTACTTCCGCATCAATGCGGCCCAGACAGGCCAGTTTGAGCGTACGCTCATCGTTGCCGACGATGATGCCTATGTCTCCTACCTGGAGGGCTGCACTGCGCCGATGCGTGACGAGAACCAGCTGCATGCCGCCATCGTCGAGATTATCGTCGAGGACCGTGCCGAGGTCAAGTACAGCACCGTGCAGAACTGGTATCCCGGTGACAAGGACGGCAAGGGCGGCATCTATAACCTGGTGACCAAACGCGGCCTGTGCCGTGGCGACCACAGCAAGCTGTCGTGGACCCAGGTCGAGACCGGTAGTGCCATCACATGGAAATACCCCAGCTGCGTGCTCAAGGGTGACCACTCGGTGGGCGAGTTCTACAGCGTGGCGCTGACCAACAACTGGCAGGAGGCCGACACGGGCACCAAGATGATCCACCTGGGCAAACACAGCACGAGCACCATCGTGAGCAAGGGCATCAGCGCGGGGCACAGCCAGAACAGCTACCGCGGCATGGTGAAGATTGCCCCCAAGGCCACCGGTTGCCGCAACTTCACCCAGTGTGACAGCCTGCTGCTGAGCGACACCAGCGGAGCGCACACCTTCCCCGTCATCGAGGTGGGCAACGACACGTCGGTGGTCGAGCACGAGGCGACGACGAGCAAGATCAACGAGGACCAGATCTTCTACTGCAACCAGCGCGGCATCGCGACCGAGGACGCCGTGGGCCTCATCGTCAACGGCTATGCCAAGGAGGTAATGGCCAAGCTGCCGATGGAGTTTGCCGTCGAGGCGCAGAAGCTGCTGAGCATCTCGCTCGAGGGCGCCGTGGGGTGAGGTCAGTTAGGAGTTAGGGGTTAGGAGTTAGGAGTTAGGGGTTAGGAGTGACTCCAGGCGATACTAACCATACTTACAACTTATAACTTAAAACTAACAACTTAAAACTTAAGACTAAAAACATACAACATAAAAAATAATATGCTAGTAATTAAGGATTTACAGGCCTCGATTGAGGACAAGCAGATACTGAAGGGCATCAACCTGACCGTCAAGCCCGGTGAGGTGCATGCCATCATGGGCCCCAACGGCTCGGGCAAGAGCACGCTAAGCGCTGTGCTCACGGGCAACCCCGCCTATACCGTGACCGGTGGCAGCGTGGAGTTTTACGGCAAGGACCTGCTGGCCCTCTCGCCCGAGGACCGCGCCCACGAGGGCTTGTTCCTGAGTTTCCAGTATCCTGTCGAGATTCCCGGTGTGTCGATGGTGAACTTCATGCGCACCGCGCTGAACGAGAAACGCAAGTACTACGGACAGGAGCCGCTGAGCGCTGCCGACTTCCTGAAGCTCATGCGTGAGAAGCGCAGCATCGTGCAACTGGACAACAAGTTGGCCTCGCGCGCCGTCAACGAGGGCTTCTCGGGCGGTGAGAAGAAGCGCAACGAAATCTTCCAGATGGCGATGCTCGAGCCGCGGCTGAGCATCCTCGACGAGACCGACAGTGGCCTGGACATCGATGCCCTGCGCATCGTGGCCAGCGGCGTGAACACGCTCAAGAGCAAGGACAACGCCACCATCGTCATCACCCACTACCAGCGCCTGCTGGACTACATCAAGCCCGACTTTGTGCACGTGCTGTACAAGGGCCGCATCGTCATGAGCGCCGGTCCCGAGCTGGCACTGGAACTCGAGGAGAAGGGTTATGACTGGATTAAGGAGCAGGTCGATTCACAGCAATAAAGCGACATGAACGCACTCAAGCAATATATCGACCTGTATGATGAGCACCGCGACCTCATCGAGCAGCAGTCGCCCGCGCTGTTGAACACGCTGCGCCGCAGCGCCCGCGAGCACCTCGAGGGCGCCCGCCTGCCGCGTAAGGGCAGCGAGGACTACGAGGCGACCGACCTGGAGGCCGTGTTTGCCCATGACTATGGCGTGAACGTGAACCGTCTGCCCTTCGAGGCCGACCCGGGCGAGACCTTCCACTGCGACGTGCCCAACCTGAGCACCTGCCTGTACTACAGCAGCAACGACGCGTTCCACAGCAGCCCCACCGCCGAGCGCAACATCGGCCAGGTGGTGGTGGAGCCCTTCAGCATGGCGGCTGTGGACTATCCCGAACTGATGAACGCCTACTACGGCAGCCAGGCGCGCCTGAGCGACCCCACCGTGGCCCTCAACACGCTGCTGGTGCAGGACGGCTTGTTCATCTATGTCCCCGATGGCGTCGTGGCCGAGCGTCCGCTGCAGTTGGTCAACATCTTCAACGCTGCCCTCGACATGATGGTGCAGCGCCGCGTGCTCATTGTCGTGGGTAAGAACGCCGCCATCAAGCTGCTCGTGTGTGACCACACCCAGAGCCCCGACTACCATTACCTGAACAACCAGGTGGTCGAGATCGTGGCCATGCAGGGTGCTACGGTGGATTATTATGACATGGAGGAGAGCACACCGCTCACGCGCCGCGTGTCGTCGATTTATGTCGACCAGCACGAGGGCAGCAACGTGCTCATCGACGGCATCACGCTCATCAACGGCTTCACCCGCAACAACTACCACGTAGAGGTCAACGGCGAACATGCCGAGACGCATCTGCTGGGCATGACCATCGCTAGCGGTGAGCAGCATGTGGACAGCCGCACCTTTATCAGCCACAACGCACCGCGCTGCAACAGCAACGAGATGTTCAAGTATGTGCTCAACGACCATGCCGTCGGTGCCTTTGCCGGCAAGATTCTGGTGCAGCCCGACTGCCCGCGTGTCGAGGCCTATCAGGGCAACCGCAACCTGTGCGGCGCCCCCACGGCCAAGATGTACACCAAGCCGCAGCTCGAGATTTACACCGACGACGTGATGTGCTCCCATGGCTCGGCTGTGGGCCAGCTCGACGAAGAGGCGCTGTTCTACATGCGCACGCGCGGCATTGGCATCGATGAGGCCCGACGTCTGTTGATGCAGGCCTTTGTCGCCGACGTCATCGACGGTGTGCGCCTCGACGCCCTCAAGGACCGCCTTCACTACCTGGTGGAGAAACGCTTTGCCGGCACGCTGAGCAACTGCGCCTGCTGTTCCCAGGCCTGCCGTCCCGCCAAATGACCCAGCAGGTGACAACGACTCAAGACTAACAACTGAAAATGGACATTAACAAGATACGCGAGGATTATCCCATCCTGCAACGCCAGATTGAAGGACGGCCGCTGGTCTATCTCGACAACGCGGCCACGTCCCAGACGCCCCGCCCAGTGGTCGAGGCCATCGACCAGATGTATTACCACTACAAGGCCAACGTGCATCGTGGTGTCCACACCCTCTCGCAGGAGGCCACCGACCTGGTGGAGCAGACGCGCGAGAAGGTGCGTGCCTTTATCAACGCGGGCAGCGTGCAGGAGGTGATCTTCACCCGTGGCACTACCGAGGGCATCAACCTGGTGGCCTCGTCGTTCGGCCAGATGCTGGAAAACGGCGACGAAATCATTGTCACCGTGATGGAGCACCACAGCAATATCGTGCCCTGGCAACTCATCGGGCAGCGCAAGCGCGTGATGCTGCGTGTCGTGCCCATCGACGACAGCGGTCAGGTGGACCTGGAGGCTTACGAGGAGTTGTTCAGTGACAGCACGCGTTTTGTGGCGCTGGCCCATGTGTCCAACGTCTTGGGTACGGTCAATCCCGTCAAGCAGATGATTGCCATCGCCCACCGTCACGGTGTGCCCGTGCTCATCGACGGGGCCCAGGCCGCACCGCATGTCGCCGTTGATGTCCAGGACCTGGATTGCGATTTCTATGCCTTCTCGAGCCACAAGATGTATGGCCCGGCCGGCGTGGGAATTCTCTACGGCAAGCGTGAGTGGCTGGAGAAGATGCCGCCCTACCAGGGTGGCGGCGAGATGATCGGGCAAGTGACGTTTGAGCGCACCACCTTTGCCGAACTGCCGTTCAAGTTCGAGGCCGGCACGCCCGACTTTGTGGACATTGCCGCCTTCGGGCCTGCCATCGACTACATCCGCGCCTTGGGCATCGACAATATTGCCGCCCATGAGCATGAACTGCTCAATGCCGCTGTCGAGGGGCTCAGCACCATCGACGGCATGCGCCTGTTCGGCACCGCGCCCGGCAAGAGCGGCGTGGTATCGTTTCTGGTGGGCAATATCAGCAGTTATGACATGGGGCTGCTGCTCGACAAACTGGGCATCGCCGTTCGAACCGGACACCACTGCGCCCAGCCTTTGATGGCGCGCTATGGCGTGACCGGCATGGTCCGGGCCTCGTTTGCCGTCTATAACACGCTCGACGAGGTGGCCGCCTTTGTCGCCGCCACGCGCCGCGTCGCCGCCATGCTGGGAGGCTGACATTTCAAGCAAGACATGATTAACGATGCCTCCCATCGATGAGGGAGGAGGAAAAAAGAAAGACTGGGTTCCCACCCGGTCTTTCCCTTAGTGTTCTGAAGCCTAAAAAAACTTTTAACTAAACCCAAATGTTCATGGTATTGCGAAAAGTTTATTCTATTTATCTATGCAAATATAGAATAATGAATCGACTTGTCCAAATCAATTCTGCAAATCGGCATATTTTTTCAGCGAAACTTGGAATCGCTTGCCGAAGACCATGGAAATTAGGGTTTGGGGCGATAATTGCGTCCCAACAGATTGCACAGGAAACGGCGTCCCATGAATGAGGCGATGATGCCCAACTTGTTCTTGTGGCGAACGTTGGAGTCCATCAGGCACTTGCCGCGCAGGCGCTTGATGCCCAGCCAGCAGTGGTCCTGCAGTTGCCTGAGGTCGCTGGAGCGGTCCTGCTGGCTGAGCAGCAGGATGTTGAAATAGGCGCTCAGCAGGCGGCTACGCACCGCATCGGTGTACTGGCTGTCGTGTGTCATGGTGTATTGCTCGAGTTCCTCGCCAATCTTGATGACGTCGGCGCGCTTGGGCGAGAATTTGTCCAGAATGCTGTTTTCGCGTTGGCGGTAGCCATATAGCGGGCGGTCCACCTTGACGACGCGTTGGCATTTCTTGAGCAGGGGATAGATGATAGCGAAGTCCTCATAGTACCGCCCCACCGGGTAACGGATGCCGTCGAACAGTTCCGCCTTATAGATTCGGCCCCAGGCTGAGTGCGTCAGCCCCTGTTGATAGAGCACCGCAAGCATAGCCTGCCGCTGGTCATAGTCGCGCTCGGAACCATCGGCTGCCGATGCGGGCCATACGGGCTCGCTGCCCGTGAATGGGACATATCCGCCCACGGCGATATCGGCCTGATGCCGTGCCAGCAGTTGCTGAAGCACCGTGGTGCTGTCGGGGTGCAGCAAGTCGTCGCTGTCGACCATCATGACCAGTTCGCCCTGCATCTCATCAAGGGCGGTGTTGCGTGCCGCCGACAGGCCGCCGTTGGGCTGGTGGATGACACGGATGCGGCTATCGCGTTGTGCCCACTGGTCGCACAAGTCACCGCTGCCGTCGGTGCTGCCGTCGTCCACAACGAGGATTTCCAGGTTCCGGTAGGTCTGGTTGACGATGCTGTCCAGGCACTGGTCGAGGAAATCGGCGACGTTATAGACGGGGACAATGACTGATATGAGCGGCTCCTTGTTCACTAATCTCTAATCATTAAACAAGAGGATGTGTCATCATTCGATTCTCAGCATAAGGTCGAGCCTCGACCGAGACGTGAATGATGGCACACCCTCAATAGAATTACTTCACTTTCCACTCAAAGCCGTCCTTGGTGTCCTTGACCTCGAAGCCAAACTCGGCGAGTTTGTCGCGGATGAGGTCGCTGGTAGCCCAGTTCTTGGCGGCTTTGGCCTCGCGGCGCATCTCCAGCAGCAGGTCAACGGCCTGGCGATAGGGTTCCAGGTTCACGCTGTCGCCGCCGGCGGCATCATCGCGGATGCCCAGCACGTCGAACAGATAGGTCTGGAACACGCTCTTCAGTTCGTCGATGTCGGCCTGAGCAAGTGTGGCGTGGCCGTCGTTGGCCTGGTTGATGACCTTGCAGGCGTCAAACAGGGTGGCGATGACCGTCGGGGTGTTCAGGTCGTCGTTCATCGCGTCGGCGCAACGCTGGCGGTAGTTGTCGAGCGTGAGCGACGACTGTGGTGCAGCGGTGAGGGCATTCAGGCGGTGCCAGCCGTCGAGCATGCGCTCAAGGGCCTTCTCGGCTGCCTGTAGGGCCTCGTTGCTGAAGTCCACCGTGCCACGGTAGTGGGCCTGGAGGATAAAGAAGCGGATGGTCATGGGCGAGTAGGCCTGTGTCAGTGCCGGATGGTCGCCCGTGAAGAACTGCTCCAGGGTGATGAAGTTACCCAGCGACTTGCCCATCTTCTGCCCGTTGATGGTGATCATGTTGTTGTGCATCCAGTAGTGCACCATCGGGTCACCCTGGCTGGCAACGGCCTGTGCAATCTCGCACTCGTGGTGCGGGAACACGAGGTCCATGCCGCCACCGTGGATGTCGAAGTGCTTGCCCAGGTACTTGCGGCCCATGGCCGTGCACTCGCAGTGCCAGCCGGGGAAACCGTCGCTCCAGGGCGACGGCCAGCGCATGATGTGCTCGGGCTGAGCCTTCTTCCACAGCGCGAAGTCGGCCTGATTGCGCTTCTCACCGACGCCTGAGAGTTCGCGGCTGGCGTCGAGGATCTCGTCGAGGTTGCGTCCCGAGAGCACACCGTAGCGGTGGTCACGGTTATAGGCCTCGATGTCAAAGTAGATGCTGCCGTTGCTCTCGTAGGCGTAGCCGTTGTCCATAATCTGCTTGACCAGCTCCTCCTGCTCGATGATGTGGCCCGTGGCATGGGGCTCGATGCTGGGGGGCAGCACGTTGAGCGCCTGCATGGCGGCATGGTAGCGGTTAGTGTAATACTGTGCCACTTCCATGGGCTCGAGTTGCTCGAGGCGTGCCTTCTTGGCAATCTTGTCCTCGCCCTCATCGGCATCGTGCTCGAGGTGGCCTACGTCGGTGATGTTGCGCACATAGCGCACCTTGTAGCCCAACTGCTGCAGGTAGCGGAAAAGCACGTCGAACGTGATCGCCGGCCTGGTGTGTCCCAGATGGGGGTCGCCATAGACCGTGGGACCGCAGACGTACATGCCCACCATCGGTTCATTGAGGGGCACGAAATGCTCCTTGCGCCGTGAGAGGGTGTTGTAGATATACAAGGGATGGTTCATTGTTTTCTCGTTTTATCGGTTGGCCGTGACAGAGTCACGGCATGGGTGGACCGGGAATCGGAATTGGAATCGATAACTCCTCACTCCTAACCCCTCACTCCTAACTCCTCACTGTATTAAGCCTGGCCCTTAGGCAGGGGGAAGTCCATGATGCCGCTGTTGCCGCCAGCGGGACGCTTCATCTGGATTTCGCCGAAGGTCTGCTCATAGCGGCGGATGTTGTCCTGGAGGGCGAACATCAACTCCTTGGCGTGCTGGGGAGCCATGATGATGCGGCTCTGGACGCGTGCCTGCGGCATGTTGGGACCGCGCAGGATCATATCGAGGAAGAAGTCGTTGGGACCATGTGCAATCATGGCCATGTTGGCGTAACGGCCCTGCAATTCTTCTTTGGGAAGTTCAATCTTAATCTGGTTGGGATTCTGTTGTTCGTTTGCCATAATGTGTTAATTATGAATGTGATAAAATGGTTATTGTTTTTTAAAATCGTAATACTCGGTATCGGGGAATGTCACGTCGTTGACATGGATGCGCAGGCAGTGGAAGGTGTCGCGCTTCCACAGGGCGCCCACGTTGAACGAGGCGTAGCAATCGCGCCAGAAGGTGCCCGTCTCGCCCCTCAGGCTGTGGGTGAGGTAGCAGTGGACGGTGTCGCTGGCCAGGGTGTTGGCATCGGCCACGAGCATGAAAGTGCGCGCCTTGGACGTGTACTCCACCTGGCAGTGCAGGTTGATGAACTCGCCGGTGCGCCAGATGCTGCGCATCTTCACCTGATGTCGCGTCAGGCTGTCGGGCGTCTCGATCATGCGCAGCGAGTCGCTGAAGATGGCGCTGCAACTGTACACGTCGATGTCACGGCTGGCGCCGCCGCGCTGGTCGGTGAAATCGTAGCGCAGCAGCACGCGTTGCTGTGCCTTGACGTCGCTCACGGTGACGCTGGACTGCAGCATGATGCTGGACGAGTCGTCGCGCCCCAGGTACTCAAACAGCGCTCCCGTGGCATTTTGTCCCAGATAGGTGACGATGTCGTAGCGGTAGTCGGTATAGGCGCGGTCGATGTCCTCCTGCTTGTCGCACGAGGCCAGCGCGAGCAATGCCGCCAGCAGCATGATGGGTAGATGTCTCAAGGCCGTGTTCATCGTCAGAGGGTGGGGGCTTTGCGTGTCGTCTGGTCAACTATCCTGCCGTCGCGCATGTGCAGCGTGCGGTCGGCTTGGGCGGCAAGGCCCTCGTCGTGGGTGACAATGATAAACGTCTGGCCCAACTCGTCGCGGAGCTCAAAGAACAGCCGGTGCAGTTCCTCCTTGTTCTGGCTGTCGAGGCTGCCCGAGGGCTCGTCGGCGAGGATGACCTTGGGGCTGTTGATCAAGGCACGGGCCACTGCCACACGCTGGCATTCGCCGCCCGATAGTTGCGACGGCTTGTGGTCCAGCCTGTCGGCCAGGTGCATGCGCTCCAGCAGTTGCCGTGCGCGCTCCATGGCGCTGGAGCGGTTGTCCCCGCCGAGCAGTGCCGGGATGGCGACATTCTCGAGCATGGTGAACTCGGGCAGCAACTGGTGGAACTGGAACACGAAGCCGATGTTGCGGTTGCGGAAGTGTGCCAACTCGCGGTCCTTGAGGGCCAGCACGTTCTGGCCGTCGTAGCGCACCTCGCCCTGCTGTGGCGTGTCCAGGGTGCCGATGATGTGCAGCAGCGTGGTCTTGCCGGCACCGCTGGGGCCGACAATCGAGACGATCTCGCCCTGCGCGATGTCGATGTCCACGCCCTGGAGCACCTCCAGGTCGCCGTAACGCTTGACTATGTTCCTTGCCTCAATCATTGCTTGTAGGTCATCTAATGGAATGCAAAGGTAATAAAAAGTTTTCAGTTATCGGATTATCCTCTGGCAGTTTTTGGACCCATGCTTGGATGTATGGGAATTGTTGTGTATATTTGCGATGTGAAACATTAACTTGAATGAGGCGTATGAAACAGGTTTTGTTGGCTTGCCTGGCGGTATTGCTGCTGACGGCATGTAGTGACCCAAAGTATGAGGTTCAGGGCGATGTGGTGGTGCGCAGTCACTGGACCTTCAGTTTCGGAACGTGCTACGACACGTTGCCCGGTGCCGACCCTGCGACCTTCGAGCAGGTGAAGGACTGGCTGGGGCATGACAGCGAGCGGGTGTATTTTAAATCCACGCTGGTACCGGGCGTTGATGTGGCCACGCTCAAGGCCGAACGGTATCCGCTGTTCCATGACAAGAAAGACTATTACTATGAGACCAAGGCCTTGCATGTGGCCGACATTGCGTCGTTCAAGGTCGTCAAGTGGTTTGATGAAGACTGCTGGGCCAAGGACTCGCGGTGTGCCTATTACGACACGGTGCGCATCGATGGCGTTGACCTGTCCACGTTTAAAATCACCGACAAGTGGACGGCCAGGGACAGGTATCACGTCTATGTGAAGGGCTTGTTGTTGCCCGATGCCGATCCGGCCACTTTTAAATCGATAGCCGGCTCATTGTATTATCGCGACAAGTCACATGTATGGGAAATGGACCGGATGTTGGTCGGAGCCGATCCGGCCACCTTCGAGGTGATAAAAGACTCGTACTATGTCCGTGACAAGTCCCATGTCTGGTTCAGCGGACCGGAGAACATTCTGCTGGTCGGGGCCGACCCGGCCACCTTCGAGGTAATAGGAAAATCGTACTATGTCCGTGACAAGTCGCACATCTGGTTCCAGGATGTCTTGCTGGAAGATGCCGACTATGACTCTTTTGTTGCCGAATATGAATCCTTTGCCCACGACAAGCACGGCTCCTTCATCGGCAGCCAGCGCGACACCGACCCTGTTGATGCGCCACCTGGCGAAGAGCCCGAACCGGAGTAAACGTTGGCCCCGTCGATGAGGCGTCGCGCCGGCTCATATAGTTAAATAAGTATTAAAACTGGCCCGCAGGGTACAGCAAGTGGAAACTTTGTTGTACCTTTGCGGCCGAATTTATCAACCACAGTGGAAATTTGGGCTGCTTGCAACCACTTGAAAAAATGCTAAAATGCGATTCAACATTGTTTCTTTTGATTGAGTTTTAGCGTTCATTTTCCACAAAAAATGAACTATTTTTTTGTACAATGAACAGTAAGAACAATTATCTTTTCACGTCGGAGAGCGTGTCCGAAGGACACCCCGACAAAGTTGCTGACCAGATCAGCGACGCGATTCTCGACAAGTTTCTCGCCTTTGATCCTCATGCCCACGTGGCCTGCGAGACCATGGTGACCACGGGCCAGGTAATGATTGCCGGCGAGGTGACCACCGATGTCTATATCGACCTGCAGCGCACCGCGCGCGAGATGATTGAGAAAATCGGCTACACCAAGAGTGAATACCAGTTTGACGCCAACTCGTGCGGCATCCTCAACAGCGTGCACGAGCAGAGCGGCGACATCGCCCAGGGCGTGAAGCGGGCCGAGGATGATAACGCCGACCAAGGTGCCGGCGACCAGGGCATGATGTTCGGCTATGCCTGCAACGAGACCTCCAACCTGATGCCGCTGACGCTGGACCTGGCCCATGCGCTGATGCGCGAGTTGGCCGACATCCGTCACAACCATCTGGAACTGATGCCCTATCTGCGTCCCGACAGCAAGGCTCAGGTGACCGTTGAGTATGATGGCGAGACCCGCCGCCCCGTGCACATCCACACCATCGTCGTGAGCACTCAGCACGATGACGACGTGGACCAGACGCGCATCGCCCGTGATGTGCACGAGATTCTCATCCCGCGCACGCTGGCGCAATACAGCGACGACATCAGGGCGCTGTATGACGACAAGACCGAGGAGTATGTTAACCCCACGGGCAAGTTTGTCATCGGCGGTCCCCACGGCGACACCGGTCTGACGGGCCGCAAGATCATCGTGGACACCTATGGCGGCCGCGGAGCCCACGGCGGTGGCGCCTTCAGCGGCAAGGATCCCAGCAAGGTGGACCGCAGCGCTGCCTACGCCTGCCGTCACATCGCCAAGAACGTGGTGGCTGCCGGCATTGCCGACGAGGTGCTGGTGCAGGTGGCCTATGCCATCGGCCGTGCCAAGCCCGTGAGCTTCAACGTCAACACTTACGGCACAAGCCATGTCAACGTGAGCGACGCCGAGATTGCCGCCGTGCTCGAGGCTATGCCCGAGTTTGACATGCGTCCCGCTGCCATCATCGAGCGACTGAAACTGTTGCAGCCCATGTACACCGAGACGGCCGCTTATGGCCACATGGGCCGCAAGTGCGAGACGGTGCACAAGACCTTCCTCTCGCTCTACAACAACACGCGCGACGTGGACGTGGAACTGTTCACCTGGGAGAAACTCGACATGGTGGACAAGCTGCGCGCCAAGTTCCACCTCGCTTGACCACAGCCGGCAAGGCTGGACTTAGTCTGACAGAGAGAAAAAGCAAGCCGCGGGATTCCCGTGGCTTGCTTTGTTAGTTGGGGTTGGGGTGACGGGTGTCACTTGGCCTTCATGGCCTCCTTGATCTTGGCCTCGAGTTCCTCGGCGAGCTCGGGGTTGTCGGCCACCATCTGCTTGGCGGCGTCACGTCCCTGGCCCAGCTTGGTGCCCTCGTAGGAGAACCAGGCGCCGCTCTTCTTGACGATGCCGAACTCGACACCCAGGTCGATGATCTCGCCCACCTTGCTGATACCCTCGCCGAAGCGGATTTCAAACTCGGTCTTGCGGAAGGGGGGAGCCACCTTGTTCTTCACCACCTTGACGCGCGTGAGGCTGCCGGTCACCTGGTCGCCGTCCTTGATCTGGCCGATGCGGCGGATGTCGAGGCGCACGCTGCTGTAGAACTTCAGGGCGTTGCCGCCGGTGGTGGTCTCGGGGTTGCCGAACATCACACCCAGTTTCTCGCGCAGCTGGTTGATGAAGATGCAGCAGGTGTTGGTGCGGCTGATGGTGGCGGTGAGTTTGCGCAGGGCCTGGCTCATGAGTCGTGCCTGGAGGCCCATCTTGCTCTCGCCCATCTCGCCCTCGATCTCGGCCTTGGGGGTGAGCGCTGCAACGCTGTCGATGACGATGATGTCGATGGCGCTGCTGCGGATTAGCTGGTCGGCAATCTCCAGTGCCTGCTCACCGTTGTCGGGCTGCGAAATCCACAGGTTGTTCACGTCAACACCCAGCGACTCGGCATAAAAGCGGTCGAAGGCATGCTCGGCGTCGATGATGGCGGCGATGCCGCCCATCTTCTGCGCCTCGGCGATGGCATGGATGGCCAGCGTGGTCTTACCTGACGACTCCGGGCCGTAAATCTCGATGATGCGTCCGCGGGGATAGCCGCCCACGCCCAGCGCATTGTCCAGGCCGATGGAGCCGGTGGGGATGACGTCGATGTCCTCGATGTGGTCGTCGCCCAGCTTCATGATTGAGCCTGAGCCGAACGTCTTGCCGATTTTATCCATGGCCACTTGCAGGGCCTTGAGTTTCTCGGGAGAAACCTCCTTGCGCTGCGGCTGGTTGGTTCCTTCCTGATTGATGATGTCTTCTGCCATTTTCAGTAGTTGATTTATGTAGTTGTTTTAGTTGTCAATCCAACTTGCAAAGTTAATAAAAAAAATCGGGCTGCCGTGCTCGATTCCCGGTTTTTTGGTGTCGGGAGAGGCGTTTTTTTTCTTTTGAAAAAAATATTGCTGCTGGTGGTGCGGGAAAGTAAAATATTCACTATCTTTGCCCAATTATAAGATGTGGAACCTATCATTATTAACCATTTAATAACTTTCATTGCAATGAGGAAAATCTTTACATTATTCACCATGTGCATGTTGGCTGCTGTAGCATGGGCTGCCGACATCACCTTTGATCCCGCTGTCGACAAGGGCAACGCTGGAGAGCAAGCCTCGGCCTATGAGGTCCCCAAGGATGGTGTGGTTATCAGTGTGTCCAACGGTCTGATTGCCGCCGACAAGGGCGTGTGGGCTTACCGTGTTTACAAGGGCCAGACGATGACCATCAGCTGCGAGTCGAGCGACATCACCCAAATCGAGTTTGAGTGCGCTGCCAATGGCGAGGAGAAGTATGGCCCCGGTTGCTTCACTGCTGAAGCCGGTAAGGGCACCTACACCTTTGAGCCCAACGGTCCTAAGGGTACCTGGACAGGCAGTGTCAGGAGCATCACGTTCACCGCTACGTCCAACCAGGTGCGTGCCACCAAGATCATCGTGACCGTGGGCAAGGCTGGTCTGTCTGCTCCCGTGATTACCCCTGAGGGCGGCACCTACTATGATCCCGTCAGCGTGAACATCACCTGCGGCACCAGTGGCGCCAAGATTTATTACACCACCGATGGTAGCACCCCCAGCACCAGCTCGACGCAGTTCACGGCTCCGTTTACCGTGAGCACCGCCACCACCGTGAAGGCCATCTCGGCCCGCGACAATGAGGTGAGCGAAGTTGTGGAGGCTGCTTACACCTTCGGCACCGCTACTCCGGTTCCCAACATCAAGGCCTATCAGCAGGTAGCTGACAACACCGTGGTGAAGTTCTCCAATCCCGTTATCGTAACGGCACAGAGCGGCAACCGCATGTATGTGAAGGATGCTTCGGGTTATGCCCTGGTCTATGGCAAGACCAACCAGACCTACGCTACCGGTGACAATATCCCCGCCGGCTTTGTAGGCACCAAGATCACCTATAGCGGTGAGCCCGAGTTGTCTGATCCTGTCAACTTCATGCCTTCCACCGTCAACACGCCCACCGAGCCTGAGGTATTGACCTGCAGCCAGGTGAACGCCAGCAAGTTTGCTCACTACGCAGTGTTCAACGAGGCTCAGTTCGACCTCGACCGCATGGTCATCATGGATGCTACTGGTGAGGCTCCCCTGTACTTCAACATGAACGTGAAGAAGTCAGATGTCAAGTCAGGCGTTAAGTACAATGTGGTTGCTGTTATCGCTTCCTTTGCCCGTGAAGGTGAACCCGTTGTTTATCAGGTGATTCCCGTGAGCGTGAGCAGCGGCGAGAAGATGGGTCTGGGTCTCCTGTCCGAGGTGGCCGATGGCCAGATTGTTAAGCTGGAATATGATGCAACGGTGATTTGGCAGGGTGGCAGGAACAATGCCTACCTGTATGTGGCTGATGAAACCGGTTTCGGCCTCATCTATGGTGACGTAGGTCACGAGTACTTCATCGGCGATGTCCTGAAGAAGAATTACACGGCCAAGAAGACTACCTATCCCAACCAGGCCCCCAACGAGCCCGAGCTGGCTACCCCGTTCACCGGCTTTGACGAGCCCATCAACGTGGACGAGAACTTCCGCCTGAATCCCGAGGAGATTTCTCCCGCTCAGGTTGACCATGACCACTGGGCACACTATGTTGTACTGAAGAACGTCACGATTTCGTCGGACGGCGGCACCATCAGCCGCGATGGCGAGAGCTGCCAGATGTACAATGCCACGTTCAACGTGCCTCTGCCCGATGATCTGAATGCTACCCACACCGTGTATGGTATCGTGGGCGTTTACAAGAACTACCAGGTGCTGCCTCTGTCATTTGACAAGGCTCCCGAGCGTCCCGCTCCCACTCCTCCCATTGATGTAGAAAACCTGGAGGAATTCTATACTCAGGTTGATGGCAATGTCAAGGGCCACTTCACCACTCCGCTGACTGCCGTATATCAGAGCAAGGAAGCCGATTACCTGTATATTCAGGATGTCGAGGGTGAGTTTGGCTTGATCTATGGCGATCTGGATGTCTATGACTTCCCCAATGGCACTCAACTCCATGATGTAACCGGTACCAAGGGCACTTATCAGGGCGCTCCGCAGATCAACCCCAAGGACAATTCGGTTGTTCCTGCCGAAATGGGCACTCCTGTAAATCCCAGAGAACTCGCGATGGAGGAAATCTCTCAGGATATGGTTCACACCTACTTCTACTTCCCCGAGGTGACTGTTACCGTCGGTGACAAGATCATGATTACCGACGAGACTGAAGAACTCCAGTTGTTCGACAAGTTCAAAATCGAACCCGTGGTAGAGGAAGGCAAGAAGTATGAGGTTTGGGGCTTCCTTGGCTTGTTCCAGGGCGCTATGCAAATCCTGCCCATCAAGGTGAAGGAAATTGGTGGTGGTGATGATTATCTGCCTGAGGACGTCAACATGGACGGCGAGGTATCGGTAGCCGATGTGAATATCATCATCGACATCATCCTGGGCTTCAATTACCCTGACAAGATCCGTGAGCGTGCCGATGTCAATGGCGACAAGGAAATCTCGATTGCCGACATCAACCGCGTCATCAACAAGATCCTGGGCCTGTAAGGCCAGTCGGTAGTATCCTGCCGAATTAACCATCAATCGGGGACCCGCACATTGCAGTCGGGCCCCCGATTTTGTTATGGGTAGTGGAACTTGCCGGATTAGCGCTTGAAGAAGCGGCCGATGACAGGCGCCTTGGCGAGCATCTGTCCAAGGTGCTCCTTGCGGAAGATAAAGCCGATGAACAGCAACAGCAGCACCGTGCGGTAGCCTAGTGCGAGCCACGTGTTCTCCACCGGCAGCATCATGGCAGCGAACAGGATTCCGGCAACCACTGTGTAGATGGCGATGTCGCGCAGGGGATAGGCAACGGGGTAATATTTTTGCCCGATGAAGTAAGACAATAGCATCGAAACGGTGTAAGCGATGAGTCCTGCCCATGCGCATGCCATATAACTGAACTGTGGGATGAGGAGCAAGTTGATGACAAAGAGCACCACGGCTCCGATGCCTGAGAAATAGGCTCCCCAGATGGTGCGGTCGGTGAGTTTGTACCAGAACGAAAGATTGAAGAATACGCCAAAAACGATTTCAGCGGCCATCACGATGGGCACGACGCGCAGACCACTCCAATAAGTCTCGCCAATCAGGTACTTGAGCACGTCAAGATAAGCCATCACCACAAGGAAAGCCAGCAGGGTGAAGATAATGTAGTATTTCATGGTTTGCGCATACACCTCCTTGCTGTCCTTGTCCTTCACCTTGCTGAACACAAACGGCTCGTAGGCAAAACGGAAAGCCTGCGTGATCATCATCATGATCATTGCAATCTTGATGCAGGCACCGTAAATGCCCAGTTCGCTTAATGCGTTCTCCCCCGGATACACCTTGGGGAACATGATCTGCGAGAGGCTCTGGTTGAGTTGCCCAGCGATTCCCATGACAAGGATAGGCCAGGCGTATTTCCACATCTCTCGGCACATGCTAGAGTCAAATCCATGATTGATGCCACGGAGCTCCTTGTGCAGGAAGACAAGGTTGAACAACGAGCAGAAAAGATTGATGTAGAACACCCACACGACGTCATAGTGGAAGTTATCGCCATAGTCGCCATAGATGCCAAACGGATTGAGTTTCAGCAACGGCAACCCGAAGAAATAGATCAGGTTGAGCACAATGTTCAGTCCGATGTTGGCAATCTTCAATGAGGCGAATTTGACGGGTTTATGCACACATCGCAGATAAGCGAATGCAATGGCCGTGAAGGCATCGAGGGCAACGGTGATATACATCACTGCCACATATTCTGGATGGTTTCCGTATCCCAACAATTCTGCTATCTGCCGGCAGAACAGCACCACAATCACCGATGTTACCAGGCCCACCGTGCCCACCATCCTGAGCACTGTGGAATAGACCTTCTCACGGTCCATGCCCTCCTTGTTCATGAATCTGAAGAAAGTGGTCTCCATGCCGAAGGTCAGCAGCATGATGAGAATGGCCACATAGGCATACACGTTGGTGATGATGCCATATTCGCCTCCAGTCGAAGCAAATTTCATTGTCTGTATCGGTACGAGCAGGTAGTTGACAAAACGTGCCACAATACTGCTCAGGCCATAGATAGCGGTGTCTTTAGCCAGTGATTTCAGGTTTGCCATGTCTTTTGTTGTTTTAGCTTTTAGCTATTAGCCTTTAGCTCTTAGCTCGTTGTTGCGGATGCCTGCTAACAGCTTGTACTGTGCATTAAAATAATGATCCCACGTCGCCGGGGTGTTGGCGCTTGAGGTGCTTGTAAGCGAGCATGGTCGCTTCTCGGCCGCGGGGGGTGCGGTTGATAAATCCTTCCTTGATGAGGTAGGGCTCATAGACCTCCTCGATGGTACCTGCGTCCTCGTTCATCGCGGTGGCTATGGTGTTCAGGCCCACGGGGCCGCCGCCAAACTTGTCGATGATGGTCAGCAGGATCTTGTTGTCGATTTCGTCGAGGCCATACTTGTCGATGTTTAATGCCTCGAGAGCATAGCGGGCGATGTTCAGGTCGATGCGGCCGCTGCCCTTCACCTGGGCGAAGTCGCGTACGCGGCGCAGCAGCGAGTTGGCGATACGGGGCGTGCCACGGCTGCGCAGGGCAATCTCGACGGCTGCCTTGTCGTCGATGGGCACGTTCAATAAACGCGCCGAGCGGCGGATGATGCCCTCGAGCACCTTGTGGTCATAGTACTCCAGGTGGCAGTTGATGCCGAAACGTGCCCGCAGCGGCGACGTGAGCAGGCCGCTGCGCGTGGTGGCGCCGATGAGGGTAAACGGGGCGAGGGTGAGCTGCACCGAGCGGGCACCGGGGCCCTTGTCGATCATGATGTCGATGCGGTAGTCCTCCATCGCGCTGTAAAGGTACTCCTCGACGATGGGGCTCAGGCGGTGGATCTCGTCGATGAAGAGCACGTCGTTCTCGTCGAGCGACGTGAGCAGGCCTGCCAGGTCGCCGGGCTTGTCCAGCACGGGACCGGAGGTCACCTTGAAGCCTACGCCCAACTCATTGGCAATGATGTTGCTCAGCGTGGTTTTGCCCAGGCCCGGAGGTCCGTGGAACAGCACATGGTCCAGCGACTCACCGCGCAGCTTGGCCGCAGCGACAAACACGCGCAGGTTCTCGATAATCTTGTCCTGCCCGGCAAAGTCCTCAAAGCGCACGGGCCTCAACGCCCGCTCAAAGTCCTGATCGGTCTTCAACGACTCCCGTCTGATATCAAATTCCTCATCCATAGTAGTGCAAAGATACTGCAAACTTTTTACAACTAACAGGTTCGCTTATATTTTTAACTACGAATTACGCTAATTTCACTTATTGACATCAGCACATAGTATTACTAAAAAACTAAAAACACGAGAAAGATACAAAAATAAAGTGAGGAGCAATAATATCTTTTTCAACTGATTTGTCTGTCCCCTCAGAGGTGCGATGCGTTCTATTTATAATAGATGTTTTTTTCGTTGGTTTTCGCATAGACAACAGTGTGAATGGTTACTAAAATTACTAAAATACTTGAATGCGCGAACTAATAGAGTATAATTGTTTGATTAGAATAAAAGGTTGCATTTTTTTGCTAAATGCGTATTTTATTTGTAACTTTGCAAAACATGAAATAAGTTGTTTTTATTTTAAGAACAAGAACAATAACAATAAAGCAATTGATATGAGAAACTATTTTTTATTTATCTTATTTTTCTTTTCATTGTTATTCCTGTCCTGTGGCAAAGATGGAGAAAAAAGTGATTCGGTGATAGATGAGCCCAATCAACAAGAAACTGGCATGACAGACCATCCTACGGAACTTGTGGGTACATGGGTTTATTATTCGGGAGTACCAAAGTCCATTTTATCCGATGTTGAGGGCGGTGAGGTATTGAATCATGTTTTAGTATTTACACCAAATGGAAATTTCTCTGAATCAGTTACCTCGATATCAAATAATGGTATAGTTCCGTCATCATCAGTTGGTAATTGGAAAGCTAACAAACAAGTCTTGTCATTCACAGATTGGAATGGCAATACAGTTAATGCAAATATTTCGTTCTCATTTGACCAAGATTCTGTTTTGATTCTAACTTATGCGGGTAAGAACGCCCATTATTATAATTCTGAGTTCATGCCCAAGCTTTATCCTGAATCGATTATAGGAGTGTGGGAAAGCTATGTCTCAGGTTCAGGAAGGGTGCGGATGGTGTTTAATAGTGGAGGTACAGGAGTATATAACACATATTACATTAATGGCATGTATTACGGTCGAGAATACATAACTTGGAAGATAAATAATGATTCTCTAGCGATCAATTATACTGATTGGGCATATCCAACATCTTTGCATGAATATAAAATCAATTATTTGAATATTAATAGCCTTAGCCTGAATTATAAAGAAGGGAC
>JAEEGI010004587.1_pt1 | contig 32254 bp, 24 predicted proteins | sample 8958751 | NCBI WGS metagenome assembly JAEEGI01 (sample SAMN16246545, study PRJNA631951) | gut metagenome | biome: gut microbiome; feature: rumen; material: KS-attached | host: Bos | place: Iran: Karaj | collected 2018-10
AAAAAATAAATATTAAATTTAAATATTTTAAAATATATAATAATTATTATCCTTTTAAATAAATTAAAGTTATGCTATACATTTTTATCTGTTTTTTCTTTTTAATTTTAATTCAAAAGTAAATATTTTATAGGTTGTTTTATTTAAATAATTGGATTAATATTATATATAATATAAAAAATTAAATATCATTTAATATTATATAATTGTGAATATCTTTATTTATCACCTTTAATACTTTTATTATTATTATTTAAATTATTAATTTTATCAGAAGATAAATTATTCTTTTGAGAAATATGATTGGTTTGTTGACTAGATAATTTATTCTTATTATTATTTTTTTTTTTATCTTTACGAGATTTATTTTTATAATTTCGACTAGAACTACTTGAATAAGAAGATTTACTACTATAACTACTACAAGAAGAATAACTTTTTGAAGAATAAGAAGATCCACTCTTTAAACTTCTTGACCTACTTCTAGAATAATAAGAAGATGAAGAATATGATTTAGAATAATAAGATTTCCTCTTTTTCTTATATTCAGTCGCTCTATAACTATTACAATTTTTTTTTAAAGGACAATCTCTTTCTAAATGTCCTTTTTTATCACAATAATAACATCTTTTATTAAGATGTTTTTTATAATGTTTTTCAGGACAATCTTTTGCCCAATGACCAATTTTACCACAATTAAAACATTCATCTTCGTTATAATTTTTTCTTTTATAAGGTTTCTCTGAATAAGATGAATTTTCTGAATTATTAGATTTATCTTTTTTCTTCTCTCCTTTAAAAGCATTTTGTACTACTATTTTATTTCCAAATACTTTATTTCCATCCATTTTTAATATTGCATCTTTTGCTGATTGTGCAGATTTATATTCTATAAATGCAAATTTATTCTTTATTTCTATTTTCCTTATTGTTCCAAATTCTTGAAATTCTTCTTCTAATTCATTTTTTGATATATCTTTTGGAAGATGACAAATAAAAATTTGACAATTATCTTCTGACATATTTTTTGGTTAAATTAAAGTTAGATAATTATTTTCTTAATTTTTGAAAAAATATAAAATTTAGAAAAAAATAAATAAATGGAATATAATAATAATAAAGGAAAAATAAATAAAACAAAAAAACACCTTCAATTATCTTCAACAATTCAAAAAATTAAAAAAGAAAACCAAAAAGAAATATCACAAAATTATAATACAACAAGTGCTAATGAAAATATAAAGAGTATAATATAAATATAATTAATTATTTAGAAAATAAACCAGAATTAAAAGTATATAACAAAATAATAGAGAATAAAAAATTTGTTCCAATGAATGAAAATATAAATAGAAATTTAGAAAAACAAAATAGTAAAAATAGGAAAAAAGAATATGAAAGTATAGAAACGAATGATATAAAACAGTAAGAATAAAAATAATATATAGTGAATTAATTAACTTAAAACAAGAAGTATATATATTAAAACAAAAAACAATAGATATAAAAGATAAAGTAAATTTATTTATTGAATTAATAAAAAAATATGCTTCTGAATTTTCATTAATAAGTAAAATGATTTCTCCAGATTTAAAAATAAAACCAGAAGAAAAAAAAATATTATCAGATTTAAATAATGCAATAAATAAATTTCATAAAATGATATTTGATCCAAATTTAAATGATAATGTTTTTGAATTTTCATATTTTGAATTTGATGATGAATATGCTTCTTCTAATAAACCATTTAATGAAAGTAAAAGAAAAAAAATGGAAGAACAATTTAATAATTTAATTAAAAAATGTGAAGATAAAGTTAAATTATTAAATTTAGAAAATGAAAATTTAAAAAAAAAAATAAAAAATTTTGAAAGCATTCAAAAAAATTATGAACAAGAAAAAACAAATTATATAAAAAAAATAACTGAGAATAAGAAACAATTAGATGAACTTCAAAAGAAATTAAATGAAAGTAATGAATTATCAAAAGAACTTCAAAATAAAATAAATATATTAGAAAAAGAAAATATAAATTTAAAGAAAGAACCATTAAAAGAAAATATTTTAGAAATTCAAAATGAATTAAATTATAAAAATTCAATAATAAAATATTTAGAAGGATTATTAAAAAAAACAACAATAAATCCAAAATTATTTACTGAAGAAACTTATAAAGAAGAATATATTAAAGAATCAAATCCTAATTTAAATGATATTAATTATTATTTAGAAGATAGAAAATCTAATGAATTAGAAAATAATAATTTAAATCATCAATTAATGTCTTCTTTAGAAAATGAAAATTTAATTAATTTAACTGAAAAAAAAAATAATTATATAGATGATTTTGATGATGAAGATATAAAAGAGAATAGACCAAGTCAAATAATAAAAGAAATTGATAATTTAGATCAAGAAATTTTTGAATTACAATCAAAATTAAAAAAAATGATAAATAAATAAAAATTTTTAATAATCTTTTTATATTGGTAAAAATCTTTTTAATTGTTTTAATATAAATGATGAATTTAATTATTATATTAATCTTATTTTTTATATTGTAATATTTTTTAAAATAAGATATTTTGATTTAAAATAATTATTCTTAAGATATTATTTTACTTTAATATTTTAAAAATCTAGAGGAATTGATTTATAATTTTACCATATTTTTTTTGAATAAAACTTTTCACATTTTCAGCATCTTCCTTCAAAGTACATTCAGATTCAAGTTTCTTTAAAATTTTACGTAATCCTTCACTTAATTCATCAGTTTTAGTTGAATAATTTCCAGTTAATTTTAAATTAATTGAATCAGTTATTTTCTTTTCTTCTTTATTAATAACATAATCTTGAACTACATCTTTTAAATTTACATTATCAGCTTCCATAGCATCTCTTAAAATAACCATTTCATTTAACAATGATTCAATGGTTTCTTTTATTTCTGTAATGTTATGACAACTACAATTTTCTTTCTTTAATTGTTGAGATAATTCTTCTTTTTGTTGTTCAACATTTTCTTCTTCTTTTTTTTGTGGAGGATTTATTACTTCAAATACTTGTTCTTCTTGTTTTGGTTCTTGAGGATATTCTTCTTTATCTTGTTGTTGAACTTGTTCTTCTTGTTTTGGTTCTTGAGGATATTCTTCTTTATTTTGTTGTTCTACTTGTTGTTCTTGAATTGGCTCTTGAGGATATTCTTCTTTATTTTGTTGTTCTACTTGTTGTTCTTGAATTGGCTCTTGAGGATATTCTTCTTTTTTCTCTTCTTCTTTTTTTGTAATATCTTCTCCTTTATTAATTTTCTGAATTATTTCATTTATACTATCTTCCATATCATTAATAACATATTGATTTTTTTCTTCATTTTTTTTCTCTTCTTGATTAATTGGCTCTTGTATATTATCTTCTGGTTCTTGAACATTACTTTCTTGAATAGAATAATCTCTACTTTCTTCTTGTTGAGGAATACCATCATTTAAATTTTGTTCAGGTTCTTCATTATAATTATCATCTCTTTGACTATTTTTATTAATATTAAAATCTACAATATTTAATTCCTCTTCTTTATTCTCTTCATTATTAAATCGATTATTTTCTTGTTTTGGGGGTTGAATAATTTCTAAAATTTTATTATTATCAAAAGGAGAATTATCAATAATTTCTTCATCTTGAATAATTGAATTTTCAGGTTCTTCAATTTTTTCATCTTCTTTATTTTGACTTTCTTGAGATTTTTGTTGAATTATAATTTCTTCTTGTTCTTCTTGTTCTTCTTCTTCTTTTGCTAATTCTTTCATATTTTCAAATAAAACTGTCCAATTAATAGAATCATATACTTCTTTTAAAGTTTCTGATTCATTATAAACTTCCTTAATTAAAGTTTCATTCTTATCTGATACTAAATTGTTAATATCTTTTTCTAAAACAGATACATCAATAACATGTTTTGGTTCATTTCTATAATTTGTATTATTTTTTATTGAATCATGTTTTATTACTTTATTTAATAAATTTTTTTTATTATATTTTCTCTTTTCTTTTTTTTCTTTTACTTCATTGTGAAGTTCTTTTGATAAATCTGAAAGAACTTTATCCACAACATATGAAGTTGCGTTACTCACTGTATCTATTAAAGAGTCTTTTTTTTTTTTTGAACTTAATTGTTTAGATGTAATATATATTATTGCAATTATTAAGATTATTAGATGATGAAATTTCATATTTATTTCTTTTTTAATTAATTTTTTTTTAATTTATTTTTTATTCGTTTTTTAATTCATTTTTAAAATTTATTTTTTGATTTAAATTGAGGATTTTGGATATTAAAAAGTTGTTTTTTTTATGTAATACTATTTTTAAAACAATAGTTTACAATTCTTCACATTTTAAAAATATAATTATAAAAAATAAAAGAATTTAAGTTTCAATAAATGATATGATTAAAATTAAAAATAATAATTAATTTATAAATATTAAAATGGAAAAACATTTTGTAAATAACATTAATAAATCTCAATTAATATTTTTGATTCCAATAGACGATTATTTCCAAAATAGAAAATATAAATATGAAAAAAGAAATGATTCTGACTCAGATTCTAATAATATATCACTTTTAGGAGAAGAAGATGGAGAAATACATTCATCAAATTCTCTTAAAAAAATTCATTTTACAGAACAAGTATTATTAAATAATTGGAAAACTATGGTTTTTTATTTTAAGAAATATAAATATAATATTTATAAAAAATCATCTTAAAATCAAAAACAAATAAATTCTAAATTCTTTAATTTTAAATCACGTATTTCATATATATTTATGTTTAAATATTTTAATTAGATTTGTTTGGGGTAATGAATAAGTTTAAATAAATAGTTTATCTCCAATTAATTTATAAAAAATATTATGAAATCTTATAAACTTAATGTAAGTCAAAATAAACTATAATCACTTTTTTTCTTACTTTTATTTTTCAATTTTAAGTTTTTTTAAGGTTGAAAAATTAATAAATATTATTTATTTAATTTTTTAGAATAAGAATCATTGGCAATTTCTTTATGTATTTCATTTAAAAAAGAATTTAAAGAATTATAATCATTGATTGATTTATTTATCACATTTCCAATATATTCTTTTATATAGAAACTTTCAATTTTATCATTATTTACAGTTTCTTTTCTTATTAAAATAATTTTTTTATCCTCTGTTGATTTAGATATATAACCAATTATTGAAAAATGTTTTATTCTTTTAAATATTACAATTCTAAATTTACATATTTCATTATTAATATTATTTTCAAAATCAGTTAAACTTTTATTAATAGGTGATTTAGTAATTTTAGGATTATATTTTGGTTTAAAAGGAATATCTTGTACAAAAGTCCAAAAATCTGCATTTTTAAATATTTGTCTAAACATCGGTAAATTAGCATCAATCTTTTTTTCTGATATATCCTTTGGCTTTTTATTCCTTAAAGATTTTTTAAAAGTTAAAAATCTTTTTCTTAAATTTTCAAGAGTATATTTTTCATAATTTTCTTCATTAACTTTTTCATTGATTATATCTTTCTTTATTCTTATCTTATTATTATTGTTTTGGTTAAAAGAGTAATTATTATTATTAATTACATTTCTATTTAAATTAATTATTGTATTAATATTATTATTAATGTTTCTATTTAAATAATTTTGAGTATTATTATATAAACTTTTATTTGTTGTATTTGAATTTTTTAAACCATTTGTTTTATTATTTATACTATTATTATCAATAATGTTTTTTTTATTATTAATAGAATTGATTATGGAAATGTTATTATTATTACTATTCATTCTTTTATTACCGAGAAAATTATTTTTTTTAATATTATTATTACTATATTTGTTAAGATTCATATTATTTTTTTGAATTATTATTTTTTGATCTTCTTCTGACTCACTTGAAGATAAATAAATAATTTCATCACTCATATTAAAAGAAATAAAATTTTTTTATAAATATATTATAAATAATATAATGAATTTTCAAAATTTTGTCAATATTAAAAAATTTTAAAATTAATTAATTTTAGATTACTAATCTTAAATTTATTTAAAAGCTTTTGAAATAGAATTTCCAATTTTAGATAATCCTATTTTAACACTATTAAAAACATTTCCATTTTCATTCATATTATTATTAGATTTATTGAAAACAAGATTATATTGACCAAGTTTTTGAGCTTGTTCATTCTGATTATAATAATAATTTTCTATAATTTCATTTTTTTCTTCCTTATTCATTTGTTCTTTTACAAATTCATATCCATTAATACTTTTTTCTTTAATTAAATTTCCAAAATTATATATACCATTTTTAATAATTTCAATTTTACTTTTTTTCAAAGAATTATTATTATTATTATTATAAATATTTGGATTATTAATATTATATCTTTTCAAATTACCATCAAATGAACTAAAAAAGGGTTCTACATTATTATTTCTCATTAAATTTTCATATCTATATATTGTTTGTTCCATATCATTTCTTATATTTACTATATAATGTCTTCCTAAATGATTATTTATCATTGAATATTGAATAATTAAATTTTCCATAGGAGATATATTTTCCATTAATTCATAAATTCCTTCTTTCATTTTATCAGAGTTTAAAGAATATTTTCCTTCATCTATATATTCATTATATATTCTTATTTTTTCTCTCCATATATTTTTTATATTTTCTGGATTCTCCAATAAACTATTACTTAAATTGTTATTTATTGAACTCATATTATTTAAATAAATAGGATTTTTTGTATTCTCATTATAAATAATATCATTATTTATATTTTGATTATTATTACTATTATTCAAATAAGGATTTCCATATTGTATAATATTATACTTTTTATTTTCACTTCCTAAATTCACATTATTAAATGTTAGATTATCACCATTTGTTTTATTTTGATTTATTTTCCTATTATAATTATTTTTAAAAGAATTCACATTTATATATTTATCATATGTCATCAATTTAAAGTCAATTCTAGGAAAAACAATTCCATTTTTTTTTAAAAAATCATATTTGTGTTTAAAATTTGGATAATTCTTATTTTTAATCCCCCATTTTTGAATTAAAAAAATGATTTTTTTTTGTAAATTAATACTTGTTCTAGCATTTTTTCTAAGACGAGAAATAAAAGTATTTAAAAAATTGTCTTTTGAAATTAATTTAACAGTTTTCTCAGAAGAAAAATCAACAAGAAAATCAATAATATCATATAATAATTCATTATTGGAAATTGTTAATTGATTTTGAATAAATATAATAAAATCAAATATATAATTTTCTTTTTCAATTTCAAATAATAAATCAATCCAATATTTTTCTTGATTTCCATTATTATTAATTAAAGTAAGAAATTTAAAGATTAAATTTTGACAATTCATCTTAAATTATAATTATTGTTTTTTTTATATAATTATTAATAATTAATATTTTAAATGAAACAATATTTTAATTAACCTAATAAAATAGGAGAAATTATTTTTTCATCAAAAAATTTATAAACAATAAATTAATAGAAATAAAAAAAATCCAAATTCAATTATATTACTAGATGAAGGAATTAATTGTGCAAAAACAATATTATTATATTGTTTAATATAATTCATTTTATTTATTATTTATAAAAAGAAATATAATATTATTTGTTTTAATCATTTATTTAGCTATTTTCTTTTTTTAGTTTATTATTTATATTTAATGGATAATTTACAACAAAATGTAGATTTAGGGAAAATTATTAAGGATAAAAGTGAAGAGGTATTTAATAAAGTTATGAATGATTGTTTATTTAATAATTTTCAAAATATTGAAAACACAATTAATTTAATAAAAAAACAATTCGAAGAAATAAAAAATAATTTTTTAAATGAACTAAAAAGTAATATAGAGCAATGGGAAAAAACAAAGGAAATATATAATAAAAAGGAAAAGAATCTATTAATTCAAAATATAACATCATTTCAAATATTTCAAACAAAATTAATGGATAATAAAAATAACAAAATAGAAAAAAAAGAAGAAGAATCTGAAAAAAAAGTAGAAGAAAAATTAATAAAAGCAATAAAAAACGAAGAAAAAAAGGAAGAATTAATAAAAGAAGAAAAAAAAGAAGAAGAAACAGATAGAAAGAGAGAATTTGAAAGGAAAATAAAGGAAAAATTAAAGCCAAAAACAACAGAAGAAATAATATTAGAAATAAAAAAAAATTTATCAAATGAAGATAATGATAAATTTCAGCCTCCAATGATTGAAAAAAATCAAATATCAATATCAAATGAATTAAATGAAGGAATAATGCAAGAAGATTCAAAAGATTCTTCAAATTTTGAATTTTTAAGATTAGATTTAGAAGTATATTTAAATCCTATTAAAGGGCAAATTTTCGATGATGAAGATAATATTTTTCTATTAGAATCAATGAAAAAAGATATTTTCAATAATATTAAAAATGAAATTATATCAAAAGAAGACTCAAAAGATAAAGATGAATCAAGAAAAAGTGTTACAATTCCAATTTATTCAGTAAAAGATCAATTAATGAGTGATGAGAATAATTTAAAAAATGAAGAAAATAAAATAAAAATAATATATCAAAAGTATAAAAATAAATGTGAAAAAAGTGAATTAGAATCTTTAGTAAAAAATTTAGATTATAAAGAAAGAAATTTAATAGAATTATCATGTTTTTATCCAAATACAAAATATTATAATGTATATAATATAATATTAAATACAAAAGAAAAAATAGATTTAGATCAAAAACTTCCATTATTATTTTCTTATATAAACATTCCTCCATATTCATATATTAGTGGAGGAAAAGATTCAAATTCAAAAGAATTAAAATCAATAATAAGAATCCAAAGAATTGGAGAAAATAATAGTGAATATAAACAAATTGGAAATTTAATTAAAGAACGTTCTAATCATACTTCAATTTATGTTCCATTTATTAATTCTATTGTTTTTATTTCTGGTTCTTTTACTAAATTATGTGAAGCTTTCAATTTATCTGAGAATAAATGTAAAAAACTTGGAGATTTACATATTGAAAGAGAAGGTGCTACTCCTTGTTTAATTAATGAAAGTATATTATATGTTTTTTTTGGATATAATGCAAAGAAAGAAAAATATATTACTTCAATTGAAAAAATAGATTTAAAAAAAGGAAATAATAAATGGGAAGAAATAAAATTTAAAATTACATCAACAAATATGAATTTATTTCAAAAACAAAGTATGTCTTCAATTCCATATTCAATACAAGGAAAAAATGGTATTTTATTAATAGGAGGTATTGGAACTAATGGTTTAGAATCAAAAGAAGTTTTATTTTATTCTGATAATGCTAAATCTATTAATCCTTTTATTACACTTAATTTTGCTTCATCTTATACTCATCAATCTTTTATTAATTATGGATTTGATTATAATGATGAATTATATAATTTAAGTAATTTTGGTATTTTAGTTAGATTTAATCCGAAAAATGAAATTTTCACTCCGATTATTATTTGATTTTATTTTATTTGTTCTTAATAGATTAAAAGAATTAATTTTAACCTTTAATTCGAAACAAAAAACAGTTAAAAAAATATTTGTTAATTGAAAAAAAAGGTTTAATTAATTTTAATATATTAATTATCATCATTATCAAATTTTTTAATACAAGCTTTTTGATGTTGTTTAATATTTTTCTTAAAAATTTTATGACAAAAAGGACAACAATTAGGATTTTTTTCTAATTCTAAATTTATTTCTCTTTCAAGGAATTCATTAGTTTTTTTGAATGATTCAATATTTCTTTTTCCATTCCCATTAAGACAAGCATTAACATGTTCATTTTTTTCATTAAAATCCATAAATTCAAAATATATAAAATTACAATTAGGACATTTCTCTTCATTATTTTCCTTTTTTTTCTTATCATTTCTATTATTATTTAATGTTCCTTCTTCTTCTAATATATTTCTTTCATTATAATTTGTATTATATCTTTTTCTTCCAATATAATTTAATTTATTTTTGTTATTATATTTTTTATCATATTCTGAATTATCAAATTCAAACTTTTTTTCTTCTTCTTCTTCATTATTTGAAAATGTATCTATTAATTTAGTTCCGTCTTCATTTATTAAAATTGGGTTATTATTTTTATCATATTTTACTTCAAATATCTCTCCTAATCTCAATCCATAAAATCTATTTTCTTTATATATTTTATCATAATTTAATAATTCTATTTTTCTACTGAATTTCCCATATTTTAAATTTTTATTAATTTTTAATTCCCCTTCTTTTAAATTTTCTTCCATCATTTTTGATTTTTTATTTGAATTGAAACAATTATTTTTTTTTGATTTTTATCATATTCAATTTGAATTTATTACAATATTATATTTATCATTATTATTCTCTTTTATTATTTGAATTCATAATTTTCGAATAATAAAATTGGTTTTTGAAAAAATAAAAACTCAATATTTTTTGAGTTTGACAATACAATAATTAAATAACAATAAAAAGAAAAAAATATAATAATTTAAAAATTAATATTATAATAATCTAAAAAGAATAAGAAAATGAAACTTTCAAAAGGACATCCACCAATATTGACAATAGAAACAGATTTAAATAAAAAAAAATTAAATAGATTTACTTCTTTATCATCAAAAGCGACTTCAAATATGGGAGAATTAGTACAATCAATGAATAAAATATGTGAAGCTATGATTCATTCACCAACAAATTTAGATTTTAAAGCAATTAATTATTTAAGTAAAAATGGCTTAAATACATCAAATTTATTAAAAAATTCTATTAAAAATTCCAATTTAATTATTGATACTTATGATAATGAAGATTTTTTAGAACAAGATTTATATACTCCAAAATATTTAAAAGAAAAAAAATTACCTAAAAAAAAAAGTAGAAAAAGAAATCAAAGTAAATTATATAATAATAATAATAAAGATTTTGATTTTGATTTAACAAAAGGTATAAAGATTGAAAACAATTCAAAAGCTATTAATAAGTTATTTAAATATAATAAAAAGTTTATGAAAATGAAAAAATTAAATACATTAAAATCTGAAATAATAATGAATGAACAAAAGAAGAAATATACTACTTGTAAAAGTTTTGAAAATAATTTTAATACTGAAAGCTTAAATTTTTATAGAAATAATAAAAAAATATATTATAATGGAGTAAAAAGCAAATATTTAAATTTCTATAATGAAAATCCAAATAAAACAAAAGATATTTCTTTAAATAGTTTTTCTTTATCTTTAAGAAATGGAAATCCAATGAAAATTTATAATAATAATAATGAAGAAATAAAAAAGAAAATAGAAAAAAAAAAAATAATAATTGATCCTAATTTTATTTTAAATAAAAATAAAAATTTAAGTGTTGATTTTTTTCAAAATACAACATCTAATACAACAACAAATAATTCAATTCTTTCAAATAATAAAAATTATAATTCAAGTAATTCTTTTAGATTAAGACCTTTTTCTTCTACAACTTTCAGAACAAAAAATTCAAATAATATTGTTAAAGAAAAAAAAATTTTTCATAAGAAATTATGTGAAAATATTATTTCTAAAATTAAAAATATTCAATTTGATGCAAATAAACAATCTTTTCTTTTTAAAAAATATATTAATTCAGATTTAATTTCTAAAAGAAAAAATTTTTCTGAAAATTCAAAAAATGAAAAACAAAATAATAAAAAAAAAATAAATATTGAAAAAATAAATGAAGAATTTAATTTTACAAAAGATGATAAAACTAAAATATTTGATGAACATGATTTAATAAAAAATAATGCTAAAAAATTATATCGTCATTTAGATAAAAGAGGAAAACAATATTTAAATGAAGTAATTAAAAAAATTATTTATGATGATAAGAGATTACATAAAAAATATATAATGGAAAGTTTCTTTGAAAGAAAAATTAAAAAGGTAAAAATGGAAAATGAATTTAATTCTGTTTCTCATCAAACTTTACTTTTAGAAAAAAAATTAAATATGGATTTTGATGATAATATTTATGAAAACGAAAGAAAAGAAGTTAAAGAAATTATACATGACATTATTAAAAAGAATTGGTATGATGAAGAAGAATTAAAAGAAAGTATTTTAAGATGTAATGTTATGAAAAAATTACAATTATATGAAAATAATACTCAAAGAAAACATTTTAAATATAATAAAGAAGTTAAATTTAAAGATCATTTCGATAAAGAAAAAAATAATTTTAAAAACTTTGGTAATAAAAAATATTATTATAATAGTGATTAAATTTTATTGTATTTATTATATATAAATATTTAACTATGGAAAATTATTTTTTTTTAATGATTCTTAATAATAAAAAATTTTGATAATAAAATAAATATTTATAATATTTATTTTTCTTTAAATTACTTATTAATTTTTTTTTATAGAATAATAAATAAATAAATATATGAGTTCAACACCATCAACACCAAATAAAAAGGTGTCAAAAATATTAGATAAAAGTCCTTCAAAAAATTCTAATAAAATTATATTTCCAGATAAAGAAAAAATAGACCCAAATAATATAAAAATTAATATAGAAATTGAAGCAGAAGAAGAAATAAAAAAAAATAATATTAAAAATTCAAATGTTCATGATAACAATATTATTAAATATGATAATAATCATAAAAAGGATAATAATCAAAAAGATAATAGTTCAATTTCAAATAATGAAAAATCAAAAAAAAAAAGTAAATTAAGTGATGGTGCAAATAAAGTTAAAAAAAAGAAAGTTAAAATAAATGATAATATTGATATTATTCAAGTTGAATGTTGGAAACAATATAATTGTGATATGAGTGAAATTAATATAGTTAAAAAAAATTCAAAATATAAATGTTGTTATATAATGTAAATTAAAGTGTCTTTTTTATATAAATTAGTATAATATTATGGTATATTTTAATTAAAAAAAATTAAACATAAAAACTTATTTGAAAAAGAAAAATATAATTTAAACCCAAAAAAACTACTTTTCCTATATTTAAATAAAAAAATCAATAATTATAATATTCAATGTTATTTTTAAGAGAATAAGCTTTTTCAATTAAAGGATGAAAACTTTTATTTTTTTGAAAAATCCAAATATCACTATTTTTTGGTTTTGCCAAACGATGATAAGTATCAATATCAAAATGTAGAAAATTCATGATAAAAACTCTTAAAAAACAAGAATGAGTAATAAGAACAATATTTTTATAATATTTTCCTCCAAACTCAATTTCATCGAATAATTTTTTTTTAAATTCTTCAACTCTTCTATTAACATCACATCCACTTTCTCCTCCATTAGCTCTATAATAAAATTTTCCTATAAAAAGTCTTTTTTCTCTTTTTTCTTTATTTATATCTGACATCATTCCAAAATCTTGTTCTTTTAATAGAGGTTCTATTTGATATTTAAATATATATTTTTTCTTCTTTAATTCTTTCTCTATTTCTTCATATGTTTCTATTGCTCTTTTATATGATGATATATAAAATTTTAATGATTCTTTTGGTTTTATTATTTTTTGTAGTTTTTTACTCATTTCATTTGCTTCTTCTTTTCCCTTCTTTGTTAATTTTATTTTATTGTTTGGAGTTGTTGAATATATATTTGGATTTATATTTGCCTCGGTTTCACCATTACAAATTAATAAAATTTTCTTTGGTAAATGATTAAAAAGATATCTTCTTTCTATATTAAAACATTTATGAATTATTATCTTTGATAAACTCATTATTATATATTTAATATAATATTTTTTTTAATTTTATCTAAGATTAAAATTAAATTGGTATTTTAATAAATAAACCAAATTTTAAAAAAAAAAATGAAAAAAAGGAAAACAATTTAAAAAAATAATGTTTAATAATAAAAAATTGATAAAATTGAAAAATTAATGAAAAGTGAATTCAAAGCCTCCCGGGAAGCCTGAAAATCCTCCTTGACTTCTTCCTCTTCCTCCACTTTGAAAGAACTGGAACTGAGGACCTCCAGAACCACCAAAGAACATTCTAAGAATATCAGAAGCATCTCCGAAATTAACATTCATTCCTCCTTGTTCTTCAGGATTTAAAGGATCAATTCCTTGATCATACATACTTTTTTTTTTAGGATCACTTAAAACATTATAAGCGTCATTAACATCAATAAATTTTTTTTCTGCCATTTTTTTTGTTTCTTCACTTTCTGAATTTCTATCTGGATGATATTTTAATGCCATTTTATGATATGCTTTCTTTATTGTTCTTTCATCTGCATTTCTATCAACTCCTAAAATTTGATAATAATCTCTTTTTTTAACTTCCTTCTCAATCATTTTTAAATTATTTAAATAATTTATTGCATCTTGATTTGATGGATCTAATTTTTTCGCTGTTGAATAATCATTTCTTGCATCATCATACATTTTTAATTCTTCATATACTTTCCCTCTTTTCAAATATCCACCAATATAATTTGGATTTAATTTTACTGATGAATTACAATCTTTTAAAGCTTCTGTTATTTTATTTAATTTCTTAAAACATAATGATCTATTTGCATATATTATTGATGTAAATTTCTTATTATCAGGATCAAAATCTAATAATTTTGTGTATTCTTCTATTGCTTCTTCATACTTTTTATCTTTAAATACTGAAGTTGCTTTATCTTTTATTGTTTTTATTTCATTTAATTTTTCTTTTAATTTATTATATTTTGAACTATCACTTGATTTACTTTGAAGAATAGAAAGTTGTTTTTTTGCTTTATCATATTGACCGTCATAATATAATGCTAAAGCTGCATAATAATCAAATTCTTCATATTTTATTTTTTCTTCTCCTTTTACATTATTTTGAATATATGTTATTGCTTCTAATAATTTTACATTTTCTATTAAACATTTTATATATTTTAATTTTAATTCTGTGAATTCAGATGATTCTTTTATTAATCTTGAACATATTTCTTCTACTCTTTCCCAATTTTCTTTTTTTTCATATTCATCAATAGAATCATAATCTTGAATTAATCGTTTTATTTTATCAATATCATTTTTATGAACTGGATCTCTTGGTTCTAAAGAAACACATTTTTCATATATTATTTGTGCTTCACCATAATTTCCTATTAAAACATATACACTTGCTAATCTTTTTAAATTTTTTACATTTTTTGGATTTAATTCTAATGATGTTTTATAATCTTTTATCGCTTCTTTTAATCGTCCTAAACATTTTAAACATGTTCCTTTATTTGAATATAATACTTCTTGATCTGGAGCTAATTTAATCGCTTCATTATATAAATCTATTGCTCTTTCATAGTTTTTGGATTTAAAAAATATGTTTCCTTTCTCTTTCAATGATTCCCAATCTTCTGACATATTTATTTGTGTAATAAATTAAGATAAGAGAAAAAAATAAAATTATTTTTTATTTTTTTTATTACGATATTTTGAAATAATTTTAAAATTAATTTAAACTATAAAAAATTAAAAAAAAGTTAAATTTTTCATAAACCATTGAATTATATATTAATTATAATAAATTTAATCAAAAATTAATATTTTAATATTCAGAAAATTTCTGATTTTGGACTCTAAGAGTATTAGGCATAGTAACAATAACTTGATTTTTATTATACTTAAAAGTATTTCCAATAACAAATTGATTAACTTTCTTAATTTTATACTGATCTAAAATTCCTTTTTTGATTTTATTAAAATTCCAAATAACAATATATTCTCCAATAGAAGTGGTAATATTACTTTCATCTTCATTTTTGGAAATATTAAATTTAGCAGGAGTAAAATTATCAGATTGTAAATTATATTTACTAATATCAAAAGGAGTAATTTTTAAAGTTTTAGGTCCATGTTTAAATTTGCCTAATCTTTTTTCGAATCCAGTATTTCCACTTTCAGGATTAACAGTATTAATAACCATTAAATATTTATCACAAGTAGCTAAAATATATTTTCCATCTTTAGTAACATCAATAGCTCTAATTGCATCTCCATAAGTAGTTAATAATGTTTTTGCTTTTAATTTTAAATCATCATATAATCTTATTTCCCCATTTAAAGATCCTATTGCAACTCCACCAAAATTTGTTGATGTCATACAATTGAATTTTGGATTTGTTTGATATTGCTTTACATTTCCTAATTTATTTTTCTGTCTGCCATCTAATATCAATATATTCTTTTGATTTATACAATTTATTATATTACTATTTTCCATTTGACTGAATTTCTTCTCGTGAGTAAAATCTTTTATTTCATAGTTTGTTTCCCATTCTTCTACAATTTTCCCTTTTTCTACATCAAATTGAAATAAACTTTTATTATTATTCTTATCTAAAAATAACATATTTGTATCACTTTTAAACATTTTTGCATCTGATAAATTAATTTTATTTCCTTTATATTCATTAACTGAAGGTAAATTCATAACAGAAAGTAATTCTCCTGATTCATTACTTGGTTTGAAAACTTCAATAGTATTATTATCTTTTGCAACAAAAGTTCTATCATATAAATAAGCTTGAGTAGTAAATTTATTATTAATTTTATCTTCTTTTTCATATCCATCTCCAAAATCAATATCATATAGATTTCCAAAAGATGCTGTTTCATTTAATGTGTTTTCTTTTTCAAAAAATATTTTATTATCTTCTGACAAATCTTCATATGGAGTTAATGTACTTGTTTCATATTGTGATTTATGAATTATACTTTTTAGTTGTTCTATATCTACATTTTGAAAACTAAAAGAATAGGCATTTACTATTTCTTTACCTATTTCTCCTTTAACATCACAAAACATTATATTTTTTTCTTTATCAAAAATTATAATATTTGCATTTTGATTTATTTGAGTATAAACTAAAACATAATTGTCATGTTCACATGAAATATAATATTTAAATATATCAACATTATAAATTTTAAATAATCCATTTTCAAAAAATAAATCTGAATTTCCAGTTTCTCTATTATATTTAAATAAATTTCCAGTCCCTGAAAATTTCTCAGTAGCTTTAGGAAACATATTTTTAAATTTAACTAAAGAAATTTGAACATTACTCATTTGACTAATTAAATTATCAACATCTTTATTTTCTCTAAATTCTTTATAATTATCTTCAAGAAATTTTTCAATATCATTGATAACATCATAATGCATAATATATTGACTTTTTGTTTCTTCATTTTCAGCAGTTTTTAAATCAATTTGAAAATCATTGGAACAAATTAACTCAGATAATTTATCTAAAAATTTTTCTTTTTTATTTATAATATCAGGATCACGAAATAATTCAAAAATGAAAAAATTTAAATTTTTTTGCCACATTAAACAATCATTTCCCATTGAATTAATAAAAAATTTAAAATGACCTTCATTAGTAATTTTAATTTGCATATTGCTCCAATTTCCATCATCTCCTTCTTGATATTCATCATTTACAATATTTAATAAATATTCAAATTTATTTTCATTTAAGATTATTAGTGAAATTGTACATTCTTCTGTTATTTTCTCTAATTTTTTACCTATTTCTTTTATGTATAATGAGCCTGATAATTTCAAATTTGGAATTTCATATGAATTTGGATTTGTTGTTGAAGATGGTATAAAATAGTTAAATATTTTATTCATTGTTTTTATTTATGTTTTTTAAATTTTTTTTCGGTTTTATATACTTTTTTGGAGGGAAATTATTTTTTTTTGAATGAAAATTATTTTTTTTTATTTTAACTTTTTTTTTAATTATCTATTAGGGTATTCAAATAAATATATTTAAAGTTAAATTTACACTTGAATAAATATTATATTATTTAATAAAAATAAAAATTAAAAAAAAAATAAAAAAATAACTCAAAATAATACTGAGATAAAAATGAATAAATATATAAAATCCACTTATACCTAAATGAATTAACTAATAGATACATTTTTAATAATATCTTCTTTATATTTTTTAATTTCATCTCTGATATCTAAATCATAATCATTTTCTATCATATCAATAGCAATAGAAACTAAAATTCTTCCTAATTGAAGTAAAACTTTATCATCATCATCTTCTCCCCAAAAAGAACTAATTAAAATTCCATTTTCTTTTTGTAATTTAAAATTTTGTTGAATATTATCAACAATAATAATTTTACTTAAATCTCTCCCAATTAAACTAATATCTTTAATAATATCATTATTTCTAATTGTACAATGTTCTCTATATAATCTATAATCAAAATATTTTCCTTTTTGAATTTCAATATTATCAATTAATGGATCTGCATAATTAGAAGTTGCAGTAGTAAAAATGATAATTTCATAATAACTTTTAATTAAATTTAAGAAATTATATAAAAAAGGTCTTATTCTTAAAAGACCTTCTTTATTATCTTCATTAATATATATAAATGACATTATAGTTTCATCAAGATCTAAAACTAATGTTAGTTCTTTTAAAGGAGGACTTGGTAAAAATGAAGAAAATAAAGGATTACTTTGTTTTTTTGATGAATATGTTATTGAACCTCCTTTATTTTCTATATATATTATATTTCCCATAAATATTTTATTTATTGAATCTGAATCATATTTTAAGTAATTTTTATATACAATTTGAATTTTCGGATTTAATATATTATTATTATTACCATATGTATTTATTATTTTTAATAATATTTGATTTATTGATATTAAATTTTGCTCTATTGAACTAATTAAAAATGAATTTTTTGAAGTTTTTGAATAAATTATTTCTTTTAATCTATCAACCCATTTACTTGTTAAATATTCAGGTTTAATTCTATTTATTAAACTTAAACAAATATTAAGATAACTTTGATAATTTATAATAACTATTTTATTCATATATTCTATTATCTTACAAAATATTTTGGATTTGAGAGATAAATCATATATTAACATCATACTAATTAATAATAGAGAATTATAATGAGTAATTAAATTTTTTTTCCTTTGTTCATTAAATAAATAATCACAATTTCCTTTAAATGAACAATTAAAATAATAATTCCACCATTCAAAACAAATTTTATTTACAAAATTTATATTTTCTTCATTTAATGCTTTAATTAATTTATTAAATTTATCTTCAATCATAATTAAATCCTCAATATTTAAACATAAATCTCTATGAAAAAAATTTGAAGTAGTATTATTTTTTTCAATTGATTTTCTATTATCAAAATTAAAATTTCTACTAGATAAACATCTATTATTAGAAAAATTAATTGAATTTAAAAAATTAATTGAAGAAACACTATTTTTTAATTTATTTCTTGCAGTTTTAATAAAATATTTTGCTCTTCTATTATCATCTTTATTTATAATAATAGAATCTAATTTTTCAAAAGATTCATTATTATTATTTATTTTTTCTGGATTTGTTCTTTGTGAAGTAGATAAAGTAGAACTTTCTTTTTCTTTCTCAATTAAATTTTCATTAATAATAATTGGTTCACATATAATATTATCAGTATTATTTTCTTCATTTGAATTTACCATATCTAAATTATTTTTGTTCCTATTTTTATAAATTATTTTCGTTTGTTTTTTTTGAGGATTTACTTTTATAATATTTTTCTTCTTAAAATTTTGAGGATCTAAATCTATTGTCAATGAATTTGTTTTTTTATGATTTACTATTTGTTTTTTTGTTATATTTGTTATTGGAGTTTTTATATTTATTTCTTTTTCATGTGAAGATGATTTTAGATTTTTATTCATATCAATGTTATTTAATTTATTTGAAAAATTTATAAATTTTTGAAATGAAATATCAAAACTTTTTGTGTTCGGTATTTTTTTTCTTTTTTTTATACTTTCTATATATTCATTTCTTGATATTTGAGTTTTTCCTTGTTTTATTGAAAGATTTTTAAATCCAGTGTTAATTGAATCCATATTCTTTGTTAAATTATTTTTTTTTACTTTTTATTTTTTTATTTAATTTGTTTTTACAAACATTTATTTATCTGTTTTTATAATAATTTTTATAAATATTTTCAGAATAAACGATTGAAATGGAAAATGAAAATAATTAGAATCAAATAATATATATTTCATTTTGAATATCAAAATAAAAACAAAAAATGTAATTAAAAATAAAGAAGTAAAAACAGAAAATATTTTACCTTTAAAAATCTTTCTTTTTTATATAAAGATTTAAAATCTAATAAACCTTTAATTTGAAAATCAACTAAAATTTAAAATTAGATTTTTTAAAAAAATTTTAATCTTTAAAATAGAATATATATTTAAATATTTATTATTTAAAATTAATTATATATAAATTGTTTATATATATTAGAGGGAAAAAAGATAATAAATATTTCTTTATTTGCAAATTTAAGTTAATAAAATTTCTTTTATTTTTTCATTTAAATTTTTATAACCATTATAACCTAAAACTTTATTAAAAAGTTTAATTTCTTCATCTTCAAAAATGGCCCTTCATTATATTTACACATTTTAATTTAATTATCCAAAAAATATTCCATCAATATTTACTTTTAATATGAATTAAACCTTTACTTTTACTTCTTAAATATTTAATATTATCCATCATTTTGTCATATCCCACCAACATCTTTTGCTCATAATATGTTTTTTTCTTTCTTCTTTTTCTTTTAATATTTATGTTAAATTTTTTGTTATGTTTGATTCAAATTTTTATTCTTGTAATAATTATTCTATTTCTAATGTCTTTATTATTGTATATAGGAAATTTGATTCATTATTTATTATATATATTAAATAACCTTTGAACACTTTTTTCATTTTGATTTTTCAACTTCTTTTTTTTAAAATACCTTTTAAACTATTTTTTTTGTTAAACAAAGAGAAAAAATCAATAAACAAAAATTTCATTTTTTAATTGATTATTTTTCCAAGAAAAAAAATAAAAAGTATAAATAAAAAATACAATCAAAAAAAAGAAGAATATAAACAAAAAACATATTTGAAGAATAAAAACACACATTTAAATAATATAAACAAATTTTTTTTTATATTAATAAAAAAATATTTAATAAATTTTATTTTATTATTTTTGATTTTTCACTTGAAAAATGCTTAACACAAATAATTATACACCAACAACTACTTTTACCTTTGATAATATTACAAGATGCATAAAATGTAATTTATTATGTTCTTTAGATATAAGATATAAAGATGGAAATCCAATAATTATTTTTTCTGAAAAAGGTCATTCAGGAAATATTTTATTATATGATTATTTATCAAAATATAATGAATTTTCGCTTTTAAAAGAAAAATGCAAAGATTGTGGAAAAAATTCACATGAAATAAAAGGGATTTCGGTTTTGTGCAAAATGTGATAAATTTATTTGTCATAATTGTCAAATTAATCATATTAATGAAAATGAACATAATATAACTAATTATAGAAAATATGATGGTTTATGTAGGGCACATTTAAATTCATATTGTTGGTATTGTCAACAATGTAAAAAAAATATTTGTTCTTTTTGTTATTCTACTCATAAAGGACATGATTTAATTTTCTTACCTGAATATAATTTTTCTGATGAGATGAAAACAAAATTAGAAAAAGAAATTAAAGATTTGGAATCACAAATTCTAAGATTAGATAAATTGAAAAATGATATTGTTTCTATTATTGAAAATATTAATGAAATAAGAAAAAAAGAAATTCAATATTTAAAAATGATATTATTTAATGAGCAATTCCAAAAATCTCAAAATAATTTAAATTTTTTTGTGAGAAATAATATATATAATTATGTAAATTCAACAAATTCAAATAAAATAGAACTTTTTGAAAAAATATATTCAGAAGGGAATAAATATATTTCTTTAATTTCAAACATCAAAAATGTTCAATTTACTTGTTATAAAAAAATAAAAAAATCTAATCCAATTTATTATATAAATGTTTTAAAAGATGGAAGAATCGTTTCTTGTTCAATATATTTAGATATATATAAAAAAGATTCTTTAGATATTCAATTATCAATAAATGACTATTTCTATTATTCTATTTACTCGTTTACTGAATTAGAAGATGGAAGAATTATCGTATGTTCATCAAATTCTCAAATGTATATAATAAAATTATTAGAGAATAATAAATATCAGATAGAACAATATCTTAAAGGTCATACAAACTATGTTTATAAAGTTATAGAAATTAAAAAAAATGAATTAATTTCAATTTCTAATGATAAAAAAATGAAAATATGGAAACCAAATACTTTAAATCAATTTGAATGCATAAAAGATATTGATTTTATGAATAATAATGGAAGTTGTGATATTTTAAAATTAAATGAAAATGAATGTGTTACATCATTGTATACAGAGAAATGTTTAAAATTTTGGAATACAGATTATTCAAATATTGCAACTTTAAGCAATATTGTGAATGGCTCTGAAACTAGACAAAATTTATGTTTGATAGAAAACGATATATTATGTGTAGTAGGAGGAAATAGTACAAAAAGATTTTATTTAATTAAAATATCGACTCATCAACTAATTAAAACAATTTCTGTATTATCAAGTATATATGCAGTTTATAAATGCTTAGATGGATCACTTTTATGTTCCGTTACTGATAAAAATGGATATTATTCTATTGAAAAATATCAGTATACACAACAAAATTTAAATTTAATTTATACAAAAGAAAAAGCTCATGATGGTAATATTTATACATGTATTGAATTAAAAGATAAAACTATAATAACTGGTTCTTCTGATTATTATATAAAATGTTGGTATGAATAATTATTCTAATAAAATAAAAAGCAATTATTTAAAATAACATAATAAAAAAATATTTAAATAAAAAAAACTCACTTTCTATAATTAAAAGGGTTACTAATTTGTCCAAAGAAATGAAGTATCATATAAGGAATTAAAAAAGCTAAATAAATCAAACAGAAAATGGCACAAATCCAGCAGTACATTTTTCTTCTAAAACTGGGTCCAACACATTGATTTAAAGTTTTAAAAGGATTTAAACTCCATTGAAATCTCCCATTAGGAGGAGGTAAATAAGGTTCAATATTAGGTTCTTTTCTTCCTAAACCAACTTTACATAAATCAGCTTTCCATTTAGGTAAAAATTCTAATGAACATAAAATTCTTCCTTCTTTTTCATTTTTTTTATAACATTGGACCCAAAATTTATTTTCATCATCTCCACTTAAAAATTCTATGTTTTTATATTTTTCTTTTTCTTTTTCTGAACATTCAGAATAATAATCTTTATTAAATTTAATAGGTAAATTTAAATCTTTAGGGATCATTAATAGATTAGTAATATTAATTTGAGAACCACAAATAAAATCATCACTGGAGAAAATATCTTTATCATAACATTGTAAATTTAAATAATTAGAATTTTTATCAGGTAAATTGATAGGAATAACAATTCTCCAATTAAAAGAAGCATTACCATCAGTACATCTATAATGAACATCAGTACTTTGTTTAATTTTAGGATTAATATATGCATTAATATATATATCACTTGTTCCTTCAAAATCTAAATTTTTCATATTTTCAGTTTCCCAAATAATTAATCTCATTTCAATTTCTTTTAGAGGTTCTTTTGAAATTTCCCAAGGTTGAATGTTTGGTATATCTTTCTTTTCTAAAATTTCAACCCATAAAATAATATTTCCTTGAATATTTTGTAAATCAGGATGATATAAATTTCTAGTTTCAATAGGTTTATATTTTAAATCTCTCCAATTAGATTGATAAAATCTATCTTCTAAATCAATTTTTGTAGATCCAATTAATTCATCTTTAAAAATTGGATCATTATCCCAAACTTCGATTTTGATTGTACTTTCACCTGGAAATTCTGTTATTATATCATAATATTTATACCAATCTGCATTATTTGAATTTTCTATATAATTATCTTTCTCATTTATTTTTAATTGAGAACCTAAATATATTTTTATATACGGATCACTTTCACTTCCTATATCTTTATTTGGTAAATTTTTTAATTGAAGTATATATAATCTTATTATTACTTCTTGCTTTATTAATATTGCTTTTGTTAATTTTTCATATTTTGTTATATTCTTTAATTCGTTTAAAATTTCTGGATTATCTTTTTTATAATTATTTATTAATTTTGTATATTCATCCATTTTACTTTTTTCTGCTATTCTAATCACTGATTTAAATACTCCATAATCTCTATTTCTTAAATTTTTAGGCAGAATATTTTCTTGAAGTAATTCTTTAAATTCTAATCTTTTTCTTTTTTTTTCATCTAATTTATCTTTTTCAATTTCTTCATAAGTTCTCTTATCTTCAACAATAGGATAAGCCTTAATTATTTTATTATTTATTTCTGAAATTGCAGAAAAAATTGCAGTTTCATCAGTATAATCTTTTTCTTTTCCTCTTCTTACATAAGATAAATGAAAAGGAGTTTGAACTTTTAAATCTAAAACTCTTTCTAATTCAACTCCATAAAACCTTCTATAATGTTTGGATATATTTTCTATTTTTGTTTTATCTATTTTTATTTTATTTCCGTTTAAATCTTCTTCTTGGGTATTTAATTTATTATATCCTATTCCCATATATAAATTTGAAGGAGGTGAATTCTCAATATCTTCTATTTCATATAATTTATCACTTTCTTTTTTTTTCAATCCTGGAATTTTAAATTTTTTAAATTTAGGTAATAAAACAAAATATTCTGAATTATGTTTATTTTTATTTAACAAATCATCATCATAATCAATATTAGAAACATGAGTAATATTTCTAGCAATATAAGACAATTGAGGATTATATTCATTATTATTTTTTGCATTTTTAATATTTAAAGCTATTGAATTTTCATCAATAATATTATTAGTTTTATCTATATTTTCCTTATCATTAACATCAATTAAATTATGAGTAGAATTCCCAGAAGAACCAGATTTTTTTTCATTATTATCAATTAAATTACTTTGTAAATTTTTATTAAAAACTCCAGAATTTTGAAATTCATTAACTTGATTAATAGTAATATTCATATCTTCATTAATTTGTTTATTAGTATTTTTAATTAATTGTTTAATATTAAGTAAAAAAACTCCAAGAAGAGGATTAATAAAACCACTAAATAAATGATCATAAATTTCGCATTGTAATTCAGGCATAAAAATTTCATCTTTAGGTAAATTTAAATCAAATTTAATAACTGAATTTATTGTGGGACTACTTCCATAATCTTTTGGTAAAGTAATAATTTCTTTTAAACTATCTTCTTCTTTACCACTAATATTTAAAGAATTCATATCAAATTTAATATATGCTTTTTTAACAGGTAATAAACTTAATGGTTTTAAATCTCTTAAACCAAGAATATTAATTTCAAATGAATATGGTATTGTTTCTGGAATAGAAGAAATATTATAAAATAAACTTCTTTGTTCTCTACTTAATATATAAAATGATAATAATATTTCTCCTTGAGGTCTATTACTTTTTGGTAAATATAATTGACACCATTTTGGTTTTATTAAATCTGTTTTATTTATTAAATAATGAGAATCACTTAACCAAACATAATTATAACCTAAAATATCATCTGAACCTATATTATCATAATCTAATACTTTAAGTAAAAAAATTGGCCATGTTGATTTTTTATTTAAATCCATATCTATATCATCAAATATTAATTTTTCATTCCATATTCCATTTATTGTATTATGTTTTATATTTGTTTTTTTTTCTACTTCCAAACATTTTAATGTTACAAAAGGATCATTTGTTCCATCGCTATCAGAACTTATTATATATCTACTCATATATACTACACATACAATAGAATATAATCCTTTTTTATTTTTTTTGTTTTTATTATTTAATTTTATTAATTCTTCCAAATCTTCACTTGATTCATTATTATCTAAATCTTCACTATCACCATCTCTGAATTTTAATTTAATTTCTCTATCAATTCCTTTATTTATTATACATATTTTAATTTTAATTAATCCACTTTTATATATTTCTTTCACTTGATCAAAACAAGGATCAGGAAATAATTTAATAACCATAATTTGTTCATTTAAATGAAATTCTCTTGATTTAATTCTTTGAAAGCAAATAGCCTCTTTTTTACTATTATATAAATAAATAAATAAATCAGGTAATTCATTTTTATTATTTGAAAGAGTTTGACATTGTAAATTTTTACATTCTTTCCAATCAATACAACCTTTATTAGCTTTTTTACTATTAAACAAAATATTATTATCTTGAATAGAAATTCCAATAGAATAACTATCATTATCATTAGGTAAATAATAAGCAGAATATAATTTAACATAAACACTCCATAAATTTTTTCTTGCAAGATTCTTGGCTGAATTTATTATATTTTCATCTTCAATTTTTCTAACTTGACTTTGAGGAGAATCAACATCAAAACAATCAATTTTTAATAATATTCTTCCATTCCATTTAGAACCAATTTCACTATTCTTATTCATTAAATTATGTATTTTACTATCTTTATTTTCAGGAGAACCATAAATATCAAAAAATGTAAAATCTTTATATTTATTTTCACTCCCAATAATATCATTGACTTCAATTTCAAAAGAACCAATTAAATCATCTTTTCCAACATCATAATCTTTTATAAGAAATATTATTTTTTGACTTACAGTAGGAATACTAATTGGAATATCAATAACTTCATTCCATTCAACAATATCATTTTTTTGTTGAATAACACTAGTTTTTTTTTTCAAACCTAAATAATTAATTTCAATAAAAGCATCACAAGGTTTATTTACCTTATTTAATTTAAAAGTAGAATCCATATCAGGTAAATTTTCTCCTTTCATAATATAAATACTTAATAATTTATATTGCATTTTAATTTGAGAAGGTAAGAAACAATCATAAGAATCTTTATTAATTTCTAATTCAACTCTAGGATCATTATCATGTAAAACAGAAATAGATAATTTTAAATATCCTCTTACTTTAGTCATATCATTGCTTTCAGGATTAGCTAAAGCTAACCAAAAATTTCTTAAAGAATGATTTTCTTGATTGTAAATATAAGAAATATCATATTCATAAATACCAAAATAATTAGAACGTTTTGATGAATTTTTATAATCATATACTTCAATTATTATTTTCGATGAATCTAATTGTTCAACAGTTAAATTTGTTTTTTCAAAGTAAAAGTGTTCTTCATAACTATAAGAATCACATGGTGAATCTGGCTTTTCACTTCTTTTTGATTCTTCGAAACATGTTATTTTCACTACTGGAGTTGGAAGCTTATTTTCTTCTATTTCTAATAAATTTTTCACTTCTTCTATTAATACATGAATAGAATAATCACCCTTCTTTAATAATGTTAATTTTTGATTAGATGATTCTGAATCGTCTTTTATTTTCGTGTTTCCATTATTTATTGATGACTCAGAATTTGACATTCTTTTTTTTTCTTTTTTATTTTATTATTTTATTATTTTTTTTTTAAATTTTTTTATTATTCGTTGTTCATTAAATAAGGGAAAATATTAAGAAAGAAAAAAATGATAATTAGATTCAATATTAAAATTATAAATAATTTCTTAAATTTCTATATTACAGAATTGTTGTTTTTTTTTTAAAAGTAAAATTTTGTAAAATTTGTATAAAACAATAACAAACATTTTTATTAATATTTCCTTGAGAATTAAAAATTTTGTGTAGAATTAACATTAAATTCTTTACTTTCATTAAAATATTAATAATAATGATATCTAATTTGAATAAATAATTATTAATATCAATATGAGAAAAAAGTCTTATATTATTTGAAATTTTTGATTTTTCATATCATTTATTCTTTTTGAGATTTGGAAGTAATAACAAATTTAATCCTCTAAATATATTTCCTCTATTTTCATTTTCTTTTAAATATTGTATTTCATTATCATATCTTTTTTTCTATTTTTATTAATTTATTTTCTACTTCGTTTCTTTTATTATTTAATAATGTAATTCTTCTGACATTTATAAATTTAAATTATTTAATTTTTTTTTAATTAGTTCATTCAATTTTTTTTATATGAAATTAAAAAACGTATTTATTAATTTTCTTATTATCAGAATTAAAAATTTAAGAAAGTTTTCTTTTAAAATATTTTTAAAATTAATATTATTCTATAACATAACATTTCTATCTAAACTAACTTGTTCAGTAGAATTAACTGATATTTTATTTATTGTTTGATTAACTAATTTTAATGTTTCATTTAAAGAACCATCAGAATTATTTTTTAAAAATATATCTTTGTTAATTTTTGGTTTCATTAAAGAACTTCTTTTCATTGTAACACTCCAAATAAAATTAATCAATAAACAAGTAATTAAAACATAAAATTTTATATTTATTCCCATTACCTAAAAAAATTATATTTTAAAAATAAAAAAACTTTAAATTATTTTTTCAATTTTATTAATATAAATTGACTTTATAATTTTTTGATTTTTTTATTTATAAATGTCATTTTTATTTAAAAAAAAAAAAACTAAAAGTGAAGAAGAGAAAAAAAAAAATGAATTTATTTCAGAAAGTTTAGTTGTTTCAGATTTAGATAAATTTTTTAAACAAATATATATATATTATTATAGAGGAGGTTATAGATGTATTCAAACAAAAATAATATTAGATAATATAATTTATATTTTTACAATACATTTCCTAATATTTGTTTTATTTTTTATTGATTGGAATAAAATAATATCTCCAGAAATAAAAAAATTAGAAAGTATAGAATTAACAACATTTATTTCTTCAAAATATTTTTCAAATCATAAATACTCAGCAATAATATTTTATTTTCTTTTAATGCATTATTATTTCTATTTTTTTTATAGTTCAATAAATACACTTAGTTCAATGAAAACAATTTATAATATTTATCATAATAAATTTCATTTAAGAACCAAAAATTTAGAATCATTATATTTTGATGATATAATCAATTTAATTATTATTTTACAAGAAAAAGAAGGTTTTTGTAGAATAAAAGATTATTTAACTAAATATGATATTATTGCAAGAATTAATAGAAGAGAAAATTATATTATTGCTTTAATTTCAAATAAAATTATTTCTTTTGAATTATTTGGAATTAATTTATTCTCAAATTATATTTTACATTTTGTTAAAAATAACTTTATGACTTATATGATAAATGATAATCAAGTTGAAATAAATAAAAATTTTTATAATACTAATTATTTTAGAATTAAAATTTTTGTTCAAATAATTTTTCAATTATTAACAATTCCTGCGGAAGTTATGTTTAGAATCATTTTTTTTCTTTTTAAAAATGCAGATAATTTAAAAAATATAGGAAAAATAACAAGAAAAAAATGGACAAATGATATTTTATATACATTTAAAAATTATAATGAATGTAAACATCATTTTGAAAATAGAATAAATAAATCATATAATCCTACAGAAACTTTTTTAAATTGTTTTAATCAAAAAATATTTTCAATTATAGGAAAAACTTTAATTTTATTTGGAGGAAGTTTTTTCTTATTATTTCTAATATTATCTATATTTGTTGATATTAAAGTCACAAATATAAATTTATTTGGATATAATTTTATTTCTTTTATTATGGGAATAGGAATTTTAATGGGAATTTTTAATGATAATGATAATAATATTAATAAACAAAATAAAACTTTAGAAAATTTTCCTTTTAAATTACAAAAATATAAAGAAATTTGTAATAGTATAATTAATATTCCTAGTGAATGGAATAAAAATGAAATATATAGAAATTATCATATAATAACAAATAATTTTAAAAACAATATTTTAATCTTTTTAAATGAATTATTATCTATAATTTTATTTCCTATTCTTTGGTTTAAATTGTTTTTAAATTCTCATAAAATAATAGATTTCGTTAAAAAAAATAGTATTAATGTTCAAGGTTTAGGAACAATTTGTTCATTTTCTGTTTTAAATATTAATTCTTATATTGTTCATAGTGAAAGAAATACAGAATATTTTATTACTAATCAACAAAAAAGATTTAATGATGCAAAATTTATTAATAGTATTATTTATTATGAAAGAAATTTTATAAATAATGGTAATAATAACAACACCATCAATTCTAATAATTATGAAAAAGAATTTAATGAAATGAATGAAAATAATTTAAATAATGATGAAAGTATTTCTCTTAAAATTCAAGAAAATATTAATGTTAATAAAATGAATAATAAAAGTGCTGAAGAATGTGTTTGGGAAGTTTATTCTCAAAATAAACAATTAACAAAAGAAGATGAAAAAGAATTTTATAAAAATATTTATTATTATATTACTTCATATAATGGACTTAATTTAACTCAAGTTCTAGAAAAAATGTATGCAGAAAAAATTATCCATATCCAAATATAATATTTATTTATTATAAAAATAAAATAATAAAAAAAATAATTAATTTATAAAAGAAAAAACAAAAAAATTAATAAAAATGTATATAAAAAATCTTGTTTCATTATCAAAAAAATAAAATAAATCAACAGAAAAATAATTCAAAAAAAAAAGAAATAAACATAAATAAATAAATTAAAAACTCCTTATTAAAAAAAATAATATTTTAAACATCAATTTTCAATTTACTAAATTTAATCTTTCTATTTTTTCTAGGTTGAGCATCTAAACTATATCTTCCAGTGATATTAAAATGAGTTCTTAAATTTTGGTTATCCAAATTTTTATGAAGTAAATTTTTTTCATCTTGTAATTCATATTTTTCAACTTTCTGACTTTTAAAAATAGCATTATCAATATCATTATCATTTTCCACAATTTCATTCCCATCATAAACTTTATTGTAAACATTAAAAGTTCCACTTTCATCTCTTAAAGGAATATCTAAATTTCCATCTTCTTTTTCTTTTTCTTCAGTCATTTTTTTTTTTTCTAAAATTTTTTTAAGAGGATCAGTATATAATCTTTTAATCATTCTTCTTTCCAACATTTTCTTTTGTCGATTGAAATTTTTCTCAGCTTGACTTAAATAACCATGTCTTCTCAAAGTCCTTCCTTCATAAGAGGAACGTAGGAAGTCAGTAAGTCTGAATGAAGCGAGAGGTTTATCGTCACGACTAAGTCCATTTGCGAATACATATTGATCACGACCAGTTCCATCAGAATAATACTTGAAAGGAGATGCTTGATGGAATAAAGTGTGAAAGTTAGTGTAACGAGCATAATCTAGATCAGGCTTCTTTTGAATCGTGTATTCGTTGTTCTTCCAAAAACCTCCGTTGTTGTAACCGATATAACGGTCACGACCATAACCATCTGACATGTATAATTGAAAACGAGGACGCTCTGTACGCCATAGAGTCATTTTTTTTTTGTCTTATTTTTTTTTTGGGGTTATAGTTTTTTTAATTTTTTTTATTTATTTATTTAGATTTTTTATTAATTTTGTTTTTATTGATTATTTTATTTTTTGAGTTTTCAGATATTGATTTTTGAAAAGGAAAAAAGGTATTTTGTAATTTAATTATATTAAATATACTCAAATTAAAGTAAAATATAAAAAATGCTAATTATTTGAAAAAAACTTCAAAACAGAAAAAGATGTTATTTCACGGTACAATTCCATATTTTTGTTCAAACTGATTTAAAGTTAATCCACCAGTAAACATTAATTTTCCTTGATGGAATCTATTCGAATTATATTTTTTAGAAGATTGATTCCAATTACATTTTTGTAAAACTTTATCAGCAATTTTAAAAGTATCAGTTTTTTTAAATTCTTCTCCATCAATAACAATATTTTCATCTTTTTTAAAATCTTCATAAGTTTCATTTCTAAAATTAGTTTTATATTCACTATCAGTATCAGAACTTATATTATCATCAATATTATTTTCAAAAGCTAATCTTTTTAATTTATTTAATTGATCATTAGTAAAATCAATATTATTTATATCAGCTTTAATAGAATTAAAATTCATATTATATAATAAAGGATTTGAATTTGCAATTTCTTTTGTAATTTCTAAATCTTGTAAAATTTTT
>JAEEGI010004593.1_pt1 | contig 32224 bp, 23 predicted proteins | sample 8958751 | NCBI WGS metagenome assembly JAEEGI01 (sample SAMN16246545, study PRJNA631951) | gut metagenome | biome: gut microbiome; feature: rumen; material: KS-attached | host: Bos | place: Iran: Karaj | collected 2018-10
CTTCGAACTCTTCGGGAAGGTAGGCATCTACTACATCATGTTCCTTGCAGGACTCGAGATGGACCTAGAAGGACTCAAGAAGAACATCGGTCACGGCGTGATTTTCGGATTGTTCACCATTGCCATACCATTCGTCTTCGGATTCGTGGCAGGAATATGGTTGCTTTCATTCAATGTCCCGGCATCCTTCCTACTGGCATGCATCCTGACCTCACACACACTTGTCGCCTACCCCATCATCGGTCGATACGGACTCACCAACCGACAGAGTGTGGTCATCAGCATCACGGCCACGATGATTGCACTGGTTTTCGCACTTCTTATACTCGCCATCATCTCTGGCACATTAAGAGGCACTGACAACGTCTTCGAATGGATGTGGCTCGGCATGAGGTTCGTGCTGTACATCTTCATGATTTTCCTCATCTTCCCCCGCATCATACGATGGTTCTTCCGTCACCAGACCGACAATATCGTCCAGTACATCTTCGTACTCGCCATGGTCTTCCTCGCCGCAGCCGTTGCTGAGTTCTGCGGTATCGAGGGCATCCTCGGCGCTTTCTTCTGCGGACTCGTCTTCAACCGTTTCATACCAGCGTCTTCCACGCTCATGAACCGCACAGAATTCGTCGGAAACGCTATCTTCATCCCCTATTTCCTGATTGGTGTGGGTATGCTCGTCAACGTCAAACCTATGTTCACCAGCGGAGCGGCACTCACCGTCGTTGCCGTGATGGTTGTGGCGGGCACACTGTCGAAATACATCGCCGCCATGGCGTGCAAGAAACTCTTCAACTACTCCAGCGCCGACGGGCTGATGATGTTCGGACTCACTGAGGCACACGCTGCAGGAGCGCTCGCCATGGCCATGGTGGGACTCAAGCTCGAGATTGCTCCCGGTGTCCAGCTCGTCGACAACGTCGTGCTCGACGGTATCGTGATGACCATACTCCTCTCCTGCATCATCAGCAGCATATGCACCGACCAGGCCGCCAGAAAGATGGCATTGGAGAAGGTCAGCGAGACCGACAACAGCAGAGGGGAGGACGAGAAAATCATGATTGCACTGCAGAACCCACATACCGTCAACCGACTCGTGGAGGTGGGCATGATGATGATGAACCACAAACTCAACAGAGGCCTCATCGCCATCAACGCCGTTCCCGACGGCAACGAAGACACCGAGGCACAGGACCTCAGCAAGAAGATGCTCGCCAAAGCGGCTGAGATTGCCGTCTCGGCTGATGTCAGGATACAGACACAGAGCAGGCTCGCCGTGAACGTCACCAACGGAATCATACACGCCTTCAAAGAGAACGATGCCTCGGAAATCATCGTCGGACTACACACCAACTACCAGCATTTCGACGGACAAATCGGACTCTTCAACACGAAGATGGTCGACAACATGTCGCGACAAGTGGTTATGGTACACCTCACCTTGCCTGCAAACACACTCAGGAGGATGGTTGTAGCTGTGCCACCCAAGGCGGAGTACGAGACAGGATTCTTCAGATGGGTAGAACGGCTCGCAAGGATGGCCAAGGAAATCGGATGCCGCATAGCGTTCAATGGCTCGGAACAAGCGCTGCAGCTCATCAGACACTACATCCAGCAAAGGCACAGCAGCGTCAGGGCAGAGTACAACCTCATGGAGTCGGTCGATGACTTCAACTTCATGGCCAGCCAGATTGCCGACGACCACCTCTTCGTCGCCATCACCTCAAGGCCGAGGTTCATCTCCTACATGAGCGCTATGGAAAGGTTGCCCAGATTCATTGCTGAACACCTCCCCGGCAAGAGCGTCATGATCATCTACCCCGACCAGCAAAACCAAGAAGGCGACATACACACCTTCACCGACCCCAACAGCAACTACGCCATGACGCGTCAGCCACGACTCTCTGAATGGCTCTCCAAGTGGATCGCCAAAATCAGCTGAGCAACCCTCAAGTCCCACGGAGCACACCTCTCTGTAACCACAAAAAACATCATAATGATCACTCTCCAGAACATAAAAAAACGCTTCGGCGACCTGCAAGTGCTTAAAGGCATTGACCTGCACGTCGATAAGGGCGAGATTGTCAGCATCGTTGGCCCCAGCGGAGCAGGAAAGACCACACTCCTACAAATCATGGGCACACTCGACCAAGCCGACGAGGGAACCATCATCATCGACGGAAAAGACGTGCGAACCATGAGCCAGAAGGAAACAGCCGTTTTCAGAAACCGACGGCTGGGATTCGTCTTCCAGTTCCACCAACTGCTCCCTGAGTTCACCGCCATAGAGAATGTGATGATACCTGCTTTCATCGCAGGAAGCAGCAGCTCACAAGCCAAAGCCAAAGCCTCCGAACTACTTGAATTCCTTGGCTTGGCCGACCGAAAAGACCATAAACCCAACGAACTTTCTGGAGGAGAGAAACAACGATTTGCAGTGGCTCGAGCTCTCATCAACAACCCTGCCGTCATCCTCGCCGACGAACCATCGGGAAGCCTCGACACCAAAAACCGAAACGAACTGCACCAGCTTTTCTTCCAACTCCGCGAGAAACTGGGGCAAACATTTGTCATTGTCACCCACGACGAGGAACTCGCACATCTCTCCGACCGCACCATCAGCCTCAAAGACGGACTCATCGTCGGAGAAGAAAGAGAGAAACCATTACCAGAACTACCGTCCGACTTGCCCGACCAATCCGAACCGTCGGAACCCGTCTAATAAATACCGACCCCAAAAACAAAAGAACTATGCAACATCTACGTTTAGGAAAATGGAACACCCTTGAGGTGGTTCGTCAAGTCGATTTCGGCTATTACCTCGACTGCGGAGACCTCGGAGACGTACTCCTGCCCATCAAAGAGGCACCAGCGACAGGGCTCAACATCGGCGACGAGGTCGATGTGTTCCTCTATCTCGACAGTGAAGAACGACTCATCGCCACCACCCTACGACCAAAGGTGGAAGTCAATGAGTTTGCCTTCCTTGAAGTGAAATGGGTCAACCAATACGGCGCCTTTCTCGACTGGGGACTCTTGAAAGACCTCTTCTGCCCATTCCGAGAGCAGAAAATGAGGATGCAGGTAGGAAAGAAGTACATCATCTACTGCTACATCGACTCCGTCACCTACCGTATTGTCGCATCCGCCAAGGTAGAGAAGTTCCTCTCTAAAGAAATGCCCGAATACACCTATGGGCAAGAGGTCGAGGCACTCGTACAGCACAAGACAGAACTCGGATTCAAGTGCATAGTCGACGGCAAATACAGCGGACAGCTCTTCAACAACGAAATCTTCGGACATATAGAAACAGGACAACGCCTCAAAGCCTACGTCAAGAACGTGAGGACTGACGCCAAAATCGACCTCATCATGCAGCAGGGAGGGATGGACCACGTACGTGACTTCGCCAACACACTCCTCTCCTACATACAGCAATGTCCAGAGCAACAAACCATCTTCTGCGACAAATCACTCGCCGAAGACATCTACAACCAGTTCGGAGTCAGCAAGAAAACATTCAAGAGAGCAGTCGGCGACCTCTACAAGCAAGGGCTCATCACCATCAGCGACAATGGACTCGCACTTACCGAAAAAGGACGCTTCGTAGGATGCGAGGACTGATTTTCTCTCTCCATTGCCCCCTATTACAGAAAAAAAGCGTATTTTTGCAGAATGAACTAATCTAGAGAATCCAGAAATTCTAGGAAATCTAGAAAATCTAGAAAATCTAGAAAAAAAATAAAAAAAACAATGACCGTATCCGAGATCATCAGTAAATCAGAAAAAACAGCTTTTTCCTTCGAAGTGCTGCCGCCACTCAAAGGCACAGGCACAAAAAGCCTATTCCACAGCATCGACATCCTGAAGGAATTCGAACCAGCATACATCAATATCACTACTCACCGAAGCGAGTATGTCTATAGCGAGCAACCCGACGGCACCTTCCTGAGAACCAGTCTCAGAAGGCGACCCGGTTCAGTGGCTGTCGCTTCTGCCATCATGAACCGATACGGCATCAAGATGGTGCCTCATGTGCTTTGCAGCGGATTCACCAAGGAAGAGACCGAATACATGCTGCTCGACCTACAGTTTCTCGGCATCACCGACCTGCTTGTACTTCGCGGCGACAAAGCACGCGACGAAGCTCGTTTCCGTCCCGTGAAAGGAGGATACAGCCATACCACTGAACTCATACAGCAAGTCAACGACTTCAATGCCGGCAGATTTGTCGACGGAAGCATCATCAAGAGCCCAGGACAACCCTTCTCATACGGAGTAGCTTGCTACCCCGAGAAACATGATGAAGCACCGAACATGGACGTTGACATCCACTTCCTGAAAATGAAACAGGACATGGGCGCCGAATACGCCGTCACACAGCTGTTCTTTGACAACCAACGATACTTCGACTTCGTGGAAAGAGCCAGAAAGGCAGGGGTCAGCATACCCATCATCCCTGGCATCAAGCCGCTGACCAAAATGAGTCAGATTACAGTGGTGCCTGAGACCTTCCACGTCGACCTGCCCATGGACCTCGCCAAAGCGGCCATGGAATGCAAGAACGACGAAGAGGTCGAACAAGTAGGCGTGGAATGGTGCGTACAACAGTGCAAGGAGCTCATAGAGCACCGCGTACCCTCCATCCACTTCTACCTCACCTCCGCTTCCAACAGCATCCGAAAGGTCGCAGAGCAAATCTACTAAATCGATTGAACTAGGCCCCCTAGAAAACCTAGAAAGCCCTAGAGCCCCCTAGATAATCCTAGAAAAAACAAGCTTAAAAATGCTCTTCAAAAACATCTACGGACAGGAACAAGTGAAACAGCGGCTGCTCACGGAGATTCGTGAGGGACGCATCGCCCATGCCCAGATGTTTAACGGACCTGCGGGAAACGGAGCGTTTGCACTCGCACTGGCCTATGCCAGACTCGTCCTCTGCCAACAACCCACGGAACACGACGCATGCGGGCAATGCCAGTCCTGCCTCATGGTTGACAGCCGCGAACACCCCGACCTACACTTCGTCTTCCCCATATTCAAAAGAGGAGACAAGGACACCTTATGCAGCGAGTTCCTCAAGGAATGGAGAGAAATGGTACTCGACAACCCATACTTCGACCTCAACGACTGGATGAGCAAAATCGACTCCGGCAACAAACAACTCACCATCTACAAGAGCGAGAGCGAGAGCATCGTGCACAAGATGAGCATGAAGTCGAACCAAGGAGGATACAAAGTGATGATTATCTGGTTGCCAGAACGTATGAACGACACCTGTGCCAACAAGATTCTCAAAATGGTGGAGGAACCATACCCAAAAACGCTCTTCCTATTCATCACTGAGGATGTGGAAGGCGTGTTGCCCACCATCAGAAGCCGTACCCAGATTATCGACGTACCTGCCTTCACACAACCCGTCATTGAACAGGCTCTGACTGATTTGAACGTGCTCCCCGACGAGGCTAAAATCATCTCCAGGGCATGCGAAGGAAACATGGCTCAGACACTGCGCGTCATCACTAGCAATGGAGATAACGACGATTTCATCGAGAGATTCAAGCAACTGATGCGCATGGCTTACGTCAGAAATGTCAAGGCGCTGAAAGTATGGAGTGAAGAAGTGGCCGACATGAACAGAGAACAACAGAAGAACTTCATCGCCTACTGCCAGAGAATGATTAGGGAGAACTTCATCTACAACTTCCAACAACCCGACCTCAACTACATGAGGAATGAGGAGGCACAGTTCGCAGTCAAGTTCGCTCCTTTCATCAACGAGAAAAACGTCATCGGAATCATGGAAGAACTCCAATCGGCCCAATTCCATCTCGAGAGAAATGTCAACGCCAAAATCGTGCTCTTCGACTTCGCGCTCAAACTCATCGTCCTCATCAAAAACAGATAGAAACAATCTAGGAAATCTAGTATATCTAGAATCTCTAGAAAATCTAGAATCTCTAGAAAATCTAGAAAAAAAACCTAGCCCCTCCTAAAAAAAGAAACAATATGAACGATTTCAAAACCGGCGACAACAGTTTCTGCTCCCTTTGCACTCATGGCTGCAACAAGACGACAGACAAACTGAACACATACGACTACATGGCTGACCTGCCCGACAACACACTCGTCAGCGACATCGTGGAGGTGCAGTTCAAGGCACCCAGAAAAGGATATTTCCATAATTCCAACCGCCTCCCACTCGAGAAAGGCGACATCGTGGCAGTGGAAGCAAGTCCTGGACATGACATAGGAACCGTCACCATGACGGGAAGGCTCGTCGCACTGCAAATCCGAAAAGCAAACCTCAAACCCGACGTCGAACTGAAACGAATCTATCGGAAGGTCAAGCCTGCCGACATGGAGAAATACCACGAGGCCAAGGCAAGAGAACACAACACCATGATTGAATCAAGGCAAATCGCACTCGACCTCGGACTGAAAATGAAAATCGGAGATGTGGAATACCAAGGTGACGGCAGCAAGGCCATCTTCTACTACATCGCTGACGAAAGAGTGGATTTCCGCCAACTCATCAAGGTCCTGGCCGAACGATTCCGAGTCAGAATAGAGATGAAACAAATAGGCGCAAGGCAAGAAGCAGGACGAATCGGAGGTATCGGACCTTGCGGAAGAGAACTATGCTGCTGTACCTGGATGACAGCTTTCAGCAGTGTCTCCACAAGTGCTGCCCGCTTCCAAGACCTATCCCTCAACCCCCAAAAACTGGCCGGCCAATGCGCCAAACTCAAATGCTGCCTCAATTACGAGGCTGACCAATATGTGGAAGCACTCAAAAGACTTCCCTCAAAGGAAATCAAACTCTACACCATCGACAACGAATACTACTTCTTCAGGGCTGACATCCTCAAAATGGAGGTCACCTACTCCACCGACAAACATATCCTCGCCAACGAAACCGTCATCTCGGCAAGAAGGGCTTTCGAGGTCATCAACCTCAACCAGCAAGGCATCAAACCTGAACGACTCTCTAACGACGGGGAAGAAGAAAGCACCCACTCTCTCGACCTGCTCGAACAAGACAACATCAGCAGATTCGACAAGAACAAGAAGAAAAAACATGGAAAAGGAGGGGACAACAGACAACGCGGACAAGGACAACCTGGCAGGAGAAACAACCAGCCACAGAACAACCAGAACCCACAGCGTAACCAAAACCCTTCCAACAACAAACAAGGGCAGCAAAGACAAAACAACCAGGGGCAGAACAAACCCAACAAGCCCAACAGGCCGAATCAACCCAACCAGCCCAAGAACGGTGGAGGGCAGAACGACAACCGACCACCTAAAGGAAAAGAATAGAGGAACAACAATGAAACGGCTGTTCATCGCATCTTTGATGGCTATCTTGCTCATGGCATTCTCAGCATGCCGTGAGCAATGGCCTTATTACCATGAATACCAATCGGTGAACTCAAACGCATGGTTCACTAACGACAAAGCCGAACTGCATGTACCCGCCTTGCCGTCCGACACCACACTCAACATGGCTGTCTGCCTACGCAACACACAGGATTATCCCTACCAGCACATCTTCATCAACCTGACCATGAAAGACGACACCACAAAACAAAACATCAAAGCACTAAGCCTCAAACTACCTGTGTTCGACGATAATGGACTGCCTTTAGGAAAAGGATTCCCTTTCATGGAAACAGAATACGACATCGAAGGGCAACCTGTGCATCTCAAGAAAGGACACACCTACACCATCCACATCTGGCACGACATGCACAACACAACAATTGCCGGAATCTCTGACATCGGCATCAAATTATATTAGGTATAAAAACACCATTGGCGATTTTTAATGCTCAAAAAAATGTTTCAAAATGTCATATCCATGAAACATTTTTGCATATAACATTGCATAGAAATACAGAAAATCGCCTCAAAAACGCACTTTAGTATGCATACAAATACAGATTTTGCATATTTAGCTTCGTTTAACATTTGTTATGAAACTTTTGACATCAGCACTTTTTCCCCGTTGTGCCCAGTGTGCCTGGGTCCATGGCTCTATCGACTCCCCTCCCATCTCAGGGGAGGGGTGGCCAACGGCCGGGGTGGGGTCTACAACTAACAGCTAATGCCTGATCCTGTTGTTTCCTTAATAAACTAGCAGCTAAAACCTAAAAACTAAAACCTAAAAGCTAAAAGCTAAACCTACACCCCTCCTCTTCTGGTCTCGTCCTTCACATGACGCTCTGCATCCATTCGGAGGAAGATGAACAAGAGGATGGTGAATCCCCATAGCGAAGAACCTCCATAACTGAAGAACGGCAAAGGAATGCCAATCACAGGCGTCAGACCTATCACCATCCCCACATTGATGAACAAATGGAACAAGAAGATGCACAGCACGGAATAACCATATACACGCCCCATGGTGTCGGGCTGTCGTTCTGCCAAAGCGAGCAGACGAAGAATAAACAAGAGATACATGATGAGCACACCGGCAGAACCGATGAAACCCTCCTCCTCACCAACTGTGCAGAAGATGAAGTCGGTGTCCTGCTCTGGTACATACTTCAACTTCGTCTGCGTGCCTTTCAGGAAGCCCTTGCCCTCCAAACCACCAGAGCCAATGGCTATCTTTGCCTGATTGACGTTATAACCAGCACCTGCGGGATCTTCCTTCGTGCCAAGCAACACCTCGATACGGATGCGCTGATGGGGTTGCATGATGTTGTTGATAAGGTAGTTGCTACCAAAGTAAAAGGCGGCGGAAAAGACACAGAATAGACCTATCCACACGTAGTTGAGCAAACGCTCATAGAAAGCCAGGAAGATGAGGAAGACAAAACTAAGCGACAGACAGATGACCTGAATGATGCAAACGTTGAAAGGGATGACAAAAGCCGAGAAAAGAAATGCCAAACCCGTCGCAACCAAAGTCACTATCGCCATGATGGAGATGGCTTGTTTGTCGGGGCAATATGAATAGGCCATGCCAATGGTGAACAACTGAACCAGCAGAAGCACTGAGAACTCACCCACCGACACCGGCATATTGGGAATATACTCCTCACCAAACTTGATGCCCACCACGAAATACACGATGAAAGCAAAGGCCACAAACAGGAAAGCACCCGTCATCCCCTCACGGTATAGCACCAAGAAGAAACTCAGATACACCAAAGCGGAACCCGTCTCTTTCTCACCTATGATAATCAGAATAGGCAACATTATCAGTCCCACTATATGCAGGAACTGTCGGGTGTTGTCCATCCTGAAACCATGCTCGTCCATATAACGAGCCAAAGTCAAAGCTACGGCAAACTTCGCAAACTCTGCTGGTTGCAACTTCACAGGGCCTATCGGAATCCATGAGCGAGAACCCTTGGTCTCAGGGGCGATGATGATAGTCAACACCAACAACACCATCATCATGATATATAAATAGTAGGAGGAACCAATGTAGAACTGCTTCTCTATCATCAACAGCATCGCTGCCAAACCCACTGAACAGAACAACCACACCATCTGCTTTCCGGAACGGTTCTCCCAACTGAGAATGTCTGGATTGTTGAAGTCGTAGCTCGCACCACACACGCTGAACCAACCCCATACAATGAGAATCAGGTAGATTCCAATAGTCAACCAGTCCAACGACTGGAATATGCCTTTGTTGCTTTCTTCGGTCATGGCTGTAGAGGTTTTTGTTGCTGTTGTTTCAAAGAATCGAGAAGAAGACTGTCGCTCACCTCTTCACGCTTTTTCTTGGTATCCGTAACTTTTGTATCCTGAACGACCTTAGGGTCTTTAGAAGCCTTAGAATCTTTAGAGTCTTTAAGGTCCTTAGAGTCTTTAGGGTCTTTAGAAGCCTTTGAGTCCTTAGGGTCTTTAAGATCCGTAGATGCCTTAGGGTCTTTTAGGTCTTTAGGGTCTTTGGAGGCCTTAATGTCCTTGGAGGCGGCTTTGGGGTCGACACTCTTGGCATGTTTCAAGCTGTCGTTACGCGCCTTCTTGGCTTCCTCACGAGCCTTGGCCTCACGCTCCTTGCGCTCCTTGGCTGCCTTCAGCTCTGCAGAAGAGCGAAGGATATGGCGAGCCTGGAATTTCTTGGCTTGCGCCTCGCTGGCGGGGCTCAACTTGCCATTGATGTACTGCTCCATAATCATGGCACCGTAGGGCACACCATAGGTGGCACCCCAACCACCGTTCTCCACATAGACTGCTACCGCAATCTTGGGGTCGTTCATCGGGGCAAAGCCCATGAAAGCGGAATGGTCGTGACCTTTGTTCTGAGCCGTACCCGTCTTTCCGCAAACCTCATACCAGTGGTTGTTGGCTTTCTTACAAGTACCACCCAGCACCGAACGGCGCATGCCCAACGCCACATCATCGTAGTATTCCTTCTTCACCTTCGTATAGTGCTTTGCCTTCAGGCTGTCGGCTATCTCACCACCTTTCACCTCCTTCACAATATGAGGAGTGATGTAATAACCACGGTTGGCCACGGTAGCACCCAGATTGGCAATCTGCAACGGAGTGAGGCAGACCTCGCCCTGGCCTATGGCGATACTAATGACGCTCAAAGCGTTCCAGTCGTTCTTGTAGTTCTTGTCGTAGTAAGGGGCATTGGGTATCAATCCACGGGCCTCACCAGGCAAATCCACTCCCAACTTATAGCCGAAACCCATCGAAACCATATAGTCTTTCCATGTCGTCATCGCGTCTTGAATGGTCTTGTACTTAGAGCGGTCGTTGAGCATATGGTACAAACCCCAGCAGAAAAAGCCATTGCAGGAGGTGGCAATAGCAGGAATGAGGGGCAATGGAGCACCATGGCCGTGACAACCCACCTTCATGCCCTTGAAACGGAAACCACGAGAGCAAGGATAAGCAGTCGAAGTGGTGATGATACCTTCCTGTAGGAAAGTCAGACCCTGGGAAATCTTGAACGTGGAACCAGGAGGATAAACACCCTGGATGGCACGGTTGAGCAAAGGACGGTTCAAGTCCTCGTACAGCTCGGCATGGTAACGTCCACGCTCCTTGCCTGCCATACGGCGAGGGTCGAAGGTGGGAGAAGACACCAAACACAGTATCTCGCCAGTGCTTGGCTCGATGGCGACTATAGCGCCAGCCTTGCCTTCCATCAGACGCTCACCCAACTTCTGGAGTTCGGAGTCAATGGTCAACGTGATGTCCTTGCCCGGCTTGGGCTTCCGGTCGTACTCTCCGTTCTGGTAATGTCCCTGGACACGACCACGCGAGTCGCGCAACAACACCTCGACACCTTTCTCACCACGCAAATCGGCTTCGTATGAACGCTCCACACCATTCTTGCCAATATAGTCTCCACTCTGATAATACTCATCATGGTCTATCTCGCGCTGGTTGACCTCACCGATATCACCTAAAAGATGTGCGCCATAAGAATACTCGTATTTACGCATCGAGCGCTTACGGATGTAGAAACCGCGATAACGGAACAACTTCTCCTGAAGAATTGCCATCTCCTCACCGCTGATTTGGGTGCTGAACACCTGCTGCGTGTAAGGTGAGTAGCCTTTCAGATTCCGTATGCTACGCATCTTCTTGTCGAATTCCTTCTTCGTGATGTTGATGGTGTGGCAGAAGTCCAATGTGTCAAGGTCTTCTATCTCATTGGTCACAACCATGATGTCGTAGGTGGGCTGGTTATACACCAGCAACTGCCCATTTCGGTCGTATACCAAACCACGTGAAGGATAAAGCACATTGTTGAACAAGGCATTGCTCTTGGCACTACCGGCATACTCGTCGCTGGCTAGCTGAAGAACAGCCAGACGGGCTATATAAAGCAACACGATGACGAAGGCAATGCCACCCAGAACGTATTTCCTGTAACCGAAATCCTGCTCTTTCATCAATTCTACGCTTTTTCCTGTTTATCGACGTTTACGGATGATAAGTTCGGTAAAGAAGATGATGACAATGGAGAGAACGGTGCCACCGCCTATCGCAATGAGGGTATAGACGATGTTGGAGACATTGAACGCATTGAGAAGGTTGAACACCGTGTGGTAGATGAGCGTCCCGAAAAAGGAATAGGCAAGAAAATGGCCGATGCCCATCGAAAAAATATCGGGTTCGAAGTCTGTTTCCTCATCATCCTCGTCGTGAGGGGAAAAAAGATTGAGCAAACCCGGCTGAATGAAAGCCAGCAAGGTGTTGGTGAAAGTACCCATTCCCCATGTGTCGGAGAACATGTCGTAAATGATGCCGAAAGAGAAACTCCAGAGCAAAAGACTCACGCGCTTGGCATCGCGATGGAAACAAAGGATGGGATAAACCAATAGCAAGGGGGTCACTACACCGAGGATATGCACCTTGTTGAGCACCAACACCTGCACCAGCAGAACGATGCAGAAGCCAAGAAATCTGTTTATTACCCCTCTGTTCATGAAAAAATGATTGTTAAAAGAGTATTGCCACTCAAACTTCTCTAACGGTCGATGCCAAGGGAGTCGGCTTTCTGTTCAAGGAGCTTCTTCTCCATGCGGCTATAGTTGGTAAGCACACACACATCACGCAATGTAGAGAAATCGGTGAACAGCTGGACCTTCAGCATGAACGACAAACCATCAGGCGAGTCGCCGATATCCAGTATACGTCCAATAGGTATACCAGCAGGAAAGACCTCGGAATAGCCGTTGGTCTCAACAATCTCGCCCTTGTGAACATTTGCATGGCGCGGAACATCAATCACGTAAGCGATGTTCACCGCCCCACGCTGCCACTGCAAGGTGCCGAAGTATTTGGAATTGCGCGCCTTGCAACTGATGCTCGAACGAATATTCAGCAATGGAATCACTATCGAGTAATGCTCCGACGTGAGATACACGATACCGGCAACACCACCTGAACTGATGACTGCCATCTCAGGACGAATGCCATCGTGAACACCTTTGTCGATGGTCAGGTAGTTGTTGTTGCGGTGAAGTGTCGCCTTGACCACCTGGGCATGAACCAAATGGTATTCAGGTGCGACAAAGTCAAGAGACATGCTGTCCTTTTTCAAATCTTCCAGTTCCTTCTCCAGGGAAGCCAAACGAAGACGCATCGCCACATTGTCGTCAACCAACTGGCGGTTCACCTCCTTGAGTGACAGATAAGACGTCAACTCGCTCTCCCACTCATACACCTTCCCCGTCACCCTATTGGCAGAAGAAAGGAAAACACTGCCATGGTAGCTGTTGTGAGACACTAGCATTGCCAGACTGATACCCTCAAGCACCAGAAACAACAACCAATAACTGTATTTTACCAGAAAGTCGAAAAGATTACGCATCTCTATCGATATATTATAGCACAAGCATAGCGGCTGATGCTTTTACACAGTCCGCTATGCTCTTCTATCGTAGTATGTTTATCTCCTGAGGAACGTGAAGTTACGAATGTTCTTCAACGCGATGCCTGTTCCCTTGGCCACACTGTGCAATGGGTCGTCGGCGATGTGGAACGGAATCTTGATCTTGTCGGTCAGACGTTTGTCCAAACCACGGAGCAAGGCACCACCACCGGTCAACCAGATGCCGTTCTTCACGATGTCGGCGTAAAGCTCTGGTGGAGTGTATTCCAGTGCATTGAGAACGGCTGACTCTATCTTAGCCACCGATTTGTCAATACAGTGAGCTATCTCCTGATAGCATACTGGTATCTCCATCGGAAGGAAATTAATCTTGTTTGGACCATGAACCACGAAATCCTCGGGTGCCAACTCAGCAGGAAGGTCTGTCAACGCAGAACCCACGTTAATCTTAATACGCTCGGCCATGCGCTCGCTCACCTTCACGTTGTGCTGGCGGTTCATATACTCCTGAATGTCGGAGGTCAGGTCGTCACCGGCCACACGGATGGAGTTGTTGGTGACTATACCGCCAAGGCTGATCACAGCAATCTCTGTGGTACCACCACCTATGTCCACAACCATGTTGCCCTCAGGTGCCTCAACATCGAGACCAATACCGATAGCCGCAGCCATGGGCTCATAGATGAGGTAAACGTCGCGACCGCCTGAGTGTTCCGCTGAGTCGCGCACGGCACGGAGCTCCACTTCTGTCGAACCTGAAGGAACGCCGATGACCATACGGAGAGAGGGCGAGAACAAGTGGTGTCCAGAGTGAACCATCTTAATCATACCGCGCATCATCTGCTCGCAAGCGAAGAAGTCGGCTATGACACCATCGCGAAGAGGACGCACTGTGCGGATATTCTCATGTGTTTTCTCATACATCATCTTTGCCTTACCACCCACGGCAATCATCTTGTTGGTGGTCTTGTCTAAGGCCACAACAGATGGCTCGTCAACCACAATCTTACCATTGTTGGTGATGATGGTGTTGGCTGTACCAAGGTCCATCGCTATGTCTTGGTAAAGTGAAAAAAATCCCATACAAAAAATCTCGTTTTAGTATTTATTCAATTCTTAATTTCTTTTCTCTAAAGTCGACATGCCGAATTCCCGTAGTCCATAGATGTCTTTTCGCTGTTTCGTTATAACGTTATTTCGATATAACGATAACACGAGATGACGACGTAACGGAAAACCGAGATGTCATGAGGGGGTCAATCCCGCCACTACTCTTTCTCGAAATAAGCGTGGATGGCGGTGTCGTAATGAGAGCTCACACCGAAAGCCTGCTTGGCAAACCACTTACGCTGTGCCTTGGTCGTGGAAGCGCCTTGTGCTTTCACAATGTCAAGCAACGGCTTGTACTCCGACTTGCTGGGAACAATCACCACATCATTGAAGTTCTTCGCACCAGCGCGTATCAGTGAGATACCGCCTATGTCTATCTTCTCGATGATAGCACTCTCGTCGTCGGTTGTGGCCACAGTCTCCTCAAAAGGATAGAGGTCGACTATCACCAAGTCGATTTCAGGTATTCCGTATTTAGACATTTCCACTTGGTCGTCTTCCAATTCACGACGGCCTAAGATACCACCGAAAACCTTGGGATGAAGCGTCTTCACGCGACCACCAAGTATCGAGGGGTAAGTAGTAAGGTCTTCGACCTTGTCGCATTCATAACCCAAACTCGTGATGAACGAATGGGTACCACCTGTTGAGAGGAATCTTACACCTTCCTTATTGAGCTGGGCGAGCAATTCATCAAGCCCGTCTTTGTGATAGACTGACACCAAAGCAGTCTTAATCTTCTTCGTTTCGGCCATAAAACTTTGAATCGATAATTATTGGGTCTATAGTATACTATTCTTTTTCTTTTCGGTTTTCACCTTTTCTGACAGTTTCAGCGGGTGTTTACGTACACAACGTATATATGTCAAAAAGGTTTTAGGATGCAAAGTTAGCTATTTATCATCATTTATATAGTGAAAAACTCGACTTTTTTCGTAAAAAAAGAATTTTGTACCTAACAACGACCTTTTTTTTCGGATTCTCTTGGTTATTTGAGAAAAAAACACTTATTTTGCACCGCTTTAGCGAAGCCGCTGCCAGAAAAGAGATAGCTGAGTATGCTTCGTTTTGCCTAATAACAATTAAAAACAAGATTCAAGCAATGGATTTGATTAGAATCGCAGAAGAAGCTTTTGCAAGTGGAAACAGCAAAGATTTCCCACGCTTCAAGGCAGGTGACACCATTACCGTAAACTACAAAATCATCGAGGGTTCAAAGGAGCGTATCCAGGCCTATCGCGGTGTGGTCATCAAAATTCGCGGAGAAAGAGACAAGAAACGTTTCACCGTACGCAAGATGTCTGGCATCGTAGGTGTTGAGCGTATTTTCCCGTACGACTCCCCCAACATTCAGAGCATCGAGCTCAACAAGGTGGGTAAAGTACGCAGAGCCAAGCTCTACTACCTCCGCAAGCTCACTGGTAAGAAAGCACGCATCAAGGAGAAGCTTACTACCAACAAGGAGAAATAAGCAACGTAGAGACGCTAACGCTAGCGGACTACACTACAGCAAAGCTTATAAAAGGCATCCACTCAGGTGGATGCCTTTTTTGTTCTGTCACTTCATTTCCTCCCACTTGAACACAGATCCGTTCACACGAGCGGGGTCTGGTCCCTTATAGTCCATTGAGTAGGGACTGCCTGTGGTTGGACTTTTTCCCATATAAAGATGTGTCCGCATGGACATCAACATGAACTCACCATCCAGATAATCCTGCCAGAGGAAAACCTCGGCCTCAGAGGCATCACGAGTGAAACGCACGTCGCCGGGCAGTCCCTCGCCAAAGACCTTGATATAGCGTCCATCGACGCATTTCAGCGCCACCTTGCCTCCTTCACGGTCCTCAAGTTGGAACTGGGTGCGGGGACTACGGTCGTCTGCGCGGCTGTCGTACAGGATGCCATGAGGGTCGCACGAGAAAGGACGGCCTGTAGCCAGGTTGATGATGCGGAAAGTCTTGCCATACGGGATGTTCTGGCGGCGGTCGGCCTTGGTTTCTTGCACTGTGAAATTATCAAATTCGGCATATCCACCTTTCTTGCCTTTCACATTGAAAGCGAAGAGGGCGTGGCGCGAGCCTTGGAATGAAATCAACTGGTAAGACAGTGGCATCATCCGGCCAAGCGTCTTAAAGTTTTCCCCGTCTGTGGAATAGGCATACTGCGCTTGGTCGTTGTCGTAATCGCCTATACTGCGGAGCCAAATCTTGCCTTTCGGAAGTTCAACAGCAACATCCACTGTGTCGTTGGTCAGCTGTTCAAAAGAACGAAGCACCATACGGTCGCCCTGCTTGACCAGCCCTATCCATGAACAAGGCACATTGATGTTGCCAAGACCACACACGTCTCCGTCCCTCATGCCTTTTGCAAAGAGCTCAACCGTTGTCACGCTCTGGGGTCCGATGACACGCTGCGTCAAGGTGTTACGCGCCCACAACAACTGTTCGGCAGGCATGGAGTTCAAACGCAGGCGACCACCCTTCAGCGACCACAACTTGTCGTCGGGGTTGTGGTTCCACTGCCATACACGACCCAACTGCTTGCCGTCGAAGTTCTCACTTCGGTCGTAGGGTGCATGTGGGGTCACGTTGCTGCTGGCATTAGGCTTGAGCCATGTGCGGGGCGCACGTCCAAGATTACCTTCCAGACCCACCATCGGCCAGCCATCAACCCAGGTCATGGGCATCAAGCAGACGGTACGTCCGATGGAATGGAAGTCTTGCATGAAGAGTGCCCACCACTGTCCGTCGGGTGTACTCACTATACCACCCTGATGGGCATTGGTACACGCAGTGGCGTTCTTATCAAGAGGTCCAAGCGCAAACTGCGTTCCGTCCTCACCGATGCGGTATTTCGTACCACGTGGCACCTGAGTCAATGATGCGGCATGGTATCCGTAGGTTTCGTCGGCAGTAATGACACGGGTCTCGTAAGGTCCCCAGATGCTCTTGGAACGCGAGCAGAGTGTACGTCCATTGGGGCGGTAGTCGGTGGAAATCAAATAGTACATGCCATTGATCTTATACATGTGGTGTCCTTCGCCCACGCCATTGCCCTCAAGGATAATGACTCGTTCAGTCTCATCCTTGGGACCACTCATATCGGGCTTCAGCTCCGTGCATTTCACCTGTCCATAGCCGTGGATGGCATAGACCTTGCCGTCATCGTCGAAGAGCACACCGAGGTCGTAGATGTTGCCTTGCATATTGTGGTGTACCCAGGGACCGCGGATGTCTTTCGACGTGTAGCACTGCAAACCCTTGCCATTCACGTTGGTAAAGACATAAAACTGACCGTTAGCATAACGGATACAAGGAGCCCAAACACCTTGACCGTAAATTTCCTCGTGGTTCTTCAATGAAAAACGGTCTTCAGGAAAGTCGAAACGGTCGAAACAATAACTGATGTTCTCCCAGTTCACCAAGTCCTTGGAATGAAGGATGACAAGTCCTGGCACTGCATGCATGGTGGTGCCGGCAAGATAGTAGTCATCACCCACACGAAGGATGTCGGGGTCGCTGAACTCATCATAAAACAAAGGATTAGTGAAAGTGCCGTTGCCGTTATCAGCTGTCCAGGATGCTGGTGGAGTGTAAGTTGTGGCTGTCTGCGCGTGAAGTCCAGAACTTGCCAACAGTGCCACAAATGAGGCGAAAAGGAAAGTTTTCATAATTCTAAAATTGTTAATTCTGTTGATTTTGTGCGAATTTACAAAAATAAAATGAATCATCTATTCTTCTTAGCCAATAATCTCGGAAAAAACATCAATTCCCTATTCTCTCGTCAATCCCCATCATGCCATTAACCCTATCATGTCAACAGACCATCTCCCCAAAACAAAAAAAGTGTCAAGCAAAAAAAACGCTTGACACCTTTGGTCGGAAAGAGGAGACTCGAACTCCCGACCCCTACGTCCCGAACGTAGTACGCTACCAACTGCGCTACTTTCCGATTGTCTCGAAAGACAATGCAAAGTTAAAGGTTTTTATCGTAACTCACAACTCTTTCGTACAAAAAGTGCCCTTAGAGCAACAAAAATCAACATTTGTAGAAAAAAGTCGCGGAAAAATTTGGGTACTTGAATAAAATGCGCTAACTTTGCACTCGCAAATGACAAACATGCCATTTGTAATTGGTGCCTTAGCTCAGGTGGTAGAGCATCGGACTGAAAATCCGTGTGTCCCCGGTTCGAATCCTGGAGGTACCACAAAAAAGACTTGCTGAATTCAGCAAGTCTTTTTTTATATAGGAAGTTTTGGGGCACTCGAAGTACTCATAAGATTTAGGGTCTCTGAATTTTCAGAATTTTCAGATTACTTCTACAGCAACTTGGCAATAAGCAGGATGGCAAAAGCCATCACCGCCACTGCCCCAAGAATGACAATCACCCGACGGTCGGCTTTAGTAAAATAAAAGAAACTACGCTTCATCCTTATTGAGTTATCTGTTGTTTGTAGGCGCAGATACTATCTACCTGAACACATCAAAGATGCCCAACTCGTTGAGGAAGATGAAACCAATCGCCACTGGAGCCACAAAACGGAGTATAAACACCAACACCTTGAAATAACGGATACGAATGGTACCGTAATTGGTCAACTCATCATACATCAACCGCTTGTTGAGATACCAGCCCGTGAAGATTGAAATCAACATCCCGCCAAAAGGCAAAAGGATGGTGGAAGAGACGAAGTCGAACCAGTCGAATATGGTTCTGTCCATAAGTTTGACATCACTCAGCACACCGAAAGAGAGCGCGCAGAAGATGCCAAGAAACGCACAGGAGCAAGTGACAAAACGAGCGGCCTTCTTGCGTGACATCTCAAACTCCTCTTTCAGATAAGCTGTTATCACCTCGTGCATGGAGATGGTTGAAGTCAACGCGGCAAGTATCAACAGCACATAGAACATCACAGAGAAAACGTATGCCAAAATAGGAGCACCCGAGAAGGCCTGCTGGAACACGTGAGGAAGGGTAATGAAAATCAAAGAGGGTCCCACATCACCAGCCGTCAGTGTATAACCGGCACTGGCTGCAGCAGGGAAGATGATGAAACCCGACATGATGGCTATCATCGTGTCGATTGACGCCACATTAATGGCCGAACGAGTCAGGTTGGTATCGGAACGGAAATAAGAGGCATAAGTACAAAGACACCCCATACCTATACTCAAGGAGAAAAAGGCCTGTCCCATCGCACTAAGCACCACCATACCATTGATTTTTGAGAAGTCGGGACGTATGATGAAATCGATGCCAGGTCCGCTCCCCGGCAAAGTGATGGCACAGAACACCAGCATCATGATCAGCAAGAACAAAGTAGGCATCAACACCTTACTAACTCGCTCTATACCGCTCTTCACACCTCGGACGATAATCACATGGGTGATAAACATGAAGACAAAAAGCCACAGTACCGGCCAAAATGGATTGGATGCGAAATTGCTGAACATTTGCTTGTAGTCGCTCTCATGAGCAAAGACATTTGTGAGCGCATAACCTGCATACTCCACAGTCCAACCGGCAACGACCGAATAATAACTGAAGATGAGGAAACCTGTCAGCACACCGAGCCGACCGACCCATTTCCACTGGGTGCCTGGCGACAACTTACGATAAGCGGCAGCAGTGTTCGACTGAGTGGACCGACCTATCATGAACTCGCTGATCATCACAGGCAGTCCCAGAACAATCACACAGATAATATACACTAAGACGAAAGCCGCGCCTCCATTGCGACCTGTCTCTATGGGGAAACGCCATATATTGCCAAGTCCTACAGCCGAACCAGCAGCGGCAAGCACAGCACCTATACGACCGAAATTCTCTCTGTTTTTCAATGCCATTTTCGTCAACTATTATGGATTAATGTGTCAAATTGAAAGATTATACGAAGAAAATCGTGCAAATTTACAAAATTCCGACTAATTTTGCTGAGTGTTTCAAGACATTATTTCATCATAAACGAGAAACTACAGATGAGAAACTACCTTAGAGCTTACAAACTATCATCGGTGGCCTATTTCCTGATATTCATCGCATCGGTAATTCCCATTCCCGACTATGAGCCGCTGCACAACTTCAACCTGCTCGACAAGTGGGTGCATTTCGTCATGTACGGAGCACTGAGCCTATGCGTCTGGTGGGATATCTATCATGTGAGAAGAACTCAAGAATTCGGTCCAAAAGACCTGAAAAGAACCACCTTCTACCCCATTATTTTCGGAGGCCTTATGGAACTCGTTCAGCGGTACTGCACTTTTGGAGTAAGAAGCGGAGACTTGATAGATTTTGTTGCCAACTGCATCGGCGTAGTACTGGGTTTCCTCATCGGGTTCTTTATCTTGAGGAAATTATACGCCTAATCTTCCATATTCAGCATATTTTTCGTAATTTTGCAGTCAAACGAAACGAATATGATCACAATAGAACAACTGAAAGACATCCAGGAACGCACAGAATCGCTTTATAAGTACCTCGACATCGAGAACAAACGCATTGAAGTGGAGGAAGAGGAACTGCGCACTCAAGCACCCGGGTTCTGGGACGATGCCAAAGCAGCAGAGGAGCAGATGAAAAAGGTGAAGGGCATAAGGAAGTGGATTGACGGATACGATGAAGTGAAGAACGCCACAGAGGAACTCACCCTTGCTGTTGAATTCTATAAGGACGAGATGGTCACCGAGGAAGAAGTGGACAACGCCTATAACTCAGCGCTCAGCCTCATCGAGGAACTAGAGCTGAGGAACATGCTCCGCAACGAAGCCGACAGCATGGATTGCGTACTCAAAATCAACTCTGGCGCTGGAGGTACAGAAAGTCAGGACTGGGCGCAAATGCTTATGCGCATGTACCAGCGATGGGCAGAAGCTCACAACTACAAGGTGAGAATCAGCAACTACCAGGAGGGTGATGACGCCGGCATTAAGACTGTAACCATGGAAATTGAGGGGGATTCCGCCTACGGATACCTCAAAGGTGAGAACGGGGTCCATCGGCTTGTACGTGTCTCGCCTTTCAACGCGCAAGGCAAGCGCATGACATCCTTCGCTTCCGTCTTCGTCACACCACTCGTTGACGACACCATCGACGTGGTCATCGACAAGAACAAGATATCTTGGGACCTTTTCCGTTCCAGCGGCGCTGGCGGACAGAACGTCAACAAGGTGGAAACGGGTGTGCGACTGCGCTACCAGTATGTTGACCCTGACACGGGTGAGGAAGAAGAAATCCTCATTGAAAATACTGAAACACGCAAACAGCTGGAGAACAGACAAAACGCCCTCCGACTACTCCGTTCCCAACTCTACGACCGCGCTCTGCAGAAACGCATGGCCGAACAACAGAAAATCGAAGCAGGAAAGAAGAAGATTGAATGGGGTTCTCAAATCCGGAGCTACGTGTTCGATGACCGCCGTGTGAAAGACCACCGAACCCAATATCAGACATCGGACGTAGGCGGGGTAATGGATGGCAAAATCGATGGTTTCATCAAAGCATACCTCATGGAGTTCGCTGCAAATCCTGTCTAAACAGAACAGAAGTGTCTGTAATTATTGTAAAGTCCTTTTTAACTCCCTTTATCTTATAAAGAAATGGCAATAGAGATTGAGCACAAGTTCTTAGTAGTCGGCGACTACAAGAGCAAAGCATACGAACACAACTATATCGAACAAGGCTATTTCGCCACGGCACCAGGCGTCACAGTACGCGTCCGCATTTACGGCGATAAAGGTTTTCTCACCATTAAAGGTCCATCCGACACAAAGGGATTGGGTCGTAGCGAGTTTGAGTACGAGATACCCATCGCTGACGCCAAGGAGATGATGAAACTATGTCGGCCAGGACGTATTCAAAAGGAAAGATGGTTGGTGAAAAATGGGAAACATACAGTTGAAGTCGATGAGTTTTTCGGTGAAAACGAGGGACTTGTCGTGGCAGAAATCGAGCTCGCCTACGAAAATGAGCTTTTTGAAATCCCCGATTTTCTCGGGGAGGATGTAACTGAAGACCGTCGCTATCGTAATTCCTACCTCACCACACACCCTTACAAGTCTTGGCAGGATTAGGATTTCAATATTCAGAATTCGATCCATTAACCCCATAACGCATCTCTATGCCTGACGTTGCAAAATACATTTCAGAAGCCATCGACATGCTCAAGGGAATGATCAGCATACCCTCCGTGAGCCGAGACGAGCAGGCCGTCGCCGATTACTTCAGCCATCAATTGGAAGGCATGGGTATCGGCTACCGCCGACACGGCAACAACATCTGGTGTGTTTCTGAACATTTCGATATCCAAAAGCCTACCATCCTTCTCAATGCCCATCTCGACACGGTGAAACCTGTTCCAGCATGGACAAAAGACCCATTCACTCCTGAAGAAGTGAATGGTCGCATCTATGGTTTGGGAAGCAACGATTGTGGTGGCGGAGTGGTCAGCCTGTTGCAGGTTTTCAGAATTTTGTCGAAGGAAGAGGAAAACTACAACCTCGTCTATCTCGCCTCGTGCGAAGAAGAGGTATCAGGAAAGAACGGCATAGAATCGGTTTTGCCACTGCTGCCAAAGATTACTTTTGCCATTGTCGGTGAACCGACAGGCATGCAACCTGCCATCGCTGAAAAAGGGCTGATGGTGCTTGACCTGACCGCACACGGTAAGGCTGGACACGCAGCCCGCAACGAGGGAGAGAACGCCATCTATAAAGCCATGGAAGATATACAATGGTTCAAGAACCACACATTTCCAAAACACACAGACCTGTTGGGGCCAGTGAAAACCACAGTGACCATCATCAATGCCGGCACCCAGCACAATGTCATCCCCGACACCTGCCAGTTCACGGTTGATGTACGTAGCAATGAATGTTACACCAATGAGGAAATCTACGAAGAAATCGTAAGAAATGTGAAGTCGGAAGTGAAAGCAAGGTCTTTTCGCCTGAGTTCGTCAGGCATTCCGGAAAGCCATCCTTTTGTGCAGCGCGCCAAAGCCATGGGGCGTGTGCCATTCGGGTCGCCCACCCTCTCTGACCAAGCGCTTATGCGTTTCCCATCGTTGAAGATGGGGCCAGGAGAGTCATCGCGCAGCCACACCGCTAACGAATTCATTAAGAAATCCGAGATTGAAGAGGCCATACCCCTCTACCTACAATTGCTCCACGGACTGGAAATATGAAGTCTTTTTCCTTAGGATTTTATGGAGACTAATGCATTTCATAGGTTTTTCACCTATCAACACATTAGCCCCATTATACCATCAATTACCTCACCCATGCCTCGGGATTGAGACGGTCGTTGTTGAGTGTGCGAAGTTGGAACTGAAGAATGTAATCGCCCGATGAGCTGGTGCCAACCTTGCCGAGAGGAGTCTTTGTACTGACTTTCTGCCCCTTGGACACACTGACAGACGACAGTCCTGAATAAACAGATATGTATTTCCCGTGTCGCACCATAACCGTATAACTGGGACCATACTCAAAAGCACCCGTCACCTCACCATCGAAGACAGCGCGAGCCATGGCGCCAGCCTGTCCCTTGATATTGATGCCCTTATTGTCAAGAACCACATTAGAGAGGCCTGGTACTTTGTATCGGCCATAGTGTCCAACGATTGAATACGACCCGGTAATAGGCATGGGCAGGCGTCCCTTGTTGCTGGCGAAATTGGATGAAAGTTTGGTGTCGGTATCCGTTGTCGTCCTGTTCTTGGCAACATTCTTACGCTCTACGGCCTCCTCTTTCTTGTTCTCTTTCTCCACATTCTTCACCTCGGCATTTGCTGCCTTGAGTTTGGCCTCAGCCATCTTCTTCTCCTCAGCGTTCTTAGCGGTTTTCTTGGCCTCCTCAGCTTTCTTGGCTGCGGCACGAGCCTCTGCCAGTCGTTTTTCTCTCAGTTTGCGGGCCTCCTCCGCCTTCCGGCGTTCCTCTGCCTCACGTTTTTTGCGGGCTTCTTCCTCCTGCCGCTTCTTCGCAGCCTCAATTTCAAGTTGGATGAGTCGGTCTATCTGAGCTTGCAGCTTGGCATCCTCGGCTTGTGCGTCGGCAATCTCCTTCTGCACCTGCTTGAGGTTCTTGTTGAGGAAAGCCACCTTGCTCTCACATGAGGTTTTCATTCCCTCGAGCGACTTCTTCTTGTCCTCCACCTGAATCAGGTTGCTCGCCACACGTGTCTTGGCGTCGAGCAGGTCGTTTTTCAGAGCCTTCACCTGTTGCTGACGCTCAAGAATGATGTCACCTTGTGCTTTCTGGAAGGCTGAATACTCTCTGACATACCTCATACGACGATACATCTGTGTGAGATTCTGTGCGGAGAAAATGAACATCAGTTTATCCTGTACGTTATGACTCCTCTGCATCGTTGCCACCGCCTTGGCATACTTCGTCTTACGGTCTTCCAAGTCCTTTGTCAGTCGTTGCAGTTGCGTCTGCAGAGAGTCTATCTTGACATTCAGCGACTTGATGTCTCCTTGCAGACGGTTGATATCGTTTTGGTGTCCAGAAATCTGGCGGTCGAGAATCACCACACTATCAAGGTTCGACTTGATGGACTTGTTCAGTTGTTGCGTCTCAGCCTTCTTCTCCTTAATGACCTTTTGGTTCTGCGACTGCTGGTTCTTCAGCTGTTTGATGGTAACCGGCTTCTGCTGGGTAGTCTTTTTCTTTGAAGTTTGCGTCGTCTTCGTCGTCGAAGTTTTTTTGGCTGGCTGCGCCGTTTTCTTAGGCGTTTGAGCCGTAGTCGCCGCTTTCTTTGTGGTGGTATTAGTCTTCTTGACGGTGGTAGTAGTCGTCTTGGCTTTGGGCGCAGTTGTGGTTTTCTTCCTCGTCTGTGAGAAAGAAATCATGGTAAAGAAAGCGCAGAAGACGACCAGGAGGATTCTTTTCATCATTTAGTGAGCGATTTGAAAAGTTCGTCAGCTGAAACCTTGGTATATTTCCCAGACGGTGTATCGGTGTGGGTAGCCCAATTGCTGTTCTGGGATATGGACGACAATTGAAGTTCTATTTTGTTAGTCTTGGCTGCCGAAACGAACGACAAGATGATGTCCTTGGGAAATTTCTTACCATTGAACTCAGTATAGTCGTCGTAATCGCAACTCAGAGAGTAGGCACTGGAGGTAGTGCCAGTGATGTGGGTTTTACTGAGCAAGGCATCAGCAGCGGTGGCCACAAACTGGTAGTTGAGCACCTTGTCTGTATAATCTATATTGACATTCTTAGCGTCAGCTTTGGCGATTTTGAAATCCGAGGCTTGTACCTGAGATGCTCCGGGCTTGAACAACTCGCTCCAGAAAAGGGACTGCAAGGAATTGAAATCGATATTAGCTTTCTGCAAGAAATCAACGCTGGTATATGGCACGTCGGCATATCTCTTATGAACCCTGTCGATGAAGAGCACTCGGTCCTTTCCAAATTCCAGACGAGCCACCTCTGTGATTCCCAGAATGGGGTCAACCAATGAAATCTGTATGACCTCGTCGCGCTTCATCCTGAGATTGCCTCCTGTAGAGATGTCCTTGCCACCCGAGGTGATTTTCGCTTTAATCTTCGAGGTGAGATACTCAGCAGTAGACTTATTCGCCACCACACTGTTGAAGAAAGTGGTGGTTTGGAACGACGATGTATTATTGGTCAACTTATCATTATCCTTCTTGATTTTCTTGGTGGAACCACAAGAAACAACCAATGCCGACACAACAATCAGTGCCATTGTGTAGATAAAAGAATGTGTTTTTTGAATCATATCTGTATTGTTTTGTTTGCATCACATTTTAACAAGCAAAAATACGTATTTCCCAATAGATAACCAAAAATAAACGCTGAAATTAAGAACTATTCACGTTTTTACGATATGAAGTCTTACAAATTATATGAATTAGTTCTGTTCTGCATACCAAAATACAAGCCTCTCCTTGGAATGAGCATAGAAAAAAAAAGGAAAGCACTCTTCCCTTTGGCAACTAAAAGAGGATGCGCCCAAATAGGCACATCCTCTCATTCATGAGCTCGCTCAGGTCGTTACTTTCGCACTTGGAGCTTCGCCCGAAGTGCTTCACGTTCGGCAAAGCACCTGAGTAAGTTCAGTGCGTTTGCGTTCATTTAATCAGCACCTTATGACCGTTGATGATGTAGATGCCACCCTTGACAGGATTGGTCACCTTCTGACCCTGGAGGTTGTAGATAGCCTCAGGAGCAGACTCAGCGTCAATAATGCCGTTAATAGCATCGACCTCACCGTCGCCCTCGATGGTGAAGCCGAGGGTATTAGCACCTGCAGGTGCACTTGTAGCCACATAGAAGCGAGTGTTCTTGATGGTCACAGAAGAGTCAACACTGTAGAAGTTGCCACCGCTGAGGATGTAGTAGCTACCATTTGCATCGGACTTTGGAACAGTGATTCTCTCGTATGTTCCCACAAGTGAGCAGTCGCCTGTTGCGCCCACCTCGACAATAGGATCACCAGCAACGACAGTCTTGCCTTCGAAAGCGAACTCACCTGCGCCTGTAGTTGTCTCTGTTGCCTTCAGGAAGAACGGAGTGTTGGCAGGGACTTCTGTAGCAGTCACAAAAGTGAGGTTATCGGTAGCAACGTTGTAAGCACTCACAATGTAAGCCACTGCACCTTCGCCACCGATGTACTCGATATCTTCTGCAGTCAGCGCGAATGGAAGAACCACGGTGTTCATGCCTTCCTTAATGGTACGGGTGAGCGAGATATTAGCGCTCTTGTAGGCCAAAGTGTTGTCGTAAGGCTCGTTCTCGTCAATCTCGACCTTTGGAGTAACAACAAGGATATAGAAGCGGGTATTCTTTATTGAAACCCCTTCGGAGTCAACATTATAGAACTTTCCTCCATTGAGAATGTAATAGTTCTCATCAGTGGTTGATACAGGCACAGTTGTGGTCTCATCGTATGTACCAACCAGTGAGAATTCATCTCCTACTGTAGCGACAGGCTCACCAGCAACGATAGTCTTGCCCTCGAAAGTGAAGACATTGCCATCTTCTCGGTCGGCAGAAGCCACTGTAGCCTTAAGGAAGAACGGATTGTTGGCCGGAACCTCATCTAACTGAGCGAATTTGAAATCGTCAATTGCGGGGTCGTATTCGCTGACAGTGTAAGCCTCAGCATCAGCGCCACCAAGGTAGGCTATATCTTCAGCGGTCAAAGCAAATGGCAGAACCACAGTGTTCATACCGACTTTGATCGTGCGATTGAGAGTGATGTTGGCACTCTTATAGGCCTGCGTGTTGTCATAGGCCCTGCTCTCGTCGATTTCGATATCGGTAAGTAAGTCGTATGTGTCTCCATTGAGGTAGCGGATCAACCAGTCAAGGTCAGCGGGATCCACGCCTGCGACATCTTTGAAGTAGGTGTAGAACTTCATCTGCAGGCTGCTTCCATCGAGGCTCTGGATATACTGCAGTTTCTCGTCGCTGGCGTCAAGTGTCTCCTTCACACGACTACCAGCCAGTGATAATGAAGTGAGCTCATAATCTTTATAGAGCTGGTCGGGTGTGGCACCGAGCAGACCATTCAACAGGAATCCGACAGCACCAGTACGGTCGGCGCCCCACATACAGTGGAAATAGACATTGCGACCGTCACGCAGGTTGGAAATCATGAAATTGAACACGTCCCTGAACTTGGCGGAATTGAGCTGCAGAGCCTGGGCGTTCCACATATTCAGATTCAAGTAGATGTACTGTGCGTCATCGCCAAGGGCTGTCTTCTTGCCGGCCTCATCGACGTCCTTTACACTGTCGTCGTTGTCTTCGCGGAGGTCAATCTCTGCCAAGACACCAAGTCGGCGCAGTTCCAGACGGTCAGCCTCGCTGAGTGTAGTGCCGTCGAACATGAGGTGGTCTCCATTCAGTTCGCCACCACGATACACGAATCCGTAGTTTACACGATTGCCACCAGCGGTGAGCCAGCCGCCCATGTCGCGCACGTTAGAAACTGTGGGTAACATGATCTGACGAAGGTTACCTTCTGTATTCACCTGTCCCTGGGAAACAACACTTGCTCCGTTCTCCACTTTATAATAATAGGTCTGCTGCGGTTCAAGGTTAAGCATCTCAATGAGACCATCCTTAGCAGTAGCAGTGACTATGGTGGAATTGTCGAAATCCTCACTCGTGGAGTAAGTGAGGGTAAGCGTTCCAGAAGTTTCTGGCACAGGAATGAATACCTGATGAGGCTCGTCGCGCCGTGCGGGAGCAGGTACGTTGTATTTGGCAATCTGCGTGGACGAGGTGGCATCATATGTCAATTCGGAGAGGAACCGGCGAACCTGCCAGTTCTCAAGGTTGACGGTAGCCTTCACTGCGTTGAAATCAACCTCCTTGAAAGTGATGTCACCACTCAGATCCTCATTCAGGATAACTTGGGCCTTGTAGCCGTCGAAGGTACCCTTGAGTGCACCGCCTTCCCACAGCACGGGGATGCTGTCGGGCTGGTATGCGCGGACGAGGACATCATCGAACTGGAGCTCTGGAATGTCTGCGGCCACCGTCACCCAGTAGCACTCGCCAGCCTTCAGTTGTTTCACGGGGATGAGTGTTCCTGTGAGAACACCATCTTCATCCTCGATGCCAGCAAGTGTCCATGCAGACTGGAAGACAGAAGCGTCAACGTCGAACGGCAGACAGACGGGATTGTACTCGCCTGCATAGAATGTGCGGCTGAGCGTGACGTTGGCACGGGTGTCATCGGTCACTGTAAACGGCTCGCTCTCGCTCAACGTGATATTGACGTTCTCCGCGCCGTAATAGAGGCGGAAGTTGTCGAACGGCATCCAGCAGGCATCCTTACCTTCGCTGTGACGGAGACCGAAGGTGATGTCACCTGCATTATCTAACGTAGTGCTCATCACGTTCCAGTACTGTCCTGTTACGAAAGCGTCATTGGTGCCGTTGAGACTGTTGGGGATGCTACGGCGGAAGGCGCCGTTCACGTCGGACGACGGACGGGCGGGTTGCATACGAGCGTCATCGTTAATGCTCTTGATGGCTTGCGATGCTGTGCCGAAGAACATCTGGGCAGGTATGATTTCCGTACCCTGCTCGTACTCATAGTTGGCGTAACGATAGGCCTTGGTGCGGAAGAAGCTCTGTACCTTCATCGTGTAGGTACCAGCAGGCATGTCTTTCAAAGTCTGGCTGATGTTGCTGGAGGTGTGTCCAAAGTCCTCAGCCACGCCATTGCTGTAACCCAAGCCATTCTGAGATTCCCATCCTATTGTACCCTTGTCGAAGTTGGGGTTGGTGATGACGGATGTGATGTCGAACTGTCCAGAAGGTGTTGTGTGGGTGGTGATAAACTCGCAAAGCGCACCCCACACCTCGGCGTCTTTGGCAGCCAGCTCCTCCTCGGTGGCGATGGATGGCAACAAGTTGATGGCATTGTCCAGCACTTGGTCGAAGTCCTCATGTTCAGTAGCCTGAACGGAGATTTCCTTGAAACTCTCCCAACGCTCGGCCATCTCTTCTTTCTGTGCCATGAAGATGGCGTCTTCGTCACCAATGAATGTCAGACGCCAGTTGCCGAAGATAGCCCAACCGTAATTGATCTTTCCTGGAACACGAAGTTCGATATCCATGGTCAGGTTGTCGCCAACATAAGCATAGATCTCAACATCGCTATTGCCTGCATCCATGATGGCTTTGGCCTGATCGACGTTGTTTGGCGCTGTCGAGCTGGTGGAGATGGAATACCAGTCGCGTAGCGGTGCAAAGTATGTGTTGTTGACGGTGACGTAGGCATTGCTCAGCACATAACCTTTTTGTCCTTGGGCGTAGCAGTTTTCGTTGGTGCCATCGCGGAAGAAGGCAGATACAGTGAGTTTGTACAAACCTGCGACGGGCACATTGACGGTCTGTTTGACGGCGCCAGCCGACGCGTAAATCTCACCGCCGTACTCACCGGTGTTATAAGTGGTTCCAGAGTATTCGGTGTAGGGCCAAGAGTCTTGGCTGCCCACTGTAGGGCTAAGGATACGGCTTGTCTGATCTATGAAACTGTAGTTGTCCGCCAGATACTGCTCGAACGTTGCCTTGTTGGTGTAGGACAATCCTGCGGCCTCGGCAGCTTTCTTGATGTTGGCATCCTGTAAGGCGGCAACGATTGCTTTCTGCTCTTCGAGCGTCTTCAGCACAAACGGTGTAGCGGTGGCCGACGTACCGTTCACACGGAAATACTCGTTCTCGCTCTTCACCAGATATGAGCCATTAGATGACTTGAAGATGAGGCCATTGTTGTTCTTCTCAACCGACCAGTCGATGCTGCTGTAATCGACAGCCTTGTCAGTGTAGCCGTCGGAACCCAGATAGAGGTTGTTGTCGAGGAACAAGATGCGGGTGACGTTGGCGTCCGTGGTGCTGACTGCGACGGGATAGCCGTAGTTGTCGAGCACGGCACGAGTACCCCAGTTGGCTCCACGGCTCATGAACGCTTTGTTCTCCTCGTTGTAGAAATAGTATTCTCCGTCGAAGAGAGCTGGAGTGTAGAACTGTATGGCCACTGCCTCGGGATTGGCGTTGAGTTCGCTGTAGCCAACGGCTCCTGCAGGTATGGTCAGCGTATAGTCAGATCCCGGAGTGAGGGCGGTTGAAGCAAAGCTGACAGTCAGTCCACTCACGTTCATATCGAGTTCTGCGCTTTCGCCTGTGGTGTTGTTGGACAGCGTGGCCTTGGCGTCACCCTGTACGGCAAACGGATTGGTGTTGGCTGGTGTAGCGAAGCCCACAGTCACACCGTCGAGTGTCTGGATGTACTTACCGTCATCAATGCTTGGCGCTGCGGCGAAACCCTCGGTGGCGAAGGAAACCGTCGTGGCTTCCAAGGCTTTCAAATAGATAGTTCCGGCAGCCAGTTCCATCGTGCTTTGCAGGGTGGTGGTGACCTGTTCATCGTCGCGGGCCAAAATGGAACCATCCAGCGTATAAAGCACCTTGGTGAGGTCGTCGGCGTTGATGGTGTAAGAACCATTGGCTGCCACTGTGTAGGCATACCACTTGCCTGCTTCCAGAGCGCCGCCTTCAGGCCATGCCTTTGCACTCGAAGCGATAGTAGCAGTTAGGTTCTCGAAGTCGGTCTTCGAGATGGCATAGATTTGGAACTTCTGGGCGTTGGCCTCACTATTGGCTCCAACCTCCATACCGATTTCTGGCGTACCTGGCACGTTTTCAAAAATACCTAATGGACGGGAGTTGCGCATAGTCAAAATTGTCCATGCACCATCGGTATAGACGAAATTCACAGGACACCAATCTGGCGCATTGCCCGCCGAAGTGCTTGTGATGTCGTTGGTTCGCCAATAGTTTGCATTGCTGCTGCACTGGAACAGATAGGTGCTGTTCTTGAGATTGCGCATGGCAAAGACCTCGCCTAAGGCTTCTAGTGTGAACACTTTGGCTTGGTCGCGATAAGGTTCGCTCATCGCCTGATAGAAGAGGACATGATTGCTGCCCTTGTTCTGGCCACTGGTGGTGTGGTCGGCTCCCAGCATCAAATTCTGTCCATCAGCCACGAATACATAGTAATTGCCAGTGATATCGGTCTGGCTGATAGATGTGATCTGCGTCCAGCCGTCAGCTGGATCAAGCGGGTTGACGATGGCACCAGCCGTGAAACTCACAGTGGCATCTGCCTCTGCCTTCAGGTAGATTCGACCTGCCTCTAATTCCATACTGGCTTCAAGTGGTGCACCTGCCGAACCGGCATCGGCAATCAGAACAGAGCCGTCGGCAGTATAGGCAATCTGACTGAGGGAAATGGAAGAGGT
>JAEEGI010004594.1_pt1 | contig 32218 bp, 24 predicted proteins | sample 8958751 | NCBI WGS metagenome assembly JAEEGI01 (sample SAMN16246545, study PRJNA631951) | gut metagenome | biome: gut microbiome; feature: rumen; material: KS-attached | host: Bos | place: Iran: Karaj | collected 2018-10
CTGGAGGTTTCATTCCAAACATATGGCTATTGGGGCGGGGCGCACGGAGGCTCGTCGTTTTTCAGCTGGCATTATGATCTCGCGGATGGCAAGTTCATTGAGCTGGCAGATCTGAGCGACCAGCCGGAAAAGCTGAATCAGATGATCGCAAATGAGATCGTCAGCGCCATCGAAAAAGGAGATGATACCGACGGATATTTCGAGGATTATGCGGAGACGATACGGGCAAAGGAAAGCTTTGAGGTTTCTTTCGGTGCGGACGTGATGACGGTGACCTTTTCTCAGTATGAAATCGCACCGTACGCTTCCGGCATCCCGTCATTCGAGATCTCCTATGACAAGCTTGCCCCCTTCCTGAACGAGCGCGGTCGGCGTCTTCTGGGACCTGATGAAACAGGTGTTTCAGAGCCAGATATTGCTCCGACATCCGCCCCGGACACAAGCGTGTCAGCAAAAGCTCCGCCTTTCACGATTTCCAGCGGCGGCGTCACAGTCGATCCGTATTGTATTCTGTGGTATGAAAAAACATGGACGGAGAACGGCTGGCTCATAAAGGGCGACCCGGATAATCCCACGCCAGCCATTTCACAGGAGGATTATGATAAGATTCCAACGGTAACACTGGCAGACGATTTCAAAGTGCAATATGATCATCCTCAAAGCTATCAATGCAATATCTACGATGAGCAGTTCCGCCCGTTGCGGAACTCCTGGTACGGCAATACCGGCGTCTGCTGGCTTGAACCGGGCACCTATTATTGTGTGATCCCGGCCTGGGGACCGCAGGGACGCTATATTGAATCGGAAGTCGCTTATGAAGAGATCCTCTATCATTGCGTCTGTCGACTGATCGTCCCTGAAGGAGGTGCCGAGCCTTATACGCCGGAGAAGGTCGCGGAAAAGGCCGTTGGACTGACAGAAGCCAGACTTCATATCAATGACACGGAAGTTGTTTTGACTGACGCCGACAGTCTGGCAAAGTTGGAGGATTGGTTGAAAAACGCCGAGTTTTTGCCGGGCGGCACGGGCTGCCCCTTTGGGAGCATTCTTACGCTGACCTATGCCGATGGAAGCAAGGTCTCCTGCTGTCCTGCGGAGGACAGCTGCGGCGTCATCTTTGCAAACGGCAGCTATTATCGCTATGCACACGATAACGAAGCGTTTTGGGCTCTGTTCGGCATAAAACCAGGGATGCAGTAATTAAAAACGTCCAACGGGGCTTGCTGATCGCGGGCTTCGTTCGACACTTGCGGTTTTTTATGGTTTGGCAGAGGGATTTTTGCTTTTCTCTGCGCTTATGATAGTCTTTCAAATATGTAAAAACAGGGCAGGCACATGACCTGCCCTGTTATTCTTCAAATCAAATTTCTTTCATTGGCCCATCTGTCAGCACGTCCAGCATGATCTTGGCTCCGAGTTTGAAGGCATAGCAGAAGGTCTCGCAATCCGTGAGGACGGTGACCTCGCGCTGAGCTGTCATATAGTCCTCAAATAATGCCTTTTGCTCCTCATTCAGCGATCCGGTCAGCGTATCGCCGACTTTGACGACCTCGTCGAGGGCCTTTGCGTACTGACTGTTGCGCTTGAAACAGCGATCGTTGGGTCGTACATCGCCGACATACAGATCTTCAAGTATCTGCATCTTCGGCCTCCTCAGTATAGACCAGCTCGTGGAGCACGATCTCTTCTGCTCGGCTACGGATGCTGTTCATGCGCCTGACCCATTCCATCTGATCGGCAGCCTTGAGTTGTTCGGTCACACCTTCGCGCTTGGCCATCTGGAGGACATAAAGCTCCATCTGGCCTTCGCAGGCCTCGTCAATTTCCAAAAGGTACGGATACAGTTTTCCGGACAGCAGTAGCTCGGAGAACACCACCGGATACTGCTCTTTCAGATAGCGTTTCCGCATCCGGCCATACTTGCCGATAGAACGCTGTTCCTTCTCTCCAATGACAAGGTCGGGAAGGAGCACATCGCCAACCTGCGTATATGTGCCGCCGCTCTGTTCATAAAAGGATTTCCGCGATTTCATGGGGTATACCTCCAAAATCATATTTGGAAGTACCGTAAGCGTGGGTTTCTGGATTTTGTATCCTTAACTGAGTGAATCCCCCTCCCGCGCTCTCCCCATGCGTGTCGAAGCCTTGCCGCATGCGTATGTCTGCTGTCTCTCTTTCTGACTCAGGGAGAGCGCTCCAGCGACCAGGCGGCGGGGTCGAACAGCTCCTCGCCGGTGAAGACGTACCAGTAGCCCTCCGGGAGCAGCAGCTCCTCGCCGGTGACCGCGTCCCAGTTGGGACTGTGGAGGACGCGGTGGACGGGGGCGTATTTGGCCTCGTCGCTGAGGAGATTACCGGTGAAGGGATTGCGTGGGGCGTCCATGAGCCCCGCCGTGGCGAGCAGCGGCACGTCCCCGTTGGTCATAAAGCGCCGATCCACGGTAAATTCCCGGCTGTCAAAGTCCTTGACCAGCAGCAGGGGATTGTACAGGCAGATGTCCTCCCACCACTTGTCCCCGAAGAGCTGATCCTGGGAGAGCGCCAGAGGGGCGCCGTGGTCGGCCACGATGATGATGCGGGTGTTGTCGTAGACCCCCTGCTCCCGCAGCCAGTCCATCCAGCGTCCCAGCTGGATCAGGGTGGCCATGTTCACGTCGTAGTGGGCGGCCTGGCCCACGGTCTCCAGCACCAGGGGAGGATCTCCCGCGAAGCCGGGGCGTTGGGCGTGCTGCGCGTCGTAGTCCCGGTTGTCCACGTTCACCGCGGGCACATAGTCCGGCGTCTGCAGCAGACAGGGGCTGTGGGGCACGTCGTTGGACATCATGACGAAGGAACCGGGGAGCTCCTCCTCGATCCAGGTCATCTCGCCCAGCAGAGGGAGCACGTCGTAGCTGTTCACGAACTCCGGATCCAGGCCCCTTGCCGTGGAGAGCGAGGAGACCATCTGGCTGTGGCTGCCGCTGCCGTCGGCCTCGGGCAGGCCCTCTGCCGCGTTGTAAAAGCCCTGGTTGTACAGCGTGGGCTGCAGGAACACCGGGGCGATGCGGAACATGCTGTGGCAGAAGAAATTGCGCATCAGGGCGGTCTCGCTCCGCTCCTGCCAGCCGAAGTAGGACTCGCAGTAGTACCGCGCCTGCTCCTCCTCCAGGGCGCTGCCGTCGATGCGGCCGTAGGTGTTTTCCGCGCGGATCTCCGGGTAGTCTTCAAAAATCCGCAGATCCGGGTACCAGCGGTAGCCGGCGAAGGAGGGATTGAGCACCGTGACGGCGTAGCCTTCCCGGGAGAAGAGCACCGGCATCACCCGCAGCGCCTCGTTGTGCTTGTCCAGCAGGCTCTGCTCCGGCCGCTGATCCAGGGCCTCCGGGGTGTACTCGTAGCCGCCGTATAGGGCGGGGGAGCCCTCCCGGGTGGCGCTGCCGTGGGAGAGGGTGTTGGGGTAGAAGGTAAAGCCCGCGAACTGCTCCCGCAGCTCCGGACGCTCGGTGAACAGATAGGGGAGATAGGCGCCCTCGGCCCGATCCAGCATCAGCACCACCACGTTCCTGCCGCTGCGGCTCAGGGTGATGCGGGGCCAGTCCTCCCGCTGGGTGCTGGCCTTCATGTCATAGTCCATGCCGACGGCCTCCAGCCCCGCCGGGATCCGGGCGGCGTTCAGCGCGGACATGCCCAGCACCGCGATGGAGGCCGCCAGCACGAGGGTGCGGGCCAGGGCGGGCTTTTTCCGCCGGAGCCAAAGCAGCAGCGGCAGCGCAGCCGCCAGCACCAGCAGATTGAGCAGCGCCTCGGACAGGGGGAAGGGCGGGATCACGCTGTAGACCAGCACCGCGCTGAGATTGCCCCGGTCGGTGCCGAAGAACAGATAGTCCACCGCCGCCATGGCGGCGCAGGCGAAGAGGAGCGGGCCCATCAGACCGCGCCCCTTGGGGCCGGCCAGCTCATAGAAGATCCGCAGCCAGACCAGGAAGGTGCCGGCCGCCAGCAGCAGGCTGGAGAGCAGATACCAGTAGGGGGAGAACCAGTGGCCCAGGAACACGAACTCATCCGGGGAGGAGGCCATCAGCGCCGAGGGGATCAGCAGGCCGGTCAGCAGCGTGAGGAAGAGGGAGGAGAAGAGGAAGAGCCGTTTGTCCTCCCGGGGGCTCGGCAGATGCAGACGACCCTTGCCCCAGCGCCTGCGCAGCAGCAGGGGCAGCTCCAGCAGGGCCAGCGCCGCCACGGCGATGAGCTGCCGCCGGGGCGAGGACATGGGATGGACGGCCAGCACCCAGACGAGGCCCGCCGCGCCCAGAAGCGCGGCCAGCACGGCCAGCACCAGACCCGGCCGCCGCAGCTTGTAAAAGATGTTTTTCAGCAGGGAGAAGACGTTGTTCAGCGTCCAGTAGAAGACCAGACCCGCGGGGGAGTCGTAGAGCAGCACCAGGAAAATCAGCGCCATGCCCAGCATCTGCAGCTTGCTTTTCAGGGGGAAGCCCTTGAGATAGATCGCCGCCGAGACGAGGTTGATGGCCGTCATCAGGATGGGCAGCAGATTCACGCTGTGCCCGGCCAGGCTCAGCAGTCCGTCCGGCGCGCCCAGATCCCGGATGGGGCCGAAGGAGATCCCCTGCAGCAGGCTCAGCCCGGAGAGGAAGCGATAGGCCGCGATGAAAAAGGGGATTTCCAGCAGCAGGCTCAGGGAGCCCTTCAGCGCGTCGGTTTGCCGGTAGCCGTTCTGCCGGTAGTAGGTCTGGAGCATCATGAAGCGCTCGTTGCCGGAGAAGGTCTTTTTGATGTGATCCCGCCAGCGGGCCAGGCGCTGCTCCGTCTCCCGCTCCTCCGCCTGCAGGGCGTCGGCACGGCGGTACAGGGGCAGCACCAGAAAGTTCATGGCCAGGCTCAGCGCCACGATGGACAGGCCCGGATTGGCCAGCACATGATCCGCCAGGGAAAAGACCACCTCGAAAAACAGCTCCAGCGGCCCGATCAGCAGGCGGGAGAGGGCGGAGAGAACGCTCATGCCTGTTCTCCCTTCTCACCGGAGGCCAGAAGCGCCTTCCGTCGGGCGATCAGATCGTCCGCGGTGCGCGCGGCGGCCTCGCCGGGATAGGCCCAGGTCTCCGCCCTGGCCTGGTCGCGGGCGGCCTGATAGCGGGGATCCCGCAGGCAGCGCTCCAGCAGCGCCGGCAGATCCGCCAGTGCCTCCTCCGTGAGCTTTTCGCCGATTTTGGGCAGGGTGGAGAAGGTCCAGAGCTCCTCGTCCAGCCAGCAGGCGTCGTAGGGCGCGGCGTCGAAGGAGGTGTCCGCGTAGAGCACGGGCTTGTCGAAGACCAGCGCGAAGTCAAACACCACGCCGGAAAAATCGGAGATCATCAGATCCGAGCGGCGCAGCACCTCGAAGTTATCGTTGTCCCGGTTCCATTCCAGCTTCTCGCTGTCGGGGTAGCGGGCCATCAGCCTGTCCAGCAGCTCCTTCTCCGACTGGAAGGACTGGGGGTGGGGCCGCACGATCACATGGCAGTCGCAGGCCAGGAGCTTGTCCAGGATCCGCTCGCCGAAGCGGCTGAGGATGGCGCTTTTGCCCCAGGAGGGGGCCAGCAGCACCGTGGTGGGGTGGGGGGCGAGAGGCTCGGCCGACTCCAGCCGGCGGCGCATGGCATCCATATAGGTGATGCCCACCAGCCGCAGATCCTTCGCGGGCAGGCCCCGCAGCCGCTCCAGCTCCCGGAGCTGCCGGATCTGGTACTCCCCGGACAGCAGCACCGCGTCATAGTAGTCCAGACCGAACATCCGGTAGAGCGTGATGTCGCTGCAGGCGTGGGGGATGTGCACATAGACCCCCACGTCCCGGGAGCGCTTCCACTGATACACGTCCAGCCCCGGCGTGGTGGACAGCAGCACGTCCGCGCGCAGGGTGTTCAGCTGCGCGAAGGCTTTGTTCCCCTCGCCCAGGAAGCGGCACTTCACATGCTGAAAGTCCCGGGACAGGGCGGGATCATCCGGCGATGCGGTGAGGTAATGCAGCTCGATCCCGCGGCGCTCAAACTCCTCGCAGATGGGGGCAAAGACGTTCCAGTAGCGCTTGTGGTCTGCGAAAATGGCAAAGGGGAGCCGCTCCTGACTGTCGGCGCGCTGCCGGCCGCCGGTGAGCAGGAAGCGCAGCTTCAGCAGCGCGCCTTTGGCCGCGTACAGGCCCGCGCCCAGCACGCCCACCAGGATGGTAAAGAGCATGCTGCCGGTGCCGGGGTCGATATAGGTGACGAGAAGGGGAAAGTTCATGGTTGGATCTCCCTTGTGGTTCATAAACTGAAATTCCGCATAAAAACACAAAAAATATTATAATCAAAGGGCATCGCTTTGTCAAATCGGGAGGGGGAAGCGGCCAAACAAAAAAAACAGAAACCACGAGGGTTTCTGTTTCAAAGACGAGCGCGTACGCGAACGCATCAAGCGTCGAACAGGCTGATCTGCCGCTCCTTTTCCGGAAAGGCCTCCAGAAAAGAGAAGCAGGCGTCCGGGTCGCAGAGGATGCCGTGGGCGCCGCAGAAGCTCCGCAGCAGCGCCATCAGCTCGTCGGCGCGCGGGCTGGGAAGGGAATAGGCGCTGCCGTATCGGCGGATATACTGCTCCTTCAGACCCGGGAAATGCCGATCCAGCGCCGCATAAAAGTATTCCCGGCTGCCGTCGCGCAGGGTCATGCCCATGTCGAAGCAGACGATGCCCTTGACGCCGGTCTCGGCGCAGGCCTCCAGAATAGGGCGGAGGTTTTCCTCCGTGTCGTTGAGAAAGGGCAGGATCGGCGTGAGCCACACCACGGTGGGGATCCCGTGCTCCTGCATCCGGCGCAGAACCTCGACCCTGCGCCGGGTGCCGCAGACCCGCGGCTCCAGCACGCCGCAGAGCTTTTCATCCCAGGTCGTGAGCGTCATCTGTACGACGCACCTGGCGTCCCGCCGGATGGCCTCCAGCAGATCCAGATCCCGCAGGATCAGATCCGATTTCGTGATCACCGTCGCGCCGAAGCCATAGCGATGGATGATCTCCAGACAGCGCCGGGTGAGACGCAGCCGCTCCTCGCAGGGCATGTAGGGATCGGACATGGAGCCCGTGCCGATCATGCAGCGTCTGCGGCGGGCGCGCAGGGCCTTTTCCAGCAGCTCCGGGGCGTTCTGCTTCACCTCGACGTCCTCGAAGGGATGACTGAATTGATAGCAGAGGCTTCGGCTGTCGCAATAGATGCAGCCGTGCGTGCAGCCGCGGTAGACGTTCATGCCGAAGGCGGAGCTTCGGCCGTTCAGGATCCCTTTTGCTTCAACAAAATGCATCGTATGGTACCTCCCCTCCGGGACTGCCGTTCGGCGGCGGATCGGGAGGCTCAGCCCATCCGCACCTGCACCTGCGCCCGAGCGCCCTTCTCCAGTACGGGAAGGATATTGCCGCTGAGCGCTCTGCCGTCCAGGCGGATCTCGGACACGCCGTGCTCCGCGCCGTCCGGGTTTTCCACCGTGATCTCATACTCCGCGCCGCGATACCGGCGGGTGACGGTGAAGCGTCTGAGGAAGGAGGGGACGCAGGGATCCACCTGCAGACCGTCCAGGGTGGGCTTTATGCCCAGGATCGCCTGGGAGATGCTCAGGAAGGTCCAGGCCGCGGTACCCGTGAGCCAACTGTTCTTGGCCTCGCCGAAGCTGGGGGCGTCCTTTCCGGCGATCATCTGGCTGTACACATAGGGCTCGGTGCGGTGGATCTCACTGATGTCCTCGAGGTAGGCCGGGGCGGTGCGGCGGTAAAGGGCAAAGGCCCGTTCGCCGTGGCCCAGCTCCGTCTCGGCGCAGACGATCCAGGGGTTGTTGTGGCAGAAGATGCCGGCGTTCTCCTTGTAGCCGGGCGGATAGCTGGAGATCTCACCCAGCTCCAGCCGATAGCGGGTGTAGGCCGGCTGCAGCAGCACGATGCCGTATTTCGTCTCCAGCCGATCCTCCACGCTTTGGAGGGCGAGGGCGGCCTCGCCGCTTTCCTTGCCGATCCCGGCCATGACGCACATGCCCTGGGGCTCGATGAAGATCTGGCCCTCCTCGCACTCCCGGCCGCCGACCACGCGGCCGAAGGCGTCGTAGGCGCGGCGGAACCAGGCCCCGTCCCAACCGGAGGTGAGGACAGCCTTCTCCATGGCGGCCACGGCGCGCTCCGCCTCCGCGGCCTCGTCCGCGAGGCCCAGATGGCGGCAGATATCCGCCCAGGCGCGGCCGTATTTGACAAACATGCCGGCAATGAACACGCTCTCCGCCACGGGGCCCTCGCTGGGCCCGGTGATCTGAAAGCTCTCGCCCGGATGCTCGGAAAAGCAGTTCAGGTTCAGACAGTCGTTCCAGTCCGCCCGGCCGATCAGCGGCAGCCCGTGGGGGCCCAGGTGGGTCCGGGTAAAGCCGAAGCTGCGGCGCAGATGCTCCAGAAGGGGCTGGGCCAGGGTGGGATCGTTGTCAAAATCCACGATCTCGTCCAGGATGCTCCAGTCTCCGGTCTCGCGCAGATAGGCGTCGGTTCCGGCGATGAGCCAGAGAGGGTCGTCATTGAAGCCGCTGCCCACGGCCAGATTGCCCTTTTTGGTCAGAGGCTGGTACTGGTGATAGGCGCTGCCGTCGGGGAACTGGGTGGCGGCGATGTCCAGGATCCGCTCACGCGCCCGCTCGGGGATCATGTGCACGAAGCCCAGCAGATCCTGGCAGGAGTCCCGGAAGCCCATGCCCCGGCCCATGCCGCTCTCGAAATAACTGGCGGAACGGCTCATGTTGAAGGTGACCATGCACTGGTACTGGTTCCAGATGTTCACCATCCGATCCAGCTTCTCCTCCCCGCTGCGCAGCCGATAGACGCCGAGCAGCGTCTCCCAGTGCTGCCCCAGGGCGGCGAGGGCTGCGTCGAAGGCGGCGTTGTCGGCATAGCGGGCAAGCATGGCCCGAGCCTTTTGCTTGTTGATCACACCCGGGGCCTCCCACTTTTCCTCCCGGGCGTTTTCCAGGTAGCCCAGGCCGAAGATCAGACGCTCCTCCGCCCCGGGGGCCAGGGTCAGACGGTGCTGCTGGGCGGCGATGGGCTGCCAGCCGTGGGCGACGCTTCCGGTGCAGCCGGCGCCGAACACCGCCTCCGGTCGGGCCGGACTGCCGTAGAGGCCCAGGAAGGCCTCACGGGCGGTGTCGAAGGCAAGGGGCTTCCGGTTGGACCAGAAGACGGCGTAGTGATCCCGCCGTTCCCGATACTCGGTCTTGTGATAGATGGCCGCGCCGTCGATCTCCACCTCGCCGATGGAGTAGTTCCGCTGAAAGTTGGAGCCGTCGTCCATGGCGTCCCAGAGACAGAATTCCAGATAGGGAAAGAGATCCGTCGTTTTTACGGCGCCGCTGTCGTTGCGGAGGCTGACGCGCATCAGCAGGCAGTCGTCCCCCTGGGGGACAAAGAGCTCCTGGGTGACGGCCAGTCCGTTTTTCTCGCCGCGGATCACGGTGTAGCCCAGCCCATGGCGGCAGGAGTAGGCGTCCAGCTCCGTCTGCACCGGCTGCCAGCCCGGGTTCCAGACGCAGCCGCCGTCCCGGATATACAGATGAAAGCCCTCCTGATCCAGCGGGGCGTTGTTGTAGCGGTAGCGGGTCAGACGGCGGAGTCGGGCGTCCCGATAGAAGGCGTAGCCTCCGGCGGTATTGGAACAGAGCGCGAAAAAGGACTCGCTGCCCAGGTAGTTGATCCAGGGCAGGGGCGTGCGGGGCGTTGTGATCACATACTCCCGTCGCGCGTCGTCAAAAAAACCGTACTGCATATGCATAGCCTCCACGTAAACGTTTAAGAATTGCCATTTTTCTTTAACACTACCTTATTCCCGGCAAAAAAGCAAGAGCGAAATGAAAAAGACGATAGTTTTTGGCAATTCTGCGCAGAATTGCATGACAAATCCGCTTCAACTGTATAAAACGCTAAAAACGCGGGATATATTTCTGTGCGATTTTCACAAATCGTAGAAAAAGTGCGAAAAAGGATCAAGAAAAACTTGCAAAATACGAAAAGATCATGTATTTTTTAAGTAACGAAAACGATTAAGCTGGGAGCTGATTTCTGTGGTATCAATGAAGGACATCGCGCAGGCGTGCGGTGTTTCTGTGGCGACCGTCAGCAAGGCGCTCAACGGCCACCAGGATATCGGAGAGGCAACCAGGGCGCGCATCCAGTCCTCCGCGAAGGAGATGGGATATACGGCCAATTTTGCTGCACGCGCGCTGAAAACCAATCGCACCTATAATCTGGGCATTGTTTTTGTAGATCTGCAGAACAGCGGCTTCATGCATGAGTATTTTGCTTCGACCCTCAACAGCTTTCGCTTTGAGGCGGAGCGCTGGGGTTATGACATTACTTTCATCAGCCGCGTCATCGGAACCCAGGACGCCAGTTATCTGCAGCACGCCCTTTACCGGAACGTGGAGGGCGTGGCGATCATCTGCGGAGACTACCTGGATCCGGGGATCCAGGAGCTGGTGTACTCTCAGGTCCCGGTCGTCACCCTGGACCACGCGTTCAACAACCGTCTGGCCGTGATGTCCGACAACCGCAACGGGATCGAGAGCCTGATGCGCTACGTCTACGACAGGGGCCATCGGCGCATCGCCTATATTCACGGCAACATGACCGCCGTGACGGAAAGCCGGCTGACCGGCTTTTACCGGGCCTGTGAGGAACTGAAGCTGGACCTGCCGGACGAATACGTCGTCCCCTGCGTCTATCACGATCCCATCAGCTGCCGCGAGGCGACGGAGAAGATCCTCGCGCTGCCCACGCGGCCGAGCTGTATTTTCTTCCCGGACGATTACGCCTCCATTGGCGGGATCAATACCATCCGGGACGCCGGACTGCGTATCCCGGATGACATTTCGGTGGTCGGCTATGACGGGATCCATTTGGCCAAGATGCTCAGTCCGCGCCTGACGACCTGGCGCCAGGATGCAGAGGATCTGGGCAGCACTGCCGCCGCGAAGCTGATCGAACGGATTGAGCATCCCCGCACCGCACTGCCGGAGCATTTTCTGATCCACGGCAGTCTCCTGGAAGGGGAATCTGTTAAGACACTGACCTGACCCGGCGGCCTGCAGAAGACACATCTTGAAGAAAGGAACGGGGAAACCATGACGCGTACGCAGGCCAAAAAACTGGCGGAAGAGCTGGTCGGGCGAATGACGGTGGAAGAAAAAGCCAGTCAGCTCCGCTTTGACGCGCCTGCCATCGAAAGGCTCGGAATCCCCGCCTACAACTGGTGGAACGAAGCTTTGCACGGCCTTGCCCGCGGCGGCACAGCCACCAGCTTTCCCCAGGCCATCGGGATGGCCGCCATGTTTGACGATGCGCTGCTGAGGAAGATCGCCGAGGCGATTTCCTACGAGGCCAGGGCGAAGTACAACGCCCTCTCGGCGGAAGGGGATCGGGACATTTATCACGGCCTTACGGTCTGGTCGCCCAATGTGAATATCTTTCGGGATCCCCGATGGGGCCGTGGACACGAGACCTACGGAGAGGACCCCTATCTGACCGCCCGGCTGGGCACCGCGTTCGTGCGCGGGCTCCAGGGAGAGGGGGAGACCCTGCGGACTGCCGCCTGCGCCAAGCATTATGCCGTTCACAGCGGACCGGAAGCGCTGCGCCATTGCTTTAACGCTGTCGCAAGCCCCAAGGACATGGAAGAGACCTATCTCCCCGCGTTTCGCGCCCTGGTTCAGGATGCGGGCGTGGAGGCTGTGATGGGCGCCTACAATCGAACCAACGGCGAGCCCTGCTGTGCCAACGGAGAACTGATGAGCAGGCTCCGCGGCGACTGGGGTTTTCAGGGGCACTTTGTCTCCGACTGCTGGGCGATCCGGGATTTCCATGAGAATCACAAAATTACGGCCTCTCCCGTGGAGTCGGTCACAAAAGCGCTGAAGGCTGGCTGCGACCTCAACTGCGGCTGCACCTATCAGCATATCATGCGCGCCTTTGAACTGGGGTTCGTCACCGAGGAGGATATCAGCCGCTGCGCCGTCAGGCTCTTCACCACGCGCTATCTGCTTGGGCTCCTGGGAGAAGGCGGAAGCGAATATGACACGGTTCCCTATGACAGGATCGAGTGTGAAGCGCATCTTGCCCTGGCCCATCAGGCGGCGCTGCGCTCCTGCGTTTTGCTGAAGAACGACGGGCTGCTTCCGCTGGATCCGGAGAGCGGAGAAACCATCGGCGTCATCGGCCCCAATGCCAACAGCCGGTCTGCGCTGATCGGCAACTACCACGGTACGGCCTCCCGCTATATCACGGTGTTGGAGGGCATTCAGGATCTGACCGCCGGGAAATGCCGCGTGCTCTATTCCGAAGGCTGCGCCCTGAGCGCAGACCGGGTGGAGCCTCTCGCCCAGCCGGGGGATCGGCTGGCAGAGGCCGTCGCGGTGGCGAAGAACAGCGACAAGGTGATCTTGGTCCTTGGCTTGGATGAGACGCTGGAAGGCGAAGAGGGCGACACGGGAAACAACTATTTTTCCGGGGACAAGGCAGATCTGCTTTTGCCTCCGTCCCAGCGGCTCCTGCTGGAGCGCGTGCTGCAGGCAGGCAAGCCCACCGTCGTAGTGCTGATGGTCGGCAGCGCCATCGATGTGGATCTGGCGCAGCGGCATGCAAACGCCATCCTGCTGAGCTGGTATCCCGGCGCCGGGGGGGGAAAGGCGGTGGCGGAGCTGCTCTTCGGCAGAGAGGCTCCCTCCGGGAAGCTGCCGGTCACCTTCTATCGCAACGAGGCGCTCTCTGAGATGCCAGACTTTACCGACTACTCCCTGTGCAATCGTACCTATCGCTATTATCAGGGCAAGGCGCTCTACCCCTTCGGCTTCGGGCTGAGCTACGGGCGCTGCGTCCTTCGAGATCTGAAAACGGACGGCGTCTGTGCCCGTGTCTGTGTCCGGAACGACAGTGACCGCGAGCTGGAAGAAGTTATTCAGCTCTACCTGCACGACGAGAGATCTCCCTTTGCCCCGCCCAATCCCGTTTTGTGCGGTTTCCACCGCCTGAGGCTGACACCGGGGGAGGAGAGGATCGTGACCGTGGACATCGACCCGAACGCTTTTACCGTGGTCGACGATGCCGGGCGTCGTGTACCGGGCAGCGGGAGCTGGCTGCTGTATGCCGGCTTTGGCGCGCCGGATGAGCGCAGCAGAGAGCTGCGCGGAGACGATGGACTCTCCGTCCGCATTGCTTCCCCCTGAGGGGACGCCCCATTTCTTTCGGAAAGACTTTGGCAGAAAGCGGCTTCCGTCCACCTGGACAATGAGCGGCGCTGCAATCCGCCCAAATCTTTTATAGTATGTATCCCACCAAATCTTAAAACAGGAGGATTACCATGAAAAAGATTCTTGCGCTTGTTCTTGCTCTCTGCATGATCTTTGCTTTGGCCGCCTGCGGCCAGGGCAATGACGGAAAGACCGTCATCAAGCTGTGGTGCATCGCCACGGAGAGCGACGCCAACCGTCCCGCCTACGAGAAAGCTATTGCGGAGTTCGAAGAAGCCCACCCCGACATCAAGATCGAGTGGGAGGCTTTTGAGAACGAGTCCTATAAGACCAAGATCAAGGCCGCGATGAGCGATCCCGACTCCCTGCCTGACATCTTCTTCACCTGGTCCGGCGCTTTCCTGGGCGACTTCGCCAATGCCGGCACGGTCCTCTGCCTCGACGATGCCTACAAGCCCTTCGCCGAGCAGCTGCCCGAGAAGATGCTGTCCAACTCCACCTATGACGGACATCACTACGCGGTTCCTCTGACCTACAACATCGTCACCCTGTTCGCCAACATGGATATGCTGGCCGAGGTCGGCTGGGATCATGTCCCCCAGACCTATGAGGATCTGACCGCCTGCTGTGATGCGCTTGTGGAAGCCGGCAAGATCCCCTTCGGCTGCGCCGGCAAGGAGACCTGGTGCGTGACTGAGTATCTGGAGCCCATCATGGAGAAGACCATCGGCTACGAGGCCCTCAATGACATCTTCGCCGGCCGCGCCACCTGGGACAACCAGGGTGTGAAGGACGCTGTCGACACCTTCCAGGAGATGATCAACAAGGGTTACTTCGATCCCAACGGCATGGCTCTCGGCAATGACGAGGTCAAGGCCAACTTTATCGCCGGCAAGACCGCCTTCTACCAGAACGGCTCCTGGAACTGCGGCGAGATCAACGACGCCAGCTTCAAGGCTGCTGTCGCCCTGTTCCCCGTGATGGATTCCGCCAAGGCCACCTATGGCCAGGTCATCGGCGGCCCCAGTGATTCTCTCGCTGTTTCCGCCACCACCAAGAATCCCGAACTGGCTGCCCAGTGCGCGTTCGAGCTTGGCCGCAGCATCTGCCACTATGCCTACCTGGCCGGCTCTGGTCTGCCCGCCTGGACGCCCGACTATGACACCAGCGAAGTGAAGCCTCTGGTCGCCGACGTTGCGAAGATCGTTGCCGAGTCTGACGGCATGGTCCTCTTCGGTGACACCGCCATGAGCGCCGATCCTGCCAACACCTATCTGGAGTACGTTTCCCAGGTTTACGGCTGCAAGATCGACGGCGCTGGCTTCATCGCCGGCCTGAAGAAGGATCTGGGCTGATTTCCCCGATCTCTTACCTTCAAATCTACGCTAAAAGAGGCGGCCTTGCGCTGATTGTCCAGGAATCTGCGGGGGCCGCCTCCCCCTAAGAAAAGGGTGTGAAACATGAAGAAGTTTTACAGCAACAAACGTCATATTATTGTATTTCTGCTGCCTGCGCTGTTTCTCTTCTGCGGCGTGCTGATTGCGCCGATCGGGGCGTCGGCCTATTTCAGCCTGTTTGACTGGAATGGCTTTGGAGAGAAAGCATTTATTGGCTTTAACAATTATAAAGAGCTTTTTACCAGCGATGCCATCGGCTTTATGAAGGCGCTGGGCAATTCTCTGCTTCTGGCCGCGCTGTCTGTATTCCTGCAGCTTCCGCTGGCGCTGGCTCTGGCGCTGACCCTGGGCAAAAAAATCAAGGGAGAGCGCACCTTCCTCTCGGTCTACTTTATGCCCGTTTTGATTTCCACGGTCGTGATCGGTCAGCTTTGGCTGAAGATCTACAACCCGGATTATGGTATCCTGAACGTCCTTCTGCGCAAGCTTGGACTGGAGAGCTGGACCAGGATCTGGCTCGGGGATGAAAAGGCGGCCCTTGGGGCGGTCTTTGTCCCGACTCTTTGGCAATATGTGGGATATCACATGCTGCTGCTCTACGCGGGTGTGAAGAGCGTTCCCGCGGAACTGCGCGAAGCCGCCATGCTTGATGGCGCCACGGACGGGCAGGTGAACCGCTTTATCGTTTTGCCATACATCAAACCCATTATTCGCATCAGTGTCATTTTCGCGGTTACCGGATCGCTGAAATCCTTTGACCTGATTTATGTGCTGACAAACGGCGGACCTCAGCACGCCACAGAAGTGCCGAGTACCTTGATGATAAATATGTTGTTCCTGCGCAACCGCTACGGTATGGGCAGTACGATCGCAGTGATCCTGATCCTGCTTTGCTTCGGCTTTGCCCTGCTGATCAACGCGGTTTTCAAGGGGGAGGATTGAGATGAGAAATACGAGCAAAGGCGTTCAGATCGCAACCTATATTGGTCTGATTTTCTGGCTGCTGATCAATCTCTTCCCGGTCTACTGGATGTTCACATTTTCCCTGAAGAACAATGCGGAGATTTTCGGTGACAATGTGGCCGGCTTGCCGAAGTATTGGCTTTGGTCCAACTATTCAAGCGCTTTGAGTACCGGCAAGATGGGGATCTACTTCCTCAACAGCGCCATTGTTGCCATTGCGACCATTCTGATCACCCTCGTGGCGGCATTGATGGCCACCTTCGCACTTACCCGACTGATCTGGAAACGCCGCAAAACCCTCAACAAGTTTTTTATGCTGGGCCTGACGATCCCCATCCACGCCTCGATCGTTCCGGTGTACGTTACCCTTTCGCGGCTGCATCTGCTCAACACTTACTGGGCGCTGATCATCCCGTATTCCGCCTTTTCGCTTGCCATGGCGATCCTGGTTTGCACGGGCTTTATGAACGAGATCCCAAGGGAGCTGGATGAATCCGCCTGCATCGACGGATGTAGCGTCTGGGGCGTCTTCTTTCGGATCATTGTGCCCATGATGAAGCCGGCTGTGGCCACCGTTGGGATCTACACCTTCCTGCAATGCTGGAATGAGTTGATGTTTGCCAATGTTTTTATCAGCAAGTCCGAGCTGCGGACGCTTCCCGTCGGCGTTCAGGCGCTCTCGGGACAGTATACGACCAACTGGGGGCCTATCGGTGCGGCCCTGGTCCTCGCGACCTTCCCCACGCTTTTCATCTATTTGTTCCTGAGCAAAAAGATCCAGGACAGCTTTGTGGCCGGCGCAATCAAAGGGTAAACGCAGCTTCCGGAAAAACAGAGCTGTGCGAAAGCTGGCCTGCGCGATGCAGGCTGCTGCCTGAGACTGTCACAGAACCCGGCGAAAACACAGTCAAGGCTGACCGCCGAGGGGCTTTCCTGACAAACTGAAGCAAGACCGCTGCGGAATGATTCCGCAGCGGTCTTGCTATTTTGCGTTTTTGCGGCGCAAGGCGTCACCGCCTCCGGCGGCGGCCCGCGGACGAAAAAGCAGTTGACTTTGCTCGTTTAGCGCCGTAAAATAATTGTGGAGAATTATACCTTTCGTTCATTCTTCTATTTCCTGACAGAGAGGATCGGTGCCAAATGAGCAAAGAGAAAAAAGAGAAGAAAGACGAGAAAAAGGCGGAATCCGCCCAGATCAAGGCGGAGATCAAGCAGATGCGCGAGCATCTCATGGGCCTGCAGCAGACCATCCGCGCCAAGGGCCTGCCCATCATCGTGCTGGTGGAGGGCTGGGCCGCCGCCGGCAAGGGCAGCCTCATCAACGAGCTCATCAGCGAGCTGGATCCCCGCTTCTACAACGTGGTCTCCCCGGTGCTCACCCCGGAGGCGGAGGCCCGCTATCCCTTCCTCTACCCCTACGCCAAGGCCATCCCCGAAAACGGCAAGATCATGTTCTACGACTCCGGCTGGATGGAGGACTGCGTGCGCAAGTACATGCACCGGGAGATCACAAAGGACGAGTACAAAAAGCGCGTGCGGGCCGTCAACGAGTTCGAGCGGCAGCTCCGGGACGGGGGCTATCTGCTGCTCAAGCTCTTCGTGGACATCGACTGCGAGGAGCAGCGCAGGCGCATGCGCGGCCTGCGGGAGAATTTTGAGACCGAGTGGCGCGTGACGCCGGAGGATCTGTGGCAGCAGCGGGAGTACGGGAACTTCCGGGACTGCTACGAGGCCTTCATGGAGAAGACCGGCAAGCTCCTGCCCTGGCACGTGCTGGACGGCAGCAAAAAGAGCCTGGCCGCCCGGGACGCCCTGCGCCTGCTGACCGAGCAGGTGGACAAGGCCCTGGAGCGGGGCCGCTACGTGGGCAAGCCCTTTGAGGAGGACTTCCCCCTGCTGAAGATGCCGAAGCTCGCCTCTGTGGATCTCTCGCCGGCCCTCACCGACGAGGAGTACAAGGCGGAGCTCAAAAAGCTGCAGAAGCGCCTGGGCGAGCTGCACAACGTGATCTACCGCAAGAAGATCCCCGTGATCCTCTGCTACGAGGGCTGGGACGCCGCCGGCAAGGGCGGCAACATCCGCCGCATCGCCCGGCCCCTGGATCCCCGGGGCTTCGACGTGATGCCCATCGCCTCGCCCGAGCCCCACGAGCTGGCCCGCCAGTACCTCTGGCGCTTCTGGACCAGGCTCCCCCGCAGCGGCCACATCTGCATCTTCGACCGCACCTGGTACGGCCGGGTGATGGTGGAGCGGCTGGAGGGCTTCTGCACCGAGGACGACTGGAAGCGGGCCTTCAACGAGATCAACGAGTTCGAGCGGCAGCTCACCGACTGGGGCGCCGTGGTGCTGAAGTTCTGGATCCACATCGACCAGGACACCCAGCTCGCGCGCTTCAACGACCGGCAGAACACCCCGGAGAAGCAGTGGAAGCTCACCGAGGAGGATTGGCGCAACCGGGAGAAGTGGCCCCAGTACGAGGAGGCCATCGACGAGATGCTGCAGAAGACCAGCACCGAGAACGCCCCCTGGTTCATCATCGAGTCCAACGACAAGAAGTACGCCCGCATCAAGACGCTGAAAATCGTCATCGACGCGCTGGAGAAGGCCTGCGAGGCCCAGCTGTCGTAAGATAGGATTGATTCGTTTATGGCTTCCAAAGAGAAAGAGAAAAAGACCGAAAGCCCCGCGCTTTCGGCAAGTCCCGCGCCGGAGAGCGTCTATGTGAACCGGGAGCTGAGCTGGCTGGCCTTCAACCAGCGGGTGCTGCTGGAGGCGGCGGATCCCAAGGTGCCGCTGCTGGAGCGGCTCAAGTTCCTGATGATCTACCAGTCCAACCTGGAGGAGTTCTACCGGGTGCGCATCGGCATCCTGACCCACCGGGCCCTGCTGACCCCGGACAAGGCGGATCCCCTCTCGGGGCTGCTGCCGGAGGCGCAGATCAACGAGGTGCTGCGCGTCACACGGGAGCAGCAGGCTCTCATGGAGAGCATCTGGAAGGCCGTGCGGGAGGAGCTGCGGGCCAACCGGGTGGACGTGCTGGACTTCAAGAAGATCAGCAAGGTGGACGAGCTGATGAGCAAAAAGCTCTTCGGCGACATCCGGGATCTGCTCTTCCCCAAGTTCATCTCCCCGGATCAGGGCCTGCCCTTCCTGTGGAGCGGGGAGTCCAACATCATCGCCTTTCTGGGCCGCGGCACGGAGCAGAAGCTCTGCATCATCCCCCTGCACCGCATCCCGGCCTACCTGAGCTTTGAGATCGAGGGCCGGCAGAAGATCGTCCTCACCGCCCAGCTGGTGCGGCACTTTCTGCCCCTGCTGCTGAAAAAGGAGACGGTGGCCCAGTCCGCCATCGTGGAGGTCACCCGCAACGCGGATGTTTTCCTGGAGGACGTGGAGGATCACGCGGACGAGGATCTGCGCCACAAGGTCTCCACCATGCTCACCAAGCGCAAGCGGGAGGTGCCCGTGCGGGTGCGCATGTACGGCAAGCTCAACGACGCGGGCCGCGCCCTGCTCATCAAGAAGCTGCGGGTACCGGAGAGCCGGGTCTTCAACCAGACCGTGCCCTTCGATCTGTCCTTCCGCTCCTGCATCGGCGGCCCCGCCTCTCTGCGCTATGAGGAGCGCCGCCCCGCCAGGGACATCGGGCTCAAAAAAGGGGAGTACTTCGCCTACCTGGACAAGCAGGATCTGTTGATGAGCTTCCCCTTCCAGAGCATGATGTCCTTCGTGGATCTCATCTACGAGGCGGCGGACGACCCGGAGGTCCTGTCCATCAAGATCACGCTCTACCGCATGTCCGGCAGCAGCAAAATCGCCGCCGCGCTGGCCTATGCCGCCGACCGGGGCAAGGACGTGCTCTGCCTGCTGGAGCTGCGCGCCCGCTTTGACGAGCAGAACAACATCGACTACTCCGAGATGCTGGAGGACGCGGGCTGCCGGGTGATCTACGGCCTGCCGGAGCATAAGGTGCACAGCAAGCTCTGCGTCATCACCCGCCGACACGGCGGGAATATCAGCCGCATCACACAGGTGGGCACCGGCAACTACAATGAGGTCACCGGCGAGCAGTACACCGATCTTTCTCTGTTCACCACCCGGGAGGATGTGGGCCGGGAGGCGGAGGACGTGTTCGCCGCCCTTGCCAACGGGGAGCTGCCTCCGGAGACCCACAGCCTCTGGATCGCGCCGCTGAGCTTCAAGAGCCGGGTGATGGAAATGCTGGACCGGGAGATCGCCAAGGGCGAGGAAGGTCGGGTAGCCATCAAGGTCAACTCCCTCAACAACCTGGATATGATGGAAAAGCTCATCGAGTGCTCCCGGGCGGGCGTGAAGGTGGAGCTTTTCATCCGGGGCATCTGCTCTCTGCGCCCCGGTGTGCCGGGCCAGACGGACAATATCACCGTTTCCAGCGTGGTGGGCCGCTGGCTGGAGCACTCCCGGATCTACAGCTTCGGTCAAGGGGAGGAGCAGCGGCTTTTCATCGGCTCCGGCGACCTGCTCAACCGCAATCTGGAGCGGCGAGTGGAGGCCTTTATGGAGGTGGTCACACCCGATACCCGGGAGCAGATCAACCGGGTGCTGGACGCCATGCGGGAGGACAAGGAGAAGGCCAGCGTCATGCAGCCGGACGGCAGCTATGTCCGTCCGGAGGGCGGGGAGGGGAGCTCCTCTCAGGAGGCGCTCTACCGCTATTTCAGCGCGCGCAAGGTATCTCTTCAGGAAGAAACACCGGAATCGGTACAGAGCGAGCAACGGCCTGCGGGCCGCAGAAGCTTCCGCGATTGGCTGCGGAAGATATTTGAATAAGGGAGGCAGTCGGAATGTCCGAAAGCTACAACATTTGTCTGGATGTGGGCGGCACCAAGGTGCTGGGCGCCATTTTCAATGAGAAGGACGAGATCATCTTTCGTCTGAAAAAACGCTCCAAGGGCAGCGGAGAGGGCTCGACCGACGTGGAGAAGGTCATTGTGGACGTGGTGGAGGAGATGATCGCCGAGTCCGGCATCGACCGCGGCAAGCTCAACGCCATCGCCTCCTGCGCCCCCGGCGTCATCGATCAGGAGAAGGGCATCGTGCTCTTCACGCCGAATCTGCCCTGGCGCAACTACGATATGGCCGGCTCCATGCGCAAGAAATTCGGCGTCCCCTTCTATGTGGGCAACGACGTGAACCTGGGCGTGCTGGGCGAGTATCACTTCGGCGCGGGCCGGGGCTACAAGAACATCGTGGGCTTCTTCGTGGGCACCGGTCTGGGCGGCGGCCTGATCCTGAACGGCTCGCTCTTCACCGGCAACCAGTTCAAGGCCGCCGAGTACGGCCACATGATCCTGGAGCCGGAGGGGCCGCTCTGCGGCTGCGGGCAGCGGGGCTGCCTGGAGGCCTTCTCCAGCAAGATGGGCATGAGCGCCTATATCCGCCAGCAAGTGGCCCGCGGGCGGGAGAGCTTGCTGGCAGAGGATGTAAAGGAGGGCGTTTTCCGCGCCAAGAAGCTGAAAAAAGCCCTGGCTGCCGGGGATAAAGTCGCCGAGGAGGCCGTGGATCGGGCCTGTCATTATCTGGCTATCGCCACCGGTACCATGATCAACACCTTTTCGCCGGACCTGGTGCTCTACGGCGGTGGGGTGATTGAGGCCATGGGCGAGCTGTTCCTTGGAAAGATCCTCTCCGAAGTGGATCGCTACTGTATGCCGCAGATCCGCTCCACCGTGGAGCTGAAGACTGCCGCTCTGGGCGACGATTCCATTCTCTACGGCGATCTGGCCATGATCAAGGGCCTGTAATACGAGCCGTTCAAAAGCCATCGGGTGCTTGCCTGCCGGAATTGGGCCATGCATTGAAAAGAAGGTCATCTGCCGCCAAACGGTATGCTTGACGGCAGATGATCCACGTCATCACGATGATCAGTATTACGGAATACAAACGAATCCTCACGGAGCTGCTCGATGAGCTGCCGGAGGCATTTTTCCGGGGGCTCTCCGGCGGGGTGATCGTCTCTGAAAGGGCGGTGATCCCGGAGTATGCCCGGGGAGACGATCTCTATACCATGGGGCAGTATCAGTCGTCCTATGGTATTCGGCAAATCGTTCTGTTCAAGGGCTCCTTTGACCGGGTATACCCGCAGGCGGACGCCGCCGAAGCGCGCGGGCTCCTGCGCGGGATCCTGCGCCACGAGTTCAGGCATCACCTGGAGGCCATGGGCGGCCTCCACAATTCCAGCTCTCTGGAGGCGGAGGACGAACGGGAGAAGCAGGCCTATCTTGCCGGCCGCGGAGGCAAGGCGCCGTACAGCCCCGAATAAGCCTGCGGCGCGCCCGCGATTGCACGCCGTGTCTCTGTCAGGATAACGGATGACCCGGGCGAATACGCAAATGCTGCGTATTCGCCCGGGTCGTTTGCTTTTTGTGTCTTATCCTGCGACCGAGATGCGGGGTTCTCCCGACTCAGGAGAACAGTCCGCCCAAGGTGAACACGCTGAGCCAGGAGAGCAGGACGTTCAGCAGGACGTTGGCAACGGAGAGCAGGAAGAGGAACTTGAAGATCTTGTTGAGCTCCTCGTTGGTGGTCTCTTTGGAGGCCGAGTAGGAGGACATGATGATGGCGCCGCCGGTGGACAGGGGACTGATGGCCGCGGCAAAGGAGGTGGCGGTGATGGCGGAGATCAGCTCCATGTAGCTCACACCGGTACCAAAATTGCGGATGATGCCCGGCAGCATATTGAACAGCGAGGGCATGACCACGCCGGTGGTGGAGCTGACCCAGCTCAGGATGCCGGAGGAAGCGGCCATGATCGGCGCGGCGGAACGGGCGCCCAGCTTACCCATCAGACTCTGGAGCAGGCCGGAGATCATGTCGATGGCGCCGACCATATCGAGGGTGGAGATCAGGATGCCGACGCCGCAGATGAAGATCAGCGTGCCCCAGGGAATCGCCTTGATGGCCTTCTTCTCATCGGCGCACTTGAGCAGCAGGAGGATGGTGGCCAGAACAAAGGCGGTCAGACCGGTGTTGAACTTGAAGCCGATGCAGAGCACCACCATGAGGACGATGGACGCGATGGTGACCCACTGCTTCCAGTTGAACTTGGGGATGTCCTTGAGCTTCAGGGGGTTGTCGGCCTTGACCTTGTAGCTCTTGGTAAAGACATAGAGCAGCAGGGTGAAGATAAAGCCGGAGATCAGGACGGCCAGGAAGAAATACCACTCGTTGAACTGCAGACGGGCGGCAATATCAGAATTATCGCTGTTGTCGATAAGCTTGTTCGTGAGCTTCAGGCCCAACTGACCGGTGAGGGACATGGGCGAGGCGCAGCCCGCGTTGGCGCCCAGCTTGGCAAAGAGGGCGGTCGTGATCGGATTGATCTTCATCTCAAAGGCCAGGTACACCGCGAAGGTGGTCATCAGGATGCCGGCGGCGATGTGGCCCGGGCCCATGGCGGAGATCAGCGCGGAGAGGAAGAACATCAACACCGGGATGAACACGGTGTTTTTGCCCACCAGGGCCACGACCTTCTTGGAGAAGAGATCCAGGGTGCCGTTCTGGGAGGCCATGCCGAAGAGGAAGGTGACGCCCACCAGGGTGACGAACATATCGCCGTCAAAGCTCTTGGCGATAAACTTGCCGTCAATGTTGGCAATGAGACCCAGAAGAAAGGCGGCGCCGATGGCCATAAAGCCGAGATTGATCTTCTTGATAAAGCCGATGGCAATCACGACGACCAGGATCACGATGCCGATGATCGACAGGGTCGTGGTGGGGCGCAGGGCCTTGCATTTATCCGGATCGACGGAGCATCTGGTTCCGCCGTGGTTCGTTTTGCCGCAGGCCTTGCACTTCCACTCGTCATCTTCTTTTGCGGTCTCTTCGGGCGCTTCGGCAGCCTCCTCAGCCTCGGGTTCTTCGGCTGCGGTCTCCTCCGCCGCTTCCGCTGCGGTCTCCTCCGCGGCCTGGGGCTCATCGGCAAAGGCGGTGATCGTGAAGCTCGCCAGGGTCAGGAGCATCAGCAGGGTCAGCAGCAGCACGCGCAGTCTGCTCTGGGAGCGGGATGTGTTCAACATAGTCTTTCCTCTCTTTCTCTTTACAGGGTGATCCGGGCGAGACCCTCCATCAGGAGGTTCGCCGTGCGGAAGCCGAAGGTGTCGTCGATCTCGGGGATGGGGCCGTTTTCCTTGTAGTCCACGCCGCACTCCAGCACCCCGGCGGGGTGGCCGATGCGGATGAACTGGGTGTCCACGTCCTTGGGGAGCACCTGCTGCACGATGCTGCCGGGGACCACCGCAGCCGCCGCGGTGCACATGGCGCCGGTCATGGCGTAGCTGGGGTGGGTCTTCTGCATGCTCATCATGTGGCTCAGCAGGTCGATCTGCTCCTTCTTGATCTCCTTGCCGTCGGGGGTGACGTAGTCGTCCGCCTCGGCCACGAAGGTCATCTTGGGGATGCCCGGGGTCTCCCAGGCGGAGCGGGTGTAGTCCTCAATGAGACCCAGCTTCACGGCGGCAAGGCCGCGCACCTTCTCCAGCAGGTCCAGCTTGCCGGCGTCGGCGTTCAGCTCGTCGGGCAGCTCTTTGCCGGTCAGGCCCAGATCCTTGGCCCGGGCGAAGACCAGGGGGTTGGCGGCGTCCACGATGGAGACCTCCACCGGACCGTAGCCCGGCACGTCCAGCACGTCCACCGCATTGCCGGTGGGCAGCAGGCCGTGGCCCAGGGTGCCGGCGGGATCCACGAACTTCAGCTTCACCGGAGAGGCCGTGCCGGGCACGCCCGCGATGGCGAAGTCGCCGTCATAGTCCACGCAGCCGTCGGTGGTGCGCACGTCGGCCTCGATGATCTTGTCGGTGTTGGTGTTGTAGATGCGCACGGAGGTCAGGCCCTCCTTCGGCTCCACCAGGCCCTTCTCGATGGCGAAGGGGCCCACGCCGGAGGAGATGTTGCCGCAGTTGCCCTTGTAGCTCACCAGGGGCTTGTCCACGGAGACCTGCGCGAAGGTGTAGTCCACGTCGGCGTCGGGCCGATCGGACTTCTTCACGATGGCCACCTTGCTGGTCACGGACTGGGAGCCGCCCAGGCCGTCGATCTGCTTCTTGTCGGGGCTGCCCATCAGGCGCAGGAGCAGGGGTTCCCACTCGGCCTTGTCGGCGGGGAGGTCGGTCTCCAGGATGTAGACGCCCTTGCTGGTGCCGCCGCGGAGGATGGTCACGGGGAGCTTGATCACGTTTTTCGCCATGCTGCTTCTCCTCTCTTACGCGTTCTTCTGCTTGCGGTTGTAGTTGATGAGGCTGCCGCAGCGGATGATCTCCTTTTCCTCGTCCGTCAGCGGCGCGATGGCCAGGGTCAGGGGGCGGACGGTCTCGCCCAGCACATAGGCGGGGATGCTGCTCATGTCGCCGTCCAGGGCCTTGCGGATGTTGGGCACGAAGATGTAGTCGTCGTCGGCAAAGTCGGGCTCGCCCACCATCACGAAGGGCACCATGCCCCAGTTGATCAGGTTGGAGCGGTAGCGCTTGGTGGCGTACTCCACGGTGATGTTGGCGCCGCCCAGCAGCACGCGCTGGCAGGAGGCGGCCTGCTCACGGGCAGAGCCGTCGCCGGGCTTGACCGCGTAGATGGTGCTGGAGAGATCCACGCTCTCGTCCTTCAGGCCCTCGAAGCCGGGGATCGTGCGGATCTGATCCAGCACGGCCTCCACCTCGGCGGGGCAGGCGCCCGCCTTGCGGGCCTTCTCGTTGGCCATGACCGCCTTGGCCTTGGCCACGTAGCCGGGCACCCGGCGGCTGAGGGTGAACTCCGCCAGGCCCATGGGGTTGGAGCGGAAGGAGCCGGTCTCGCCGGAGGGGATCAGCTCGTCGGTGGTGGTAACGGGGTCGGTGATGTAGGCGCAGACCCGCAGGAGCATGTTCTCGTTGAGAGGCGGCAGCTCCGGCCAGTCCTTGATGTTGGGGCCGCAGACCAGAGGCTCATTGGCGTCGGCCTTGCCGAAGCCCTGATAGACCCGGTGCTCATAGGCCGTGGGATCGAAGGAGAAGGCGGGGCAGTCGAACTCGTAGCCCAGCTCGTCGGCAGCGGTGATGCGCCCGCCGTTGGCGGCGGAGGCGGCGACGGAGCGGGCGTCCATCAGCGCCACGCTGGCGATCTGGCCGTTGCCGGGCTTGGAGCCCTCCCGGTTGGGGAAGTTCCGGGTAGTGTGGCGGATGGCCAGCTGGCCGTGGGCCGGGGTGTCGCCCGCGCCGAAGCAGGGGCCGCAGAAGGCCGTGCGGATCGTGGCGCCGGCGGCGATCAGATCGGTAAGCGCGCCCTTGCGCATCAGATCCAGCATGACGGCCTGGCTGCTGGGGTACACGCCCAGGGCGAACTCCCCGGCGCCGGTGCTCTTGCCCCGCAGCAGGTAGGCGGCCTCCATGATGTTGGAGTAGTTGCCGCCGGCGCAGCCGCCGATGGTGCCCTGGTCGGCCCAGAGAGCCCCGTCGCGCACCTTCTCCCAGAGGTTCAGGTGCAGACCGGGCTTCTTGATGAGCTTCTGGGCGTCGGCCTCCACCTGGTGGAGGATCTCGTCCAGGTTGGCGTTCAGCTCCCGGATCTCAAAGCCGTTGGAGGGGTGGAAGGGCAGGGCGATCATGCTGTGCACGGTGGAGAGATCCACATACACGCAGCCGTCGTAATAAGCGGTGTCGGCGGGGTTGAGCTCCTTGTACTCCCCGCCCCGGCCGTGCTCGGTGAGGAAGGCGCGGGTGTCCTCGTCGGTGCGCCAGATGGAGCTGAGGCAGGTGGTCTCGGTGGTCATCACGTCGATGCCGTTGCGGTAGTCGGTGCTCATGGTGGAGACGCCGGGGCCGACGAACTCCATGACCTTGTTCTTCACATAGCCGTTTTTGAACACGGCGGTGATGATGGCGATGGCGATGTCCTGGGGGCCCACGCCGGGACGGGGCTTGCCGTCCAGATACACGGCCACCACGTCGGGATAGGCGGTGTCCCAGGTCTGCTCCAGGATCTGCTTGACCAGCTCGCCGCCGCCCTCGCCCACGGCCATGGTGCCCAGGGCGCCGTAGCGGGTGTGGGAGTCGGAGCCCAGGATCATCTTGCCGCAGCCGGCGTGCATCTCCCGCATGTACTGGTGGATGACGCCGATGTGGGGCGGGACGAAGATGCCGCCGTACTTCCGGCAGGCGGTGAGGCCGAACACGTGGTCGTCCTCGTTGATGGTGCCGCCCACCGCGCACAGACTGTTGTGGCAGCAGGTCAGGATGTAGGGCAGGGGGAAGCGGTCAAGACCGGAGGCCCGGGCCGTCTGGATGATGCCCACGTAAGTCAGGTCGTGGCTGGTGATGGCGTCGTACTTGATCTTCAGGTTCCTGGGGTCGCCGCTCTGGTTGTGCGCCTGGAGGATGCCGTAGGAGATGGTGCCTTTCCGTGCCGTCTCCTTGTCGAGACCCACCGCCTCCTTTTCGGGAAGGAGGGTCTTGCCGTGGAGAAGATACACGCCGGAGTCGTACAGTTTGACCATGAGAATCGTCCGTCCTTTCTTCACGATATGTCGGTTTCCTGCTTTCTTACCACTTATAGTTTACCAAGTTTAAAGGGATATGTGAAATTCATGCTTTTCATTTATACTATTCCGTGATAGAATAGTATTGTGAAGATAACCATGAGATTTCCTGTATATTGGGTGTTTTACACAAAAACCGCGCCCTTTTGCGGGAAATGGGAAAATTAAAAACTATTCATTCTAAGAATAGTTTCTATGCGAAGGAGTGACGGGCATGGGTTTTCGGGAACTGACCTATATTCTGGCCATCGCCAAGCACGGGAATATCACCAAGGCGGCGGACTCGCTGTACGTGGGCCAGCCGACGCTGAGCAAGTTTCTGATGGCGCTGGAGGAGGAGCTGGGGCTCAAGCTCTTCCGGCGCGTGGGCAACCGCTACATGCTGACCCACGCCGGGGAGCGCTACGTGGAAAAGGCCTCCCAGATCCTCTCCCTCAAGGGGGATCTGGACGCGGAGATGGCGGATATCATCAAGCGCGAGGTGGGCGAGCTGAGCGTGGCCTTCGCCAGTATGCGCTGCACCTATATGCTGCCCGGGACGCTGCCCGTCTTCCATGAGATGCACCCCAACGTCAAGGTCAACGTCTTCGAGGGGAACTCCGAGGAGAACGACCGCCGCCTGCTGGAGGGCCAGGCCGAGGTGGCCTTCTACACCCGGCCCAGCGAGCTCAATCCGCAGATACGCTACGAATCGATCGCGCAGGAGGAGCTGCTGATCTGCACCTGCAAGGATCATCCGATCGGCCGCTTCGCCCGGGAGAATCCCGCCAGCCCCTACCCGAAGCTGGAGCTGTCGCTGCTGAAAAACGAGCAGATCATCATGATGCGCCCCCAGCAGCGGACCCGGCAGATCATGAACGGCATCCTGCGCCGGGAGGGGATCAGCTACGAGAACGTCCTGTATACCGGCAACCTCCCTGCCATCATGGAGCTGGTCGCGCTGGGCTACGGCGTATCGTTCGTGCATGAATCCCATCTCCGCCACCGGTCGGGGACCCGGCCCATCGACTGCTTCAGCTTCGGCGAGCCGCGCACGGTGTCCGATTTCGTCGCCGCCGCCCGCAAGGGCGGCTACATCTCCCGCTACGCCCGGGATTTCATCGAGATCGTCAAGCGGCAGGTGGCGCGAAGCGAGAGCCCGGAAGAACGGTGACGCCCAGCGGCCCCGGGATGACAGAAAAAAGGGACTCGCCTGACGGGCGAGTCCCTTTTTGCCGTAAAGCGGGACGTGTCGTCTCCCGGCCCCTCGCGGCTCTTCCTCCGGGATCCCTCCGATCTGTGCATCTGCTGCCGCCATCCATAGACCGGGAGGTCGAATCCGGAAGCGCCCGGCCTTTTCCGGTGCAACTTGTTCCGGCGTACAGTGCATCTTGTTTCCCGGGTATTGACCGGGGTTTTCTTTCTGCTATGATGGTATTGCAAGGGAAGGAGGGATGCAGATGAAGATCCGGATATCCGTTTCGGAGGAAAAACGGGAGCTGGTCCGGCGATACCTGACGGAACACGGCGTGGAGCTGGACGAGGAAGCGGAGTACATGATCACGGAGTCCTCCCGGTATCCCGCGTTCCTGTCCGTCCGCAGCGATGACAGAGAGCACGTACGGCTCTCGACAGACGAGATCGTCTACATCGAGGCGTTCGGAAAAGACATCGAGGTGCACACGATGCAGGGAACGTTTTTCGCCCAGGACCGCATGTATCAGATGGAGTCCCTGCTGGATCCGCAGGAATTCCTCCGCATCAGCAAGTCCGTCATCATCTCAAGGAAGCACGTGAAGAAGATCCGCCCATCGCTGTCCATGAAGTACGTCCTGACCATGTCGGACGGCACGCTGGCAGACGTCACGCGGAGCTACTACAGCGATTTCCGCAGGTTCTTCAATATCTGAACAAAGACAGGAGGAAGCAGAAATGTCAGGCCTTGCCACCTATATCATCATCATGCTCGTGCTGGCGGCAATCATCATATTCGTCAGCGTGCGCGCCTACAACAGGCGGCTGGACAGGATCGCCAGCGGCGAAGCCCGGGACACCCACAGTTCCATCCCCGAGCCCAGCGCCACGGTCGGCGCGGTCTACCGGATCGTCCTCATGGTGCTGGCGGTGATCACGCTCCTCACCGTCAGCGCGGTGAGCGGAAAGATCAACTCCATGCAGAACGACCTTGGAAATCTCCGCTCGGCGCTGAACCGGATGAGCGGCGAGATGGAGGAGCTGCAGCGGCAGCTGGAGGACGGCAAAAAGATCGTCTCCCGGTTCGAATGGGACGTCCGGGACCCGGACTACGCCGCCGGGACGGCGACGGTGTACTTCTCCGCCGCGCTGAAGGAGTACTCCGCGGATACCGCCGTCACGCTGAACCTGGGCGGCCGGACCGTGGAGCTGACCCCGACGGCTGATCCCGGTGAATACGGCGGCCGGTTCAACGTCGGTTTCTTCGAGGAGTTTTCCGATCCCACGATCTGCGTCAGCGAAGTCGGGAAGACCTTCGCGGAGCCCTGCGAGTTCACCGACTACGTCTTCTGGGAGTTCCTGCCGATGCCCTCCATCGAGTGCCGGTTCAGCTCCGGCATGAAGATGGGGAAGCTGACCTATGAGGGCTCCTACACCATCGTCCCCGATCATCTGGAGGACGTGGAGTCGGTCACCGTCACGTATCTGACCAACGGTAAGGAGATCAAGACCTTTGACGCCACCCGGCAGACCCTGGAGCGGGAGGAGATCACGCTGGAGAAGGGCATGGATCTGGACAGGGATCTGTGCATCCGGATCAGCATCGTCACCAAGAGCGGCTTCCGGATCGAGGAACAGACGGTGGCGATCTTCGAGGCGACGCCGGACTATGAGGACACGGACTACCTGAGGATCATGGATCTGAACGGGAAGCTCCTGTGGGAGGACGACCGGAAGTAAGCGTATCCGCTGAACGCATCCGCGACAAAAGGAGCCGCGCCCCGGGCAAGGGGGCGCGGCTCCTTTTCCGTGCCGCCGCTTGGGCGAAAGCGCCCGTGCCGGCGGAGTGCGCCTCCCGCGAGCCGCCGCCCGGGGCGCGAGCCGCCTGCCGGAGCGGAGGAGAAACGGAGCGGGCCGCAGGCATTTGCCTGCGGCCCGCATACGTCATTTCATGCGCTTCTCAAAGCGGAACATCTCGTCGGGACCCTCGCCGTCATACGCCTGCTCGTCGGGGCCGCGGTGCATGGCGCAGAAGAACTCCACGATATGGAAGCCGCAGCGGTTGACGTAGAAGTGGATATTCCGCTTCTCAAAATACGGCGTGCAGGTCTCCCACACCTCTGTGTCCGGATACAGCCCCTCGACCTCCCGCCAGGCGGCCTGGCCGATGCCGCGGCTGTGGGCGGCGGGATCGACGAACAGCAGCTCCAGCTCGCCGCGCCGCGCCGCGGGATCGAGCTTCACCACCAGGCCGCCGACGATTTTCCCGTTCAGACGGATGCGGTACGCCTCGCCGCCGTCGATGCTTTGCTCAATGGTCTCCCGGGAGATGATCTCGCCGTCTTCTTCAAAGTGGTCGTCCCGAAGGCCGAACTCCTCCACGGCGCCGTATTTGAAGGCGACCTGATTGTCGCGGATGAATTGCTCCCGGTCGTCTGCCGTGAGGGGGGTGAGGGTGACGTTCAGTTTGTTCATGCTGACCTCCAAAAAAGTGCTCGGCAACAAACGGCCGAAGCCGATTGTTCCGAGCGCACCCGGCATCTTATCCGACAGGCGGCCTGCAAAGCAAACGCTTTACGATCCCCTACGCTGCGGCGTACTGTCCTCCGATGACCGATATGGATTTGTGCCTGTATTATAGGGCGATCCCGGGAAAAAAGCAAGTCCCGGAATCGCGGCGGCGGAGTGCGCCTCCCGCGAGCCGCCGCCCTCCGGGGCGGAGGAAAAACGAGCGGGCCGCAGCCTGCGGCCCGCTCCGTACATCATTCAGTCGTCGAAAGAAGATACGAGATCTTTCATATCAATCAGGTTTAGCGTCCCAAGATTACTTGCTTCCAGCAGCTCAAGAAAGGCGCCGTCATATCTGTAATCATAGCACATTTTAAGTCCCGAAAAGAGGACAGCAAAAAAACGAAAGAGGACGTAACGGGAGATCCGTTACGTCCTCTCGGCGAAGAAAGGGCACCGGGTTTTGAACGGTCGGGCGCGTCGACAAACCGGGATTTTGGCTTATGGCAGAGAAGCCCGGATGGACTCAACGATGGCTCGCGGGGAGTAATCGAATTCCCTCGAGGCCTTTTCATGTGAAAAATGGCCGTTTGTATGCAGGGTATAAACGGAATACGGCGTGAAAAGCGGGGAGGGCCGTTTGAACAGGATGGATATCCGTTCCGCCGCCGGAGCAAGGGCTTTTGCCATACCGTGGGGCAGCACCGCTTTTCTGGCCGGCTTTCCTCGCATCCTCCTGATGGTATTGAGCAGGTCGGACACCGTGATATAGCGGCCGTTCAAAATGTAGCATTCGCCGGCGCGTCCCCGATCTTCACATGCGAGGATCCCGTCCGCGACGTCTCTTGCGTCCACAAAATCATATCCCCCGTGGGGCGCGACAGGGATCGCCCCCTTTGCGATCGCGTGGATCGTTCGGATTATATGATTTTTGGTCCGGATATCCCCGGGACCGATGATGCCGGAGGGATGAACAATGCTGACGTTCAGCCCCTTCTCCGCGTAGTCGAGGACCCTCTGGGCCGCGGCGGTGGTACGGGAGATCTTCAAGCTGTATCTGGAGGGCAACGGCACCGACACCATCGCCCGGATCATGCAGGACGAGGGACACCTCAACTGCACCGCCTACTGGGCCTCCAAGGGCATCGGGCGAGGCGGCAAGAAGACCCAGCCCAACGACTGCAAATGGAAGTGCTCCACCATCAACGGCATCCTCCACCGGCAGGAGTACTGCGGCGACGTGATCAACTTCAAGACCAGCACCAAGTCCTTCAAGAACCACAAGCGCATCGACAACCCCAGGGAGGACTGGCTGGTGTTCCCGGACCGCCACGAGGCCATCATTGACCGGGCCACCTTCGAGAAGGTGCAGC
>JAEEGI010004599.1_pt1 | contig 32207 bp, 21 predicted proteins | sample 8958751 | NCBI WGS metagenome assembly JAEEGI01 (sample SAMN16246545, study PRJNA631951) | gut metagenome | biome: gut microbiome; feature: rumen; material: KS-attached | host: Bos | place: Iran: Karaj | collected 2018-10
ATGGCGTGCAGCATCTTCGTAGTCTATGGTCTGGTACGGCTTGGTGTAATACACCTCTCCGCCGTGTATCACGTCGGGACGGCCGTCGCCGTTGAGGTCGGCGAGGTCGTGCTCCATCCATGTGCTGCCGTTGCCGGCGGAATACAGTGCCACGGTGTACGAGAAATTCTTGCTCTTGCTCACTTTGTCGAGCTTGCCGCCTGTCGTTGCGGAGCGGTTCGGGCCTCGTCCTGCCAAGCCCGCTTTCCTGTCGCCTGCGGGTCTGTCGCAGGGAATGGTGTCGGCGACTGCCTTGGGCAGCAGGGTGTCGGTCATCACTCCGAGGCTTATGTTGGGCCCGCTCACGTAGGCGTTGGGGTAGATGCCTTCCATTCGGCGGTTGGCGTCGTTGCCCGCAAGAGGCATGCATCCGAACAGCGAAAGCACTCCGCCCACGGCACCCGAGGTGGTGGTGTCGGAAATCTGCATCATATAGTTGCTGTCGGTGAGGTTGCCGTAATAGGATTGCAGGTCGTTTGTGTTGGATGGCATGTTGCTGAGGCTGTTCAGCTTGTAGAGGCTCAGTTTCACGCTGTCGTCGTGGCGGTACTGCACGGCGTGCCATCCGCCGAAACCGTGGCCGTAGGGCGTGGTGGCGGCGCTGGCGTAGTATTGGGGGATTCCGGCCCTGTAGCAGCGGTAGTTGGGCGCTATGTGGTATTCCAGCATCCTGATGGTATCCACCACACCGCCGGCAAGGGTGTCGAAATAGAGGGTGGTGTAACTCTCGTTGCCGACGGTAAGGGTCTTATAATATAGGTACGGGTGCCACTGGTTGTTTTTCCAGATTGTCGAGGTGTCGCCCTCGGCGTAGAAAAACAGGCTGTCGTCAGCAGCAAGGTTGAGCACGGTGTCCCAAGCGGCGTTGCCGCCGGGCGTCAGTGTCCTTATGTATGTGTTGTTATATCTTATCTTCAGACGCACCGCACTGGCGAAATCCGCCGCCGCAGTTGGTACGCGGAGCACTGCCTGTCCGCTGCCCGGTGCTGTGAAACTGCCGCCTCCCATGGCGAAGCCTGCCACCTCGCTGCGTTGTCCGTGGGTGGGGTAACGGTAGGCTTGGTCCACAGTAACAAGGGGGTTCCAGTGTATCTCGCGGCTCACATCCCTGCCGCCGATACTCCGCGCCCTGAAAAAGAGCGTCCCCTCGCCGAAAGCGGGGCTCTCCTCACCTTCGCACTGGCTCAATATCCTGTCGATATACTCGCGGCTCAGGTAGCCGTTGGCTGGGTCGAGCAGGTTGCCGCGCCACAGGGTGTCGCCGACCGCAAGGGTGTCGCTGGCTATAAGTACCTGTATGGGGTTGGTGTTGCTTGGCCTATGGGTGATTCCGTGGTATTCCACGCTCAGCACCACGGTGTCGGGGATGTCGGATGCTCCGGCGACAAGGCCGCCCAGCCACGCCTTGGCGTCGATGGAGGTTATCACCCTGCCGGGAAGGTCCTCGTTCTCCCACACCCTCACCATGTCGTAATGGGGCAAATCCCTCTCTATGGAGGCGTCCGCCGAAGGTATGGCGTCGAGGCCCATGGGGTCGATGCAGGGGTAGTGGGGCGTGGTGTCGGGGACTACCGTGGGAAGGCCGCATCCGTCGGGGATGTTGAGCCTCGGCGCACCGTATCGCGCTCCCATCCGGCGTATCCTGCTGTCGGATACTATGTCGGGAAGGCCGTCGCCGTCGAAATCGCTCAGATATGTGCCGGTGGTGCTCGTGGTGGTGCTCCAGTTCACGCCTCCGCTCACGCCCATGACATTAAGCGTCGGTCCGTGGTTTATGGTTACTCGTCTGTCTTTCAGATAGTTGCTTGCCGAAGCGATGCGTACGGGCGAAAGGAACTGCCCGTTGTGCTGACGTTGGTAGTATAGTTTTTTCCCGGAGACTAAAAGACGGTCCATAAGTCCGTCGCCATCCACATCGCAGAGGGTACTAAGGCCGTATCCCGCACCGTAGCTGGCTCCGAGGTCGTAGGATGCGCTGTTCAGCTTCGACGAGGTGTTGGCTCCTATTCCGGCGTACACTCCTGCGTCGCCGCCTACGGTGATGCTGGCGTTGCCGCCTATCACCGTCCTTGTGCCCATCACGCCCGACAACGAGCGTTCTATGGGCTTGCCTAACTTGCCTGCAACGCCGTTCAGCAGTCCGCCGAGGCCGTAGGTGGCGGTGGTCAGTGTGCTGGTGGCTGTGCCGAGCAGGCTGTCGGCCACCACTTCGCTGTAGTATTCAATATCGTGGTCGAAACTGCCGTCGGTGTAGTCGCGCCCCCACTGGCGTATCTTCCTCAGCTGGGGCATGCCGTGTATGTCCTCGCCGTAGCAGAAACTGTAGCTGCGCACCATCTCGTCGCCGTAATAGACAAGGACGCGCCTCAGCTTGTCGCGCTGGCTCTGCAGATGTCCGCTGCGGGCCTCGTTGCGGTTGTGCTTGGGGTATTCCCTGTCGCAGTCGCAGAAATCCATCCCTGTGTAGAATCCGGGTATGTTAGGCCCCGTAATATAGATTCCCTCTATGCTGTCTGCATTGACGCTGGGAGGCACACATATATCATTGTATATCTGGAGGCTGACGGACAATCCCGTAACGCTCTCGGTCTTTATCATATTCATGATGCCGTGGTCGAGTACGTTTACTTCGCAGGAGTTGTCGGAAGCTGTTTTTTCAACCACAAAACGGTATCCGCCGAAGATGTTGCACACTGACGCAGACGGCAGCTCGTCTATCTTCACTTCCGCACCGCAAGCCACCCGCGGTATCTCTAGATGGATATTCCCCGAAGTTGAGGTCTGAAGCCTGTAACCAGTGTCCGGAAGGGTTATAGCGAACGGTATTCCCGGCATCAACACATCCCCTGAGCGGTTGAATTTCTCAATGTTTATCTCCAACGGACCGCAATGGCACTGGGTGCAGGGGCTGTCTTTCAGATAAAGTTTCAGCTTGTTGCTCTCGATATTAGTCTTTTCTATTACCGACGGTATCTGCCCGTTGGTCAGTATCTCGGCTATGCACGGGTCGTAGGGGTTTGTTTTGGACATCCTGAACTTGAATCCCGTAAGGCTGTCGCAATAGCCGTTATATTGCTTTTCGTTCACCGTCACTTCCTCGTTGCAATGCAGTCCTGTGAGTTGTACGCTCACGAAACCGTTGTTGTCCGTGGAAACCGGAATCGTGGTGCTTCCATAACTAATCACGAAATTCACGCCGGGAAGTGGCTGGCTTGTGTTGGCGTCCACTTTGTGTATCTCCAACACGGCATTGTCGCAGAGACACTCGTCGCATTCTTCGTTGTAGAGTTCTATAATTATGTGGTTGTTGGTGGCCTGGATGCTCTTTATCATACCTGGGTCGCTAGTGCTCAGCACTTGTGGCGTTGTGCTGCCGCTCGGCATGCGAACGATTATTTTATCCACCATGTTGCAGTATCCCGGTGCCGAAATTTCGCGTATCACAATGGTGTCGCCCTGCTGCATGCACACGTCCCATGACGCCTCACCGTTGGCGTCGGTTGTCGCAGGCCAGTAGCCGTGGATGCCCCGCAGGTCCGACAGTTCGAAAACAGCCCCGGGTATAAGGTTCCCGCTGCGTTTGTCGTATTTCACCACTTCCACAAGCAGGTCAGTGTTGGAGCCTGGGGGCGACAGCGGATCGCAAAGATCGGCGCTTACCGCAACGGAACGACTGGAGCGGCTCCTGCCGGACGCTCCTCGACCGCCGCCTTCGCCGCTGCCTCCTGACAAGTCTGTGCCGGTACCGCCAGCCGCATCGCGGCACGGGTTGGCTGTGCTCCCGAAAAAGACGTTGTACACTCCTCTCTCGCCTGTGCGGCTGTTGCCCGTGTACTCTATGCTTTCAAGCCACAGCTGTTCGCCGAGATATATCCCTGCGGGGTCGTTGTGGCTGCGTTTGGTGTAGTGGTAGCTCATATAGTTGCCGTCGGCGTCCTCCACACGGCACAGAGGCCACATGCTTGTGTTGCCCGATGCGTCCTTAGGCAGCACGGCGTCCGCCGCCTTATATCCGGCGTAGGTGCCGTAGTAATATTTTGTGCCGCCTTTGTCGGTAACTATCCAGTAGTAGTTGCTGGGGCTGTTGCCGTGGCGTTCTATTTTGTCGTAGCTGCTCTCCGTCCTGCGCCAGAACGTCTTGGCTCCGCCAGTGTTGCGCTGTTCCCACTGGCTTCGGTAGCGCGGCGAGGGTAGTAGCTCGTCGCCGTCAAGGACATAGCTCTCTGTCTCGTAACCACTGTCGTAGCGCGGCGCACCCCAACGGCTGTCCACGCTGATGGCCGAAGTGCGCATGTCCCAGCCCACTCCCAGCAGTCCGTCGCCTCCGCCGCTGCTGTAGCCTATTGTAAGGTTCGGCTGCATGCCGCGACGGCCCTGCGGCAGCTCCAGAGTGTAGCTTGCCGATAACTCACCTTGGCTGTTGCCTGCCGACACATCGGCAAGCGTCACTCCCGTGGCGGGGTCGGCAGCCTTGAGCTCTTTCAGCCCCGTGGGGGTGAACGACTGCCCCTCGGGCATCTCGGGATGGCTCACCACAGCGTTTATCATGTCGGTGAAATGGGTGGTGCGGGAATACACAGTGCTTTCACCTACGGAATCGCGTTGGAGTCGCTTCCACACTTTCAGACTTTCGTCATAATAATAGGTATATATGTCTTTCCTGCTGTATCCCTTGGGCAGCTTGGTGCTGTCATAGCCTATCCTCACGGATGCGGCTGTGCGGAAATGCTCGCCGTGCGGCAGAAAACGATAGCCGCTGTGCTCGGAGGTTACATTAACCATACCGGCTCCCAACGGCGGCAGGTCGCTGTCTATACCACTGATGGACAGACGTGTGCCACGGCGCAGACTGCCCTTGTCGCATACCAGCAGGGCGTCGTCGAAACGCATCTCGAAAGCCTCGCCGCGGCTGGCGTAATGCTCCGCCACAGGCGCCTTGCCCGACAACGCATCTTCGCTGGCGACATCCACAGTATTGATGCCGCCACTCCTAGCATTATTGGATCTATAAAAGCCGAAAACGCTCGCACTTGCCACAAGTGTAAGTGAAACAACGGCAAAAATGGTCAGTTTTGTTCCGCTTTTCATACTCTACCTCCCCCTCTTTATAAGTTTTACTTTGTACTCGTCTCCGCCGCAGCGTATCACTACCATGTAGTTGCCCGACACAAGTGTGTGTATGTCAACAAATTGCTCATTTTCTCCCAGTTCCACTTTTTTGCAACTGAGGCCAAGCGGGTTTATTATCTCCACCTCTTTCGTCTTTCCGGCAAAGCCGTCTATCTCTATGCGGTCGCTTGCAGGGTTGGGATGGATTCCAACTTGAGCTGTGGCGTCGTCGTAAATTGCTTCGCTTGCCGACTTCTCGTTTCTTTCTCCTTTGCCCAACGATACGGCCGTTGTCCCTTGAGGTGTTTCTTTCGTGGTTAGGCTCAATTTGTAAATTCCCCGTATGTCGTTTTCAAAACGTATGGCGAATGTGTAATAGTGGTCGTCGGCTGACGTGGATTCGAAATGGGTCTCGGTGGAGGTGGCACCGATTATTTTCTCCAATACTGCCACTGGCTCCGAGTCGTGCCAACGCCCGTTGCGGCCTACGCTAATCTGTACCGTCCTGCCGGCAAGTCCCTCGCGAACTATGCGCCAGCTGTTTTCGTAGCCATGTGCATCCCCTTCCCCGAACAGCAGGTAATCGCCTGCGTCTATGCCGACACACATCGCCCTAATCTCCTCGTCGCCACGCTTCGACAAGCAGCTGACTTTATCCAGCCCCAGGACATTGTCGCGTGCAATTCCGAAAACACGGCTGCTGTAGTCGGGTGCCTCCTCGCAGTTCCACAGCGTGTCGCCTGCCTCGCTTACATAATAATTTATGGTTATATCGTGTTTAAGGGCGAGGTAGGTCTCGGCTTTCTGTCTCTCCAAGTCGCTCAATCGCCTTTTGTAAAGCATCATTTCTTGGATGTCGGCACTGTCGCTGCCCTCTACGCTCAACAAACTCTTGCTCTCGGGCAGCATCACTACACTGCTCTGTATGGCACGGCATCCTTGTGCAGTGTCGTACTTAGTTTCCTGCATGGCCACGCCGGAGCACCTCTTATCGCCGCTTTTTATCGACAGCAACTCGGTGGATTGTTTTCCCTTGGATGTGTACACCGCCACGGCACTCGCCGCCGTCCTTCCGGCAACTCGCTCTGTTAATCCCAACACGCATTTGTCGCAGGCTTTGGCTCGAACATACCACCCATCGGGTACCATGCCGTTCTGCGCCTGCAGATGTACTGTTACATAAAACGCCAGTATCGCCAGCATCATTTTCTTTTTCATATTATTTTGAATATTTATATTAATTATTCTGCAAATTTATAATTATTTTTTATATATGCAAATAATTTTATAAAAAATATTTATTATTTTTCTTAACAATCGCAATTACAGCCACTTATAAACTGCGGATTTTTTTCTGAAACAGGCTTACGCACTCCTTTTTCTGCAAAAAGTGTTGCATTTATTTGTTGAACTTAGGGTTGAACTTAGGGTTTATTACGTTATCTAAAGTCTGTGGTCTAAAGTCCATGGTTAAATGAGCTTTCTCGGATCTCATTTTTTCAAATCAAAGAATGCTCCACGGCTGTATATGAAGTATTCCGGAAATTCTGTTCACCGCCAAAATTGCGAACCATATCGCCCCTGTGGTATGAGCGTCGGATTCGGGGGTTGAGCCGAAGTCGTTTATCACAAGTTCGGCCTGTACGCCGTTCTGCAACAGAAATTGGTTGAGATTTTCGGTGTTTACGGGCGGCACGGTGTTGTCGGTGCTGCTGTGGAACAAAACCAAATTCTCGTCGCCGCGGGGTGTCCATCCTTTGCACAGGTTGCTGTGGTCGAAAGCGGCAAGCAACCGTTGGCTATTCTCCGAATTGAGGTCCATCATATCTGTAGTGAGGAATTGCGACAGTCGCGACACTCCCATCAGGCTGTCCACCTGCACACGGCGGTAGCGTTTGCTCAGCACCCACTCGTCGATATGGCTCAGCAGCGGCTCACGAAATATATCGGAACGCGGTATGCCCAAATTGTATATGTTGTTGTAGGCAAGGATGACTTGTACCACGGTGCCGGGCTGGTCGGTGCTGTCGGTGGTTACCATATAGTTGTATGTGGCAGGCAGGTCGTAGATGCCGCCGCCGGCTATGGCCAACGTTATATGCAGGTCGGGATAATTCTCGGCCACGAGCTTAACCACGCCCATAGCCGTCTGTCCGCCCTGCGAGTATCCGCAGACAAAGAGGTTGTCGTCCCACGTGTAGCCGTGCCATGCCAGCAGTTTTTTTGCGGCAAGCAGCGCGTCAATGCTGGCCTGAGCGTTGGCGTCGGCAAAGCAGTAGGTCTGACCATATTGTTCCGACACCCCGAAACCGTAGTAGTCGGCCGACACGGTGATAAGTCCGCTGCCCACCATCTTTTTCTCGATGTCGTTGGCACCGCGTGTAGGACACTCGTCGGCACGGAAAACGGAGATATGGTTGTACAACATAAAGCCGCGCGAGTGGCGTTTTTCGACAACGCTGTCGGCCAGCACAATGGCAGCCGAGAGCTGGACCGGCTCACCATAAGGGTCGGTGGAGGTATAGACGAAGTTGTAGGCCGTGGCTCCTTGGTCGGCATAATGCACCGTGTCGGCTATATACATGCCTTGGGGAGGTGCCGGAGGCTTAGGGGTAGTGGTTTCATCGTCTTTCTGACAAGATGAGAACAATGCCACAGCGGCGACGAATACGAAAGTGGCCACAAAAACGCTAGTCCGTACAAACGATTTGGTTTTCATATTTTTATTATATTATTATACAGAAGCTTACGCTCATATCCATATTTTTTCTCCGCTCCCGTTGGTCGCTACCAAATTTCAATTATCAATTTTCAACTTTCAACTATTCAGAAAGTTTTTGTTGTATTAGTTTAATCTGGTCGCGGTATTTGGCGGCTTCGAGGAAGTCCATCTCCTTGGCGGCTTTTTGCATCTTGCGCTGTGCGTCGCGGAGCTCTTTTTTCAGTTGCTCCTTGCTTTTGCGGAAATGTGCTGTCGGCTCGGCCACTTCGTTTTCAGCGGCCTTGCGTTGTTCGTCGGCATTATCGTTGCCGTAAGGCTGGGGCTCGGCGGGCAGAGGCCGTTCGGCGTTGGCGCGTTCTATCACGGAGGTCTGTCCGAGGATGGCCTCGGTGGACTTCACTATCTGTCGCGGCACGATGCCGTGTTCCTCGTTGTAGCGTATCTGTTTCTCGCGGTGGCGGTTGGTCTCGTCGATGGCGCGTTGCATCGAAGCGGTGATTTTGTCGCCGTAGAGTATGGCTTTGCTGTGCACATTGCGCGCGGCACGTCCTATGGTCTGTATCAGCGCCCTGTCGGAACGCAGGAACCCCTCTTTGTCGGCGTCGAGGATAGCCACCAGCGACACCTCGGGCAGGTCCAGCCCTTCGCGCAGCAGGTTCACTCCCACCAGCACGTCGAAAACGCCCATACGCAGGTCGCGCATTATCTCCACACGCTCCAGTGTGTCCACGTCACTGTGTATGTACTTGGAGCGGATGCCGAGGTTGGTGAGGTAACGGGTGAACTCCTCTGCCATACGTTTGGTGAGGGTGGTAACGAGCACTCGCTCGTTTTTGGCCACCACGATGGCAATCTCGTCGAGCAGGTCGTCCACCTGAGTGATGGCGGGACGCACCTCCACCACGGGGTCGAGCAGACCGGTGGGACGAATGAGCTGTTCCACCACCACGCCCTCGCTCTCCTGCAACTCGTAGTCGGCAGGGGTGGCACTTACGTAGATGGTCTGGTTGGTGAGCGCGTAGAACTCGTCGAAAGTAAGAGGGCGGTTGTCCAACGCCGAGGGCAGACGGAAACCGTATTCCACCAGCACGGTCTTGCGCGAGTGGTCGCCGCCGTACATGGCATGTATCTGCGGCACCGTTACATGACTTTCGTCGATGACCAGCAGGAAATCGTCGGGGAAATAGTCGATAAGGCAGAAGGGGCGCGAGCCGGGCGGACGTCCGTCGAAATAGCGCGAATAATTTTCGATGCCGCTGCAGTAGCCCACCTCGCGAATCATCTCAAGGTCGTAGTTGACACGCTCCTCAAGGCGCCGGGCTTCGAGGTTGCGGCCTTCGGCGTAGAACTGGTCGCGACGCTCGAACATATCGTTCTCTATCTGAAAAAGAGCGTCGTTGACACGCTCCTTGGAGGTGAGAAAGTTGCCGGCAGGATAAATCACAATCTCATCCTTGGTTTCCATACGGTGGCCGGTAAGCGGGTCGAAAGTCTCGAGACTCTCTATTTCGTCGTCCCAAAAGGAGATACGATAACAGAAATCGGCGTAGGAAGGGAACACATCCACGGTGTCGCCTTTCACGCGGAAACGGCCGTTGGAGAACTCTATCTCGTTGCGCGAATAGAGCGAGTCCACGAGCTTTAGCAGAAACGTGTCGCGACCTATCCTCTGCCCTACCTTTAAATATATAGTGCCTTTCTCGAACTCCTCGGGATTGCCTATGCCGTAGATGCACGACACGGAGCTTACCACAATCACGTCCTTGCGGCCGGAAAGCAAGGCAGAGCTGGCGCGGATACGCAGCTTGTCAAGCTCGTCGTTGATTTGCAGGTCTTTTTCGATATAGGTGTTGGTGGAAGGGATGAAAGCCTCCGGCTGGTAGTAGTCGTAGTACGACACGAAATACTCCACGGCGTTGTTGGGGAAGAACTGCTTGAACTCGCCGTAGAGCTGTGCGGCAAGGGTTTTGTTGTGGCTAAGGATGAGTGTGGGTTTGTTCAGTCGGGCTATGACGTTGGCCACGGTGAAGGTCTTGCCCGATCCGGTGACCCCCAGCAACACCTGTCCGCGCTGACCGGCACGCACTCCCTGCACCAGCTGCTCGATGGCTTCGGGCTGGTCGCCCATAGGCTCAAAATCCGCTACCAACTGAAAATCCGACATTTATTTTATATTATGAAGTTAGTTTTTGTTTTGCAAAGATAAGATTTTTTTGAGAAAGTGATGAGTGAATAGTGATTAGTGATGAAGAAAGGTTCAGTGAACCTTTCGATAGCGAAGCGGAGAACAAAAATCAATTTTCAACTTTCAACTCTCAATTTTCAACTATCGAAGTCCTGCGTGGCGGTTGGCCCAGCGCTCGGTGTAGAAATCGTGGTACGACTTGCCTTTGCCGAAACGCACATGCCATGCGAGGTGCAGCACCGACGGCAATCCGATGACAAGCAGGTATAGCGGCCCGAAAATCTTGGAATCCACGGTGTGTCCGTCGAGTTCGTGACGCACGACCTTGGAGTCGTTGGCAAGGGCGGGACTTACAATGGCAAAACTGCCGAGCGACACACCGCCGGCATTTCTCGGCAGACGGGCGGCGTAGGCCACGCAATAATGGCGGTAGGCGATTTTTTTCACCGGCCGCGAAACGGCAAGCCATGCCAACGCCACAAGATTCTGAGGCAGCTGCCAAAGAAACAACAATCCGAATATCAACGCATTACACAGTTTTTTCATCAAAAACAGATTACTTTTTGCCACGACAAAAATATATTTTTTTGGCGTAACTGTTGAAAAAAAAGAGAAAAAAGTGTATTTTTGCACCTCGATTTTCACTCATCAGCAATGCCAAACAACAGCTCAAAATACGCAACTGCACCGAGAAAAACGACATCCCTCGCCGTTATTCTTTTTCTTGCGATAAACGTTGTTTTCGGTCAAAACATGCCCGACACCTCGCTGTTCGAGGCACATATCCACTACACCAAAACCGACACCCTACCCTACCGCATCTATTGCTCCGAAAGAGCCAAAACCTCCGATCTCGACAGAGCCATCCCCGCCCACGGGCAGCCTTTGGTGGTGTTTCTTCACGGAGCCGGGGAACGGGGCAACAACAACATCGACCAGTTGCGTCTGGGAGTGCGTTTCTTCCTCAACGACAGCGTAACCGACCGTTATTCCTTCATACTTCTCGCCCCGCAATGTCCAATGAACAAACGATGGGTGAACACCGACTGGACCCTTCCGTCGCACACCATGGACGCCGAGCCCACAGCGGAGATGAAAGGGGTGTTCTGGCTCATCGACAGCCTTGTTTACACAGGAACGGTCGACAAAAACCGCATCTACATCTGCGGCATCTCCATGGGTGGATTCGGTGTGTGGGACGCATTGTCGCGTCGGCCGGAGACCTTCGCGGCAGCCATTGCCATCTGCGGCGGCGGCGACACCAAACAGGCAAAACGTCTGAAGACAATACCCATCTGGGCTTTCCACGGAAAAAAAGACAAATTAGTGCAATATAAGCGCAGCAACGATATGTACGGCAGTGTGAAACGCGCCGGCGGGAAAAACATCATCCTGACATCTTACGCCAACACCGGCCACGGATGCTGGGACAAGGCGATGTCAACTCCCGGACTGTTCAACTGGCTGTTCAGCAAACAAAACAATGGCAAAGCAAAAAAACAATAAAACGACCGCCAAGGCCAAAAACGCCCAGCCGGAACCCAAGCCGAAAAACACCAAACGCAAAAGGGTACCCGGCAACTACTGGGAGTACGTGGGACTTCTGGCCGCCACTCTTGTTTTGTTCGCGACAATATCACTCACCATAGGGGATTTTCCTCTGTCGTTGGAGCTCCGGGCTATGAGTCTGAAACGCTTTGCCGAGACACCTGTTCGGGACACCATCGCGCAATCCGAGGCGGCATCCCCGGCCGACTCCGTCGCATCCGCTCCCCTGCCCCCTCCCGTTTACGCCGACAGCGTGGAAGCATCCGTTTCCGTGTCGCCCAACACCCTCGAAAAGACCTATTTCTACAACCGTCCCGACACCTCGTCGGGCGAGAAGATACTGCTCATCGGCGATTCGATGAACGAGAACCTGCGCATACGCCTCAACGACTACTGCATCAAAAACGGACACGAGATGCACTGCGTAATCTGGTACGGCTCCACCACAAAACAGTTCGGAACCTGCGACACCCTTGCACATTTCATCCGCAAGACGGGGGCCACCTACGTGCTTCTGACCTTAGGCGCCAACGAGCTGTTTATCCGTAATATAGCCGAAAAACGCACCGGTTACGTCAAACATATCATCGAACAGATGGGTAACCTGCCCTTTGTGTGGATAGGTCCTCCCAACTGGAAAGACGACACCGGAATCAACGACCTTATACTGCAACATGTGGGTCCGGGACGCTATTTCGAGTCGAAGAAACTTTCGTTCGAACGCAAAAAAGACGGGGCGCACCCCACCAAGTCGTCGGCATTCAACTGGATGAACCACATTGCCGAATACCTGGGCAACGACGCCCTGCACCCCATCGCCATGACACCCCCCGACACTAACTACAACAAATTGCCCCACACCACAATACTTCAAATGGTAAGAGAATGAACTACAACGAGATACTACGCGACATTTTTGTATATCAGCCCGAAGCGCCGCTGATGTTCAACAGTCCTATATTCTGGCTGTTCGGCATCATAGTGCTGTCGGTGTATGCGGCCATCTACCGCAACAAGCTGTCGCGCACGGTGTTCCTATTGGCCTTCAGCCTCTTTTTCTACTACAAGACAAGCGGCATTTTCGTTCTGCTTCTGGCAGGCACGCTCACGGCAGTGTATTTCGTCACCCGTTGGATGAGTTCCTGCCAAGGGAGAGGTCGAAAGTGGCTGCTGGCGTTGGACGTGGCACTCGTGCTGGGCATCCTCGGATATTTCAAATACGCCAACTTCATTGGTGAGAACATCTTCGCTCTGATGGGAGAGGACTACCACCGCCTAGACATAATGCTGCCGGTGGGCATCTCGTTCTACTCGTTCCAGCTCCTCAGCTACGCCATCGACGTGTATCGCAGAGAGCTCGAAAACGAGCGGAGTTTCCTCAACTATGCCTTCTATATCACTTTCTTCCCACAACTCGTGGCAGGCCCCATAGTGCGCGCCAAGAATTTCCTGCCGCAGCTCCGCAGAGCCGTGGTGGTGCGCCGTACCGAAGTGGAGAAAGGCTTTTTCCTGATAATGATAGGCCTTGTGAAGAAATGCATCTTTGCCGACTATCTGGCACAATACAACGACCTTGTGTTCGGCAACCCTGGCGCATACAGCGGTCCGGAGACACTCTTTGCCGTTTACGGCTACGCCATACAGATTTACTGCGATTTCTCGGGCTACACCGACATGGCAATAGGTATGGGAAAGATGATGGGCTTCGACCTAGGTATAAACTTCAACAAGCCATACCAGAGCACCTCGCTCACCGACTTCTGGCGGCGTTGGCACATAAGCCTGTCGTCGTGGCTCCGCGACTACCTATACATCCCGCTCGGCGGCAACCGCAAAGGCAAGATACGCACCCACATCAACCTGCTCATCACCATGCTGCTCGGCGGACTGTGGCACGGCGCCAACTGGAAATTCATCTTCTGGGGCGGCATGCACGGCGTAGGACTTGTTATCGACAAACTATGGCGTAAAATAACCAAAGGCCGGCTGAGCGAAAACCGCATAGCCAAAGTGTTGGGATGGTTCATCACCCTGCATTTCGTAGTAGCGCTATGGGTGTTCTTCCGCGCCGACAGCTTCCAGACTGCCGTCCAGATACTACAACAGATTTTCACCCCCTCCAGCTGGCCGCTGATTCTCACCTTCTTGCAGACAAGGATGCTGTTCGTGGTATTGCTGATTGCCGCAATTGCGATACATGCCGTGCCCTCCACACGTTTTTCCAAAATAGAAGATGCGTATATCCGCACCCCGTTCATAGTAAAAGCCGTGGCTTTCGTTGTGCTTGTCCAAGTGATAATACAGATACAGGGCACCGACGTGCAACCGTTCATATACTTCCAATTCTAACAACGGCCTGCAATAAATCGGAATCAGTGTAGAATTGTATTATTTCATAACGTCATTGTTGAAAATATCTATTTTCACCCTGCAAAGTTACGAAAAAAAATACATCATTTCCCATTATGGCAAAATAATTTCCCATTCAAATTCTTCTTTAAAGTCTTTATAGCATTTATCACAAATCCAATGGTAATTATTTGCTGTTACATAACCCGTTTTTAGTCCTTCCCCTTCTTTTTCAGAAAATTTTTCTCCACAAAATTCACAATGATCATGTTCCCATTCTTCCGAATATGGTTTATACTTTCTGTAAAATAATTTTACACCTTTTAAATACTTTTCTTGTCCTTGCCTGCGCCAATCGTTTTCTTTGATCATTTTTTTCTTGTATTTGTAAAAGTTCATAAAGTTATTTGTCTAAAACTGCTATTTTCCTCACTTAGGGTGTTGCCGGTGGCGACGGTTTTCTTTGAATCTGCGCTAAACATATACATTGGACAAACAATTTATTCTTTATTGTTATTTAATCTATCATACAATTCCCAATCTTTATAATAGAGATCAACATTATAAAAAAGATTATTGTCTTCGTCCTTTATCGGAAAGAATTTGGGGTCCAATAACAGGGCATAAGCACCATGCCATATACCTTTACCACTAATGACACAATAACAGATCCTTGAATTATTATCCGCATCCATCCGCTTTCCTATCCTAATGGCAATTGAATCAGACATATCGTAATACTTGTTAGGAATTTGTATTATAGATAATCTGCAAGAATCAACAATAATTGAAATCGTTACATTGGAATCTTTTTTTTCAATTGAGTGTTCGAGAATTTTATCTTTTCTTCTGCACACAACCTTATCTTGTGCCGAAAGATTGATATTATTTGCACATAGAAAAAAGAACAACAGCAACAATATGTTTCTTGTATTCATTGGCATAATATTATTTCATAACTGTAAAAGTTCATAACGTTTTTGTTGAAAAAAAATTTTTTTCACCCTGCAAAGTTACGAAAAAAATACAATATTTATCATTAAAGCAAAATTATTGCCAAAATTACACTATTTTTCACATATTTTATAACAGGTGCGTGATTATTTCATATTTTTTACGTAAATTTGAACATTCAACAAATACTTTTTAACACGGCATAACCCATTAAAAATGAACAAAAAAGGCACTCTATTCGGACTTATAGTAATAGGAATATTGTATTTTATCTTCGGTTTTGTGACGTGGCTCAACGGCACTCTGATACCATTTTTGCAGACCGCCTGCCAGCTTAGCGAGGTGGCGGCGTATCTCGTTACTTTCGCCTTCTATATCTCCTATTTCGTGTGGGCGTTGCCCTCGTCGGCAATACTCAAACGCACGGGATTCAAGAACGGCATCGCCATAGGACTTTTCGTGATGGCCGTGGGCGCGGGATTGTTCATACCTGCCTCGTACACAAGGTCGTACATACTGTTCCTTGTGGCATTGTTCATTATGGGCTCCGGCTTGGCACTGATGCAGACTGCTGTAAATCCGTATGTTACCATCCTCGGACCTATCGAGAGTGCCGCCAAACGCATGAGCATCATGGGCATCTGCAACAAGTTTGCCGGAATCCTCGCTCCTATCATCCTCGGCACCATACTGCTTACAGGCTTCGACGCCCTGAACGAGGGCATACAAAACGCCACCGCGGCTGCCGACAAGGAGACGCTGCTCGACGAGCTCTCCACACGTCTAGTGCGTCCCTACACCGTGATGATGGTTATACTCACCCTGCTCGGACTGCTCATCTGCTTTATGCAGCTGCCCAAAGTGGAGGACGACGGCTCCGAGGAAGTTAGCGGCCACGCCAGCATCTGGCGTCAGACACGCCTGTGGTTCGGAGTGATAGCCCTGTTTTTCTATGTCGGCGTGGAGGTGATAGCCGGCGACACCATCATCAAATACGGCATGAGCCTTGGCGTGGCACAAGAGTCGGCCAAATATTTCACCAGTTTCACACTGATAGCCATGGTGTTAGGCTATTTCATAGGCGTGGTTCTGATACCGAAGGTCATCAACCAGCGTCAGGCGCTGGTAGGCTGTGCGGTAACGGGCATTGCCCTTTCGGCAGTGGCCATAGCCATCCCCAGCGGGCTTTCCGCCGATTTCCCCTTCATCGACCTCGGCACTTTCAGCACTATACAGATGCACGTACCGCTCACGGTGCTGTTCGTGGCACTGCTCGGATTGTCCAACGCCCTTGTATGGCCCGCCATCTGGCCTCTGGCACTGGAAGGCGCGGGCGAGCACACCAAGACAGGCTCGGCACTGCTTATCATGGCTATTGCAGGCGGCGCCACCCTGCCCCTGCTCTACGGTCGTCTGGCACAAGCCTGCGGCACGCAATACGCCTACCTTATAGCAATACCATGTTACCTCGTAATTCTGGCCTTCGCCATCTATTGTAGAAAGAAAAAATAAACAGTTAATAATTCGTTCCAATCGCAATCATGCTTGCATGATAAAAATAATCTGTTAGATTCGTGTAATCCGTGTTCAAAAACATTTTTTATAGTATTAAATAATCTCACAATATGCTTTTTCTCAACATCTCGGAATACCTGCCTATGGACACCACCGGATACCGTATTTTGGTGTCGCTGCTGGCTTTAGTGGTATCGATAATAATTCTAAACCTTGTCAACAAAACCAAACTCAATCATTTCATCAGCGAAAGAGTGAAATTTATTGCCGCCGGCATTTTCTTGTCGGGCATAATCCTCTATATGATAGGCTTCTGGGACGAAGGCTCCAAGGGCAACATACTTACGCTTTTCTTCCGTGCCTCGCTGTCGTCGCTGGAGATGTTCGTGTCGCATTCCGACCTTATCGAGGTACGCCACAGCATGCACGAAAACGCGTTGTACATGTTTGTCTTTGCCCTTGTACATTTCCTTGCAGTGCTCTTGAGTGCCATCTTGATAATCCCGTTGATAGCCTACATCTGGCACTCCAAAACAGTGCTCCGCAAACTGCGCACCCCGCGCCTGTTCATTTTCTGGGGCGAGAGCACCAGCTCTTTCATGCTTGCCGAGGATATCATACGAACACAAAAGGACAACAACTATAGGATTCTTTTCATCGAGACTCCCAACGACGGCAAAAGTTCCGATTCGTCGATACATTTCACACACCTCTTTAGCGGCTCTCTGGTGAAAAACGAACGCATGGAGCGGATTGCCAACCTCCGAGCCTTGTTGCTTTCGAGCAAAGTGAGCATACTCAAACGCGAGAACGAACAGTCGCTCAAAGACATATTCCGTTACGCAGGACTCTCGTTCCTTTACAAATGTCTCGCCAAGGACGCCATCAAAGACATAAAGATATTCTTCCTTTCGAGCGACCAAGAGATGAACCGCAAAAACGCATCCGCCCTCATCTCCACCACGGAACCGAAAGACAGCCCAATGCTGAAAAAGAAAGTCGAGGTGTACTGCCACTCGTTCTACAACGACCTTTGCGTGGTTTACAGCTACGGCTCGCTGTATATGCGCAGCCTCGGCAAAAACAACGTAAGCCTCAGCATCGTGGACTCCGCACGTCTGTCGATAGTGGAGCTGAAAAACAACCCCATACACCACCCGGTAAACTATGTAAATCCCGACACCGCCACAGCCACGGCACGCAAGCCCTTCACGGCACTGATAGTAGGTTTCGACGAGTCGGGCGAAGAGGCTCTGAAATTCGTATATGAATTCGGATGCTTTGTCGGCCCCGACGGCAAAAAGAACCCACTCAAATGCTATGTGCTTTGTGCCAATGCCGAGGGTACCAAAAACCGCTACTATCTGGCACACCCCTCTTTCGCCAACAACCCCGAGGTAGAGTTCATCTCCTTCTCAAAGAATTCCAAGGAGTTCCACGCGTGGGAGCAAAATGTGCTGAACGACCTCAACTTCGTGTTTGTGAACACCGGCGACGATATGACCAACCTCGGCATGGCCACCGACATACTGCACCTCGCCCACCGCAACCGCACCACCGACCCACATCTTTTCAAGATATTCATCCGCTCTTACGACGTAAAGTATTATAACGAACTTTGCGACATGGCTGCCTACTACAACAACACTAACCCCGAATGGGGCGAGAACGTGGTGGTGTTCGGCTGCAAAAGGGACCTCTTCACCTACAAAAGCGTTGTAGAACAGCAAGCCGTGATGGACTCCGTGGCTTTCTACAACGTCTTTGCCAAGATGACCGGACGCGAGAACTGGATGGAACGCTATATACGCCTGAGCCGCACCTACGCACAGCATCAGGAGCTGGCCTACTCGCTCAACCAGGACATGTCAAACTATTGGCACGCCCGCACCAAGGCGCTGCTCGCCGGAGTCAACAACACCTCCGACAAGGAACGTTTCAACGCACTGCTGCAATGCGTTGCCACTCGTCCCGACATGACGCATTACGCCGAGGAACTGGAACAATGCAAAACTCCCGAAGAACATAACAAAGTGGTGCGCAAATACTGCACCTACCAAGGCACCGACGAACAACGGCAGATACTCTTCAACCTCGCCAAAACCGAGCACATGCGCTGGTGCGCCATGATGGAGATAATGGGCTACACACCCTACTACGACGACATGCAGGACGGCGACCCCAGATTAAAAGACACCATCAAGAAAAAGCACTCCTGCATGGTGAGCATCGAAAAAATGCAGACAGTGTCGTCGCTTAGCGAGACAATACCCTACGACTACACCGTGGTGGACATCTGTCTGCGCATGGCAGCAGGGTTGATAACCATGTAACCTTACGGTAAGACAATAAAAATCAGGGATACGCCCGTGCGGACATATCCCTGATTTTGTTTTTGATTACTCGTACGAACTATTTCTCGGCTTTTGCCTCTTCGGCCACAGCCTCTTGCTGTTCGGCGGCCTCCTCAATCATATCGTCGATCTTTTCGGTAATGTTCACCATACGTTCCTTGTCGGGATTGCGGTAATACAGCTCGTTGTTCAGATATTCCTGAATGGCGATGAGAGTGGGCTTGGGCAGCTGCTCGTAGTAACGCACCACCTCTATCTGCTCGCGGTTCTCGTAAATTTCGTCAACAGAGTCGGTGGACGAGACGAACTCTTCGATTTTCTTGTTCAGCTCACGTTTCATCTCCGACGAAATCTGGTCGGAACGCTTGGCCAGCATAGCCACGGTCTCGTAGATATTGCCTGTCTGGGTGTCGAACTGGCGCACATCGCGGGTGATGGTCGTACTTGTTGTCTTGTATTTCTTTATATCCATTGTAATATTATTTTTATTTCGAAATTTTGGCTAATAAGTTTCTGCTCTTGTTATAGATTTCCTGCAAGTCGGACTTGTATTTGGGGTTGGAAACCAGCGCCCCGAAGCGCTCGAAATCGGCCACCACCTGCTTGGTGCGTTCCTCCACTTTCGACTCCTGGCTGTTGATGGCCAGCTCGTAGCCCGATTTTATCATATAGTACATCGCGTCCTCCTTGCTTGCCGACTCGGGGTAATTGTTGATGAAATTGCCGAACGACACGTAAGCGGCGTGATAGGACTCGATTTTGTAATATCCGTAGGCAATCTCGTATTCCTTCTTCATCAGCTTGGCGCGCATCTCGTCGAGGTAGCCGTTGATTTCGGGAGTGTGTGTGCTCGAAGGGTATTTCTCCAAGTAGGTCTCAAAATCGGCGATGGCCTCCTTGGTCAAAGTCTGGTCGAGGGAGTAGGTAGGCGATTCGATGTATTTGCAGTAGGCCGAACGGAAAAGGGCCTCCTCGGCGTGACTGCTGTAGGGGAACATCTTCACGAAACTCTTGAACTGGTAGCCGGCCGAGCGGTAATCCTTGGTCTTGAACAACGCCTGTGCGTAGTACCACGACACATTCTCGGCTTTGTCGCGGCCACGGTAGTACATAGTCAGATTTTCGAAAAACTGAACGGCACGGTCGTAGTCGCCTTTGTTGTAACTGTCCATAGCGACCTTGTATTTGGCGTCGAAATCGCTGCCTTTGAGCACTTTGTCATACTTGTTGCAGCCAACCAACAAACTGATTGCCAATACGATAACCGTGTATATACCACATTTGTTCATAACGTGCAAAGTTACAATTTTTTTTGCAAATAATTCCATTTTATATGGAGTTTGTGTCAAATTTTAAAGTAACATCCTCTATATCAAGATTTTGCAACCTTGATATAGATTTTGAGTTATTATAACGGAGTTTGCCGAGTTTTAGTATTTGAAAAATGAATTTTGACAAATGATTTCAACTTTTGTTTCAAAGCATTTTTCATTGCCTCAAATAGGGGTCTCTGTTAGTTTCAAATTCAAAATCCAAATGGTGAGTGATATCGGTACGGTTTTGAACACCCAAGAAATTTTGCAAATAATACTGTGTGCCATCCACGTGGAGACGCAGCATATCCTGGTCGGCAAAGGGATAAAATGTTTTGTACCTTGCACACGATAAGACGTAATACCACTTGTCGCCGGCATGTTCGTTAGCCAAGCTAACAAAAGTCTCATGATCCGGACAATCACCGCCGTTCACGATACCGTTCTCTTCATTATACCATTGAAACGTACATAAATAGTCTTGAGAATGACGGTTGTAAATATCCTGTTCATAACGCACCGTCATTTCTTGAAGCCATTCTAAATTTGGAGAAAAAATCCAATACATCAAATGGCAAAGTGTATCACTGTAGGAATATGTGCGTAACATACAAATAGACCTAAAGGAGACATAACCGTATGTAAGAATATCATATCTTCCACTTACGGAATCATTTACAAGCGATAGATGGTTGGCGTCGACAAACTGATCCATAGCGTTTTCCCAACCCGCATTGTCATGCAAGTTCCATATCGCCAACAAATCGCCATACAATCCTTCCGGCAATGTTTCCTCTTCTTCTGAAGGCGGTATAGCAATATCAACGCCTTTGTCTTTCTCGCAGGATGCGAGTACGAATGCCGAAACCACTAATAACAAAACAAACAAAGTCTTTCTCATGATATTTTTAGGGACTTCCGAATCCATATCTTTTCATTTCTAAAACCATTTTATCATTATTTTGTCGGAGTCCATTGAACAAAACCAGACAAAACGGTCCTGCAAATTTACTATTTTTATTGCAATTTATGATATTAAAGAGTGTCCGCATAGCAGCCACTCAAACTAAATTTATTGTTTTTCAGCAATTTACACACAAAAAAAAAAAAAAAGACTTCATTTCAAGGGTCTTAATACCGATTTTCCATGGCAAATTGCATTATTTTTGGTTTTTTTCGCGAAGTAATTTCCAAGAGTCGCGCAAACACAAAAAAAACGTCCGGAAGAAAAAAGAAACAATAAATCGGAATATTTTTCGTATATTTGCAGACAATTTCCAAACGTGTCGCCGCACGGCTTTTGGCTGTTCCGCGACGTGCGAGGGAGTAGTCCGACACAATCGTCACGCATTGACTTACAACCAAATACCTGCAAGTCGGTGCGGGTGGTGATGTGTACGGTAATTTAATTTTTAATACAGAAACGACACTATTTTATAACAAAAACACAATGAAAAAACAACTTTTTATCGGATTGGCGATAGCTTTTGCCGCCTTCGGCACCGCCAAAGCCCAGTCTAACGACCCCGTTGTGATGGAATTTGCGGGACAGAAAGTCACCAAATCGGAATTTGTAAAGAGTTTCAAACAGGCCAACAACATAAACCCCGACGCCGCCCCAACCGCCTGCACCTACGAAAAACGCAAGGCTCTGGAGGAATACGTGGACCTCTACGCCAACTTCCGTCTCCGTCTGTACGACGCCTACGCCAAGAAATACGACACCGCCACCTCCCTGCGCAACGAGTACCGCACCTACCGCAACGAGATGGCCCTGCCCTACCTCATCGACTCCACCGAACTCGAAACCCTTCTGCACCAGACCTACGAACGCAACAAATACGCCGTCAGGGCATCGCACATAATGGTGCGCCTCGACGCCAACGCTGCTCCAAAAGACACCCTCAAGGCTTATAACAAAGCAATGGACATATACAAAAGAGTGATGGCCGGTGAGGATTTCGCCCAACTGGCCGAAGAACTCTCCGACGACGAGTCGGCACGCTCGTTTGTGGGCAACAACGGACAGAAATACGACGGCAACCGCGGCGACATCGGATGTTTCACCGTTTTCCAAATGGTGCCCGAATTCGAGAATGCATGCTATAGCATGAAAGTCGGCGAGATTTCGAAACCCGTCCGTTCGATGTACGGATACCACATCATCAAACTGACCGACAAAATAAAAGCCTACGGAAAAGTGTCGTTACAACACATCTGGATTCGTGAAGACCCCGAAAAACCAGAATTGGCAGAGAACAAAATAAACGACGCATACAAAAAACTGCAAGAGGGCGAGAGTTTCGGCTCTGTGGTGAGAAACTACGCATCGTTCCTTGCAAGAGAACAAACAGAGCCCGGGCTGATGCAGGACCTGCCAATAAACCAAGTAACCCCCGAATATCTGCACGAAATGCAGTTTATCAAAGAGGGCGAATACACCAAACCTTTCAAATCGCCATACGGTTGGCACATAGTGAAAAAAGTGAAAACCGAACAGATACCCCCTTATGAGGATATGCAGGCAATGTACCGCAGCAAACTCACCGCCAACCAGTACAACAACATCCCTCAAACCAAGTTCATCGAAAAATGCAAGAAAGAATATAAATTCACCGACTACACACAAAAGAAACCCTCCCTGCTCGACCCCGTCATCTCCCTGCTCAACGACACCGTTTTCAGAGGCAAATGGAAATACGACGGCAGTGCCGACAACACCAACACCCTATGCGAGATAAACGGCCGCAAATACACCGCCCACGACTTTGCCTTGTTTATTGAAAAAACACAACGTTTCGAAAACAGACTCTACGACTACGGCGTTTACGTAAACAAACGCTACAAACTCTTCACCGACCGTAAAATCCTCGAACATGCCGACAGCCTGCTCGAACTCAACAATGAAGAGTTCCGCAACCAAATGAACGAATTCCGCGACGGACTCGTCATTTTCGCCTACAACGACCAGAACATCTGGAGTCGCGCGACCTCCGACACTGCCGGACTCAAGGAATTCTACGAAACTTCGAGCAAACAATACAGCCTCGACAATCCCGACCACGCAATCTATTTTTGGGAGGAACGAGCCGATGTAACCACCGCTTTCATAGCCGACTCGGCATACATCAAACCCTCCAAAGCTAAAAAGATAGCTCAAAAAATAATGTTCAAAGAAAAAGGCACTCCCGAACAGCTGCGCGACGAACTGAAGAAAAACCTAAGCCGCAAATGTACCGAGGAACACCCCATAGGCATTGTGGCACGGAAAATTGAAAAAAGCGACATATCCGCTCCGAAAGGCGACCAATGGAATGTCGGAGTTTACATCAACCCATCCGTGAAAGGCTACAAAGTGGTGTGCGTTACCGAACTACTCAACCCCGAACTGAAATCGTTGCGTTCCGCAAAGGGCTACTACATCAACAACTACCAAAACGAGCTTGAACGGCAGCTCATCGAAAGCCTCCGCAAGAAATACAATCTCGTCATCCATCAGGATGTAATAGACACCATCACTTGGTAAAAAAAGTATGAGAAGCATAATAGCCACATTCCTGATTTCTCTCGTCGCTCTGGCAGCGACGGGGTGCGGCGGCGGCAAGAAAGACCACGCCCTGGCCCGCGTCTTCGACAAATATCTGTACGAGGACGACATACAGGACATAGTGCCGGCCGGCACAGCCCCCGACGACAGCGCCGCCATCGTGGCCAACTACATACAGCAATGGATTCAGGAAATGGTGGTGCTCGAAAAAGCCGAAAACAACATCTCCGACGACTTCGAGAAAGAGCTTCAAAACTACAAAAACTCGCTCATAACCTACAACTATGAACGTCTGATTGTGGAACAACAACTCGACACCAACGTGGCCGACACCGCAATACAGAACTACTACAACAAACACCGCGAGACCTTCACCCTGAAAAACAACATCTTACGTACTGTCTACGTTAAGATGCCCGCCAAATCGAAAAACATTCAGAAAATACGCACAATACTTTCGGGCAACGACCTCAGCGACAAAAAGATAGTGGAACTGGAGCGACTCGCGGCCAACGAGGCCACCGCCTACAACTTCGACCAGTCGGCGTGGATCACCTTCTTCGACTTCCAACACATAATCCCCGTCAAAACATACAACGAGGAATTCTATCTGAAAAACATCAAAAACATCTACTTCACCGACAACGAAAACGCCTACATCGCCAAAATCCTCGACTCCAAAGTCGCCGACGAGCTCTCCCCTATCGATTTCGAATATCAGAACATCAAAAACATAATCCTGAACCAACGCAAGGTGGAGATAGTTGACAAAATGCGCGCCAACCTGCGTGAAAAGGCCGAAGCCGACAAAGAAATTGAAATCTTCAAAAAATAAAAGACAACAATATGAAAAAAACAGCCCTGCTCATACTCCTCACCGCACTCACGATGCAACTCACAGCCCAAAATAAAGGCACTGTGGTCGACCAAGTGGTGGCCGTGGTGGGAAAGAACATCATCAAACTGTCCGACATCGAAGGCAACTACGCCCAGCTGCGGGTGCAGAAAGGCTACGAAAACCCCTTCGAAAACCGCTGCAACATACTCGAAAGCATGCTGATGACCAAACTGCTGCTCCACAAAGGCATGGTGGACAGCGTGGAAGTTACCGAACAGATGATAGCCTCCGAACTCGACTGGAGTATGAAAAACCTGCTTCGCTACTACAATACAAAAGAAAACCTGCAAAAACAGACCGGTCGCTCCTACGACGACATTCGCGAGACCTACGCACAAATCATCACCGAGAAATACATCACCCAACAGGTGGAGGAAGGTATCACCGCCAATGTCAAAGTCACCCCGCGCGAAGTGCAGGAATACTACAACGCCATCCCCAAGGACAGCCTCCCCACCATCGAAGAGGAATACGAGATGTCCGAAATTGAGATGACCCCCGTGGTCGGCGATGCCGAGAAAGAACGCATACGCTTAGAACTCAACAAAATGCGCGAACGTGTGCTGAAAGGCGAGAGCTTCAGCATGCTTGCCACACTCTACTCCGAAGACCCCGGCTCGGCACAGAAAGGCGGAGAACTCGGTTTCTTCGGCCGTGGCGACATGGTAGGCGAATTCGAAGCGGCGGCCTTTGTGCTGAAACCCGGCGAAGTGTCGCCCGTGATAGAGACGAAATTCGGTTTCCACATCATCCAGCTCATCGAACGTCGCGGCAACACCATCAACGCACGTCACATACTGCTGATACCCAAAGTCTCCACCAACGACCTCATCGCCACACAACAGAAAATGGACAGCGTGATAACCCTCGTCAAAAACGGCACCATCACCTTCGAAGAAGCTGCTCGACAATACTCCACAAGCACAACCAAATCACTCGGCGGAGTGGTGTCCAACGCCACTATGGGCAACCGTTTCAATGTGGAGCTCGCCAAACAGCAGTTCCCCGAACTCGACATCACCAAATACAACGAAGGAGACATCACACCCATACAGATGACTAAAAACGAGTCGAACCAGAACGTGTTCCGTGTAATCAAGATTACCAAGAAAATACCCACACACGTGGCCAACCTCACCGACGACTACGACAAAATCTACAACGCCGCCCTGCAGACCGCCAAAAACGAGAAAGTCCTCGACTGGGCTGCAAAACAGATAAAAAACACCTACATCCGTATCAACGACGACTTCAAAACCTGCCCCTTCAAACTCAACTGGACCGGCAAATAAAAACCATCTACAATGTCCGACACCGAACTCATACAATCGCTCGCGCAGAAGCACCAGCTCCTTAAAACCGAAATCCGCAAGGTTATCATCGGGCAGGATAATGTGATAGACAGCCTGCTGCTCTCCATCTTCAGCGGCGGACACTGTCTGCTTGTTGGTGTACCCGGACTGGCCAAGACACTGATGATCAACACTCTGTCGAAAGCCTTGGGACTACAGTACAGCCGTATCCAGTTCACCCCCGACCTGATGCCCTCAGACATCATCGGTTCCGAAATCCTCGACAAAAACCGCGACTTCCAGTTCCTCCGCGGACCGGTGTTCGCCAACATAATCCTCGCCGACGAGATAAACCGCACCCCGCCGAAAACACAGGCCGCCTTGCTCGAAGCCATGCAGGAACACGCCGTTACCGTGGCGGGAAAGACCTATCCCTTGCAGCAGCCGTTTTTCGTGCTCGCCACCCAAAACCCCATCGAACAGGAAGGCACCTACCCCCTGCCCGAAGCCCAGCTCGACCGCTTCATGCTCAACATAAAACTCGACTACCCCACTTTCGATGAGGAGATAGACATAGTGAAATCCACCACCACAGGACTGGAAACCGACATCAACGTGGTGCTTTCGGCCGAGGAGATAATGCAATACCAAAGCGTGATACGCAAAATCCCCGTGCCCGACAATGTTTACCAACACGCTGTCGGCCTTGTGGCACGCACTCGTGTGGGAACACCCGATGCCAGCTCTTTTGCAGCGAAATACCTTTCGTGGGGAGCAGGCCCGCGTGCTTCGCAATACCTCATCATCGGCGCCAAGACACACGCCGCCCTCAACGGCAAGTTCTCCCCCGACATCGAGGATGTGGACGCCGTAACGCCCGAAGTTCTGCGCCACCGCATAGTAAAGAACTATTACGCTGAAGCTGAAAATATTACCACAGACATGATAATAAACGAAATCGTAAAAGAAAAATAAACGCACAGATATGAAAAAGCTGTTGATTTTCCTGATAATTTGTTCCGCATTGGCCACACAGGCCATCGCCCAGAGCTACATCTACACCCCTCCGGTGAAAAAGCAGAAAAACACCCCCGGCAAGCCGAAAACGCAGGAACCGGTTATTCCCTTCCCCGAACAGTTCTGCCTGCTGGTTGATTTCGCCGCCGGCTCCGAGAACTACGACCTTGAGACCCTCGACCTGCTCGACTCCGTATACCGCCTTGCTTTCGACAAAGAAAACCCGCGCATGTACGCCGTGGCCATCGAAGGCTTTGGAGGCGACAACGACGACACCCTCACTTTCAACCGCGTGAACAACGTTTACGACTACTTCTTCCAGCGTGCAAAAAGTCCCTTCATTGCCCGCATCACCAAAAACAAGATAAAGAACTCCTGCTCGGGCGAAGGCGAAGAGCTGATACGTTACGAAGTGCCCATCGACCGCAAATACTACAAGATGTCGGAGCTTCCGCAAAGCCGCCACACTTTCAACAACACCCCCCTCAACGGCAAGGTGCTGATGACTTTCAAACACAACCCCGAAGCCTGTATCGGCGGTTTCACCAACTGCTGCGTGCCTTCACGCGACTCGCTGGTGCGCGGATACTACTCCTCTGTGATGATAACAAAAGGAGCGCTGCTGCGTATCGACAACACCCGCGACAAATGTCCCGACAGCATCGATTTCGCAATCGAGGAACACCTCAACTACAAGGAAGTGCTCGAACGCTATTTCCTTATCCCTCACAAAAAACAGCTGCTTATCCAAGTGGGATACGTGGTGCTGAAAAGCAACTACAAACGCGACACCGGCGAATGCGTCAACGAGATGCCCGACTCCATCTTTGTACGTTTCCCGATAACGCAGGAGCAATGGCAGAACAAAATCCGTATCTTCGGCAAAAAATACACCGAAAAGGGCATTGAATACAAGAGTCTCACAACCAAAAAGTTGGCATCGAAAACATCGGTCGCCGTTCAGGCAGGTATCAACGTAACACAGCTCGACACCATTTTCCTCGGCAAACGCATCCAACCCGACGAAATCGACGACTATTTCTACCAGATAAAGAGCAATGTCGAAGAAGGCTCCTTCCTTTACAAAGGCAAGTACTACAAGGCTTTCAAAGTGAACAAAAACGGCGACTACGAAATGAAAGAGCCACTCAAAGAGCTGTTCCGCATAGAGCTTGAGGAAGAAGACCCGCTCGACAACCCCGCAACCGACGGCAAGAAAAACAAGAAAAACAAAAAATACGCCGACGACGAAGAAATTGAATAACAGCATTTTCAAACACTGAAACATTATGGCATATCTTGAATCGAATGTAACCAAAGTTACAACCCACGTGCTTCAGAACATGAAGCAGTGCGGACAAAAAATAGCTATGCTCACGGCCTACGACTATTCGATGGCACGCCTGCTGGACAGCACCAAAATCGACGTTGTCCTTGTGGGCGACTCCGCCGCCAATGTGATGGCCGGATATAAGACCACCCTGCCCATAACCCTCGACGAGATGATCTATCACGGAGCCTCCGTGGTTCGCGCCATTTCCCGCGCCCTTGTGGTGGTTGACCTCCCTTTCGGAACCTATCAGGGCAACTCCAAGATGGCTCTGCAGTCGGCCATCCGCATAATGAAAGAGACCGGCGCCGACGCCGTGAAACTCGAAGGCGGTGCCGAAATCCTCGAATCCGTCAACCGCATACTGTCGGCCGGTATCCCAATTATGGGACACCTCGGACTTACGCCCCAGTCCATCAACAAATTCGGCACCTACGCCGTACGCGCCACCGACGAGGAAGAGGCCGCCCGACTGATGGAGGACGCCCGTGTGCTGCAGGAGGCAGGCTGTTTCGCCATAGTGCTGGAGAAAATCCCCGCCGCCCTTGCCGCCAAAGTCACCGAAGAACTGAAGATACCAACCATAGGCATCGGTGCCGGCGCACAGGTTGACGGACAGGTGCTGGTGCTGCACGACATGCTGGGCATCACACAGCAGTTCTCGCCACGTTTCCTACGCCGCTACCACTCCATCGGCGAGGAGATTTCACACGCCGTAACGCAGTACATCAACGACGTAAAAAACTGCGACTTCCCCAACGAGAAAGAGCAGTATTGATTATACCGAAACAAAAAAAGTCGGGGCTTTCGCTCCGACTTTTTTTTATATAAGGGATAAACCTTAGCCTTCGATTTCCTTGCGTACTTTCTTGAAAGCCTCGATACATTTGTCGAGATGTTCGCGCTCGTGGGCGGCCGAAATCTGAACACGGATACGGGCTTGTCCTTTCGGAACCACAGGATAGTAGAAACCTGTAACGAAGATACCCTCTTCCTGCATCTTGGCAGCGTATTTCTGCGATTTGGCAGCGTCGTAGATCATCACTGCACAGATTGCCGATTCCGAAGGCAGGCAGTCGAATTTCTCCTCTTTCATGCGACGGAGGAAGTAGTCGGTATTCTCGTGCAGTTTGTCCTGCAGGGCGTTGGTCTCGGTCATCATGTCAAACATGCGGATACCGGCTCCAACCAGTCCCGGAGCCAAGGAGTTGGAGAACAGATAAGGACGTGAGCGCTGACGCAGCATGTCGATTATCTCTTTCTTACCAGTGGTGAAACCGCCAACACCGCCGCCAAAGGCTTTTCCGAGGGTGCCGGTCAGTATCTCTATCTGTCCACGCAGGTTGTAACGTTCTGTAACACCGCGGCCGGTCTTTCCAACAACGCCGGCGCTGTGGCTTTCGTCAACCATAACCATGGCATCGTATTTCTTGGCCAGTTCGTAGATTTTGTCGAGCGGGCAAACATTACCGTCCATCGAGAACACACCGTCGGTGGCTATCAGGCGGAAACGGCATTTCTGAGCCTCTTGCAGTTTGGCTTCGAGGTCGGCCATGTCGGCGTTGGCATAACGGAAACGTTGGGCTTTGCACAGACGTACGCCGTCGATGATGGAAGCGTGGTTCAGCGAGTCGCTGATGATAGCGTCTTCCTCTGTCAGAAGGGGTTCGAAAACACCGCCGTTGGCGTCGAAGCAAGCGGCATAGAGAATGGTGTCCTCAGTGCCGAAGAAATCGGCGATTTTCTTTTCCAGCTGTTTGTGGAGGTCCTGGCAACCGCAGATGAAGCGTACCGAAGCCATACCGAAACCACGGGCGTCCATAGCCTCTTTTGCGGCTTTTATCAGTTCGGGATTATCGGCCAGACCAAGGTAGTTGTTGGCGCAGAAATTCAGGCATTTCTTGCCTTTTACAAGGATTTCAGCTCCCTGGGGAGACTCTATAATACGTTCGTTCTTGTACAAACCGGCAGCTTCGATGTCCGCCAATTCTTTCTGGAGATGTTTTTGAAATTTATCGTACATAATGTCAATATTTTATGATGATTATACTTCTTGTTTACCAAAAAACAAAGGTACAATTTTTTTTGTTTATTACAAACTCTTTGCCGATGTTTTTTTGCACCGTAGCGAAATTTCCACATTTACAGGAACAAAAATCACACATTTAAAACAAAGTTTTTATCTTGATTTAAAGATTGACATTCAGGAAATCACAAACAAAAGGCACGACTTTCGCAGCCGTGCCTTTGCATATTTTCTTTTTCAAAACGATGTTCAGAATTTGTACCCTATCTCCTTGCCCTGCTTGTCGTTGATGCGTTCGGAGTCGCAGTGGGGGATGAGCGCTTCCAGCGTGGGACGGTCAAGGCCGTGCAGTATGGAGTCGATGGTGTAGTGCCGCGCGATGTTCTCTATCTGTCCGCCGCTGAACTTGTAGCGTTCGGCAAGGAAACGTGCGTCGGCGGGACTCAGCTCGGGCAGCATCTCCAGCCAGATGGCCACACGCGCCTCCAGCGTGGGCTGGTCGAAACGTATCTTATACAGGAAACGACGTTCGAAAGCGTTGTCCATATTACCCACGATGTTAGTGGTGGCTATCAGTATACCGTCGAGGCTCTCCATCTCCTGCAGTATGATGTCCTGAAGGGAGTTCTCCATCTTGTCGACGGAGTGTTCGGCACCCACCTGACGTTTGCCGATGATGGCGTCGGCCTCGTTGAAAAGGAGTATCGGCACACGGTCGCACTCCTGCACATTGCGGCGATAGTTGTCGAACAGGGCTTTGACGTTTTTCTCGCTCTCCCCCACCCACATGCTACGCATCTCGGCGATGTTAACCTGCAGTATGTCCCTGCCGGTGCGACGTGCGAGCTGGAGTGCCGTCTCGGTCTTGCCGGTGCCGGGCAGTCCGTAAAACAGACATGTGAAACCGTTGCGGAAGCCTTTCTGTTGCAGCCTCTCCGTTATCCCGCTGTAGTTCTCATGATTCAGCAGCTGTGCAAGTTCCTCTACTTTTTTGTCCACTTCGGCGGAGAAATACAGCTGACGTTCTTTGATATTTTTCGAAGATATCATATTACGTTTCAGCGCACTGCCGTTGAGCGACGGCAGGTTGAGCTCGTCGAGCAGGTAACGTTTGGCGTCCATAGTGAGGTTGAGCAGCTCGCGGTTTGCCATTCCGTTCTCGCAGTGGTATTCGAGGATTTTATTCTCGAGCAGCTCGCTGGAGCCGTCTTTCAAGTTGTATTTCTCGAAATGCATGGCAGACTCGTTGAGCAGAAATCCCATGTCGAAAAAGCTGATTTCGTCGTCGTTTTCGCAAACAAACTTACAGCAGAAAAACAGGACTATCAGACGGCAGTACGGGTGGAGATCCTTTGCGTAGAGACATTGGACGAAACGGAGCTCGCTGTTGCTCTCCAACATCCTTCTGATGCGGAACATTACGTTTTCGAACGACAGCTCGTCGTCCTCAAAATCGGAGAAAACCCTGTTGATGTTGTCGATAAGCTCGCGGCAGCTGAGGCCGGAGTAGTCGCGGGGTTTGAACGGTTTGTTGTCGGACACTGCGTCGAGCAAGTCGGCGGGGGCGTGGTAGTTGTGGTGGTTGCAGGATGTGGAGCACTCCACCATCTCGCGCTGCACCAGCACCTCGATGTCCTTTTTCTGTTTCAGCATACGTGTGGTACGACAGCCCAAATGCTCGGCCATCTCGTGCAGCGACACATAACTGTCGGTACCCAAATCCACTATCAGCGAGAGCATTACGCTTTGATTGACAGTGATTCCCAACACCTCGGCCACATGTTTGGCGTAACGCTCCACCTTACGGTAGAAATTGTCACTAAGGCCCGAATTTTCGGCGAAATCGGAGATTTTCTCAATGCAGGAGAGAAGGTCGAGCTCATCGTTAACCTTTTTTTCGGGCTGCGTTTTCCTTTTTTTTGCGTTTGCGGTAAAATCGATTTCAAAATCTGTTTTTGCTGTTGTTTTTTTAGTTTCCATTGTTGCGTGTTTTAGTATAATTAGTTAAT
>JAEEGI010004603.1_pt1 | contig 32197 bp, 22 predicted proteins | sample 8958751 | NCBI WGS metagenome assembly JAEEGI01 (sample SAMN16246545, study PRJNA631951) | gut metagenome | biome: gut microbiome; feature: rumen; material: KS-attached | host: Bos | place: Iran: Karaj | collected 2018-10
GTCTCCTGATCGAGCTCCATCTCACTTCTGCAGACGATCACATCGGGCTGAAGTCCCATTCCCTGCATGGTCTTAACTGCTGACTGTGTAGGCTTGGTCTTGATTTCCTGTGAGCAGCGAAGATAAGGGATAAGGGATACAAGGATGAGCATTGCGTTCTCATGTCCTACTTCGTGCTGGAACTGTCTGATGGCCTCAAGGAATGGCTGGCTCTCAATATCTCCCACAGTTCCGCCCACCTCGATGATGGCTATCCTGGTCTCATCGTCAGTAAAGTTGCGGTAGAATTTGCTCTTGATCTCGTTGGTGATATGAGGGATTACCTGAACGGTTCTTCCGCCGTAGTCTCCGCGGCGCTCCTTCTGAAGCACTGACCAGTAGATCTTACCGGTTGTTACGTTGGAGTTCTTGTCCAGATTCTCGTCGATGAATCTCTCATAGTGTCCAAGATCCAGGTCAGTCTCTGTGCCATCCTCAGTTACAAATACCTCTCCGTGCTGAACGGGATTCATGGTACCGGGATCGATGTTGATATAGGGGTCAAACTTCTGCATTGTAACTTTATATCCGCGGGCCTTTAACAGACGGCCTAAGGATGCTGCGGTGATTCCCTTCCCCAGTCCTGATACAACACCACCAGTCACAAAGATGTACTTTACAGCCATTACTCGCCTCCTCTTGAAAAATTCGATTGTACACGATATAATTCTATGTTATAGTGAAAACTATATTATAATGAAAACATCCTTTTTATTATAGCATGAAGAAGCATTTTAGGAAGTAGGAAAATCCAATGGACAATAATCAAAATCAAAGAAATAACAACAATCCTTTGGGAGGAGGAAATGGAAACTCTCCCAGACGACAGAATATAATACTTCTGCTGGTGGCAGCACTTGTAACAATGTTCTGCATGACTTATTTCCTTCGGGCATTCTCCGAGAACACAAACAGTGAAGTATCGTATTCGGAGTTTATCCAGAAGGTAGAAAACGGCGAGATAGAGAAGATCGTCATCGAGGATGACCGCATCAACATCTACCCCAAGGAAACCAAGGAGGAGGATCAGCTGGGCTTTGGATATTCCCTTACGGGATATACCACAGTAACTTACTTCACCGGTAAGGCAGAAGAAGACAGCGTCCTTACCCAGAGAATGCTGGATGCGGGAGTCGAAGTCTCCAGCGAAGTACCTGACAGCTCAGGAGCGATCCTCACATTCCTTCTCTATTACATAGCACCCGTCCTTCTTATGTGGCTGCTCTTAACCGTCATCTTCAAGAGAATGGGAAGAGGCGGCGGACCACTTAGCGTAGGTAAGAGCAACGCCAAGGTTTATGTACAGAAGGAGACAGGCGTTACCTTCAAGGACGTAGCAGGAGAGGACGAGGCAAAAGAGTCTCTGGTGGAGGTTGTAGATTTCCTTCATAATCCCAGCAAGTATGCCAAGATCGGAGCTAAGCTCCCCAAGGGCGCACTTCTTGTAGGACCTCCCGGAACAGGTAAAACACTTCTTGCCAAGGCTGTTGCCGGCGAAGCACATGTACCTTTCTATTCACTTGCAGGTTCAGACTTCATCGAGCTCTACGTTGGCGTAGGTGCTTCAAGAGTTCGAGATCTCTTTAGCGAAGCAAGCAAAAATGCACCATGTATCATTTTCATAGATGAGATTGATGCCATCGGAAGAAGCCGTGACAGCAAGTACGGCGGAGGAAACGAGGAGAGAGAGCAGACTCTTAACCAGCTCCTTTCAGAGATGGACGGATTTGATTCATCAAAGGGTGTCCTCATCCTTGGTGCCACCAACAGACCTGAGATCCTTGATAAGGCCCTTCTTCGTCCCGGACGTTTTGACAGACGTATCATCGTTGATAAGCCTGATCTTAAGGGGCGTGAGGAGATCCTCAAGGTTCACTCCAAAGACGTCAAGATGGACGAGACCGTTGATCTTAAGGGAATCGCCCTTGCAACCAGCGGAGCTGTAGGATCTGATCTTGCCAACATGATCAATGAGGCTGCCATCAACGCAGTCAAGGCTCACAGAGAGTACGTTTGCCAGCAGGATCTTATGGAAGCTGTTGAGCAGGTTCTTGTGGGAAAAGAGAAGAAGGACAGGATCCTCAGCAAAGAAGAAAGAAAGATCGTATCCTACCACGAGGTTGGACACGCACTTATCAGCGCAGTTCAGAAAAACACAGAGCCTGTGCAGAAGATCACCATCGTTCCAAGAACAATGGGAGCGCTGGGATATGTTATGCAGGTACCTGAGGATGAGAAATATCTTCAGACCAAGGACGAGATCATAGATGATATCATCGTGGCTCTCGGCGGAAGAGCTGCTGAGGAAGTAATATTCAACACAGTTACCACCGGCGCAGAGAACGATATTGAGAAGGCCACAAACATGGCCCGCAGCATGATCACCATGTTTGGTATGAGTGAGAAATTCGGTCTCATGCAGCTTGAGTCCATCCAGAACAGATACCTTGACGGAAACAGAGTCCTCAACTGCTCAGATCACACTGCAGCAGAGGTTGATGCAGAGGTTAAAAAGCTTCTTGCTGACTGCTATGCAAGAGCTAAGCAGATCATCTCAGAGCACCTCGATGCTATGGATAAGATCGCTCAGTTCCTTATTGAGCAGGAGACCATCACCGGCAAGGAGTTCATGAAGATCTACCGCGAGGTTGAAAATCTTCCTGAGCCCACAGAAGAGGAGCAGGAGAAGGCCAAGCAGGGCAGGATCTATGCCACAAGAGCTGAGTCAGCGCTTGTTGGAGAGAACGTTCCTGTCAAGAAGCCAAAGAAGGAGACCGAGGCAGCTATTACAGCACCTTTGGAGCCTGTGGCTGAGACCGGGGAAGATGAAACTTCTTCACAGGATAATAGCTCAGATGCCGATCAGACCGGAACAGATTCAGGAGAAGCTACTCCCGAGCCCTCATTTGAGAGTGAGATGGAAGCAGCCCGCGAATCCGACAAGGAAATTAGAGGCGGACTTTTCTCCCATGTTCCGGACGATTTTGACAAGAAAGACTGAGGCACTGGTGCTACAGACACCTTGATCCAAGCATTTTACGCAGAGAATTTCTGTCAGTTTTATATTTATCCATCAGTGTTTTGGCATAGGCCTTGAAGGCCGTGCACATGGATGGATGGTTAAGAACAAATGATAACCCTGGCTTTGTGGCTGGGGTTATTTTTGTTGTGCTGTCAGAGATGAGAAGATCGATGTTGTCAAAGGGCGTCTCCGGGATCGGATAAAACCGGTAGTTTTCGTACTTCTCGGATAAAGCGATGATATTTCTTATGTGCATGGAGTACTGCTCGGGAGTGTAATAGATAGGAGGTGTGTTAAAGGGCTGGGTAACAGACACATTTCCATTTCGCAGCTCTTCATCATCGGCCAGCGGAATACACTCATATACAGTATTAGCCTCAAGCCTTTTGATAAGCAGGCTGTGGGAGATCTCCCAGTTTTCGTATAGCTGCGGATCATCAAAGCTCTTTGCCAGCTCCTTAGACATAGTTGCAAGAGACAGGCCGTTTTTGATGATGACGACATCAGAAACAATTGGAAGGGGCTCCTGAGGAACCGGATGAATAAGAGGAGAAGAATTCTTAAGGAGAGCCTCATACTCTTTTTCAAATATCTCAAGGCTTACTTCGTCAGTATAAAAATGATAGATGGCATCGGTTTCACAGGAGGAAGCCTGAAATGCTCTGATGCAGGCAACTCCGGGGATAAGGAATATGGTATGTGAGAATCTGGCGTTTCTTTGCTTACGGCAGTAGTAGGACTCGATCATGCCGGACATATACAGTGGAAGCCAGCTCTTTATGGCGTCGCTCATTTCCTCGAGACTTCTGTCCAGGTTATGGATGATGCTTATGTGAGTTTCATTTTTTACACAGGAGAACATGAGCGTTGCCCATTTTAAAAGAAATCCCGGATCCTGCGTCATCCAGCTCTGATCCATATCCGAATACAGGTACATGCTGGGAATATGCTCAGTTACTGCGGTGGACAGAAAACGAACAACAGCATCCCTAAGGCCCTCTACGCCATAGTAAACGGATACGCCCGGAGTATCTGATACAAGGACATCTTCAATATCAGGAAGTTTTATGGAATTGTTCACAGGAAAAGAGTCAAAGATACCCAGAATGTTTTCGGCAGCCTGCACATTGTCTTCCTGCTCATCCTTACCATAGAGCCAGATGGCAAATGTCTCCTCCTCAAGTTCGGATGCAGGGATATGCATAAGTTCACAGAGCTCAGTCTCCTTGCCGCCTTTTATGATACGGTCGAAAAGAACAGAGCTTAACTGGGATGAGAGCTCTGAGTTTGACACAGGAGTTCTTACACCGCTTCGGTATCTGCTTATAAGGGATGCGTCGGCGTGGATCAGCTTACTGAGGCGCACGTTTGAAAGCTCAGCCAGCAGCATTGATGAGTTCAGTCTCTCACCAAAATATGGAGAGGCGCTGTTGCCCTGTGTACGCTTCTTGCCTGAGGTGCCGTTTGAAGTGGCTGAAAGCTCAGGATCATATCCTTCGTACAGCCAGCTTTTTACCGCTTCCGTTATCTCTTTTGCCGAGCTGCCATGGTCCGCCCCCACAACTGAGCACAGCTTGCCAAGATTATTTTTATTATCTGCAAAAAGATATATGCCGTTTATCAGCTTATCGGCTGTGACACTATCCGGATGCGGAACTCTTTTTCCGCTTTTTATTCGGCTTATATTTGTTCTGTCAAATCCCACGCTTTTGGCGATTTCTGCTCCGGTGGCATCTATTTCATCAAGTAGAATGCAAAGTTTTTCTGTCAACATTTCTTTCACCCCCATCATTAATAAAGTAACACATTTTCGATAATTCGTGCTAGAATATTAGTATGCGTGATAGTGCGCACTCGACGATCCGATAGGAGAAGAGCGTATGGTTCTTTATCTAACCAGCAGTTTCATTCCATATCAGGAATCAGGCAGCTGTAAAAAGCTGGCTCCTGAGGAATGCTACGGCTTTTTTGAGGATCTGAAGGAGGAGTGGCCAAAACCCGCAAATCTGCTTTATGTGCCCTGTGACCCTGATGCCGAAGATGAGATCAAATATCAGCTCAAGGGGCTTCTTGATTCTTTTGAGTTCTCAGGACTTACCGTAGATGAAGTTAAGATAGTTGATGGCAAGAAGAAAAATCTTGCGGATCTGATCGCATGGTCCAGTATCGTTTATCTTTCAGGCGGACATGCGCCTACGCAGCTTGCTTTCATGAAACGTATAGGGCTTAAGGAAGCTCTTATAGACTATGATGGAATTGTTATAGGTCTTAGTGCGGGCTCCGTTAACGCTGCCTATAACGCATATCTGATGCCTGAATACAAGGAAGAAGCCGAGGACCCAAACTATGTAAGATTCACAGACGGACTGGATCTGACCAACATTGAGATGATCCCCCATGCTGATTTTATGAAGAGCATCGTGATCGACGGCAAGAACTTTATTGAATCCACCGTCTTACCCGACAGCTACGGGACAAGACTTTACCTCATAACCGACGGAAGTTATTTTAAGGTAAAAAATGGCAAGACGGTCTTCAATGGTGTTGGAGAGATAATAGAAGACGGAGTTATAAGCCCGCTTAAGCAGGGCACCATCATCCCGTACATGGGAGTATATGAGCAGCCGGTCATCAAGACACTGCTTGAAGATGGCTACGACATGGTAGTTTCGGTAAATAAGTATACAGAGATATGTGAGGTTTATTACCTTTGCGATAAACTGCGTGATGTTTTTGAGAGCACCAAGCTAAGATATAAAGATATCTGCTTTAAGCTCTCTCAGGAGGTTGTGCAGGAGGAGCAGGATGTATTCCTCAATGAAATACAGCTTCCGATCATTTGCGACGAGCTGATAACCAGAGGAAATTACGTAAGGACAGTCCATGTGGATACCGCCTTCGGACGACGTGCCAAAAATATCCGCGTCAGGGAGGTTCCGGGATATCCCGACTGGCTCTTGTTTGTTTTTTTTGATATCACAACTGCGCTGGATCATGACTGGATGACAGATGAATATACCAGAACGGGATTTATGGAGAGGGCAAGGCTCTTTATCTCCGAATTCTCTGATCAGGGTCATTATTCCCTGGTCTATACCAACGTCAAGGGATTTAAGGCGGTTAACGAGCTCTTTGGCGATCGGAACGGTGATATGGTTATCTTCCAGACCAGGGATGCTCTTAGAAGATCCCTTAAGCCGGTGCTGATGGGAAGGCTGGAGAGTGACCATTTCGCCCTTATTACAGCTGATGAGAACATCAGTGAAAAGAACCTTAAGAAGATGTGCAGTCAGGTCTTCAAGATTGAATCAAAGGAGTTCAACTACGAGATCCGCTGCGGAATATATGCGATCAGAAACTCCAGCGTTGAGATAACACAGCTCCTTGCAGGAGCCAAGCTGGCTGAAAAGAGTATCCAGACAGGGCACCGTCTGTACGCATATTATGATGATGTCATGAAGGAGAACTATGTAAAACAGAGATTCCTTCTTGGCGATTTTGAACGAGGCCTGGACGAAAACGAGTTTGAGCCTTATTACCAGCCTATTGTAGATGCCAACACCGGAGAGATAGTCAGCGCCGAAATGCTGATCAGGTGGAAACACAGAGACTTTGGCATGGTATCCCCCGGAGACTTTGTGCCGATCATAGAGTCTGAGGGCAAGATATCCTATCTGGATAACTTCATTTTCGGAAGGGGTATAGAGCTTATAGCAAGGAGAACCCACAAGGGCCAGAAGGTGGTACCCTGTGCGATTAACCTCTCAAGAGTTGATTTTTACGACTCGGTATTTATCGAGAGCATCTTTGAGAGGGTAAAAGACCTTGAGATCGACCCTTCACTTGTCAGGTTTGAAGTTACTGAGTCCGCTTACGCAGACCTTGAAGCCAAGGCCATGGACTACTTAAACAGGATGCAAAAAGACGGCATCAGTATCCTTCTGGATGACTACGGAAGCGGTATGAGCTCTCTTTCCATGCTGGAAAACTTCAGCTTTAACATCATCAAGCTGGACCTTGGGTTTATAAGAAAGATCGGAATAAATGACAAGGCCGAGTCCATAATCGCATCGACAATCAACCTTGCTCATCTGATAGGAGCGAAGGTAACTGCGGAGGGCGTGGAAACAGAAAAACAGCTCAAATTCCTGCAGGCCAATGACTGTGATTATATACAGGGCTATTACTTCTACAAGCCCATGTCTGAAAAGGAATTTGAGAAAATACTCGATAAATAACATATGCGCGGTGTGGCATGCACCGCGCATTTTTGCACTCTTAAGGACTTGTCACTTTTGCCACGTGACAAAGTTAAAGATGTATGAATTGAAAAACCATGTGGGTGCAAATAAAATGAATTTACAACGATCGAATGCATTCGGATTACACACTCAAAAACCGGCAGACGTGCCGGAGATTACCTAAAAATTAAGGTTGGAAGGGGAAATCCAAATGAAAGAAAAGATTCAAAGCTTCGGCCGGTTCCTCAGTGGAATGGTCATGCCGAATATCGGCGCGTTTATAGCGTGGGGACTTCTAACTGCTCTGTTCATAGACAGTGGATGGCTTCCAAACGCACAACTTAGCACAATAGTTGGCCCAATGTTGACATACGTTCTGCCAGTTCTCATAGCATACCAGGGCGGTAAAATGGTAGGGGGAGCTCGCGGCGCAGTAATGGGCGCAATAATGACAATCGGTGTCATCTGCGGAACAGAGTACACAATGTTCATGGGCGCAATGATCGCAGGACCTCTTGCTGGACTTGTTATCAAGAAGTTTGACAAGGCAGTTGAGGGCAAGATCCCTTCAGGCTTCGAGATGCTGGTAAACAACTTCTCAGTAGGTATCCTTGGTCTTTTACTTGCCATCATTGGATTCTATGTAATCGGACCTTTCATGGGCGGCGTGCTTTCAGTTCTTAACGCAGGAGTAGCAGTACTTGTAAACAACAACATTCTTCCTCTTGTTTCAGTATTTGTAGAGCCTGCTAAAGTTCTTTTCCTTAACAACGCTATCAACCATGGTATCTTTACTCCTCTTGGAGCAGAGCAGGTTGCAACAGCCGGAAAGTCCATCTTCTACATGATCGAGACCAACCCCGGAGCAGGTACCGGTGTACTTGTTGCTTACTGGCTCTTTGCTAAGGATAAGGTTACAAAGGATTCAGCACCCGGAGCACTTATCGTACATCTCCTTGGTGGAATCCACGAGATCTACTTCCCATATGTACTTATGAACCCGCTTCTCTTACTTGCAACCATCGGCGGAAGCGTAGCAGCAATGATCTTCAACACAGCATTTAACCTTGGTCTTGCAGGACCTCCATCACCCGGATCGATCATTGCATATGTGGGAATGGCACCTAAGGGATCAACCTTTATGGTTCTTCTCTCAGCAGTAGTTGCAGCAGCTGTTTCATTCCTTATCGCATCACCTATCATCAGGCTTTCAAACTCAAAGCAGAGTCTTGAGGATTCAACAGAGCAGATGAAAGAGATGAAGGCTCAGGCCAAGGGTGTTGCAGCAAGCGAAGTTAAGACAGTAGCAGAAACACTTGTAAGCACTACAGCTTCAGATATCAAGCACATCGTTTTTGCATGTGATGCAGGAATGGGCTCATCAGCAATGGGAGCTACAGTGCTTAAGAAAAAACTGGCAGCAGTCGGAAGAACAGACATTGAAGTAAAGCATGCTTCAGTATCCGAAATTCCAGCTGATACCCAGATAGTAGTAACTCATCAGGATCTTGCCGGAAGGGCAAAAAAGAGCGCTCCAAATGCAAGACTGATAACCATAAGCAACTTTATGTCAGCACCGGAGTACGATCAGCTCGCTGAGGAACTCAGGGCATAAGGCGGAGATTAAATGGAACTTACACCACGTATAAGACAGATCTTAATATATTTGTTGGAAGCAGAGCAGTCGGCGACGGACAGTGAAGTCGCTGATGCTCTGGGTGTAAGCAAGCGCACAATTTTAAGAGAGGCGGATTACATCTCCGGCATCTTAAAGAGCTATGGCCTGAGCCTTGTAAGGAAAAAGGGGGAAGGGTCTCAGATCGTGGGCGATGAGTCGAAAAAAGCAGAGCTTTTACAGATCGTCAAAGCCCGCAAGGAACAGGTGATATCCGACAAGGACCAGAGAAGGAACCTTCTGAAGCTTGAGCTTCTAAGAAACCGGGAGCCTCAAAAGCTCTTTTACTACAGCGACATGTTCGGTGTAAGTGAAGCCACCATAAGCACGGATCTGGAAGCTATCAGCGAGTGGGCAGCGGAATGTCATCTGGATATCATCAGAAAACCCGGCTACGGGATAATGCTCTCGGGCAGTGAAAAGAGCTATCGCATGGCAATGCAGCGCTTTGTCACCGAGAACATGAAGTCAAAAAAGACTACGGCTGAGGGGGATAATATCTACCTTCTCATGAATGAGGAGATCCTCTCTGAGGTGGAGTCAGTTCTGGACAGGCTGGACGAGCCATACTTAAGCCTTCTGACCAATGATGCATTTGTTGGACTTCTTGTCCACCTGGCAGTGGCGGTGGAGAGGATAAGTCAGGGAGAGCTGGTAGATGAGCAGACCTACGATGCCAGATTTGACAAGGGCTATGATATAGCCAAAAACATAGCAGGAGCTTTGGAGGAGGAGTTCTCCATCGAGATCCCGGAATCTGAAGTCAACAATATTCTGCTTCATATAAACGGAGCAAAGCTGAATTATTCCAGTGAGGTTATCGGTGAGAGCGGCATCAATACCGATGAACTCATGGTGATAATCAACGGTATGATAGATGTCTTTGACTCGGACCTGGCAAAGGAGCTTCGATATGATGATGACTTCATCAGAGGTCTCATGGTACACCTGGAGCCAGCCCTGTACCGGATGAAAAATGACATGACTATCAGCAATCCGCTTTTGCAGCAGATAAAGCAGGAATATCCGGAGGTATTTGAAAAATGCGAGAGCGCAGCTTTCGTAATAAAGGAAAAGACAGGTCTTGTTCCTAACGATGCGGAGATCGGATATCTGGCGATGCATTTTGGGGCGGCAAAAGAGAGGATCGACTCACGAAAACACAAGAAGCGCACGGTTACCATCGGAGTTATCTGCGCGAGTGGATTTGGAGTTGCACAGCTGATGCTGGCAAAGCTAAAGAGTTACTTCTCAGACTGGGATATTGTGCTTAAGGCTTACGGTGTCGATGAGATAACCCAGCACACGGTATCCAGAACAGACTTTTTTGTTTCAAGCATAAACGTGGATGAGCTTGGTGTTGATTATTGCCAGGTGAGTCCCCTGATCACGAACAAGGATGTTTTGCAGATCAGTGTAAAGATCGATGAATATGCATCTATGCCGGCAAGGCAGGAGAATAATGATTTCACAAGACAGCTTGATGAGATCAACAACGTTATTACAAGGGTAAAGGGTGTTATTAGAAGGTATCATCACCTGATAGTTGCAAAGGAAACAACCCTTGAATCGCTAATCAAACTGATAGCTGCGGATCTTACCGACAACTCCAGGGCAGCAGCTGTTCTGGCGGCGGACATAATAGCCAGGGAGCAGGTGATGAGCCAGCTCTTCCCGGAGATCGGCATAGCTCTTTTCCACTGCAGATCAAAGGCGGTGAAGGAGTGCCAGATAATCACAGTCGGCATGGAGGGCGAGAGCTCTTTTACGGATCCTAAGCTAAATGGCATCAGGGCAGCACTGTGCATGACGATGCCAATAGATGACCACAGGCAGCAGAATGCCGAGATGCTGGGCCGGGTATCCGGTGCCATCGTAGAGGATGAATCGTTTCTTGAAGCGATAAAAAGAGGCGATGAAGAGGGCATTCAGGAGAAGCTGCAGGATATACTCAGGGCCTATTTTAGCGAACAGCTAGGCGCACTTTAAAACTATGGAGGATCACATGATACTGGAAACTAAGAATATCTTTATCAATCAGGCAAGTGGAGTTAAGGAAGATATCATAAGACGCATCGGAGATATCTTTTCATCACAGGGCTATACTAACGAGTTTTATACTCAGGCAATGCTGGATAAAGAGAAGGTGTTTAATACATATATTGGGAACGAGGTTGCCATTCCTCATGGCATTGAGGAGGCAAAGAAACACATCAAAAAAACAGGGCTTGTGCTTATGACCTTTCCGGACGGACAGGACTGGGGAGCCCCCGAGAAGGTAAGAGTTGTTATAGGTATTGCTGCAGTCGGAGATGAGCATCTTGATGTGCTCTCAAAGATTGCCCTGACTTTTTCTGATAAAGAGGGTCTGGATAAACTGCTTACCATGAGTGAACAGGAAATAAGCGAGCTTTTTGAAGGAGAGGAATAATGAAGACAAGAGCAGTAAGAATGTATGGTGAAATGGACCTTAGACTTGAGGAGTTTGAGCTTCCTCAGATCAAGGATGATGAGATACTGGTTAAGGTAGTAAGTGACAGCATTTGCATGTCTACATATAAACTGGCAAAACAGGGCAAGAAGCATAAGAGGGCACCTCAGGATATCGATGTGAACCCTATCATCACAGGGCATGAGTGCTCCGGCGTTATCGTAGAAGTTGGAGAGAAGTGGAAGGACAAATATAAGGTTGGCGATAAGTGGGCACTTCAGCCTGCGCTGAACTATCAGGGAAAGCTGGATTCTCCCGGATATTCATATCGCTTCTGCGGCGGAGATGCAACCTATTGCATTATGCCACACGAGGTTATGGAGCTGGATGCGCTTCTTCCATACAATGGTGACAGCTATTATCAGGCATCACTGGGAGAGCCCATGAGCTGCATAATTGGCGGATATCATGCCAACTATCACACCAACAAACAGAACTACAACCACGCTATGGGAACCAAGGAGGGTGGTAACATACTCATAATGGGCGGCTGCGGACCTATGGGCCTTGGTGCTGTAAGCTATGGTCTTCGCTTTGAGAATAAGCCAAAGAGGATTGTGGTAACTGATCTTGATGATGCAAAGCTTAAGAGGGCAGCAGAGGTTATCAGTCCTGAATTTGCGGCTGAAAAAGGCGTTGAACTCATATACTTTAATTCTTCTGTAGAGGATGCTGAGCAGAAGCTCATGGATATAACAGAAGGACACGGATATGATGATGTGTTCGTTTATGTTCCTGTCAGAAGTGTTGCCGAGATGGGCGACAGACTCATGGCTTTTGACGGCTGCATGAACTTCTTTGCAGGACCTACAGACAACCAGTTCAAGGCAGACATCAATCTTTACAATGCCCACTACACAAGCACACACATCCTTGGTACAACAGGCGGAAACAACGATGATCTTCTGGAAGCTCTGGAGCTTGCAGCAAAGGGCGAGATCAATCCTTCCGTAATGGTAACCCACATCGGAGGACTTGATGCAGCTGCTGACGCAACCTGCAATCTTCCAAATATTCCCGGAGGCAAGAAGCTGATCTACACACTGATCGATATGCCTCTGACAGCAATAGATGATTTTGAAAAGCTCGGGGAGAGTGATCCTTTGTTTGCAAAGCTCAGTGAGAGCTGCAAGGCTCATCAGGGCTTGTGGAACCCGGAAGCAGAAAAGATCCTGTTCGAGCACTACAACGTAGAGATTTAAGTAATTACCGGCATCCCGGATCGGCAGTGCATGTGATGGAGGCTGTTTATGAGAGTATTTTGTTATACAGTTAAAGACCCCGAGGGGATTCATGCACTTCCGGCAGGAGGTCTGATCAAGCTGGCCGGCACGTTTTCCTGCGACATTATTGCCCAGGGAAACGGAAACAGTGTGGATCTTAAGCACCTGTTTGGGGTGATGAGTCTTGGCATAAAATGCGGAGAAACCCTCACCATCACCTGTGACGGCGAAGATGAGACAAGAGCAGAAGCAGCTCTGAAAAGATATCTGCAGGATAATCTTTGATGCCGCAAACGGCCCCGCCCCTAAGTATCCTTTTTTTCCTCAAATCAGATCATTAAGGCACCGATTCCTCTTTTATGTCGGTGCCTTAGTGGTTTGTTTTATGTTATGATAAGCATGATATGGGAAATTTCGATATACAGGAAGAACTGAAAAAACTCCCCAAAAATCCCGGGGTTTACATCATGCGTGATGAGAATGACACCATCATGTATGTGGGAAAAGCAATCAACCTTCACAATCGTGTAAGGTCTTATTTTCGTTCAAACATCGGCCGCGGACCCCAGATAGATATGATGGTCAGGCAAATCGCCAGATTTGAATACATCGTCACCGACTCTGAGCTTGAGGCGCTGGTTCTGGAGAACAACCTTATTAAGGAGCACTGTCCCAGATACAACACCATGCTCAAGGATGATAAGACTTATCCATATATAAAGGTAACCGTTTCAGAAGATTATCCCCGAATTCTCTTTTCCCGCCTGATGAAGAAGGACAAGTCCAGATACTTTGGCCCCTTCACCAGCGCAGCTGCGGTAAAAGATACGATAGAACTTATCAACAAGCTCTACGGCCTTAGAACCTGCAACCGTGTTCTGCCAAGGGATATTGGCGCAGAGCGCCCCTGCCTTAACTATCACATGAAGCAGTGCTGCGGTCCTTGCAACGGATATGTTACCAGGGAAGAGTACAGGCAGCGCATTGACATGGCGCTGGATTTCCTTGGGGGCAATTATTCAGTTATTTTAAAAGACCTCCAGGAGAAGATGGAGGCTGCGTCAGAGGAGCTGGACTTTGAGAATGCTGCCAAGTACAGGGATCTTTTAAATTCTGTCAAGGTGGTGGCACAGAAGCAGAAGATGACTGATTCCTCTATGGAGGATAAAGATATTGTGGCCATGGCAGCAGATGACAAGGACGCTGTTGTTCAGGTGTTCTTTGTAAGAGACGGAAGGCTGATCGGCCGCGAGCATTTTTACATGACACACATTTCCGAGACTCCAAGGGATGTGATCCTTGGCAATTTCGTGAAACAGTTCTATGCCGGAACTCCCTTTATTCCAAGGCAGCTCATGCTCCCTGAGGAGATAGAGGACATGGAGATCATTGAAAAGTGGCTTACTCAAAGGAAGGGAAGCCGTGTTTATATCTCGGTTCCGGAGAGAGGCCAGAAGGAAAAGCTGATGGAACTGGCGGCTCAGAACGCAGAGCTGGTGCTCTCCAAGGACAAAGAGCGCATCAAGCGTGAGGAAGGCCGTACTATCGGCGCGGTAAAAGAGATTGAGGCCCTCCTTGGGATTAAAGGACTCACAAGAATGGAAGCCTATGATATCTCTAATATCAGCGGTTTTGCCAATGTTGGCTCCATGGTGGTCTATGAAAAGGGTAAACCTAAAAAGAGTGACTACCGCAAATTCAGGATAAAGACCGTGGCGGGTCCTGATGACTACGCATGCATGAAGGAGGTCCTCACCAGAAGGCTTCTTCATGGAATAGAAGAGAGGCATGACCTGGAAGTTAGAGATATAGACGCCCAGTACGGCGGCTTTACCAAGTTCCCGGATCTGATCCTGATGGACGGTGGAAGAGGCCAGGTAAATATATGCCTTCAGGTTCTTGAAGAGCTTGGAATTACCATTCCTGTGTGCGGAATGGTCAAGGACGACAACCACAGAACAAGAGGGCTTTATTATAACAATGTGGAGCTCCCGATTGACACCAGATCCGAGGGCTTTAAGCTCATCACAAGAATCCAGGATGAGGCCCACCGTTTTGCCATCGAGTACCACCGGTCTCTTCGCAGTAAGTCTCAGGTAAAGAGCTCTTTAGACGACATCCCGGGCATTGGTCCCGCCAGAAGAAAAGCTCTTATGAAAGCCTTCAAATCCATCGAAGACATCCGCTCCGCAACCATCGAAGAACTCAGCCAGGTGCCGGAGATTCCGGAAAGTACTGCGCGGCAGATTTACGACTATTTTCATAATTAAATGTACTTGTGTTTTTACACTTTCCCATTTATTCTTAAGATGGTATTATTTAGGCGATAAACTACCGAAAAAAGGAGATACCAATGTCCAGTGTAAGTTTAAAAACCATCATCGAAAAGATGAAGCTTGAGAACCTTACTCCTGAGATCGACATCAAAAAGATCAGGATAACACAGCCCGATATCAACAGACCGGCGCTTCAGCTGGCCGGATATTTTGAGCACTTTGAGGCTTCCAGACTTCAGGTTATCGGCTTCGTTGAGTACACATACATGGAGGCTTTTCCTTCTAATAAAAAGGAAAAGATGTACAGGGAATTTTTATCATTTGATATTCCGGCAGTTGTCTTTTGCAGAGAGCTGACACCGGATCCTCTGTTCGTCAAGATAGCTATTGAGGAGAAGGTTCCGGTACTCATTACCAAGAAATCCACCTCTGCATTCATGGCAGAGATCATCAGATGGCTCAATGTCAAGCTGGCACCATGCATTTCAATCCACGGCGTACTTGTGGATGTATTCGGTGTCGGTGTACTTATCACAGGAGAGAGTGGAATCGGTAAATCCGAGACTGCCATTGAGCTTATAAAGAGAGGACATCGTCTCGTTTCAGACGACGTTGTTGAGATCAGAAGAGTCAGCGAGGAGACCCTGATAGGATCTGCTCCCGACATAACCAAGCACTTTATTGAGATGCGCGGCGTCGGCATCATCGACGTTAAGACCCTCTACGGTGTATCCAGCGTCAAAGAGACACAGAACATCGACCTGGTAATCAAGCTTGAGGACTGGGACAAGGACAAGGAATACGACAGACTCGGCCTTGAAGAAGAGTACACTGAGTACCTCGGCAACAAAGTAGTCTGCCACCGCATCCCCATCCGCCCAGGCCGAAACCTCGCCGTTATCTGCGAATCAGCCGCCGTCAACCACAGACAGAAAGCCATGGGCTACAACGCAGCTCAGGAGCTCTACAACCGCGTCCAGAACTCCCTCGCAAGAAGGAGATCTGAGGACGAGGACGAAGAGTGATATGAGTGATATAGCAGACAGAGGTCAAAAGTCCGTGTGCTTGCACAGACGGGCTTTTGACTTCGGGATGCGAACAGACATGAGGAAAAAAGATACGCGTCTTTTTGCGGATCGATTTCCGAATGGCTGTAGGATTGCGGGAGCGCTTTTTGCGAAGCAATCCGTATATCACGGGCTGAATTAAAGGAACTCTATAATACGAAAGAATTCAGAGTGAATAGGATTGCGGGAGCGCTTTTTGCGAAGCAATCCGTATATCACGGAGTAAATTATATAATTCAAAATAAAAAGAAGAAAAGAGGTACATTATGTCAAGATACGTTTTCGGAGCAGACGTCGGAGGCACCACCGTCAAGATCGGTCTCCTCACAGAAACCGGTGAAAAGGTAGATTTCTGGGAGATTCCCACAAGAACCGAGGATCACGGATCCAATATCATCCCCGATATCGCAGCTTCCATCAGAGCCAAGATGAAGGAGAGAAACATCGAGGACACCCAGGTTGTAGGAGCCGGTATAGGCGTACCCGGAGCAGTTAATGCCGATGGACTTTGCTACCAGGCAGTTAACCTTGGCTGGGAGAGAGTAAATGTAGTAAACGACATGCACGCAGCACTCAAGCTTCCCGTAAAGGCAGGAAACGATGCAAACGTAGCAGCACTTGGCGAAGCCTGGAAGGGCGGCGGACAGGGCTATCCCAACATGCTTCTTGTAACTCTTGGAACCGGTGTTGGCGGCGGAATCATCATCGAGGGCAAGATCCTCACAGGTGCTAAGGGTTCAGGCGGTGAGATCGGACACATCCACCTTGTAGACGATGAGCCTGATACCTGCGGATGTGGCAAGCACGGATGCTTCGAGATGTATGCCAGCGCAACAGGTGCAGTAAGAATTGCAAAGAGAGTTCTTGCAGCAACTGATGAGCCTAGTGTTCTTCGCGATAAGGACTTCGAGTGCAGAGACATTTTTGATGCAGCTAAAAACGGCGATGCCGTTGCAAAGCAGTGTGCAGAGCAGTATGGATATTACCTTGGCAAGGGAATTGCCAGTGTTGCTTCAGTAGTTAACCCTGAGATCATCGTACTTGGCGGCGGAGTTTCAAAGGCAGGAGATATGCTCTTTGATCTTCTCATGCCCAGCTTCAAGAAGTACGTATTCCCAGGCTGCGCAGATGCCAAGTTCGCACTTGCCAAGCTTGGAAACGACGCAGGCGTATACGGAGCAGCCAAGCTTGTAATCGACTGAGGAAAAGCAGTGAACAGTGAGATAGTATCGAAGCTACAACAAATAGTTTCAGAAGACAACATATTAGAAAACGAACCTATGAGCAGGCACACCACATTCAGAACCGGTGGGCCTGCCACCTTATTTTTACGCCCGGAAAACACAGCGGAGGCTACAGAGTCAGTAAGGCTCCTCAAGGAAGCAGGGGCAGAGTTCATGCTTCTTGGCAATGGAAGTAATCTTCTTGTATCCGACAAGGGCTATGATGGCGTGGTTATCTGCCTTGATAAGCTTGATGACATAAGCCTCATTAGCGACACCACAATCTGCGCCCAGGCCGGAGCACTTAATTCCAGGATAGCCTCTTTTGCCAGAGATAATTCTCTAACCGGCTTTGAGTTTGCTGCCGGAATCCCAGGAACCATAGGCGGTGCTATGATCATGAACGCCGGAGCTTATGGCGGAGAGATGAAGCTCATCACAAAATCCGTACAGGTAATCACGCCTTCGGGAGAAGTGAGCGAGCTGACCGGAGAGGAGTGCGACTTTGGCTACAGGACCAGCGCCCTGAAAAGAGAAGGCTATACTGTTCTGTCTGCAACACTTCAGCTTGAAAAGGGTCTGGAAAAAGACATAACGGAGCGCATGACCGAACTGGCTCTAAAGAGAAAAGAGAAGCAGCCTCTGGAATATCCAAGCGCAGGTTCCACCTTTAAAAGGCCGGAAGGATACTTTGCCGGAAAGCTTATAGAGGATGCAGGACTACGGGGCTTTAGCGTGGGAGATGCCCAGGTTTCCGAGAAGCACTGCGGATTTGTTGTAAACAGGGGCAGCGCAACTTCAGCACAGGTTTATGAGCTGATACAAGAGGTTCAAAAAAGAGTATTTGAAAATTCCGGCGTAAAGCTTGAGCCGGAAGTCATCATGGTTGGGGATTTTTCCTGAAAAAGTAGAAAGGATCTTAAGAAATGAGATTTGTAATCGTTACCGGAATGAGCGGCGGTGGTAAGGCAACTGCCATACACATGCTCGAGGACGCAGGCTTTTACTGTGTAGACAACCTTCCGGTTTCACTTATAGAGAAATTCACAGAACTGGTATCAATGCCGGGCAGCGAGATCAGCAAGGTAGTCCTTGGAGTAGACGCAAGACTCGGACAGAGCTTTGAAGGCGTTGCAGGCCTTATTGATTCCCTTAAGGAAAGGGGGATTCCTGTTGAAGTTCTGTTTATGGATGCCAGCGATGAGGTCCTTATTAAGAGATATAAGGAGACCAGGCGTATTCACCCTATGAACACTGCCGGCGACAGACTTGAGGATGGTATTCAGAAGGAGAGGGAAGTTCTTGCAGAAGTAAAGAAGAAGGCTGACTATGTTATCGATTCCTCCAATCTTCTCACCAGAGAACTCAAGGAAGAGCTGGACAGGATATTTGTCAAAAACGAAGAGTACAACTCTCTTATGGTAAATATTCTCTCCTTTGGCTTCAAGTACGGCATCCCTTCAGATGCTGACCTTGTATTTGATGTAAGATTCCTGCCAAATCCATATTATATAGAAGAACTCAAACACCAGACGGGAAATGATAAACCGGTTCAGGATTATGTAAAGAGCTTCCCGGCTTGCGGCGAGTTTATCGACAAGCTCTATGACATGCTGACATTCCTTATCCCAGGATACGTCCAGGAAGGAAAATACCAGCTGGTTGTGGCTATTGGCTGCACCGGAGGACAGCACAGGAGCGTCACTATAGCCAACGAGATCTATGACAGGCTAAAGGCATCAGGTGGTAAATATGGACTCAAACTGTCCCACAGGGACGTTAGAGGGGCAAGGTGAGAAATGTCTTTTTCCTCAGAAGTTAAAGAGGAACTATCAAAGCGCATAGCTTCTTCAAGGCATTGTCAGCTGGCTGAACTGGCTGCGATCATTTCCTGCGTGGGATACGTGGGGACCTCGGAAGCCGGAGAAACAGTGCTTTATCTGCAGACTGACAACGCTCAGGTGCTTAGAAAGTTCTTTACATTATTAAAAAAAGCATTTAATATAGTTACTAGCATTTTAGAGGAAACTGCTGATATCAAGGCAGGAGGCCGTATCTACCACCCGGTACTTACTAATGATCAGGGTGTGGAGACGGTACTAAAAGCAATAAGGCTGATGGATCAGGACGGACATTTAAGAAGTCCTGAGGATGGCATAAGCCCGATGGTTACCAGAAATTCCTGCTGCAAGAGAGCCTTTTTACGCAGCTCTTTTTTATGCACAGGCTCCATAAGCGATCCCAACAAGGGTTATCACATGGAGTTTGTCTGCAGTAGTGAGGTAATGGCAAGGCAGGTGGCAGAGCTTATAGAGAGCTTTGATATAGAGGCCAGAACCGTGCTTCGCAAGAAGTATCATGTGGTTTATATCAAGGAGGGCTCCGGGATCGTGGATCTTCTTAACATCATGGAGGCTCCGGTCAGTCTCATGAATCTTGAGAACCTTCGGATACTCAAGGAGATGAGAAATTCCATCAACCGCAGAGTTAATTGTGAAGTAGCTAATATTACCAAGACAGTAAACGCCGCTACCAAACAGGTAGAAGACATAATATATATCAGAGACCATTATGGATTTAACAAGCTTCAGGATCAGCTCAAGGAAATGGCAGAGGTAAGGCTGGAGCACCCTGATGCGACACTTGTGGAACTTGGTAGTTTTCTAGACCCGCCCGTGGGCAAGTCCGGGGTTAATCACCGGCTCAGAAAGCTCAGCGAACTGGCGGATAAGCTACGTACCTAGAGCTGGTTACCGTTAGCGACCGTATTTTGGTCGGTTACGGTATCCGCATCCGACCGGACTTAGTCAGATAATAAACTGGCGTTATTAGAGGAGGAAATTATGATCACAAAATCTATCGAAATCAAGCTGCCCAGAGGACTTGAAGCAAGACCTGTAGCAGAGCTTGTACAGCTGGCCAGCAAGTATGAGAGCACCCTGCATATCGAGGCTCAGTCCAAGAAGGTCAATGCCAAGAGCATCATGGGTATGATGACACTCAATATTGCTTCCGGCGAGGAAGTTACAGTTATCGCTGAGGGAAGTGATGAAGAGTCTGCAGTAGCAGATATGGAGAAGTTCCTTCAGGGAACATCACAGGAGTGATCCGTAAAATAAAAAAAGCCCTATAAAAGGGAGGATGCCAGGTAAGCTTCCTTACCTGGCATATTATGAAAAAGTTTTTGTTTGGTATTGTCTTAACTCATCTGACAATATTATATTAACAAGCTAATATGTCTAAAAGATGATTTGAAGTAACCATTCTTTTAACTATTTGTGAACAAATTGTAAACGTCAAAAATCGTGAGTGAATTTCACGTTTTGACGTTTTTTTAATATTAATTTCACATTTAATCGTTGGGAATTGTTACATGAAAATGATAAAATTATGTTGAGTGCCCATTGTTATTTTTAGGTGATAAGATTCGTAAGAGTGTGACATGGATAAGCTTAAATCCTGGACTAATTGGTTTGTCATTCTCATATGTGTCCTTTTGAATCTGCTGGGAAGGAGCGTAGCCTATCATCTACAACTCCCCATCTGGCTTGATTCAGTAGGGACTATTGTTGCTGCAATTTGCCACGGCCCTTTAGTCGGAGTAATTTGTGGTATCTTACTTAATGTCATTACGTCCTTGTATGACGGAGTGGCTCTGCCTTATATGCTTGTATCTGCGGCTATAGGTATTGTGATCGGCCTCTTGTATCCAAGAGGAAAAAGAAATCCCTTCAGAGCGGTTTCAACCATGGTTATAACGGGCTTTGTAGCAGCTATCATATCAACCCCCATCAATCTTATAATGTACGATGGAAACACCGGAAATCTTTGGGGAGATGCTCTCATGGAGATGCTCTCGAGAGATGTTCATGTCCCGGGACTGATTTCTTTTCTGGGTGAAGTCTTTGTAGATGTACCGGATAAGGTATTCAGCTTTGTTGTTGCTACACTGCTCATCAAATTTATGAGTGTGGTAAGCAAGGCCCACAGACCGGTGGCAAGGAACTTCCTGATATTTTTGACCATTATATTCATGGGGGCTGCGTTGTTTGCGCCAAAGAGCTATGCTGCGGATTTCAGTTCTGAATACGCAGGTACCATATATGATACCGAAAGTGGACTCGAATCCGTAGAGATCAATGCCATTGCCCAGACAAAGGATGGGTACATGTGGGTTGGTACATATTCCGGACTTTACAGATTTGACGGATACAGATTCAAGGCTGTAAGAATCGATGAGCGCATCAAAAACGTAATGACATTGTTTGTGGATTCACAGGGCAAGTTATGGATCGGAACCAATGACACCGGTGTTGCATGTTATGATGTGGAGACCGGGAATGTGGACTTCTATGATACAGGCAACGGCCTTTCTTCAGATGTAATAAGATCCATATGTGAGGATCATGAGGGCAATATCTATGTCGCCACGATTAAAGAGCTGTGCATGATCACTCCCTCAGGAACTGTTGAAATGTTCACGGCAAAAAGCTTTTATGGCCTTACAAAACTCAGCTCCAGCGGAGAGACTGTAGCCGGTGTAAGGAGCGACGGAAGTCTGATGATCTTTTCTCAGAAAAAGATCATCTATGTTCTTGCGGGCAATTATACTGACATAACGGAGCAGGAGGAAGGCAATTACATAGTAGGAACCAGTGGTAATGTCACCGGAACAATTTATATTAAGGATGGTATGACTGATGTAATGTCGAAACACCTCTCTGCAAAGCTTACATATTATAATGATATTTTGTATTCCAGGGAGTTTAAGGGATATTTCATAGCCTGTGAAAATGGCCTTGGCTTCATCTCAGACACCGGAGTAGTAACGGATTTTTCCACCTCTGACTTCAACAGATCCATAGTGGATATCTTCATTGATTATCAGGGCAATGTGTGGTTTGCATCCAATAAGCAGGGCATCAAGAAGTTCTCCTGGAATCCATTTGAAGATATCTTTTCAAAGGCCCATGTCGAAAATGAAGTAGTTAATGCCGTCATTGTTAAGGACGGTGTGCTTTATGCTGCCACCGGTTCCGGTCTTATTACCATTGACCTTAAGACCTATTATTCCGTTCCGATACCACATCCGGAGCTTCTTAAGGATGTCCGGATCAGGGCAATAATGTGCGACAGCAAGGGGAACCTGTGGTTTAGCACCTATGGTCCTTCGGGACTTGTGGAGATGCGGCCTGATAAAACCATAAATACCTTTAACAGAAAATACGATGATACTGAGGGCGAAAAGTTCAGGGGAACGCTGGAGCTTAAAGATGGCACGATAGTTGCTATCACATCTACAGGACTGAATTTTATAAAGGATGAGCAGGTTGTACGAAAGCTCGGCGATGATGACGGCATCACAACCCAGGTACTGAGCATTGTTGAAGACGAGGATGGCAAGATATATGCCGCTTCTGATGGTGGCGGAATATTTGTTATTGAGAATAGAAAGGTTGTAAAGACCATTGGACCGGAGGATGGCCTTAACACTCTTGTTGTTTTAAAGATAGTTCCATGTACCGATGGGTTCTTATATGTGACAAGTAATGCTATTTATTACGATAACAAAAAAGAGATTAAGCGTCTGGACTCATTTCCTTACAGCAACAATTATGATGTCTTTATCGATGAGTATGGCAAGGCATGGGTTCTCTCCAGCGCAGGTATTTATGTGCTTGAGGAAAAAGACCTTCTGGCTGATGAGGCACAAAACTACATGCTTCTTAACAGAAGCAGAGGTCTTCATACATCTATTACTGCCAACAGTTTTTATGCACTAAATGGCGAAAGGCTTTATCTGCCGTGTACCGACGGAGTAAGAAGAGTCTCTATAAACAGCTACGACTCTTTTAACAATGATTATAATATCCTGATCTCGCAGCTGACTTTCGGCGACAGCATAATAGAACCGGAGAATGGCGTGTACAATATTCCTGCCACAAGTGGACGTATAGTATTTGACGTGGCGGTTATGAATTACACCTTATCTAATCCGATTATCCATATTTTCCTGGAAGGTGCGGATGACGAGGGTGTTACCTGCCTGCAGAAGAATATGCAGTCGCTGACATATACTAATCTGCCTTTTGGCGATTATGTATTACATGTTCAGGTCCTTGATACCTCAGGCAAGAACGTGATAAGAGAAGTGACTTTCCCTGTGCATAAGGAGTCACAGCTTTTTGAACGCAGTTATTTCAAGATATATCTGCTTGCGGTGAGCTTTTTACTGGTAATATATCTGGGCTGGGCCATAGGAGTGCTGCTTCAGGATATGAGCAACATCAAGAGGCTTGAGCAGGAAGCAACTAAGGATCCTCTTACAGGTCTTTTAAATAAGAGAGGTGCTGACGATGCTGTCAGGGAAGCCATCAGCAGGCGCGGCGGAATGCTGGCGGTACTGGATCTTGACAGCTTTAAACCAGTCAATGATATATACGGTCATGATATGGGTGACCGAATGCTGATTGCTCTGGCGGAGCTTTTGAAAAATAGTTCTACACCTGAGGATACTCTTTGCAGAATTGGCGGCGATGAGTTTCTTGCATACTATACGGATATTACGGCAGCGCAGCTCAAGGAGAAGTGCGAGTTCTTAAACGAAGAAATAGACAGGAGCTCCAGAAAGTTCCTGGGACCAGATCACAATATTCCTCTTGGTATTTCGATAGGTGCGGTCCAGGTTTCGAAAAACAATAAAGAGGAATTTGATGAGCTGTTCAGAAGGGCGGACAGAGCTCTTTATACAGTTAAGAATTCAGGCAAGCATGACTGCAAGCTCTATGAAGAGATAGTTGCACAGGTGGCCGGAGACGGAGTAAACATCAGTGGCATATCCGAGCTAAAGACTATTCTGGGAGAGAGAGGCAAGTCCGACAACGCCTACAGGGTTGAGCGTGAGCGAATGCAGGATATTTACAGGATCCTGGTAAGACTCGGTGACAACAATATGATGGATTCCTCCCTTGTGCACTTTACGATTTCGGGGGATACTGAGAATAGTGTTTCTGCTGATGTCATGGAGAGATTTCTTGATGTCCTTAAAGAGAACCTGAGAAACGTGGATGTCTATGGAAGTGACAGCAGCAGTCGCGTCATAGCTATTCTGACAGGCGTTGAGCATGATGAGGCCGGGAACATAGCTGACAGGATCATCCAGAAGTGGGCTCAGAACCCGAAGAATTCCGGGTATAAGGTTACATATGAGAAGGAGATGCTTTAAGTGTTAATGGTAGTTGCTTTTTTGCTTGAGTGTACTGACGAAGCCGGGAAGGCTGCAAAGGCGGCTGAAGAAACGGTCCAATACATTCAGGACAATGGTATAGATGCGTTTGTGGCAGATGGAAAGGATCCGCTGCCACTTTCCGCGTTAGAGAGGATAAAGACAGATGCGCTGGTTCTGACAGACAGCCCGGACAGGGCAAAAGAGCTGTCGGAAAAGGGCTTCTATTGTGTCGGGCTCTTACATGAGGGCAATGCCGGGGCAAGTTTTCCGGGGCTGAAATATATCTTTTCCGATATTGAAGAAGTGGATATGGACTCTTTTGTAAAGGTTTACCAGAGGTATGCCGGAGAGCCCTGGGAGATCCTGGAGACAGACAGACTCATTGTGAGGGAGACAACGCTTGAGGATGTGGATGAGTTCTACAAGATTTATGCAGACCCTGAGATGACCATGTACATGGAGGGACTCTTTGAGGACCCTGAAGATGAGAAGCGCTATCAGAAGGACTATATCGATAAGGTATATACTCTCATGGGCTTTGGAGTGTGGACTCTTGTCAGAAAGGACGATGACCGCATAATAGGACGAGCCGGGTATTCCGTAAGGAATGGTTTTGACGAACCGGAGCTTGGATTTCTGGTGGGAAAAGAGTTCCAGAGAAACGGATATTGCCTGGAAGCACTCAGGGCAATCCTTGATTATGGAAGAGATGTCCTGCAGTTTGACAAGGTGCAGGCACTGGTAAAGGCAGAGAATGAAGTATCGATACACGTTCTTGAGAGGCTGGGATTTACAAAGGATGCAGAAGTGAACGTCGAGGAAAACATCTACGGCGATCAGTACAGTGACGGACAGAGGGTATCCCTGGGGGGATCATCCTATGGCAAGTACGTCAGAATGATATTTTTATGGTAATTTTTAGCTTAATCCTGTAAGATATACCTGTAAACATCAAGAAAATACAGATTTTGGGTAGGAGAAAATGAACTCACTGGAAGTATTTAGTCTTATCGCAGGACTGGTTGGCGGTCTTGCTATGTTCCTTTACGGAATGAATGTAATGAGCGGCGGCCTCACAAAAGCCGCAGGAGGCAAGCTGGAGAGTGCGCTTGCCAAGGTGACGGAGCACAAGATAATAGCATATCTATTTGGCGTTGGCGTAACGGCTCTGGTTCAATCATCATCAGCGTCTACCGTCATGGTAGTCGGTCTCGTTAACTCGGGAATCATGACTCTTAAGCAGGCAGTAAATGTAATCCTTGGTGCTAACCTGGGTACAACCTTTACCGCATGGCTGCTTTCACTAAACGCAATCAGCAGTGACAACTTTATAATCAATCTTTTAAAGCCCAAGTCATTTACACCGTTTTTGGCTCTTATTGGTATTGCGCTTTATATGTTTGCCAAGAACGATAAAAAGAAAAACATCGGAACGATTCTTCTAGGATTTTCTGTTCTTATGTTTGGTATGAGCACCATGTCTGATGCGGTTTCACCACTCAAGGACGTGGAGGGCTTCAAGGCTGTTCTTACAACCTTCAGTAACCCGCTCATAGGCTTTCTGGTTGGTATCATCTTTACCATGATCATCCAGAGCTCAGCCGGAACCATCGGTGTACTGCAGGCTTTGTCTCTGTCAGTTAAGATCAAGTACAGCATGGCTATCCCTGTTGTAGTTGGTGCTGAGGTTGGTACATGTATCACAGCTATTCTCTCATCGCTGGGTGCTAACAAGAATGGTAAGAGAACAGCTCTTATGCATCTTTACTTCAATGTGATCAAGGCTATAACCTTTATGATCCTGTTCTATTCAATAAACGCATTTGTTCACTTTGCTTTTATGGACAGCGATATCGGAATGGTGGGAATAGCCGGAATCCACACATTGATCAACCTGGTGGCAACACCGCTGATGCTTCCGTTCTCGGATTTACTTGTAAACCTTGCTCTCAAGACTATCCCTATAGACGAGAGGGAGAGAAAGGAGCAGGAGGAGCAGGAAGGCATTCGCACGCTGGATCCACGCTTCCTCTCAAACCCTCCCTTTGCTCTTGAGCAGGCAAGACAGGCAGCAATTGCAATGGCAAACATGTCCAAGGATGCGCTCTTTAAAGCCATTGGACTTCTTGATGCCTTTGATGACGAGGTGGCTGAAGATGTGGACTACCTTGAGAGAAAGGTGGACACCTACGAGGATCAGCTGGGCACATACCTCATGCAGATCAATGCCCACCATCTTGGCGTCAAAGACTCCCACACTCTGTCAGTTCTTTTGCACTGCATAACTGACTACGAGAGAATCAGTGATCATGCCCTCAATATCATGCAGAAGGCAAAGGGCATGAGCGAGAATAAGAGAGAGTTCTCACCCAAGGCTAAGACGGAGATGGAAATTTTTGCATCTGCCGTTGAGGAGATCATGGATCTGTCCATCAGGGCTTTTGAGAATCAGGATGTAGCTCTTGCCAAGATGATCGAGCCCCTGGAGGAGACCATAGACGAAATCCACATGGAAGTTAAGAGAAGGCATGTGAGAAGGCTTCGCAAAGGCAAATGTACTATTGAGCAGGGATTTGATCTCAGCGACATTGGCACCGACTTTGAGAGGATTGCAGATCACTGCAGTAACATTGCAGTAGGAATCATTGAGGTTGACGAGGACGCTTATGATGCTCACGGATACATAGAGCAGCTTAAGGCCAATAAGGGAGAAGACTTCGAGAAGGCAGTGGAGTTCTACCAGAACAAGTATCTCCTGCCTGCAGTTAAATTCTAAAAAATATAACCGGGGAAAAGTGTTATGAATATAAGAAAGCTGAACAGGCTTGATACTCTCATAGAGAAGCAGAGAGAGGCAGGCGCTCTTCAGGGTGCCAAGATAATTGTTGAGCACAAGGGGAAAAGAGTTTACGAAAACCACTACGAGCCCGACAGGGAGGACAGTATCTACAGGATCTTCAGCATGACCAAGCCCGTAACCGCAGTGGCAGCCATGATCCTGTATGAACGTGGCGAGCTGGATCTCATGAGCAAGGTGTCGGATTATCTTCCTGCATATGAGAACTGCAAAGTGGTTTCATCAGAAGGAATAAGAAAGGCCACAAATCCCATCAGGGTAAAAGACCTTTTGAACATGACATCGGGAATCGTATCTCCCGGGGACTTTGGAGAGGCTGAAAGACTCATGGCCAAGATATACAAGGAGGCCAGGATCCAGAGGGAATCAGGGATATTAAAGAGCGATGTTGATATCTGCAACAAGCTGGCTGAGGCCGGAGTTGCATTTGAGCCGGGCGAATATTTCAGATATGGCTATTCAGCTGACATACTTGGCGGCGTTATTGAGGTTATAACAGGTAAGAAGCTCTCTGACTTCTTTAGAAAAGAGATTTTTACTCCGCTCAACATGGAGGACACGGGATTCAAGATCGATGAGGGAAAAGAGTTCAGGGCAGCAGTCCTGTACAGAAGAGATAAAAAGGGAAAAGTAGTAAGAGCCGAGGATGATGTAAGAAGGCGTATGCAGATGGAGAACCCATCAAGAGATCCCTGGTTTGAGAGAGGCGGTTCCGGCCTTTATTCCACAGCGGCAGACTATGCACACTTTGCTCAGATGCTCCTGAATAAAGGCTCATATCACGGCAAGGAGCTCATCGGCAGAAGAACCTTTGAGTTTATGACGTCGCCGCAGCTAAATGAAAAACAGCTCAGCACCTATGATTTTGAGTCATGCATTGGCTACAACTACGGAAATCTTTTCAGGATCCTCACAGACCCCGGCGCAGCCTGCTCCAACGGAAGTGTAGGAGAGTTCGGCTGGGACGGAATGGGCGGAACCTATTTCTTCGTGGATCCCACGGAAGAGCTTATATTTATCTACATGCAGCAGATCGAGGGAGGCGCAGACTTTAGCTTTATCAGAGGCCTCAAGCAGATAGTTTACGGTGCATGTTAACGGAGTGAAATAATGGAATTTGAATATATAGAAAAGAAGGAGCCCGGGAAATTCATAAACCGCTACGATGTTCATTACAGAATGTTGGATGGCAACGAGAAGGTTTATGAGATGATCAGCCGGGATCCGGATATAAAAACCCTGGATCAGCTTCACAATCCCAAAGAGGATGCGGTTGCCATTATTATGCACGATGAGACCGGCGAGAAGATCCTCATAAACAGAGAGTTTCGAATGGCCATGGGAAAATGGGTCTACAATTTCCCAGCAGGACTTATAGATGAAGGTGAGACTCCCGAACAGGCAGCAAGGAGAGAACTCAAGGAAGAGACCGGCCTTGATATCCTTCGCATCGACCAGTGGTGGGGGCCGTGCTATAGTGCAATAGGTTTTTCAAATGAGAGAAATGCCTGCTGCGTAGGGGTGGCAGGAGGCTCTTTTTCTGAGAGCACATCTGCGCAGGAGGAGATACAGCCTGCCTGGTTTACCAGGGATGAGATAAGGCAGCTGCTTAAGTGTGAGCCCTTTGCGGTAAGGACCCAGGCATATTGTTACTGTTGGATTAATAGGTAATGGAATGGAAAGTAAGAGAGAGGAATTAAAAAGAGGCATATCAGGGCTGAACATCTGCGAGGATTGCGGTGGATTTTGTACTGAGAGTGTGCCCCTTATTGAGGGACTTCCCGTGAATGCCCAGGTGAGTCTTATGGAACACTCAATCCATGAGAATCTCAAGAAGAACAGCTACCTCTTCAGAGAGGGTGAGCCGGTGGATTCCATCTGTATCATCCGCAAGGGGAGAGTTAAGCTGTGCAGATACGATTCCTTTGGAAGGGAACAGATCGTGACAATCCTGGCTGACCACGATATCATCTGGGAGGGGATGTTCCTGGACGGCAGCATCTATCCCTATTCAGCGGTGTGCCTTACCAATGCCTCCATATGCCAGATCCACAGGGATGATTTCATCAAGGTAGTAAATGACCCTCAGGCAGCCATGAACACCATAATCCTTCTTAGCAAAAAGCTGCATGATGCCAATGAGAGGAATATGCTTCTTTCCACCAAGGATCCCATGGCGAGGCTGGCGGGATTTCTCTTATACAGAGTGGACAGGAGCATCGATGACGATGTGGTTTTAAAGCTGGATGACATCGCTGCCAGTGTGAGCCTGCGTACTGAGACGGTTTCAAGAAAGCTCCGGGAAATGGAGAGAGAAGGGCTTATTGAGAGGATAGGTCATGCAAGGATCAGGGTCCTGGACAGAGATGGGCTCAAGGAGATGTATAGTACGCAGTAAAAGAATTTAAGAATAGGTACCAGGCACTTAGTAGTCAGGGAATGGGAATTTACAAGAACCTTAAGCCAATAAAGAAAATGAAAAGCCTTCGGGATCTAGACGAACCAGATACCGAAGGCTTGTTTTATTACATATATTGCTATGCGACTAGATGCAACATATTCGTAGCAATGTTGAAGTAAACGAGAAGTGAAAGTGCATCTACGATTGTGGTGATAAACGGGCTGGCCATAACTGCAGGGTCAAAACCGATCTTGGAAGCAAGCATAGGCAGGCAACATCCCACAAGTTTTGCTATGAGTACTACAAAGAGCAGTGTCAAGCAGATTACTGCGGCTACTGTGATAGGAAGCCTGTCAAATAGCATGAGCTTGGCAAAATTGGCAATTGCAAGGGTTAGACCGCACAGTACAGCTACTCGTATCTCTTTCCATATTATCTTGAACAGATCTTCGAATTCGATTTCCTTAAGTGAAAGTCCACGGATAATGGAAACGCTTGCCTGGGAGCCTGCATTTCCGCCGGTGTCCATCAGCATTGGGATATAGGCTGTCAGCACAACATAAGCTGAGAGGGCATCCTCAAATCCTGTGATGATGGCACCTGTAAAGGTTGCGCTTATCATCAGGAATAACAGCCAGGGAATTCTGTTCTTGTAAGTTTCGAATATTCCAACCTTAGGATAGGGCTTGTCGGATGGCACGATAGCTGCCATCTTTTCGATATCCTCGGTGGCCTCTTCTTCCAGGATGTCCACTACGTCATCGATGGTGATGATTCCCACCATGCGGGATTCGTTATCCACGACGGGCATGGCAGTGAAGCCGTATTTCTGGAACATGCGGGCAGCTTCTTCCTGGTCGGTCATGGTGTTGATGCTGATGACATTGGTGTTCATGATCTCGCCGATGATCTCATCGGGCTTCATGATGAGTAGATATCTAAGAGCAACAGTACCTACCAGGATCTTTTGCTTGGTAACTACGTAGCAGATGTTGATGGTCTCTGAATCAACACCCTTTTTCCTGATCCTCTCTATGGCCTCGCTGACCGTCATATCTTCACGCAGGTCAACGTACTCCACGGTCATGATGGATCCGGCTGAATCCTCGGGGTATCTGAGCAGGTGGTTGATATCTGCCCTGGTTTCAGGGCTGGCATTGGCCAGAATACGCTTAACAACGCTAGCTGGCATTTCTTCCAAAAGGTCAGTAGCATCATCGGCCATCAGGTTTTCAATTATGTTGGAAGCTTCTCGGTCGGACATGGACTGAATGATGTACTGCTGTACGTCCATTTCCAGATCGGCAAAAACATCTGCAGCCATGTCTTTTGGGAGGATTCTGAACATCTTAAGAGAATCCTCGTCTGCCATCTCACTCATTGCAGCAGCGATATCTACTGTGTTCATCTCCGAGATGGTCTGGCGAAGCAAAGTGTATTGCCTGGATGATAGAAGTTCCTGAAGTGTTTCAGCGAGGGTCTTTTCTTCTTCTTTTTCCATGGTAATCTCCTTTATGTGTGGTTTTTATGGTACTTCGACCAGGAGCAGAATCACTGCTGCTTAAATGTGAATCAGACTTCATTAAAAACCACCACCTTCCTGTTGGAGATTAGTGCATTGGAAACCCTGCATAGAAAGCAGATGCACTTCAGCATTTTTACTTTATCACACTATTGGGGAAATGTGTAGCGTTCAAATGCCGGTTGTTAGGAAAAATTCTTCAATAACAGACGCCCCCAATAATGTTATGAAGACCTTGAATAATTGCGGCTTATGTTCTAAAATGTTTTGAGATTAATTGTAGAAATAATTAGAAATGGAGTAATACATATGATGCAATCACGTACACATAACTGTGGTGAACTTCGCATTGCGGACGCCGGCAAGAGCGTTACACTTGTGGGCTGGCTTGAGAATATGCGTGAAGTTGGTTCAGGACTTGGATTCGTTGTCCTTCGTGACTTCTATGGCACAACACAGATCGTTCTGGACACAGAGGAGATGGTTAAGACAGCTAAGGCCATCAATAAAGAGTCTACTATATCCGTTAAGGGTGTTGTAAGAGAGCGCAGCTCCAAGAACCCTAAGCAGGCAACCGGTGATATCGAGGTCGTTCCTGAGTCTATCGAGGTTCTTGGTAAGTGCCACCACAACGAGCTTCCTTTTGAGATCAATCACTCAAGAGAGGCTGATGAGACTGCCCGTCTTAAATACAGATACTTAGACCTTAGAAATCCCGAGGTAAAAAAGAACATTATTCTCAGATGCAATGTAATTGCAGCTCTTCGTCAGTCAATGATAGAGCATGGATTTTTGGAGATCACAACTCCTATTCTTACAGCTTCATCACCTGAGGGAGCAAGAGACTACCTTGTACCTGCAAGAAAGCATCCTGGTAAGTTCTATGCACTTCCACAGGCTCCACAGCAGTTCAAGCAGCTTCTTATGACAGC
>JAEEGI010004604.1_pt1 | contig 32192 bp, 25 predicted proteins | sample 8958751 | NCBI WGS metagenome assembly JAEEGI01 (sample SAMN16246545, study PRJNA631951) | gut metagenome | biome: gut microbiome; feature: rumen; material: KS-attached | host: Bos | place: Iran: Karaj | collected 2018-10
ATCTGGGCAAAGAGTTGCTCGGTTTCGCCTTCGGGAGCCACATAGTCGATGCTGCGACTCAGTTCGGGCATAGGCAGCACTTTGCGGTTGATTTTCCCGTTGGGCGTCATCGGCATGGCATCGAGGCGCATATAGGTGTCGGGCACCATGTATTCGGCCAACGACGACGCGGCAAGAGCGGCGCGCAGGGCTTCATCGTCGATGTCGGAACCTTCGACCACAGTATAGTAGAGCACCAGATGCTCGTTGCCCATCACCTTGCGCACCTCGGCAGCAGCCTGGCGGATGCCTTCGATGTTGAGGGCTTTGCTTTCGATCTCACCCAGCTCGATGCGGAAGCCGCGTAGCTTCACCTGCGTGTCGATGCGTCCCATGTACTCGATCTGTCCGTCCTCGTTCCAGCGGCAGAGGTCACCGGTGTGGTACATGCGGACAGGACGTCCCCAGCGGTCTTGCCGTACGAACGGACAATCGACGAACGACTTAGCCGTACGCTCGGGCAACCGCCAATAGCCGCGTCCTACCTGGATGCCGGCAAAGCACAACTCACCTGCCACACCCTGGGGCACCAGGTTGCCGGCCGTATCGACAATGAAGTTCCAGTTGTTCGCCACGCTCTCGCCGATGGGGATATTCTCGATGCGCTTGCCTGGCGGGATGCTGTAGTAGGACGTGTCGTCGGTGCACTCGGTGGGACCATAGACGTTAATGATCTCGATGTGGTCGCTGAAGACGCCATCCATCTTCTCGCCGCCACCCGTGGTGAAGCGGATGGGCAGGTCGTCGAAGGTGTTGAGCAGCAGGCAAGTCATGGCCGTCGAGTAACCGCCACCTGTAATCTGATGATCAAAGAGGAACTGACGAATGGAATTCAGGTCTTTGCGGATCTCGGTCGGCATGATGTGGAACGAGCCACCCAGCGTGAGCACGGGATACATGTCCTCGATGTGGGCATCAAAGGAGAATGAACGGTGGCCGCTGATGCGGTCGGCAGCGGTCAGTTTCTCCATGTCGATGACCACGGCGATGAAGTTGCGCAGACCTGCCTGATGGAGCATGGCGCCTTTAGGTTTGCCCGTAGAGCCCGAGGTGTAAATCATGTAGGCCAGGCCGTCGGGGCGGGAAAGGTCGATAGCGCCCATCGGAGAGGCGTCAGCCACCGATGCCATGAAGTCGTCGATAAAGAACGTGCGGGCCATAGCAGTATCGAAGTTCCCTTCAGCCTGTTTGGCTGCAAGCACTTCATGCGAGGTGATGAGCACCTTGGACTCGGAGTTATCGAGCATATAGCTCAGTCGCTCGTTAGGATATTCAAAGTCAAGGGGGGTATAGGCGGCACCAGCCTTGTGGATAGCAAGTACCGACAGCGGGAATTCCTTGGTGCGGTCGAGCATGACGCAGACAAAGTCATCGGGCCGCACACCAAATTCGATGAGTCGGTGGGCAAGCATATTGGAGTAACGGTCCATCTCGCCGTAGGTCAACTGGCTGTCTTTATCCACCACGGCAGGGGCATCGGGCGTGCGCTTGGCCTGTTCGGTAAAGAGGTTGGCGAACGTCTTGCTCAGGTCAACATCGATATCCTTACCTGTTCCGATCTTGATGATGCGCTCGGCCTCTTCGTCGCTGACGATGCTGATGCTGTTGATCGGCTCGTCCAGGCGTGCCATCATCTGCTCCATGGTGGCCTTGATGGCATCAGCCATCATGCGCATGGTCTTGCGGCTGTTCATGGCCAAGCTCGACTCCATGCGGATGTCGTAATACTCTTCGCCCGATGAAGCGTCGCCTGCCACATCAGCGCCCACGATAAAGATGTGTGCCAGCAAGTCATAGAACACGTCACCACGGTCCTGCTGCACAAACGGACAGTGCTTGTCACCGAAATGGTATTCTTCCTCCCATCCGGGCAGGGCGGTAAAATTGAACGAGATGCCCGGTTGCACGCCGATGTCGCGGCAGAAGTGTGAGAACGGATAAGCCAACTGCGAGAGCGTGGCCTTCATTTCGTCATGGACCGAGGCGATATACTCGCGCACGGTCTGCTGCTGCCCTATTTCCATCATGAATGGGATGGTGCGAACAAACATACCGTAGTCCTCACGCACGCGCGGGTCGCGGCGACCGTGATAGATGGTGGTATAGGCCACCTTGTCCTCGCGCAGGATCCTGGCAAGCACGTAGCTGAACGCCGCCTGGAAAATCTGATAAGGTGCAAAACCCTGCTCCTTGCACCAAGCGTCCACCATCGGCCTGCTGATGTAAGCAGACTCCTGCCCCATCTCGCCAACAGGATTCTCGGGACGACTCGAGAGTGATGCCAAATCCATACCGGCATATTTCTCCTTCATCACGCTCATTGCCCGCTGGTATTCATCATCACCCAAACGGGAATACTCGTCGGCGGCAGCCTCCAGCATGCCGTACTCCGGCATGGGCAGGGGTTTCCCCTCGTAAGCCAACGGCAAGTCGCGCTGCGGGAACAAGACCAGGTAACTGGTGCCGTCGGTCACCATGTGGTGGATATCCGCCAGCAGGTAGTTCTTGTCGGGTGTCGTCACCAATTCGGTCCTAATCAGCGGCTCGTCACCCATGATGTCAAACGGGCGGCAGAAGCCGTGGTGGGCATACTCCTGGAAGTCGGCTTCGGACATCTCGCGACGCACGACGGTCAGCGTCTTGTTGTCATCGACATACTGCCGAGGCTCGCCGTTATCGTCAATGACGAAGCGTATTTTCAGTTCCTTCCTTGCTGCGAAAATAGTTTGCAAGGCAGCCTCGACACGATCGAGATCAATGTCGTCGGTGAGGGGCACGATACACGGGATGTTATACTGCATCACTTTAGGATATTTCATGCAGTCATAGAAAACGCCCAGTTGGGATTGAAGCAATGGGTAAAGTTCCATATCTTTTTAGGTTTAAACGTTATTATCTATTACATAAGGCTATACGAACTATTCACGGCGAGCCCGTAGCTCCGCATTCCAGGCCGTTAGCGGCTTTACCACAGGGTCTGTTGACGGGCACGCGGTCCGAATAAATGACAAAAATACGTTTTACTTCGCTAATCTTAAAAACGATGTGTGTTATACTTTGTTAAAGCAAACGATATAGAAGTGAGCACCGAAAGCCGTTTTGATGCCAACCTTAATTATTGCCGTGTAGGGTCTAGGCTGGCAGCGATATCATTGCATCACAAAAAAGCCACCCCGAAGGATGGCTTTTTATGATAATCCAGATGGGTTTGGTCCATTACGGTCTGAGCATCTTTTTACCGTCTTGGATGATGATGCCGCGTGTTTCACTCGTTGCGGGAACACCGGTGATGGTATAGGCCCTCGAGGTGCCGACAGGGGCGTAAACCTCTTTCTCCTTGCTCTGGCCTTCGGTCTTCTCCCTAAACTCCTGCTGGGCTCTTGCCAACTGTTCGCGGAAGCGCTCGTTGCCCTGCAATTTAGCATAGAGCACCGATGCTCCCAGGCGGCCTGCATCCACGTCGCTCTGCCAGTGGTATCCGGCAATGACGCGGCTCTGGCCATACTCATAACCGCGAGCCAGCAGTGCGTCGGCAACAGCTCTGTTGATGTCGGACATCAACAGAGCTGTTGTCCAACCGAGTACGGTGTGTCCCGAGGGGTAAGAGCCATTGGTAATATGCTCCTCTTCCTGCTCAGGGACAAGGGTTGGCTGATCGTAGTACACGAAGGGACGCGTACGCATATATTTCTCTTTAGCGCGGTTGCTGATACTGTCGCAAGTAGCTCCTACGTCCTGCAAGAGGGTGTACAACTCAGGCGTGCCCTCCTTAGTGATTTCGAGGCCCAGGATGGGGCAGAACTCCTGAATGATGGTTTGCATTCCATAAACGGCATCACGGATGGCCATTTCAGCGCGCTCCTGGTTCTGACGCATACGGATACCCCAGAGGTACTGCGTCTGGTCGGCAGCAAAGCGGGACGACTCAAATTCGGGAGGAGGCGGCAGGAAATTCACCATGTTAGGTAACTCAGCCTGGGTGAAATAGGCATTACCGTTTTGCTCGTCTTGACCTGCAAAGACCGTCATTGCGCCACATACAACAAAGAGGGTGGCAATGATAAACTTGTTAAATCTGTTCAGTACAATAAAGATTAGTTAATGTTGTTATATAAAAACCGAAATTAATCAGCTGACTCTGTTTGGTTAACGCTGTAACAATCAGATGCTGACACCGTAGCATCACAATTGACAACTTATCTAATTCCCGCTGCAAATATAGTAAATTCCTATGAAATATAAGTAAAACCGCCACTAATGTTTTCAACACCAGGCCGCTGGATGGCAATTTTCTTCCCGCCTCTAGTCCCGAAGCAGGGATGGTCATTACCCTTCTTTCAGGCTTTGCTGGCGATACTCGGTTGGGGACATTCCCAAGTGCTCCCTGACGAACTTGCCGAAAAAAGAGAGGTTGGGAAAGTCAAGGTCGGAGCTGATCTCCTTTGCGGTCTTGTTGCCGTAGCGCAGTTGCTGGCGTATGGTGTTGATGGTGATCTCATGAATGTGGTCAAGCGGCGGGCGCCCCGACTCATCTTTGACGCATTTGGAGAGATACTTGGGCGAGACATTCAGCATGTTGGCAAAAGCCGACACACTGCGCACACGGCCTGCCGATTCGGCCAGGAGACTCATAAAGTGGCGATAAATCAATGCGGACTGCCTGACAGAAGAATCCTTTTCCTCCATGACGGTTTCGCTATAGGCCAACTGGCCCTGCCGCCGGTCTACCAGCATCATCATCTCCATCATCATCGACTGGAACAGCAGGCGCACCACATCGTGATGGAAATCTCCATCAGGGTGCTGAGTCTTCAGCATCAGCAGGCTGTAATAGTGGCTGGCCACCTGTCGCTCGCGTTCATCCAGTTGGATGAGCGGATGCTCCTTGACGTAGGCCAGGCGGTCCCACACATATTTGTTGAGATAGAGCGAGCGGTCAACAGCACGCTGGGCAAAGGCTATCAGTTTGACATTGGCATCCGGGCTGAGCAGTATCTCGCCCATCATCTGGCCGGGCATATAGACAAAGAGCGAGCCCTCGCTGAGCCGATATTCCTTGTCATCGACCACCACCTGGACCTTACCCTGCTGGCAGAACGCCACCATGATAAAAGCCAGCGTGGTGTGCAGATAATCGCTCAACTGCAGCCGCGTGATGTCATCTATCACCATCAAATCGCCATCCTTGTAGTCAAACAAGTTGTTCTTCCACAAGTCATCAAAGTTCAAGTGTCTCATAACCGACTGCAAATTTAATCTAAAAATTGAATTTTGGACACAAAATTAGAGGAATAACAACCACGTTCAGTGTTCTAAAATTCCCCGCAAGTTAAAGATTTGGCCCGATAGTAGAGAATAGGCAACCTTCATGGGCGTTTGGAACACCAGCGGGCAGAAAAACAGAATTAATTTTGCTGCACAATTCGACAACAATTAAAAACATAAATTATGATGAAGATTCATGTATTGCACACCGGCGAAGTCCGTGTATCACCTTATCTGCCCTTCGGCGGCGACAACTGCAGTTTGTTGAAAGCCTCTGGCATGACCACTCCTAAGGAGGACTGGATCTGGCTGCCTGTTTCGGTTTACCTGATTGAGCACCCCAAGGGGTTGATCCTTGTGGATACGGGCTGGCACCGCGACATGTCGCCCGAGGGCACCTATGACAAGGCCGCCCAAATCAAGAGCCTCGGCTCGCGTGTATTATACAATGTAAACCAGGGACAGATCCCCCTTGGCCAGGCTGTTGACGAGCAGTTGGCAACGATGGGCATCAAACCGTCGGACCTCGACTATGTGCTGCTGACCCACCTGGACTGCGACCACGCCAACGGGCTGCGTGCCGTGAAGGATGCCAAGCACATCCTGTGTGCTGCCGAGGAGTTGGAGTGCGCCCGCAAGAACGGTTTCATCCGCTATAAGAAGAAATGGTGGGACGGCGTCGATATGCACACCATCGAGTGGAACGGCACCGAGGGCCCTGCCGGCAAGTCGTTCGACCTCTTCGGCGACGGCAGCATCAAGATGATTAACATCCCCGGCCACTGCGACGGACTGTGCGCTGTGAAGGTCACCCGCGAGGATGGCAAGTACGTGCTGCTCTTCTCCGACGGCGGCTATGCCACCAAGTCGTGGAAGGAGATGATCACCAGCGGCGTCTCGCTCGACAAAGAGAAGCAGCGCGAGTCACTGATGTGGATTCGTGAGCAAGCTATGGACCCCAACTGCATCGAGAGCCTCGCCACCCACGACACCGACATCAAGCCCCACGTCATAGAACTGTAAAAAGCGTCTCCCCAGCAGGATCCATAGAAATAAAATTTGACAGCCATCGCCCATCAATCGGCAATGGCAGTCAACCTTTATTGTCCTGAAGTCATAGCATCCCGTAAAAAACTGAACGCTTATCGCTTAATTCTTTTCAAACCTATATCCTTTCAGATGCTTGATGAACTCTTCTTTGTCCCGTTTAGGGTTTACAAAGGCCAGTTTCATCAGGAATTCCTGGCATTCCTTTACCATGGGACCGGGACTGAGACCCTTTATGTCCATAATCTCATTGCCCGATAAGCAAAGTTTGAAGCCGAACATCGTAGTACCTTCAGCCATCATTTCACTGGTGCGCTTCTTAATGAAGGGGACTTGGTCTGGCAGACAACTCCCCTCAGCATGGGCCATGTTATCAGCATGGACGAGCGCCATCAGGTCATCAAATCGCTGCTCAGTACCACAGATGTACTGCAGTTTCCTGATCTTGCGATCCAATTTGCTCCGTCTCATGTCTTCCCATGGCTTGCACATCATATGGTAACGGGTCAAGAATGACACGCTATCAATTGTTCGGTTGGGGAACTTGAGGCAAGTCATCATCTCCTTAACCATATTTGCGCCTACCAGTTCATGATTGATAAAATGAACGTTGCCGTCCTCACGCTGTTCACGGGTACGCACTTTGCCGATATCATGCAGCAGGGCTGCAAGTCGAAGGTCAGAACGATTGGCAACTGCAGCGATATTCTCCAAAACATTCATCGTGTGTTCCCACACAGTACCGAAATGATAGACGTTCTGTGCCATGTCGTATGTTTCCTCCAGTTCCGGGATGACATAATACATAGCACCTGACTCTCGCAGCAGCTCCATTGCCATGACAGGATGGGCGCATGAGAGCATCTTCTCAAACTCGTCACGGATGCGTTCACGAGAGATGATGTCCAGCCGATGCACATTGCGCAACATGCCATCCCATGTGTCGGGTTCTATCGTCCAGCCGTAACGCGAGGCAAATCGGATGCATCGCAGGATACGCAGCGGGTCGTCATCGTAGGTCAAGTCGGGGTCTGCGGGCGTGCGGATGATGTGATCCCTGATATCATCCATACCATGGCCGGTGATATCGATAATCTCGTCGGTGGATATATTGCGGTACAGTGCATTAATCGTGAGATCACGGCGCATGCAGTCTTCCTCAATCGTACCAAAGGCAGTGATCGGGTTACGACTACTGTGGTCATTATACTTTTCTTTGCGTGTCTGTACTGCCTCCAGTTCATCATCGGGAAAGTCTCTCAGTCTAAACATGGCAGTGTGGTAGGTGGGATAAGTCACAACATGGATTGAGGTGTGACCGTTCTGCTCCAACCACTCGGCCAGTCGGATACCGCCATCGGGCAGCGTGACAGCCAAATCGATATCCTTGATCTCAAGGTCCATAATATCATCACGGACGCAGCCACCCACACTGAGTACATGGCCCTCGAACTCCGAACCCTGTAATAAATCCCGGAGACGGTCAATGATGGATATGTACAATTCCTTCTTCATTTTGATAGCGTCATTGACAAAAAGAAATGCAAGTGCAAAGTTACAATTCTAATTGCTCATTTAACAAGTTTAGTCCTATTATTTTATAACGGATATACCTTTACAAAATAGCGCCAAGCAGTAAAAATATTGATTGAACCACTTGGCGCTTAATGGAAAGACTAATTACTTGATTATCATCAAGTGAATTATCCGTTATACGATAGAGAATAAAAAGATAGTTGAGTATAGAGAATGGCTTCTAAGTCAAAGGCATAGTCGAAGTCCAGGACCTGCCCCTGCCTGTCTAAGACAAAGGCTAAAGTTAGTAGCGGCAGGGACAGACATGAAATTTTGATAATTCAATGTCTCCAATTGACATTCCAATATAAAATATGGAGGACATATGTCCGATTCTACTGCCATTCCCTATATTCATAAAGAGTAAAATAGGCAAACAGGTATGCCAGGTAATACTCACCTATCGTTGCGGCAGGTTTACTTCTCGCTGCCTAACGAGTTCAGATACTCGTAGGTCTCCTTTAACTCGTTGGGGACAACGATTTTCAAACGGCCGATACGTTCTCTTTCCTTGATTTTGTACTCATGGAGAGCTTCGCGCAGGGCTTTCATCTCGGCATGATAAGTAGCCAAGGTTTGATTATACTCGCCATGTGCTTTTGCATTGCGCTTGTTCACTTCGCTCTCGATGCTGTACTTCATAGCGTTAAGCTGCTGCTCATAGGAGCGCTGAGTCTCCTGCAAAGCGTTGAACATCTCATCCACTTCGGCCATGGAGGCTGAAGGCGCGTAGGTGTAGAGGACACAATCCCTACCAGAGCCTTCGACCTTAGTTGGACGAGCAATTTTTTCGGCCAACTCGTTGCGGGCACGAGCAACGGCACCTGTCGAATCGTTGGTGCTGTGGACATACTTACCATATGCGGCAGCGAATGCCTCCAAACGCAGGTAGTTATTGCGTTTCTTGACATCCATCTCATTGAGGATGTCTTCAGCCTTTACGGTGCTGGGGTAATCAGGTTCTTCGGGCAGCTCGGTGCCTTTGAGCTCGGCATAATCCTCAACATCAAGATCATTGAGTTCTCGGAGAAGATTCTCCTTGGCCTTGATACCTTCACGCATCCAGGCGCTGAAACTATTCAGTTTGGCAATCTTCTCAAGGAGTGAACCCACCCTGGCGGTGTCTTTCGCACCAATTCCGACGGTTTTGGGGTTCTCACCGTTGATGAGTTCAACGCGCGTGTTGACAAAAGTCAAGGATGCCAATTCAATCGTGGCTGCATAGGCTTCATTCTTTGCCCAATTGGCCAGTGTGTTGGCCGAGGTTGAAGTTATGCCACCTGCTTTGGTTAGAAATACACTCATAGTTCAATTGTTTAATAATTACCTAATATCAATTAAATCTTATTGTCATGACAAACCGGCAAACTGCTATTTTCCTAGGGCACATTTTGATTTGTTGTTGTGCAAAGGTAACAACCCTAGTACGCAATCTATTTGCGTAGCAAAAAATAATCGCGAAAAAAATGGCAAAAAAGTATGATTTTTAACACATACGCAAATAGGTTGCGCAGAATTTGTCTACTTTTGCACCATCAAACGAATTGTCTATTATCTTTTATCTGTAATCTCTTATCTAAAAGACTATGCCTGCTAACAAGAATGCGCTAATCCGCTACAAGACGATTGACCGGTGCCTGTCGAACCGATTCCGCCGCTGGACGCTGGAGGATTTGGTGGATGAATGCTCCATGGCCCTTCGAGAGATGGAGGGCATGACCAAGGGCGTATCGGTGCGCACCGTGCAAGGCGACATCCAGATGATGCGTTCCGACAAATTGGGTTATAATGCCCCCATCGAGGTGTATGACCTCAAGTATTACCGCTATAGTGACCCTAATTACACCATCACGGGTATGCCGCTGTCCAGCAACGACGTTGACGTGTTGCAGGAGGCAGTAGATATGCTGCAGCAATTGCAGGATTTTGACCAGTTTGGCGAGATGGCCGATGTCATCAACCGCCTGCAGGACAAGCTGTCGGTCACTCGCCAGGAACGCAGCCCGATTGTCCACTACGACAGCGTGCCCGACTTGAGGGGCCTCAAATTGCTTAGCCCTCTCTATGACCACATTGCACACCATCGTGTGCTACGTGTCATCTATCAGTCCTTTAAACAACGTGATCCAGTCGAGTATGTGCTGCACCCTTATCTGCTCAAGGAGTTCCGCAACCGCTGGTTCCTGTTTGGCTGCACCGATGACAAGATGCAGTTATTCAACCTGGCGCTGGACCGCATCGTGGGCATCACACCCGATAAAGACATCGCTTTCCGTCAAAATCCCGACTTTGACCCAGAGCACTTCTTTGACGACGTGATCGGCGTGAGCAAGGGCCTGACAGGTTCACTACCGCGTCGTGTCAAGTTTTGGGCGAATCGTGAGCAAAGTAACTACATCAAGACCAAACCGATGCACCCCTCGCAGAAGATTATCAGCGAGGATCCTGATGACGGCAGCTGCATCTTTCAGATTGAGGTCGTCATCAATTTCGAGATGTATTCCGTCTTCATGAGCTATGGCGCTGGCGTGAAGATCCTATCGCCGAAAATAGCCGTTTCCTTCATCAGCCAGCAACTCAGTCAGGCAGTTGCCAACTACGACAACATGGCCCAGTAATCATTTGAATGATTCGCCAGATACTCGGAATTGGCCACGCAAAGCTAAAGTTTTAAGTTTTCATATTTGATGATGCTTTTATGAATGGGCCATAACCATATCATATAGGATGGAATCTAACGCATCAGAAGATGCCTCGTTCAGTTCGCGGCTATACGAGCCGTTTTTGTCATTATAGTAATCAGCTAGGTGCTGGGCATACTCCACTAAACGTTTATCAACGATGCACATGTCATGCTCTTCTCCTCTTTTCTTGAGACGGACAAGTCCATAGATTCTTGCTTTTATAGCTTTATCTTCTATGGTCGCATCAACTAATTCCATGAATGAAACCGGAGGTAAAGTCTTCTTGTTTTCAATCCATTTGCACGCCAAGACACCCCGCAGATAATACAAGAAGCGCTTCATGGGATAACCTTGTTTCTGAATATATAGCTCATTCTGCTTGATGTAAATCTGGTTGTAGTGGTACATTGCCTTGATGGGACTGAAGAAATCTTTCTCGACTTCCTGTATCCGCAGGGCAAAAACGGGGTCCTTATAATACACCTTCGGTGAATAAAGCCACTCTAACAGAGATGGATTGCTCTTACGAAATAAAATCAAGGCCGTTCTCAACTCGCATCCAAGCATGTCAACATCATCCTCATAAACGTGTTCAATGAAATCTCGTTGCTTTTCAACACCGAAATACCATTCCGGCTTGTGGACATAGATGAAACGCACATCCCAGTCACTGTTGACTGACTTAAACCCCCAAGTACGGCTTCCAGATTCCACAGCAAAGAGGATTTTGATGTTATACACATACTCCATGGTCCGTAAATGTGCCGGAATCGCAATAGTTTCTATCTGGTCAGCCAAGTAAGACGGGTTGCTCACTCTAAGCCGATTTCTGAGATACGGAGCCCAGAAACGGGGATCCTTAGTATATGTCCGATCTATAGATTCGCCATTCTCGAAAAGTTCAAAAGAAATGGAAGGATACTCTTTGTTTCCAAATTCAGCCAGCCTAATAATTGTACTAGATTTCAGTACACCAATTTGAGAAACGTGATAAATCTTGCCTATCTCCAGTTCTGGATAATCCCCATGAGACCACGAACTGTTCGTTCTGCAAACAGCCGTCATGGTTTCAACTTTGTTGAAATATCTCCTGGTATATTCTTCTTCAGTCATTTGATTCATTGCTCTGAGAATTAAATAAATTATCCCGAGTATTGATGAAATACTTTGCCAATACTCGCTCTGTCAACCATACACCATTGTTGGACAGGTAGAATTTGCAACCATCGGCAAGCATCTGACGGCAATCTATTTTAATCACAAATGCCTTTCCATGCCTTGAACCCACATTGATGGCAGTTGCTTCGTCGGTCGACAGGTGCACATAGAGCCTGCCACCTGCTAATAAGCCTTCTTTATAGATTGACTCCAGGAATCGTGTAGCAGTGCCGTGATAGAGTACATCTGGAGGTGTGGCTTCCTTGAGTTCCACATCAACGGCGATGGAATGTCCTTGCCGGGCACGAATCTTCGTGCCATCGGAATTGTACTCATATCGTTGCTTGTTATTGGTTTCAACAATTTCATCCAGATCTTCACGTGTGTAACCCAACTCGACCAGTTCATCAACCAAGCGCCAGCCGTGCTCATCAATCTTGCCTTGCCCAAAAGCCTCTTTATCGTGCCTGAGCAAGTAAGCCAAGTGTTTCCCTTTCTGTACTATGTTGTTATTTCTTGCCATAATAATACAAAGTTACAACAATTTGGTTTAACTACATAACATTTGGAGGCTTTTTTGCTAGTATGATGAAATAATCAGTTTGTAGTATGAAATGGCATTGAAACAATCCCTCAAGTAACGGCCTAGGAGTTTACCGAGGGTACAAAGGGAGTAGCAGACGGCAGCAATAACTGTATGGCCTAAAACATGCTAATGGAGGAGGATGGAGGATATTTCGGTGTGGGCTTTTTTGCCTTCGGTGCATGGCCACAGGGGATAGACATGGGCCATCTTCTCGGCCAAATGCAGACTGGCATCCACACCAGCTGCCCTCATCTTGTTGTAAGTATTGACACTATCGGTATAGAAATCTTCCCATGTGCCTGTAAAAAGGTCTGTGGGAAGCAAGCCCTGCATATCACGCTAATCAGTGCTGTCTAGCTTGCAGCAGTTCGATGGCTTGTTTGCCGGAGAGGTGGTCGATGTTGAGACGGAGGAGCAGGACGTGGTCCAGGGATTTGTCAATCTCGCGCTGGAGGCCGGGTTCGTCACCAGGTGAGTATCGGCGGCCCAGGAGGCGCAGGGCTTGCACCTTCTCGTCGTAGTTCTCAAGAATCTGGATGCGGCCGAAGGCGATTACGCTTCTGAAATAGGTTGTGAACTCGGCAGGTTTGATTTCGTCCTGCTCGATGACACAGAATGAGCAACGGTTGTCTCGCTTGATCGCATCGACCTTGTGCCCCTCAACTGCCGAATGGAAGATGATTGCTCCGTCGGCATAGACGTAGCTGAGCGGCACGGCGTAAGGATAGCCGCTGTCGCCTGCCAACGCAAGCACGCCCGAGGTGCAACGGTTGAGGATACATTCGCACTCCTCTCTGGATAACTGCTGCCGATTGCGGCGCATGGGTCTGAATTCTGTCATACTGAAATGAGTTTATTTTAATAACGCCTTGCGGTTGGAGGGTGTCGCAAGATTTCATTTGACGCAGTTTTAATCGGCCTATCGGCCGAGAACCTTTAGCTCGGCGAAGCCAAATTAAACAAAATTTGTATAAAAATTAAACAAATTAAATTTTTATTATAATTTTATTTATAATTTTGCCTAATATCTCTTGCAAAGCGCGATTATTTTGGAGGCATTAGTTTTACAACATCCCGTACATGTTAGAGGTTATTTCATGCGTTTCTCGAACACGAACAGGCCGTCGCTGGGGTCGAACTGCTCGGGCATGTTCGGGTCGCGGTGATGGGCGTTGAAGAACTCGATGGCATGAAAACCGCAGCAGTTGATGTAGAAGTGGATGTTGCGGCGGTCGAAATAGGGAGTACAAGTCTCCCACACCTCAACCTCGGGATGCATCGCCTCAATGGTCCTCCAGATGGTTTGGCCAATGCCCTTGCTCTGGGTGCCGACTTTCACGTAGAGAAACGCCAGCTCACCGTGGCGCGTCTCATTATTGATATTGATAATGGCACCGCCCACGCGCTGGCCGTCGGCATCAACAGCCTCGTAGGCTTCGGCGCCATCGGCCTGCAATGCCTGGTAGAAGTCCCCATCGGGCAACACCTGCCACTGGTTTTCGCCGTCTTCTTTAACATGCCCATGGAAGCCGTGCTCAAATGCCTCCTGCATTTCCTCCTTAAAGGAGATGGTTCGCTCCTCATCGAGCCTGATAAGTTTAATTTCTGTTTCCATTGTATTTCGTTTTAGGTCGTTGTTTCTAATTGGGCCGTCCAAAAGAGACTGGATCATCTGTTCATAGTCGGATTTGATTAAGAAGACATTTTCTCCGGCAGCCTTAAAGCCATTGATATAGTTCTTGTTATCTGCCTTTAAGCTGGCAATGCTGCAATTGTCATCGTACAGCCGTTTCTCGATGTCTGAGCTATGTTCCCTGATTTCAGCAAAGTGGAAGTCTATGAATTCGTCTGTTAGTGCAAGACAAATAAAATGGATAGAACCCAGATACTGCTCTTCAAAGCTTTGCCTCCAGTTGAACGGAACATAAGCACCTTCCACAACAATATGCTGCTTATTCTCAATCGCCGTCTTGATCATCTCACGGACAACAGGCCATAAATAATCGGTAAGGGCGTCATCATCTTCGGGTGTAAGAGCGGTATTACCACTGCGAATCAAGCCCATTTTCAGATGATCAATGGACAGATACGGATAGTTATATTTTTCCAGCACCCGTTGCGCTAACAGCGTTTTGCCAGTGTGTGAAGCACCTGTTATCAGTATAACCATAAACTGTGATACTATTGATTAATCTCTCTAATTAACGACAGGTCACCACTGGACAAGGCTTCAAAATTGGCCTCAATCTTCTCTATATCCCAGTCCCACCATTTCAGCTGCAACAGATAGGCGATAAAATCGTCATCAAAACGCATCCTGACCACACGGCAAGGATTACCCACGGCGACAGCATAAGGCGGAATATCAGAGGCCACCACCGAGTTGGCACCGATAATAGCACCGTCGCCAATGTGCACGCCAGGCATGATGGTTACATGCTGCCCGATCCAAACGTCGTTGCCCACAACAGTATCACCCTTCAATGGCAACTCATCTTTCACAGGCGCGATAGCACTGCCCCAGTCACCGCCGATAACGTAAAACGGATAAGTTGTCACGCCATCCATCCGATGATTGGCACCATTCATGACAAACTCCACACCCCTGGCGATAGCGCAGAATTTGCCAATAATCAGCCTGTCACCGATGAAGTCGTAGAAATGAGTGACATGCTCCTCAAACCGGTCTGCTCCATCCACATCATCGTAATAGGTATAGTCGCCAATGATGATGCGCGGGTTCTTCACCACGTTTTTGATAAAGCACAAGCTTGGGATGTTAGGATTCGGGAAAGCCTCGTTCGGATTAGGTCTGTTTTTAATTTCCATAAATACAGATTTATTACAATGGGCAAAGTTAGCAATTTCTCGCGAAATATCCACAATCATTCAAGATGATATCATTGCAACTGAAGCATTTTGTACGGGAATCGCCACATCGTGTATCAAAAAAGCCTTATGCCTCTTTGATGTTTTCAAAGCACTAATAAATTCTTTCCCGATTGTTGTGATTTCCAAAGAAATAGTATATATTTGCAAGGTCAACATGTATAACCAACTATTCAAACAGCTAATCATTATGAATGAAAAACTACCATCAAGATTATTTCTGTTGATGTTCATAGGGATTTTTGTGTCTATCCAGACTGTTGCCAACCCAATTACTCGTCAGCAGGCCCTTCAAAACGCTAATGAGTTCCTGCAGCATCGGGGAATGAATCTGCAGCAAGCCTCGTTGAGACATGTTCCTGCATTGACGGGAAGTGAAACAGCATCGGAAAAAGCTCCTTACTATGTGTTCAACATCGGGGATGACAACGGATTTGTAATCGCGTCGGGAGATGACTGTGCCTATGAAATTCTCGGCTACGCCGACGAGGGCCATTTCGACACGGAAAACATTCCTGATGGATTGAAATACATGCTAGATTTCTATGCCGAACAAATAGACTACGATTCCAAGCATCCCAAAGCTGGGCAGCCAAAGTCAAGCCCCTCCTACCCTGCCGTGGAAGCCATGCTGACGACGACATGGAGCCAAAATGAGCCCTATAACGACAACTGTCCACTATATCAGTCCACTGATCAAAGGTGCGTCACAGGATGCGTTGCCACTGCGATGGCCCAGGTGATGTATTACCACCGCAATCACTCCACCAGGGAAGTCGTAAATGCCATTCCTGCTTACTATTTGCCTGGAGGAGAAAGAGTAGAAGGCATTCCTAAAGGTTCTCCCATCGATTGGGACAATATGCTAGATAGCTATCACAACTTTGGTAGCCAAGCCACCGATGTCCAAAGACAAGCCGTGGCCAACTTGATGCTCTATTGCGGCGTATCGGTAGAAATGGAATACGGTCTTAGTTCAGGGGCTTTTGATAATGATGTACCGCGGGCTTTGATCAACTTTTTTGATTATACCGATGACATGAGGTTGGAAGAACGGTATGACTATACCAACACGGAATGGGAGACGTTGATCTATGAAGACCTAGGGAAAGGGCTCCCTATTCTCTATTTCGGCGGATCACATGCCTATGTCGTTGACGGGCATGACGGGAATGGATATGTTCACATCAATTGGGGATGGAACGGTTCAGGCAACGGTAATTTCCGGCTCACGGCCACCTATGCTGGCGAGCAGACCATGGGAGGATATAGCGCTGGTCAAGTAGCCATATTCGGTGCCACACCCAACGGAATCTTCCCACGCCTGACCACCACCGAATTGTCTCTGACGAGCAGCGACCTCGTTGAAAACCTTTCATCACTCACGTCCATTCCCGTCACGCTGGCGATGACGGTGACTAACCTCACCGAGGGAACTGGCACTTTTGAGCAGGCTGTCGGTCTCTACAAGCTAGGAAAACTGCAGGCTGTCGTTTCACCTGTCAGCACCATCAGCGAGCTGGCACCCGGAGCTTCCCGAGACCTGAGCGTATTGATGGCATTGGAATCCACGCTGACGCCAGGGGCTTACACCCTTGTTCCGATAAGCAGACCTTCAGGCTCCGATAAATGGCACATCAACGGCAATCCTGACAAGTTTGTCACGATGTCAATTTATGCCAATGCAGCCCATTTGACCGAGGGAATGCCCGAGCAGGAGGGAGACATCATCACTTTTGCCTGTGATGATGTCAGGGATTTGTGCGTTCAGCACTGGGATATGAACGGAGACGGTGCCCTGAGCAAGCAAGAGGCTGCCGCCGTGACAAGTCTGGACGGAACTTTCAAATACAATCATGCCATCACATCCTTTGATGAACTACAATATTTTACGGGATTAACATCGTTAAGTAGTGTTGAATTTATATTTTGCATAGGACTTGAACATGTCACTCTTCCCTCTAGCCTCCAGTCTATAGGAACCCGTGCATTTTATGGTTGCCATAACCTTCAACATATCACTATACCCAGAAGCGTGACATCCATCGGGAACGAGGTGTTCGATGCTAACTATCTGCTGAAAGACATCTGTGTAGAGGAAGGCAATCCAGTCTATGATTCCAGAAATGACTGCCATGCGCTGATCGAGACCGCGACCAACAGGCTGATTGCCGGAGGAAGCCGCAGCACCATTCCCGACGGTGTTGCTGTCATTGGCGAGTCTGCTTTTCAATCTTGCAGAGGTTTGGAGTCTATTCAGATTCCCGAATCCGTAACCAGCATCGAGAAATATGCCTTCGCACACTGTTCCAATGTGACTTCCATCACTATTTCAGAGGGTGTTACAAAGATTGGCGAAAGGGCGTTTTGGGACTGTAGCGCTGTTACCGCAGTCACAGTTCCATCAAGTGTGACAAGTATGGGAAGCAGTGTCTTCAACGAATGTACTGGATTAACCTCGGTCTATTTCCTGGCTAACGTGACAAGCATCAGCAGTGGGACTTTCGGCGGCTGTTCGGGATTGACTTCTTTCACCATCCCTGCCACTGTGACCAGCATCGGAGGCTCTGCTTTCAGCGGTACAGGCTTGACCACTATAACGATTCCGTCAAGTGTGACTCACATCGGCACTGCCGCATTCTCGAGTTGCACTGGTTTGACCTCCATCACGATACCCAATACAGTCTCGTCAATTGACGGCAATCCTTTTTATGGTTGTCCTAACCTGCAGAGTATTATCGTGGAGGCCGGAAATCCCTATTACGAATCAGACGGCAACAACACTGCCATTATTGAAACAGCGACCAACACATTAATTACCGGAAGTGCCGGCACAGTGATTCCTGATGGCATAAAGGCAATTGGCACTTATGCATTCTATGATTGCACAGGATTGACCTCTATTGTCATTCCCGAAGGTGTGACCACCATCGGCAGCAACGCTTTCTATAAATGTAGCAACTTGACTACCGTTTCCCTGCCCAACAGCTTGATAAGCATTGGGGATTACGCACTTAGGTCGTGTACGAGTTTGAAAACCCTAACGATTCCACCAGGTGTAACCAGTATTGGAAATTTAGCTTTTTGTGATTGTTCAAAATTGGAATCTGCCAACATTCCTGGCGGTGTGGCCAAAATCAATAATGGCACGTTTTATAATTGTGAGAGGCTGACTTCTATCACCATTTCACATGGTGTAACTGCGATAGGTGTTGACGCATTCGCTAGTTGCAAAAAATTGACCTCGGTCAGTCTTCCTTCTAGCCTTACCACTCTCGATAATTATGCTTTCCAAAATTGCACAGGTCTGACTTCCGTCAAATCATATATTACAAACGTATTCACGACAGGAAAGAATCCTTTCTATAATTGCTCTAAGGCCACGCTGTATGTTCCTGCAGGTTTGGTGGACGTATATCAGTCAACACCCGACTGGAACAAAGTGAATTTCATTGAGGAAATGCCAATCATTCATGATGTCAATGGCGACGGCGCCACTAATATCACCGACGTTATACGTCTCATTGAAAAATTATTAGGCTCGTCAAGCGATGAGAGCTATTCCTATGACATCAATAATGATGAAAAAATCAGTATATCGGATGTGATAACTCTTATTAATATCATTTTATCGATGTAGAGACGGTGCAACACATGATTTGACACATCCCCAGCTTGCTACAGGTAAGTTGGGGATGTGCTTTCAATATCATCAATTGACGCCTATTAGATCATTTCTATTCCGTTTCTTGCTGGTCCTTGTCTAAGTAATCAAACAGATCGATGGTGCCGGTGATGGTATCAACATCAAGAGCGGGGACAGACTCTACCATGCGTGTCTTGCCGCTTGCTTTATCAACGTAGAAATTGACAATGGCGCCCGTGTAACTGCGGAATATCACCTTGTATTCAGATTCTGTCGAGTCACCCATCGCGACATACATCACATCAGGGTTCTCCTCGGCCCTACTCCAATCATATTCACTGTGGCAATAGTTGTTGACTCCCTCGTAGGCCATCTCTGCAGTTACACTAGGGTGTTGCATCACATCGGTTTTGCTCCTATGACATGAACATAGAAGCAAGACGATCAACGCGGATGAAATGACAAAATACTTCATAATTCTCGATTATTTTTCTCAATGGGGCAAAGATAGCGATTTTTCGCTTAGCGACCAATTTCATGAGAAATTATGCTGTTTTTTAGCATTTATTGGATTAATTTATCTAATTATGTGGCAGAAATCATAGCGGCAGTATGGTCATTGCATGCTATGTAACGCTGATTTTAATTCATTTAATCATATCAACTCACACCAATTCATTTAGATTATGAAAAAAACATTTTTTACCTTGATGCTGATGTTTGTGTCAGCGTTCGTGATGAATGCCCAGAGCCTGACTGCCCATCAATGGGGTACAAAACTTGCCGATGACGACGGCAAAGACGTGCTCGTGGCTTTGGCCTTTGATAAAAACGGAACCTGTGAACTCCTTGTCGGTGCCGAGCATCAGATGAAAGAGGATGGTGTGCCCATCACCATCACGGGCAGTGTGAGCGTTCCCGGTACCTACACCCTGAACGACAAAGACCTGACAATGGACCTTAACAAAAGCCAGGCCGAGGTTGATTTTGACTATGAAATCAAGGGTATGGACGCCAAGACCAAGGCCAAGATGGACAAGCAAATCAGGAACGAACTTAATGGTCTGAAAGGCGAATTCAAGAGTACAATGCTTAACGGCATGCCCAAGATGCACAAAATGAAGATCGTCAAGCTCACCAACAAAGAACTCACCCTCCAGATTGATAATGGAAAAGAAATGCCATTCTACGCATTGTAACAACACCTCACGGAGGTGTGGGAGTGCTTGGAAATGTGATTCTTACAATTCCATATAGAGGAGGATGATGTCCTCGTAGTGGCCGTCCTTCATGAGAAAGCCCTGGGGGATGCTGCCGAGGCGTGTGAAGCCAAGGCGCTCGTAGAGGTGCAGGGCGTGGACATTGGCTGCCACAACGGCGTTGAACTGGAGGATGCGGAAGCCCAGACGGGCGCCCATGACCAGCGAGTCTTTCACGAGTTGCTCGCCGATGTGCAATCCGCGTCGGCCTGATTTGACAGCATAGCTAGTATTACAGATGTGGCCACATCGGCCCACGTTGTTAGGGTGCAGGATGTAGAGACCGACAATCTCGCCTGTGTCATTGTCCTCGGCAACGGCGGTATGGGACTGGGAGGTGAAGAAACTGTCAGCCTCCTGCTTGGTCAATTCCTCGACTTGAGGGAATGCTACGCCTTCACGCACCACCTCATTCCAAATGTCCATGGCCGGGGCCATATCCTGATGCTTGTATTTCCTGATAGTAATCATGCTGCCACAATTATTTACTCTAAAAAACGGAATAAAGTAAAAATTATTATAATCCAACTTCCTGTTTTACCCACAAAAGGGGGCCGTTATCGGGATTGCAATTTCTGTGATTTTTAGGAACCTTTTGGGCCTTTTCGGGGGATGGAAGGGGATGGTTTGGAAAATAGTAGTAATTTTGTTGCGGTTTTTGAAATTTGATATTTGGGAATGACGGTTAGAAGGGTCATCATGGTGCTGGGCATGGCTGTAGGCTTATTGCAGGCTAGCGGCCAGGCCAATGGTGTTGCTATCGCTGATGTGGATACCACGTCGGTGAGGCAGCATGTGGACTCGATTCCCATGCAGTCGATCGGGGAGGTCACGGTGACCACGCGGCGACCCGGTATGAGCCGCGTCGCCGGAGCAGAGAACACGATGCGCATCAACAAGGCGGAACTGTTCAAGGCCGCTTGCTGCAACCTGGGCGAAGGTTTCACTACAAACCCGTCGGTGGACGTCAACTACAGCGACGCTGCCACGGGAGCCAAGCAAATCAAACTGCTGGGGCTGAGAGGCACCTATGTGCAGATGCTTGCCGAGAATCTGCCCGACTGGCGGGGCGCTGCCCTACCCTTCGCCCTAAGCTATGTGCCTGGGCCGTGGATGAAGAGCATCCAGGTGTCAAAAGGTGCCTCGTCGGTGCGTAATGGCTATGAGGGCATCACGGGACAGATTGATGTGGAATACCTCAAGCCCGAGGATGAGCAAGGCGTGACGCTCAACCTGTACGGCAACAGCGACGGCCGCATCGAGGCCAATGCCGACGGCAATCTGCACTTAACGCCTCGCCTGAATGCCAACGTGCTCGCCCACTACGAGGACAATCTGGTTGATATGGACCACAACCATGACCACTTCCTGGACCAGCCCAATGTGCGGCAAGCCAACCTGCAGAGCCGCTGGGACTGGCTGGGCGACCGCTACATCTTCCACGGCGGCGTGGCGATGATCAACGAGAAGCGCCACAGCGGACAGACTATGGCTCATCACGAGGGAGCGGTACCCTTTGCCATCGACCTGAAGACGCGTCGCTATCAAGGATACATGAAACACGCCTTCGTGCTCAACGCCGAGCACGGCACCAATATCGCCCTGATGGCCTCGCTGGCCAATCACGACATGGACGGCGCTTACGGCTACAAGCGATATAACGTCAACGAGACCAATGCCTATGGGCAACTCATGTTCGAGACCCGGTTGACCGACCCGCACACCCTGTCGCTGGGCCTGAGCCTCAACCATGACCACCTGTCACAAGACTACCGCCTGGAGCACTTTGACGAAGGCCCCCTGACCCATCTGGTGGAGAAGGAAACCGTCACTGGAGCCTACGGCCAATATACTTTCACACCCGCCAGCGATGTGATGACCCTGATGGCCGGCGTGCGTATTGACCACAGTAGCCTGTACGGCACATTTGTCACGCCGCGTCTACACCTGCGCCTGCACCCGGCACAATTCCTCACTGTGCGCCTGTCGGCAGGCAAAGGCTACCGCACGGCATACGCTCTGGCCGAAAACCACTATATGCTGGCCAGCGGACGTCGGCTGGTTTTCTACGGTCTGAATCAAGAGAGCGCCTGGAACTACGGCATCACCACGGCATGGGATATCCCGTTGTGGGGCAAGCCGTTAAAGATTAATGCTGAGTACCATTACACCCACTTCAATAATCAGATGGTCATTGACTTGGACAGTGACCCATTGATCGTCAGTATCCACGACCTGGACGGTAAGTCCCGTTCCCACACATGGCAGGTGGATGTTTCCTATCCCGTCATCGAGGGGCTGGAACTGACAGTCGCCTATCGCTACAACGACGTCAAGGCGACCTATGGCGGCGAACTGCGTGAGAAGCCTCTCACGCCACGCTACAAGGGCCTGGTAGCAGCATCCTATAAGACTCCGCTTGGACTTTGGGAATTTGACGTGACGCTGCAGCTCAACGGCAGCGGCCGCATGCCTGATCCCTATTATATCAACGATCCCGACCAGTTGTCATGGCCCGCCCGTTTCCCCGCCCACTGCCAGCTCAATGCCCAAATCACCCGCTGGTTCAGACATTTTTCCATCTACCTAGGTGGTGAGAACTTGACCAACTACCGTCAGCCTCATCCCATCATCGCCGCCGACCAGCCCTGGAGCCAGCTGTTTGAGCCCACATTGATATGGGGACCCGTGAGCGGTGCGATGGCTTATTTGGGCATCCGTATCAACCTGTTCCGATAAATTAAAATAACAAGATAATCAAACGACAATGAAAAAGATTCTTTTACTGCTCATCGCTGCAATCACCATGAGCATGGCCAGCGCCAAGGACATTAAGACCGTTGTGCTCACCACCGACCCACAGATGCACTGCGAAAGCTGCGAGAAGCGCATCAAGGAGAATATCCGCTTTGAGAAAGGTGTCAAGAAGATCGTCACCGATGTCGAGCACCAGACGGTCACCATCACCTATGATGCCGACAAGACAACCGTTGAGAACATTATCAAGGGCTTTGAGAAAATTAAGTACAATGCCCGAGAGGTCAAGGAGGGCGAGCAGGTCGTTACCGACGAGAAAAACGAGTGCCCCAACATGTAAAATGCTGGTGTTTCATCATTCAAAGGATGGAACAGTAACCTCTCCGCAAGTGGGAAAATTACATCAAAAGAACCGTCCCTATTTTACGTTCACGATGGTGTTGATCCAGTTGAAGAGTTCGTCGAGGGCATAGTCGCCGCTGTGAGGGCGGTTCCATGCCAGCAGGAAGTTCACATCCTTGCCCGCATTCTGGAGTTTGAGAGCAAGATTGATGGGTACAGGGAATGAGGTATCGCGATCACGGGCTCCGTGACGGATGTACCAGTGGGGAGCCACATCGGTCACGCCGTCGCCGATAAAGTTCATCGGGTTCAACAGGCGCACGTTTTCACGGATTTCATCGGTCAGCACCGAGCCGGTTTTGGCAACGCTGTAATCGGTAAAGTTAACGTTACTGCCGGTTTTGTCGCCAAACTCCTCATTTTCGCCCGAGGCACGGCCGCCAGCTACGCCCTGGGTGTCAAAGGCAGGAGCAGTCTTCAGCGGCTGTGTGGAAACGACATAATTGAGATAGGTCGGCATGTCCAGGTCGATGATGTAATCGCCGGGCCGGAGACGCAACCTCATGGGCGGACGGACTTGAATATCCCGTGACATCATCTTGTCAAATTCATTTTCTGACAATTTCTTCTGACCAGCTAACTCTTGTTTAGATACACTCTTCGCGTCGCCATTGATGGGAGGCATTCCACCCATTTCCTCCTTGCTGAACTTGAAGCCGAGGCTGTCGGGGATGTCGGCGCCGGCATTCTTGGCGATTTGTGCCGCACGGATGATTTCACGCTTGATGTAATCCAGGTAATTCTCGGCAGTGAGTCGCGTACCATCGGGCGTGTGCAGGTTCAGGCTTGCCAGATAGGCAGGGAACTGCGCCTTCAATTCATTGCTCACAGCAAGCACATCGGCATCGCCCTGCTGACGGCTGTCGGTCCCGTTATAGAGCCACTCATAGGCCATGTCGGCATGGTCCAGGTCGATAATCGGGCAATAGCACACCGATGCAAACACGTCGTCGCGCTGCTGGGCGGCACCCATAGCACGCAGTAACGGCTCATAGGCAGGGTTGTTGCCCGTAGCGCCCATCAGACTTGACATCGCTCCACCGGCACTGGTGCCGTCGGTGATGATCTTTTCAGCGTCGCCGAGCATCACGTCGTCAAACTGACGCAGGTAGCGGATGGCGGCCTTCAGGTCCAAGATGGCAGCAGGAGCGCGTCCCGTATAGATGGTCTGCCCCTTCTTGATGCCAGCCTTCTTGTTGGTTTTGGTGGCGACTACTGTCGAGTTGCGACCACGGCTGCCGGGAATGGCTACCACATAGCCCTCACGCAAAGCTCTGCCTGTGGCATCGCTGGCCTTGGGCTGCTGGGCTGGTGCCGCCATATATCCACCCACATAGGTACGCAACAGTATCGGGGTCTGCTGCGTCGCTCCGTCAGGAACATACACGTTGATGGTCTGATAGGCGGAGTCTTCCACGTTGGTCACAAAGAACATGCCCTCATAGGCCGTATAGTTCACCTCTACCCCATCTGGCATCGTCAAGGTCCTTGTCTGTCCAATTGACGGGTCAAACGTCAGCTGCGGTTGCGGTTTCACCGCCTTGGTCTTAGCGCCAGCACCAGCCACCACGGCAAGCGCCAACATCCATGTCAATATCCTTTTCATGTCACATTACTTTTGGTTATTTGCTCCAAAAGTAATCAAAAAAATGACATAGGCGGTTCACAAAAACTCACTTTTTAAAATTTTGCAATCAGTCGTTTGTTCCTGCATGATGTCCAAAAAACATAATACAAAGAAAAAGCCCCAGACCTAAGTGAGGGGCTTCATTTACCTATCCGTAGTTTTCAATCAGGTACTTCACAAACTGCGGGTCTCCGAAGTTGATGGTACCCGTGTCGTGCTGGTTCAGCTTGGCAATTCGGGCCATATCGTCGGCGCTCAGTGTAAAGTCGAAGATGTCAAAGTTCTGGGCCATGCGTTCCTTGTGGGTTGACTTGGGAATGGCGACAATGCCTCTCTGTGTGAGCCAGCGCAGGGCTACTTGAGCAGCGCTCTTATTGTACTTGGCACCTATTGCTGCCAGTTCCTCGCTCTTGACGATACCGTCAACACCCTGTCCTCCGAGTGGTCCCCATGCCATCATTCGGGTACCGAACTCGGCATGAATCGGCTCAATGCCCTGCTGCTGGATGAGCGTGTTGCACTGCAGCTGGTTGATCATCGGCTTGACATCTACATAGTGGGCAAAGTCAAAGAAACGGCCCGCCTGGAAGTTGCTCACGCCGATAGCGCGCACCTTGCCAGCACGATAAGCCTTCTCCATGGCCCGCCACGAGCCGAATACGTCACCGTAGGCCTGATGGATAAGCAGCAGATCAATGTACTCTGTCTGTAGCTTGCGCAGACTCTCATCGATGCTCTTCATCGCTTTTTCCTCACCAGCATTGGCAATCCACACTTTCGTCACAAGGAACAGATCCTCTCGCTTGATGCCACTCTTGCGCCAGGCATTACCCACACCTTCTTCGTTCTGGTAGGCCTGTGCCGTATCAATCAAGCGATAGCCCACGCTCAGCGCATCGCTTACGCATCGTTCACACTCGTCAGGGCTCACCAGAAACACGCCGTAGCCCAGGGTCGGCATCTCAACGCCGTTACTTAATTTAATGTATTCCATTAGTTGCCAGTTTTTAGTTGTCAGTTGTCAGTTGTCAGCTTTTAGTTTTCAGAGCTTTAAGCCTTTCAGCCATTTTTCTACCTTTGACTTGCCGGTGCGCACCTCGTGGCCGTAGATGCTGAAGCCTCTGGTGACGTTGGCACCAGGGAAGGCGGCCTTCACGTCCTCCACGCAGTTGGCCAGTCCACTGCCTTCGTGGGTAGTGAAGGGGATGACGGTCTTGCCTTGCAAGTCATCACCATGCTTCTTGAAGAAGGTGAACATCACTTGCGGGTAAGTGCCCCACCACACGGGACCACCGATGAAAACGGTGTCATACTGGCTCATATCCACGTCGCCCTCATACTCTGGCAGTTCGCTATTGTTGGCTTCTTCCTGTGCGAGCTTGATGAGCGGGTTATAGGCCATGCCGTCATACTTGTGCGTCACAATCTCAAACTGGTCGGCACCTGTCATTTCGCTGATGTAGTCAGCAACGATCTTGGTATTGCCCACTTCAATATTTCCTACCGCGTAGTTATCTCCCGCATGCGAGAAGAACACTACCAATGCTTTACCTGTTGCTTCCATATCTTTTTCTTGTTTTGCCTGGCCGCTGCATGACGTTGTGAAGAGCAGCGCCAATACGATTGTAATGATGTTCTTGATACTCATTTTTTCAATTATTGCCAAAGTTTAAATACTCCCGTACGGATGCTGGCGATGACGCCACCATCGACGAGCAAGTCTGTACCTGTGATAAAACGAGCATGCTCACCAAGCAAGAAGGCGGCAACCTCGGCAATCTCGTCACTTGTACCTGTGCGTTGGGCGGCCGAGGCATCAATCATGGCCTGATATCCTTCACCGCTTGCACGAAACTCGTCATAAGCCAGCGGGGTGACGATGACACCCGGTGAGATGGTGTTGATGCGTGCTCGGCGCTTACGCCAGCTTGTGGCAGCGGCACGCTGTGCCTGCAGATGGTTCATGCGCTTGGCAATCATGTAGGCAAAGCCGCTGTTCTGCATGGCAACCTCTTGAATGAACTTGACGTTCTTCAGCTCTTCAGTCGGTGTATTAACGAGTTGCAGTTCGATGTCGTTGGGGATAGGGTACATGTAGGCTGCCTGACTCGAGATGATAAGTCCTGCGCCACCCTCGGCCATAACCTGCCCGAAAGCATCCACAGCATAGCCCGTGCCCACCATGTCAAGATCAACGATGTGTTCAGGGTTGGCCTGATTGGGTGATGCACCAGCGGTATCAATGAAGTACATTACAGGACCCAACTCTGCCGCCTTGCGGGCGAATGCCTCAATGCTATCCTTGTGCAGGGCATTTACTACCTGCGTCTCCACGTCATAGCCGCAACGCTTGAAGTCCTCGCCAACGCGGTCCAATGCCTTCTCGCTGATGTCGCCCAGCAGAATCTTCTTGCCTGCTGCAATGCGACGTACGATAGCGGTTCCCATACTACCAGCACCCAAGAGTGCCACAACTGCTTTCTGTTCGTTTCTGTCAAAAATCATAGTCTGTCCTCCTATTCTTTATATGTTCTTAATCAATTTTGCAGGATTGCCTCCCACGATGGTGTTAGGTGCCACGTCCTTTGTAACTACGGCACCAGCTGCAACGACAGCGTTCTCGCCAATGGTAACCCCAGGCAGAATGATGGCGCCCACACCAATCCAGGCGTTACGGCCGATATGGACGGGGTTGCAGCGCAGCACCATGCGGTTGTCGAAGTCATGATTATCGGTAACGATGCGGACGTTAGGGCCAATCATCACGCCATCATCGATGGTGATGCCTCCTGCTGCCATACAGGTCAGCGAGTGGTTCACAAACACGCCCTTGCCTATCTTCATCTGGCAACCGAAGTCAATCTGCAACGGCGGCATGATGTAGCTTGTGGTATCCAGTCCGCCATTGAACAGTTCCTCTTCCAGCGGGCGCACCTTCTCCATATCAGGCTCGGTGGTGTTGATGCGGAAACAGATATGGCCGCAGCGTCCCATTTCCTTAATAGCTTCTCCATACTCGGGCATCGCCATATTGACGTCGGCCCCTGAACTCAACTGCTTGAAAATATCCATGATTATACTTGTTTTGATTTCCACTGCAAAGTAACAGCGATTTATTGATGTCATGGTTGCACAAAAAGCATCATAATTTTCACTTTTTGCACCAAAGTGTTGATGATGCGTTTTTTATTACCTACCTTTGTGGCCATGAAAACAGTTTTTCTTTATTCAACCGATTTTTTCGGGATGAATGGTCCAGAGTTGAACCACACCTGCATGCACCTGCTTTGCACAGCGGGTGAGGGCAGTTTTGTATTCAATGAGCATTGCTATCACATCATGAAGAATGACCTGGTGGTGATACCCATGCCCGATAGGATCAAGAACCTGGCTGCACATCCCGATATGCTCGTGGAGTGGTTTGCTGCAGACTACAAATTCTTGCAGAACCTGCTGCCATCCAACAATTACAGCATCGGCGGCAGCATCTCATTAAACCGGGATCCCGTGATATCGCTTAACGACGAACAGGCACGGCGTATGCTGGAGGATTTTCACCGCTTGCGCGACCGCATGGGGGATCGCGACTTGCAATTCTACCATCAGCTGATGGGAAGCCTGTGCCTGACCATGATGTATGATATCTTTGAGGCTCATGCCCAGCGTGAAGCAACCGACACGCATACCGACCGCACAGCCTACATCGTGAAACAGCTCATGGCTCTACTTGCCACCGGTGTCAGCCAGACAGAGCGCGATGTCAGCTACTATGCCGAGCGGCTGAACGTATCGCCCAAATACCTCTCGGCCACCGTCAAACGTGTAACAGGTCACAGTGTCACCTCCTACATTGACCGCCATGCTATACCTATATTAAAAGACTATCTGGATGACGATCGCTTGTCGCTCACCCAGATAGCCGAACGGATGAATTTCACCTCTCTATCTTACTTCAGCCGCTACTGTTCCAAGCACCTCGGCCACTCGCCTAGCGAGTACCGACGGAGCCTGCAGCCCAAGCGATAGCAGTTGTGAGGATAATATAAAAATAGGGTCACGCTAAAGCGAGACCCTACTATCTTAATGGAAAAAAGGTTACTTCTCGGTAAACCGATTACTCGGGGTTGGTTGTTACCTCATAGATGACCTTGGCTGCCTCGGCAACAGTCTCGATGGGTGAACCAGCGGGGATGATGCTCTCGGTGGACGCCATGTCGGGGTTGGAATACTGATCGATGATGTTACCGTCCTCGCCATAAACCGAAACCTGAACGATATTGAACTTGTTCCAGTCGTCGGTGAACTTGTAAAGGGTCAGTTTGTAAGCAACGGTTTTGTCATAGCCACGGTCACGGGTGTAAAATTCACGAGACTCGGGCAGTTCAAAAGTGTTACGGACCCAAACCAGATAACTCTTGCCTTTGTCACTAGTAGAAATCTCAGGGTTCACAGCGAGTGTCTCACCGCCGTCGGACCACACATCAAACCAGTCTGTAGCATGAGCTGCAGGCGCAACAAACATCAGCGCGATGAGCGCGACAAGTTTAAAAAAGAATTTCTTCATTGTCTATCGTAATTATTAATCTATTTTCTGTCGGGGGGCAAAGGTATAAATAAATCATTAAATAGTGACAAGAAATCGGAAACTTTTGAAGTGTTTTCCCACAAAGAGTACACCGCAAATGATAAGAACAAGCGCTTTACAAGTCAAAAAAACAAAAAAACGTCCAAATTATTTGCACATTCCGACCAACGTTATTACTTTTGCAGCAATATGATACTTTTTTCCTAACAAGGCAGCTTCGTCGTGAGACGAGGCCCTTTTTTTATTTCCTCCTTTTTTTGAAAATCAGTTTATTTACACTACCTTTGCCGAGGATAACTCTCAAATCTCAACTGTTATGAATTTCAAGTATGTACTCACTGCACTGCTCATCGCTCTCCTGATGGCCAGCTGCACCACAACATCACAACAAAACAACGACAACATGGAACAGAAACCCGTAGCCGGCGTTGACGGCAACAAGTATGTCCCCTATGACGAACGCACCGGCGACGAGGCGGTGGTCTATTTCACCCGCAACCTGAGTGCCGAGGGACTGATCATGGCCTATGAGCAGGTCAACAAGATGATCGAGGGCCGCGTGGCAGTGAAACTGCACACGGGCGAGCAACATGGCCCCAACATCATCCCGAGTGCTTGGGTCAAGGCTCTGATGGAGAAGGACCTGAAGGGTGCCACTATCATCGAGACCAACACCTACTATGAGGGCGACCGTTACACCACCGAACTGCACCGCAAGACGCTGGAGGTGAACGGCTGGACCTTCTGCCCCGTGGATATCCTTGACGAGGAAGACACCGTGACGCTGCCTGTCGTGGGCGGAAAGTGGTTTGACAAGATGTCGGTGGGCAGCCACCTGAAGAACTATGATTCTATGGTGGCGCTGACCCATTTCAAGGGCCATACCCAGGGCGGCTTTGGCGGCTCTAACAAGAACATCGGCATCGGTTGTGCCGACGGACGCATCGGCAAGGCATGGATTCACACCACCCCGGGCCAGGACGACCAGTGGGACATCAAGGAGGAGGAATTCATGGAACGCATGACCGAATCCACCAAGGCGAGCATCGACTTCTTCGGCAAGCATGTGACCTACGTCAACGTGATGCGTAACATGTCGGTGTCTTGTGACTGCGAAGGTCTGGAAGCCGAACCGGTAGTCACGCCCAACGTCGGCATCCTGTCCTCGACCGACCTGCTCGCCATCGATCAGGCCTGCATCGATATCATCTACGCCATGACCGAAGAGGAACACCACGACATGCTGGAGCGCATCGAGAGCCGCCACGGCCTGCGCCAGCTGTCTTACATGAAGGAACTGGGCATGGGCCACGACCGCTATATCCTCATCGACCTGGACAACGGCGGCAAGCGCATCACCGCCAAGGAAGCGGCTAAAGGACTGAAACCCTTCGTGCAAGAGAAGTAACGAACAACAAATCTATATACACAATAAAAACCCACTTTTTGCAAAAAGTGGGTTTTTATTTGCGCGATTGGAGATTTTGCACTAACTTTGTCAGTTTGAAGAGAAAAACAACCAACAACAATAACCTATATAAACCGAACCAAGTATGTTTGACGAAAAATTATTACAGGAAGTGACAGCAAAGGCCAAGACGTGGCTCAGTGACAGTTATGACGAGCAGACCCGTGCCCAAGTGCAGGCTATGCTTGACAACGAGGACAAGACCGAGCTTGTAGAATCATTCTACAAGATCCTTGAGTTTGGCACCGGTGGATTGCGCGGCATCATGGGTCCTGGTTGCAACCGCATGAACATCTACACCGTGGGCAGTGCCACACAGGGTCTTGCCAACTATCTGAAGGAGGTTTTCAAGGACCTGCCTCAGATTTCGGTAGTCGTTGGCCATGACGTGCGCAACAACAGCCGCCTGTTTGCCGAGACGGTCGCCAACATTTTCAGCGCCAACGGCATTAAGGTCTATCTGTTTGAGGGCCCGCGTCCCACCCCGGAAGTCAGCTACGCCATCCGCCGTCTGGGTTGCCAGAGCGGTGTGAACATCACGGCGTCTCACAACCCCAAGATTTACAACGGCTACAAAGCCTATTGGGACGACGGCGCTCAGGTGATTTCCCCGCACGACGTGAATATCATCAACCACGTTAACGCCATCGAGGACGTGCGCGACATCAAGTTTGAGGGCAACCCCGACCTGATCCAGATCATCGGCGAAGACATTGACGGTCCCTACATCGAGGACATCTACACCCTCTCGCTCAGCCCCGAGATCAACAAGAAATACCACGATCTGAAGATCGTCTATACCCCCATCCATGGCGTGGGACGCTATATCATTCCACGTTCTATCGAGCGCTGGGGATTTGACAACATCATCCACATTCCCGAGCAGGACGTGATGAGCGGCGACTTCCCCACTGTCGATTCACCCAACCCCGAGATGCCTAGCGCAATGGAGATGGCAGTTGCCAAGGCCGAAGAGGTTCAGGCCGACCTGGCCCTCGCCAGCGACCCCGATGCCGACCGCATCAGCCTGGTCATCAAGAACACCAAGGGCAAATATGAGCTGGTGAACGGTAACCAGATCCAGATTCTGTTCCACTACTACCTGATAGAGCGCAGCCGCGAACTGGGTCTGCTCAAGGGCGACGAGTACATCGTCAAGACCATCGTGACCAGCGAGACCATCGCACGCATCGCCAAGAAGCAGA
>JAEEGI010004605.1_pt1 | contig 32191 bp, 21 predicted proteins | sample 8958751 | NCBI WGS metagenome assembly JAEEGI01 (sample SAMN16246545, study PRJNA631951) | gut metagenome | biome: gut microbiome; feature: rumen; material: KS-attached | host: Bos | place: Iran: Karaj | collected 2018-10
GAAGTTAAGCCTCACCACGCCGATGGTACTGCGAAAGTGGGAGAGTAGGTAACCGCCCCTTAAGAGAGGTGATGTCAGCAATGATGTCGCCTCTCGTTTTTTTTATCCCCCTGGCAGATGCTGGACTGCCTGGACAAACTGGATTGCCGCTGAAGCGGCTTGGATGGATGGGTGGATTTTGGGTTATGGATGATTTTTACTAACTTAGCAAGCTCAAAGTATTCGTGTTAATGACCAAAATAATGATATTATGTTGAAATTAAGGAAATTAGGATTTGTTGCATTGCTGCTGGCATTGCTTGTCCCTGCCCAATTGTCGGCGCGCGAGAAGAAGGTTTTTTCTCCCGACGGTAACATCTGTGTGAACTTTGATGTCAATGAAGGGATCCCCTTTTATAATGTGATGTTTAACGGCAAGCAGGTGATCAAGGACAGTCGCCTGGGCTTGGAACTTGCCAGCGTGAAGGGCAACGGTGAGTTCAACAATTTTGACAATAAGCAGGTTGCCAATCAGAATTCGTTGTGTGACGGTTTCTCGTTGATTTCGGCCAGGTCAATGTCGTTTGACGAGACCTGGGAACCCGTGTGGGGCGAGGAGAGCAGCATCCGTAATCATTATAATGAGATGGCTGTAACGCTGCGCCAAGACGAGTTGAACCGCTATATTATCATGCGTTTCCGCGTCTATGACGACGGCCTGGGCTTCCGTTACGAGTTCCCCCAGCAGCCCAACCTCACTTACTTTGTCATCAAGGAAGAGCACTCGCAGTTTGCCATGCCCGGTGACTTGACGGCGTGGTGGATTGCCGGCGACTATGATACACAGGAATATGAATTCACCTGCTCGCGCCTGAGTGAAATCAGGGGGCTGTTTGGCAGCAAAATCACGCCCAATGCCTCGCAGGAACAGTTCAGCCAGACGGGCGTCCAGACGGCTCTGCAGCTCAAGACCGACGATGGCATTTACATCAATCTGCACGAGGCTGCATTGGTCGATTATCCCTGTATGCACTTGAACCTGGATGACACGAATATGGTGTTTGAATCATGGCTCACACCTGATGCTCAGGGTAATAAGGGTTATATGCAGACGCCCTGCACAACGCCGTGGCGCACCATCATGATTGTGGATGATGCCCGCAAGGTGCTGGCTTCGCGCCTGATTTTGAACCTGAATGAACCGTGCAAGATTGAGGATACCTCATGGATCAAGCCCGTGAAATACATGGGCGTGTGGTGGGAACTCATCACTGGCAAGAACACGTGGAACTATACCGACCAGTTGCCCTCGGTCAAGCTGGGCGAGACCGACTACAGCAAACTGCAGCCCAACGGACGTCATGGCGCCAACAACGAGAACGTGAAGCGCTATATCGACTTTGCCGCCGCCAATGGCTTTGACCAGCTGCTCATCGAGGGCTGGAACGAAGGCTGGGAGGACTGGTTCGGCAACAGCAAGGACTATGTGTTTGATTTTGTGACGCCTTATCCCGACTTTGACATCAAGATGCTCAACGACTATGCCCACAACAAGGGTATGCGACTGATGATGCACCACGAGACGTCCTCCAGTGCCCGCAACTATGAGCGGCACCTCGAGGCTGCTTACCAGTTGATGAACAAGTATGGCTACAACTCGGTCAAGACGGGCTATGTGGGCAATATCATTCCGCGTGGCGAGCACCATTATGGCCAGTGGATGGTCAACCACTACCAGTATTGCCTCGAGCTGGCCGCCAAGCACCACATCATGCTCAATGCCCACGAGGCGGTACGTCCCACCGGCTTGTGCCGCACTTGGCCCAACCTGATTGGTAACGAGAGCGCCCTGGGCACCGAGTACCAGGCCTTTGCCGGCACACAGCCTGGCCACACGGCCATTTTGCCTTTTACCCGCCTGCAGGGTGGTCCCATGGACTACACGCCAGGCATCTTTGAGATGGATCTGGCGACTTTCTCGCCCGAGAAGAATACCCATGTCCTGTCCACCATTTGCGGCCAGCTGGCGCTCTATGTGACGCTCTACAGCCCCTTGCAGATGGCTGCCGACCTGCCTGAGAACTATGCCCGCTTCATGGACGCCTTCCAGTTCATCAAGGATGTGCCCGTTGAATGGCAGCGCTCGGTTTACCTGGAGGCCGCTCCGATGGAATATGTGACCATCGCCCGCAAGGACAAGAACAGCGACGCGTGGTATATGGGCGGCGTGACCGACGCCAAACCCCACGACAGCGTCATCAAACTCGATTTCCTGGACAAGGGCCGCAAGTATGAGGCGACGATTTATGCCGACGGCAAAACCGCCGACTACAAGACAAATCCCCAGTCCTACGTGATTACCAAGAAGACGGTAACATCCAAGACAACACTCAAGCTGCACAGCGCGCCTGGCGGCGGCTTCGCCGTCTCGATTAAGCCCTTGTAAAGAAGAGGCTGTGCATAATTCGCCTCAGGTTTTTAATCGGCCTATCGGCCGAGAAATTAAATAAAAATATTAATACAAATTTTTGTTTAATTTTTCCGTGCGCAGCACGGACATTAATACAAGCTTGATTTATGACACACAGCCGTTTAGGGTTTAGAGTTTAGAGGGGTGCGCTTGCGCGCCCCTTATTTTTTTGGGGGGTATAAAAAGAATGGGCAACCAGCCGAAGCGTGGTCACCCAAATCCTCTCTCCACTGCGGTGTGTACGTGACTCGAACACGCGACCCCCTGCGTGACAGGCAGGTATTCTAACCAACTGAACTAACACACCAACATGTGAGTGCCATGGAAATTTCTTTCTCAAAGCGACTGCAAAGGTACAGCAAGTTTTTGAACTGACAAAGGATTTTGCCAAAAATTTTTCAAAAAATTATCGCATCATCGATTAACCATCTATTATACAGCCGAATAGCAGAATCGTCTATTGGCGCTTATCAGATGACCCAATGATGCGATATCGAAAAATGAAACAGGTGTTTTACAGTCTTTCTTTCTCGCTGGCGCCGGCACCGGTGCCTTTGTACTTGCTTTGTGTGGCATTGAACTTGTAACGCACGGTGAATTCCACCTCACGCGAATCACGACGCATATTTTGCCGCAGGGTGCGTGACCCGAAGCGCAGCTTCACGTGCTCCTGCGAGTCCAGCAGGTTGACACCAGCTAGACGAATCGACAAGCGATCGTTCAGGAAGGTCTTGGTGGCCCCGATGTCGAGCCGATAGGCCGGCTTAACCAGTGTCACATTCTCCATATCACCACAACTCGTGAAGTCAAAGCGTACATTGGCCGTCAGGGTGGGCATCAGCTGGAAATTGTTGTTGAATTGCACGAGAAACATAGGGTCGTGCGGACTGATGAAGCCTGTGGGTGAGGGAATCTTGATCCACTCCTTGATCATGGCCAGCGTGAGCGTCGGCTGGTAGAGTCCAAAGCGGGGCGAGAGCGTGAGCATCAAGCGCATAGCGTCCTTGTGATCGACATTCTCCTTGGTCATCAGGGTGGTGGCCTCGCTGCCGGGCACCTCGTGAGCCACATTGACATTCACATCGCTGTTATGCTTGTAGTCCAGCATTAGGTTCACCCACTTGTACATCGCCATGAACGACACCGAATTGTTAATGGCCGGCTTGAGGTAAGGGTTACCGCCATCCCACGTGAAGCGGTTGGCATAGGTGACAGCGTTGCGCAGTTCCCAGTAGTAGGGGCGCTGGATTTTCATCGCGTAGTTGAGCATCAGTTGCACCTGGCCGACACGGGCCGTCAACCCCAGGCTGGGGAACAGGTGGTGATAGTCGCGGCTTTGGTCGGCCATGTGCACACCCTGGTCGTAGTAGTCACTGGTGACATTCTCGTTGCGCAGGCCCGCCTTCACTTGACCAAAGGGCAGCGGATGGGCGTACTCGACAAAGAAGATCATATTGCGTTCCCGTTGCTCGCTGTAGGACGTGGGCACAACCTGCTCGGGGTTAATGTAGTCATCGTTGCGGCGCGTGTGGTCCAGCTCGGTGCCCACTTGCAGATTACCACCCCACAGTGGCCACGAGAGCACGAGTTTGGAAGCCCACAGCTGGTTGCGCACCACGTTATTGCTGGTCACGGTGCGGCTCTGCTGCTCTTGACTTACCTCGTCGTTGAACTGGCTCTTGCGGTCCTTGTAGAAGACGTAGTCGGTATTGAAGTCTATCGAAGTGCTGCCCACCTTGCCGTTGTAATACACATTGAGCGTGTGAGGCATATTGGACTTACTGGACATGTATATGTTGTTGTCCAGGTGGTCGTAGAAGGCACCATCGGCCATCACATCGGCCGTGAAGGTGCCACGGGTGCGGTTCAGGAAATTGGCTTGGGTATCATATTTGAATCCTGCCGAGTGATTGTCGTTGAAGATGTAGTTCATGCCCACAGACGTGTAGAGCAAGTTGCTGTGGCTCTTCAAATCGGAATGCTCGTCCATGCGCCACAGTGTGTCAGCATCGACCTCAAGGGTGAAATCGTCATTCTCAATCCACTTGTAGTCGTTGTACCACACGCTGCCGAACACGTCCAGCCCCCGATGGCGGTAGTTCCAGTTCAAGCCTAATGCGGCATCAGGGCCCTTACCCACATAGTAACTGGCCTGGGTGTTGAAACTAAAGCCCTCGCCCTGCGGCCGCTTGGTCTTGATAAGGATGACCGACTCGACCGTGGCGTCATACTTCGCACCGGGGTTGGTAATCAGTTCCACGCTCTGGATGTCCTCGCTGCTGATCTGGTCCAGCTCGGTCTGGCTCTGCAGCTTTCGGCCATTGATGTAGATGAGCGGTGTACCCTTGCCGAAGACCTCGATGGCGTCCTTCTTGCGCTGCACGCCCGGCAGGTTCTCGAGCACAGCCTTGGCGGTGCCCACCTTGCTCAACAGGGTATTTTCTACCTCGGTCTTGAGGCCCTCGGTCGTCAACTTAAAGGCCGGGCGCTGGCCCTTGACGACCACCTCGCCCAGCATGGTGGCTTCGGGCTCCAGTGCGATGGTGCCCAAATTACTGCCAGGGGCATCCAGCACCACTGTTTTGTAACCTAGATAGGAAATCTTGATAATTGGCCTGGTGGCAGTGCCCGTGAGGACAAATATGCCGTCACTATCGGTTGTCGTTCCCGCCACAAAGGCACTGTCTCTTGCATTGAGCAGCACCACGTTGACAAAGGGTGCAGGTGCATTTGTCTCGTCAACCACGCGGCCGGTAAACGTGTCGGCAGCTGCCGTCATCACGACCAGCAGCGCCATCATCAGTGTGAAAAAGTTTCTTTTCATTTGTCTATAGGTTTTATTGAGTTTTCATCTTACCGGCAGCAAATAATCCTACCGTTTTCCCTATAGACGCACATAAGCGGTCGAAAAGTTGCACCTCCCCACCAAAATACTTTATTTCCACTAAATGCCCCGTAAAAAAAGTGCTCCGTAACGCGTTTTTTTAGGCGTTACGGAGCAAATATAGAAATGTATACTTTTTTAATTACTCTGTTAGATCGAGGAGTTCCAGGCCGTAGGGGGTATAGAGCTGTTTTATCTCCTCGGGCTTGAGCAGGTGAGGATAGATGGGAGCGTCGATCATACCCTGGGCGTAGCTGGCAATCTCATAGACCTGATAAACGACATGGAGTGCCGAGCCTTCGATATAAAAGTCTCCCGGCAGGGGCAGCAGACCGTTGTCGGGCAGGAAGAGGTCATCCTTGCCGTAGTTGTAGGTAACCAAGATGGATTTGAGTGTGGCTTCACGCAACAGGGTAGTGTCGGCGACGATCTCCTCAAGTGAAACGGCCTTCTCGGTCTTGAGGTCGTAGGTGACGTAATTGTTGGCGTAGATGCCGTGTGCACCGCCGGCCATATAGGAGTACGTGCCCAGGTGGTAGAGGAGCAGGCGGTCGGTCATGCTTTGCATGATCACGTCCACCTCGCTGGTCGATAACTTGCCGTTATCCTTGACCTGGGTGACAGGAGTGAATTTGTTGGGGTCGTATTCGGTATAATTGCCGGGATTGAGCAGGAAGTCGGTGACTTTGTCCAGCTGGTTGAGTTCGGCGCTGTCGGTCATGGCGCGGAACAGGGCTTGCTGCAGGTTGGGGCAGGGCTTGCCATTGATGATTTGGGGCCAGAACGCCGAGAATGAGTTATCAAAATACAACGTGTCGCCGTCCTCGTCAATGTAGGAGAACTGCTTGTCAATGTCAAGGTTACTGAACTGGCACAGGGTGCTGTCGGTCACCTTGGGGTTGTCAACAGCAGCAGCTGCCGAACCGTTACCGTTGTTACTGTTATTGCCGCAGGACGACCACAGGGCGCAGATGGCCAACAGAGCGAAAAGAAGGGTCTTGTTCATAGTCATTAATTTGTTTAGTTTTGTTTCCGCAAAGTTATATAATATTCTGATACTGCATTCCTGTAGGGGCAAAAAAAATCCTCGACTCACGTCGGGGATTGCTTAACTAATTAACCTTCTAATACCATTAACATAAACCTTTAAACAATCTTTCTTGTTTTTGTACTGAAAAGACAACTGCCTCGCGGCACCTGAAATCTCATAACCTTAAAAACTAATACCATGAAAAACCAATGCAAAAGTAGTGCAAAATATGTTTTACAACATAATTTTATGACATAAAACGGCCATGAATTAACAAAAATTTGCAGTAAGCACACTGTTTACTGCAAATTATACATATTTTAACAAATCTGCTGGCCTACCGATTGGTGAGCGTGGCGAAGTAGATCATGTCGATTTCCTCGTAGGAGAAGTCGCCGCTGAAGAAATTGCCGGTTTTGAGTTTGAGGCAGTCGGACAAGCGCTGCAGCGCCTGTTCAAACATCTGCTGGTGGTCAAAGGCCAACGGTGGCAACTGGCTGATGGGGAACCAGCGGGCGGTGCGCGCATCGTCGGCACCCAGGACCTCCTGCACGCGTGTGAGCGTGAAGAAGGCGATGGAGATGACACGCTCGCGCGGGTCGCGGTCGGGCTTGGTAAAGGCGCCCAGCTGCTCGATGTTGGCCACTTGCAGGCCGGTTTCCTCCTTCAGTTCGCGGCGTGCGCCGTCGGGGGCATCCTCGTTGATGTTGAGGAACCCGCCCGGGAAAGCCCAGCAGCCGATGTACGGCTCGCCGCCGCGCTCGATGAGCAGCACGTTCAGGCGCAGGCCATCATAACCAAATACAACGCAGTCGGTAGTGACTGCAGGATGCGGATATCGGTAACAGTAATTTCCTTCCATGACTTTATTCCTCAATATAGAAAACCCGGGCATGTTGTGTATTCTCTGCCCGTTCGAGTGCGATAGCGGCAAAGGGCACCAGCGTGTAGCTCGTTTTGTGCCCCGTGTTCACCTGATAATAGAAAATGATGTTTCCGGGACTCTCTTTTACCTTCATGGGGGTGACCATCGTGGCCTTGTTGGTCTCGGGAAGCAGGATGGCGATAACAAACTGGTGTTTCCAGTTGATGTCGGTGGGAGCGCTTCCCATGAGGGGTGCAGGGCCAAAGTACTTGTAGAAAGTCTCCTCGTTGTCGATGATGAGCTGCTGCGGCTTGCTGCAATCGACATCGTTGCGCACATGGTAGTTCTTCAGCACCACAAAGGGCGCCTCTACGGCCCCTTTCTTGGCCTTCTTCAAGGGGTTGGCAGCATCACAGTGGCAACTGAACAAGACCACGGCGACCAGGGCGAGAATCAATGCTATCTTTTTCATGACTTGGTGCGCTCGTTAATGATTTTTTCGTAGTAGAAGTTGAGCACATCGCTGGCGGCGACAAACGATGTCTGCTTGCCCGCGAGCACGGTGTCCTCCTTGATATTGAGCAGGCGCTCGATCTCGGGGTCGAAGTAGAAGCGCGCCAGCAACTGTTCGTTGATGGTCTCGCGCATCCAGTAGCGCTCCTGCTCGTGGCGCTTGTCGTCAAAATAGCCATTAGCCTTGACGTGGGCAAAGTAGCGGTCGATCATGTCCCACACCTTGTCGATGTCCAGGTCGTAGTAGCCCGAATAGGTGATGACCTCGGGCAGGAAACCGCTGGGGGGCAGGGGATAGAGGTGGAGGGCGTTGCGGAACTGTGCGGCAGCCAGCTTGGCGCGCTCGACGTTGTCGCCGTCACACTTGTTGATGACGATGCCGTCGGCCATCTCCATGATGCCGCGCTTGATGCCCTGCAGTTCATCTCCCGTGCCGGCGAGCTGGATGAGCAGGAAGTAGTCCACCATCGAGTGGACGGCGATCTCGCTCTGGCCCACACCTACGGTCTCGACAAAGATGGTGTCGTAGCCCGCTGCCTCACACAGCACGATGGTCTCGCGCGTCTTGCGTGCTACGCCGCCCAGCGAACCTGCCGAGGGGGAAGGGCGGATAAACACGTCGGGCTCGATGGCCAGGCGCTCCATGCGCGTTTTGTCGCCCAGGATGGAGCCCTTGGAACGCTCACTGCTGGGGTCGATGGCCAGCACGGCCAGTTTATGACCCTGCTTGATGACGTGCATGCCGAAGGAGTCGATCGACGTGCTCTTGCCGGCACCGGGCACGCCCGTGATGCCGATGCGGCGCGAGTTGCCCGTGTAGGGCAGACACTTCTCAATCACCTCCTGGGCGATGATCTGGTGCTCGGCATTGCGGCTCTCGACCAGCGTCACAGCCTGACCCAGCACGGCGCGGTTGCCCTTGCGGATGCCCTCGACATACTCGGCGGGCGTCAATTGCGGCTTGCGCTTGCGCTTCAGGTAGGGGTTGACGATGGGCGGCTGTTCGACGCCGCTGTTGACCTGCAGCCCGGCGAACTGTTCGTCATTCTCGGGATGCTGCTGGCTGGGACACTCTTCGGTGTGCTGTATGATTCTTGATTTATCTGCCATGTATCGTATTGAGTTATTTTTTGTCGATAATGCCCACGAGGCGCACGGTGGAGCGCGGCTTCTCGGGGTCGTTGGTCATCAGTGTGAGCGGCACGTTGAGCATGTTGCCGTGCTGTTTGGCTGTATCTACCGTGACGGTGACGGTGGCCGTTTTGCCCCGCTTGATTTCCTGCTTGTTGACTTGCACGGTGATGCCCTCGCCATCGGGCACCCACAGGCGGCGGATGTTGAGCCGGTCTTTACCCTTGTTGGTGATGGTAAAAGTCCGCTTGACGGTCTGGCCCGCTACCATGGTGCCGAAGTCCAGCCGGTCACCGCAATCCACGCCCAGGACAGGCGCATCGGCGCGTTGCTGGTCGGTGAGGCCGTCAAAGGACTCGATGACCTGTGCCATCACATGGATATCGGCCGTTCCGGCAGTGGCCGATGCGTTTTCTCTCATCGGCTGGCAAGACAGCGATAGCGTGTCGGTATTCAGCCCCCACAAGGGCGCATGGCCCGACAGGTAATGTACCGTGAGTGCAGTGACGCGGGCAGGCGGCACCGTGTCGGGGACGAAGACGGGCCTGATGTGGGGCTGTTCGCCTGTTACCCTGACGATGATGGTGTCGGTCGACGCGTTATAGGCGCTCAGGTACTCCGTCTTGGTCTTTCCCTTGACGATTTCGCGCAGGGGGATGTCCCGCTGGCTGATGCGCAGCGAGCCCGCCTGCAGCGGGTACTGATTGTCGAGCGTCTCGGGGGTGGGGATGACATTGCCCGTGATTTCCAGCACGGTGCGCTTGGGCGTCGTGTTGGTAAAGATCAGCACCTGCTTGGAGAACTGACCAGGGCGGCCCGACGGATTGTAGGTGATGCCCACTGCCGCGGTGTCGCCGGGCTCGATGGGCGTCTCGGGATAGGTGACGGCAGTGCAGCCGCAGCCGGCTTGGGCCTTGACGATGAGCAATGGCTCGGTACCCGTGTTCAGCACGCGCATGTGGCAAGTGACCTTGCCGTTCTGCTCCATGAACACGCCCAAGTCATGCTGCCGCTCCAGCCAGGTGGCTTCGGGTTGGGCCGCTGCGGTTATGGCCATGATGGCCAGCAATGCTATGGTCAGCGCTTGTCCCACTTATTTCTTGGGGATGACGGTGCCCTCGATGCGCAAGGTGGTGGTGCGTTCCTTGCCGTTGGTCTTGATCTTGACGGTCTTCTTGAAGGCGCCAGGACGGCCGATGGGGCTGTAGGTCACTTTGATTTTGCCCTTCTTGCCCGGCTTGATGGGCTTGGTGGGGTATTCGAGGCGGGTGCAGCCGCACGAGGCTGTGGCGTCGATGATGAGCAGCGGCTTGTCGCCCGTGTTGGTGAATTCAAAGGTACAAGACACGGGGCCATTAGCCTCTTTAATCGTGCCGAAGTCATGACTCTTGACCTCGAACGTTGCTCTGGCAAAACTGTCATCGGCCACTGCGCCGATGGTCACCAGGCACACCGCGAATAATGCTATTATAAACCGTTTAGTCATTGTCATATTAAGTTTTAAATAAGATGCTATGCGAGTTTCCCCTCGACCAATTCTTTGCGAAGCAATTGGTAATTGTAGCCTGCGCTTTGATAATAAAGTCCTGTATCGAGGTCTAAGATTTTGTCATAAAGTTGAGAATTATAGACAGCGTCCAGCCCCTCTTTCACCGAGAGTCCAAAGTCTTTGATTACCCTTATAACCAAATTTTTGGTGAGCGTATCAATCAAAAATTTAATTTCGTTGTTCATTTTCGTTTCAATAATGCAATTGCTTGGTCTGTTCCAAAGAAATACTGGCGGTTTAACTTGCGATAGGCAAGTTCGCGGGCCAATGTTTCGAGATCTATCGCACCTTCATTATATCTTTCAAGTTGATAGGCAACTCCGTCATTAGCCACTGGACCAATAACAATATCATACGGATGTGTGAATCCCGATTGGGATGCATTGCGGTTGGCGTTGACAAATTCTGCCCATTCAGCACTCACTTCATCAGGAAAAATTTTAATGCTCAGGTCACTATTAAGCATACAGCTGTCATCGAACTCAAAAACGGTAACAATGGGTTCACCGCTGCCCATGATGCGTACCCGCCTTTGTGCCATTGATACTGCTTGAGATTCTATATCGGTAAGATAGAAGCCTTTCCCAAAGTCTTTGTCAACAAGACTCTTGGACAAATCTATGGCCGTGATGGCGACATTGGAGCCGTGGAAAAGCTTCTTTATCATACTAATGCCCCTCCATTGCGATGACAAATGACAGATAAATCGTCAATCGCATCACTAATTGATAACTGATGCTCTGCTTCGTAGCATTCATCAAGGAAATGAAGGCCCTTGAATCTGTTCAAGTAGGAATATGCTTGTTTATTGCTCAAGCCGTATCTGTTGGCAAAAGCGCTCACACAATAAACAATATACGTTACCCTATTTTGAGTTTCTCGTTCCATTAGCCTGTCTTGATAAACAACTAACCTGCAAAGTTAGGAACATTTTTTGGTGGGACAAACTCAACGCGGGGAATTTAATATTATTTTATGATTATGGGCCGAAAGAGCGTTCAGTATTTGTATGTTTTGATAATCTTGTTTATCTTTGCAAAAAAACTGGAGAAACTCATAAATATCTATAATAAACCTAATAAAAAACGATGATTATGAAAAAAACAAGATTGCTCATTGCCCTGCTGGTGATGCTGGTTGCCGCCAGCGGCTATGCCCAGGACAGTTACCGCCAGGCTGTTAAGGATTACATGACAGCTATTGGCCAATTTGAAAAGGAAAAGGCGTACATCTCAACTGTGAGTATGATGTTTGATAGGGATGGTAATGTGGACATTGACCAGTTGACACAACGCTATCTTGATGAACGCTATGAGGATGACATGATTGACTTCTATGCCTTAGTATATAAAGAACAAGGCATTACCGAGGCCGATTTGAGAGAATTGTCATCGCTGCTCTCCGTTCCACAATATAAGGTATTTGACGCCCATTACAAAGATTGGATGATGGGGTTCGCTTCCAATATGCTGGAGCCGCTCATGGAATTAATGAGAGATGTGGAAGAGCAGTTGGAAAGCGGTGAATACAAGTACAAGGAATCAAAATACTTGTCTCGTATGGAGTCGCCCATTCAGACCAATGCGGAAATAGATGCCGTTTATGCCGAGAAATTCAATAATGTTATGATGAAGTCGTCTATAGTAAAGATCATGACGGATGCGATGTTCAAGAGGATGGATGAGGGGATGGACTGCGTATCCATCGATGAACCCATTAGGAAAGAGTCTCGAGATAAAGTTAAAAATTGGATGACTGAGAGTTTGCCCGCAATGTTGCTGAATAATGCTTACGGCAATTTAACCCTTGAAGACCTCGACTATGTTGCCAAACTCTATGCCAGCGAGCCCTTTTGTAAAATCCAAAACTACGACCCGAGCAAAGTCGACATGGAATCTTTAAAAAAGGCACATGCTGTTTCCAAATACATGGCATGGTTGGAGGAGCAGGGCGCAAAGAAAAGCGAAGACCCCAAAGCCTTCATGAAATTCGTTGAATCGCTTTTTGAATCTATCAATCCGAATAATTGAAGATATTAACACTTAGGGATTAAAATCCTGACGAGTGATGCCGTCACTTATAATACCCATCAGCCGCTGTCCGTGTCATCGAAACAGCGGCTGATGTCATATAGATGCAGACATTTTTTTTCAGCGTTTTATAGTGAGAAATGGGTAGTGTAATGGCTTTTTTTGTAAATTTGCAGGATTAAACCCAACATAAACTGAGTCAAGATGAAGAGAATCCTGCTTTTTCTCGCCGCAATGACGGCAATGACCGCGATGGCCGACACGCCGTTGTGGATGCGTTATGCGAGCATTTCGCCTGACGGTAACAAGATCGCGTTCTGCTACAAGGGCGACATCTATGTGGTGCCCTCAACAGGCGGACAGGCTGTGCAGTTGACCTCACAGTCGAGTTATGAATCCCAGCCCGTGTGGTCCCCCGACGGCATGACAATCGCCTTTGCCAGCGACCGTAAGGGCAACAATGACATCTTTGTCATGCCTGCCGACGGCGGACAGCCCAAGCAACTCACACGCAACAGCGCTGCCGAGACGCCGTGGACCTTCAGTCCCGACGGCAAGTACATCTACTTCAGCGCCGCGATTCAGGACCCTGCCAGCAGCATGCTGTTTCCCAGCAGCCGCTTGACCGAGGTCTATAAGGTTCCCGTCGAGGGTGGCCGTGCTACCCGCGAGTTGGGCACCCCTGCCGAGTACATCTGCTGGAACAAGACCGGCGACTACTTCGTTTATCAGGACCGCAAGGGCGGCGAGGACGAGTACCGCAAGCACCACACCTCGTCGATTACCCGCGACATCTGGTGCTATGACGCCAAGACCGGTCATCACACCAATCTGACCAACATCGGCGGTGAGGACCGCAATCCCGTCCTCAGCCCCGACGGCAAGACCGTTTACTTCCTGAGCGAGCGCAACGGCGGTTCGATGAACGTCTATTCAATGCCGCTGGACCATCCCAGCCAGTTGAAGGCCATGACCAGTTTCACCGTCAACCCCGTGCGTTTCCTCTCCATCGACAATAAAGGCACCCTGTGCTTCACCCAGGACGGCGAACTCTACACCATGCGTCCCGGCGGTCAGCCCAGCAAGGTGAACATCAGCCTGTGGCATGACGACAGTGACCAGATCCAGAATCTGTCGTTCACCCGCGGCGCTACCGATGCTGCCGTGTCGCCCGATGGCAAGATGGTGGCCTTTGTAGTGCGTGGTGAGGTCTTTGTGACCTCGGTGGAATACAGCACCACCAAGCGCATCACCAATACCCCCGAGGCCGAGAACTGGGTATCGTGGGGCGCCGACAACCGCACCCTGGCCTATGCCACCGAGCGCAACGGCAACTGGGAACTCGTCCTGGCCACTATCGAGCGCAAGGATGACCCCAACTTCCCCAATGCCACCCTCATCAAGGAAGAAATCCTGCTGCCCTCGACCACCGTCGAGCGCATGTATCCCTGTCTGTCGCCCGATGGCAAGAAACTGGCCTTCATCGAGGACCGTATCTACCTCAAGGTGCTCGACCTCAAGACCAAGCAGGTTACCCAGGTGACCGACGGCTCGACCTGGTATGAGACCAACGGCGGCTTTGACTACAGCTGGTCGCCCGACGGCAAGTGGTTTGCCCTCGAGTTCATCGGCAACCAGCGCGACCCCTATACCGACATCGGTATCGTGTCGGCCAACGGTGGCCCCATCACCAACATCACCGGTAGCGCCTACATCAGCGAGGGTCCCCGCTGGGTGATGGAGGGCAAAGCCATCATGTTCCGCAGCAACCGTTACGGTATGCGCAGCCACGCCTCGTGGGGTTCGCAGGATGACGTATTCCTGGCCTTCGTCAATCAGGAGGCGCTCGACCGCTACAACCTCAACAAGGAGGACTATGAGCTGCTGACCGAGGCCGAGAAGGAGGCCAAGAAGGCCGAAGATAAAGCCGCCGAGGCTGCCAAGAACAGCAAGAAGAAAGGCAAAGCTGCTCCTGCCGCCAAGGCCGAAGACAAGGGCCTGAAGGTGGAACTCGACGGTATCGAGGACCGCATCGTGCGCCTGACGCCCAACTCGAGCAGCATCTCGGGCTGCATGGTCACCCCCGACGGTGAGTCGCTCTATTACCTGTCAGCCATCGAGAAAGGCTATGACCTGTGGAAGATGGACCTGCGCAAGCACGAGACCAAGCTGTTGAACAAGATGGGTGGCGGTGGTGCCGACATCCAGGCCAGCAAGGACGGTAAGACGCTGTTTGTGCTGGGCGGCAGCAGAATGCAGAAGCTCACCGTGGCCAGTGACAAGCTCACGGGCATCGACTACAAGGCCGACATGAAGATGGACCTGTTTGCCGAGCGCGAGTACATGTTCAACCACGTGGACAAGCAGATTTCCAAGCGCTTCTACAATCTCAACTACCACGGCTGTGACTGGAAGGCTAATGTGGAGACCTATCGCAAGTTCTTGCCCCACATCAACAACAACCAGGATTTCGCCAACCTATTGAGCGAACTGCTGGGAGAGCTCAACGCGTCACATACCGGTGGCCGTTTCTATCCCACCAGCGGCGAGGCTACCTCCGACCTGGGCCTCATCTACGACTGGAGCTATACCGGCAACGGACTCAAGGTGGACGAGGTGATTGCCGACGGCCCGCTGGCCAAGGCCAAGAGCCAGATCAAGCCCGGTACTATCCTCGAGAAGATCAATGGCGTGGCCATCGACCTGGACAATGACTATACCGAACTGCTCAACGGCCAGGCCGGCAAGAAGACCCTGCTCTCGCTCTACAATCCCAAGACCGGCAAGCGCTGGGAAGAGGTGGTGAAGCCCATCACCAAGGGTGCCCTCAATGACCTGCTCTACAAGCGTTGGGTAAAACGCAACGCCCACATCGTCGACAGCCTGTCAAACGGCCGTCTGGGCTATGTGCACCTGGAGTCGATGAACGACGCCAGCTACCGTGACATCTACAGCGATGTGCTGGGTAAATACAACAAGCGCGACGGTATCGTCATCGACACCCGCTTCAACGGCGGTGGTCGCCTGCACGAGGATATCGAGGTGCTCTTCAGCGGCAAGAAGTACTTCACCCAGGTCATCCGCGGCCGTGAGGCTTGCGACATGCCCAGCCGCCGCTGGAACAAGCCCAGCATCATGCTGCAGTGCGAGGCCAACTACAGTAACGCCCACGGCACGCCATGGGTTTACAGCCACGACAAGTTAGGCAAGCTGGTGGGTATGCCGGTTCCCGGCACCATGACGAGTGTGTCGTGGGAACGCCTGCAAGACTCATCGCTCGTGTTCGGTATCCCCATCATCGGCTACCTGCTGCCCGAGGGCAATTACCTCGAGAACACGCAACTGGAACCCGATATCAAGATAGCCAATAACCCCGAGACCGTCATCAACGGCGAGGACCTGCAGCTCAAGGCTGCCGTCGAAGAGTTGATGCGCGAGTGCGGACTGAAATAACGATATTAACCACATGTGGGGCCCCTTGGGGGTCCCACTTTTCAAATACTAAATGATTATGATGGATTTTATCTCTAACAACCTGACCGACATCATCGGTTACACCGCATCGATTTGCCTGATACTGGGTTACATGCCTCAGGCAATCTACACCATCCGCACCCATGACACCGAGGGTATTGCCCTTCCCACCTTCCTGATGATGGGATTGGGTGGCATCTTCTTTGCCATCCAGGGCCTGATGCTCAAGAACTGGCCCCTGTTCATTACCAACGTGATTACCACCGTCTCGAGCGCCATCGTGTTTGGCATCAAGATGTATAATGACTATTTCAAGAAAAAATAAAAACCGCGGTTTTTCTTGGAGGGGTCATGGAAATAATGTACTTTTGAGAAATTTTTATTGAACGGTCTGAACCCCTAAAGGGTTTTTCATTAAATTAACTAAAAAGTATCTATTTGAGAATCTGGAAGGACTAATAACGATTTTATACTTTTGTTTTTATGAGACTTAAACTGTTTTTGCTTTTAGCACTCTTTGCTACCCTGCCGCTGCTGGCGCAGCACACGGGTGTGCGGGGCGTGGTGATGGACGCCAAGAGCGGCCTGCCCGTCGTGGGTGCTACAGTCATGCTTGACAATCAGGGCATCACGGCGACCACCGATGTCAGGGGCCAATTCCTGATTGACGAGGCCCATCAGGGCAATGACGAACTGTTGGTCCTGTGCTACGGCTTCAAGGACTGGATGCAGCCAGTGACCATTATCGACGACGTCGTTGAGGACTTGGGTTCCATCAGGTTGGAGCCACTGTCCTTTGAGACTGCCGAGGTGCTGGAGTACCGCAATTCCATGGCCGACATGGCCCTCTCGGAGTCGCAACTCGAGGACGAGGAAGGCAACACCCAGGAGGTTGCACTGCTGAGCGGTGCCACCGACAACCCCTTCTATCAGGCTTCGAGTTACACCTTTAGCACTGCACGTTTCCGCATTCGCGGTTATGAGAACCAGAAGACCGAGACCTACATCAACGGCATCCCGTTCAACGATGCTATCCGCTTCTCGTTCAATTACTCGATGACGGGTGGCCTGAACCAGGCCTTCAGGAACAAGACCATCGGCATGGGTCTGGAGGACAACACCTACGGCTTTGGTGGTATTGGCGGTGCCAATAACATCAAGACCTTTGCCGCCGACTATGCTCCCGGTACCCGCTTGAGCCTTGCCTACACCAACGGTAACTATCGCTGGCGTGGCATGGTGACTCACGCCACTGGCTTGAACAAGCATGGATGGGCAATGACAGTTTCGGCCGTGACCCGTTATGCCGACGAGGGTGTATATCCTGGCTCGTTCTACAACAGTTGGGGATACTTCCTTGCAGTTGAAAAGGTCTTTAACCCGCAGCACTCCCTGTCGCTGACCACCTTTGGCGCCCCGACCAAACGTGCCGCTAACTCGGCCATCTATGAGGAGTGTGCTCAGCTGGTGGGCAGCAACATGTACAGTCCTGACTGGGGCTGGCAGGATGGCAAGAAGCGCAATTCCAAGGTGGTAGAATCCTTTGACCCCACCGTTATCCTGAACTGGTTGTGGAAACCCGACAAACACACATCGCTGAACACAGGTTTCGCCTATCACAAGTCCTTCTACAGCAAGGCAGCGCTCAACTGGTACAGGGCAGCCGATCCCCGTCCCGATTATTACCGCTATCTGCCTTCCTACTTTACCGATGACCTGTCCAAGGAGCTCTACACCGACCTGTGGACCAGCGAGAGCGACATCACGCAAATCCGCTGGGACAACCTGTATCAGTCCAACTATCTGAATAACCAGATTGCCGACCAGACGGGTGTGGAGCAGGGTTCGACCTACATTCTTGAGAAACGTCACAGCAATCAGTCGAGCTTTACACTGTCATCAGTGCTCAACAAGCGTTTCTCCAACCAGTTGACCATGATGACCGGTGCTAATGCCAACTATACAGTCTCGTCCTACTATAAGACCATCAAGGACCTGCTGGGTGGCCGCTATTGGCTGGATATCGACAACTTTGCCGAGCGTGACTTCCCCGATTCTCCCGAGATGGCGCAGAACGATATGGAGAACCCCAACCGCAAGGTGCTGAAGGGTGACCGTTTCGGTTATGACTACGACATCCTTACCTTCAAGGCCCAACTGTGGCACCAATGGGTGCTCAACCTGGCCAAGTGGGAGATGTTTGCCAGTGTCAAGGGTGACTACTTCCAGTTCCAGCGCGACGGTAAGATGCGCAACGGCCGCGCCCCCGAGAACTCCTACGGCAAGGGTAAAGGTCATCATTTCTTCACCTATGGCGCCAAGGCCGGTATCACCTACAAACTCGACGGTCGCAACAGTTTCGTTGGCCACGCCTTCTATGGCACCGAGGCTCCGCGTCCCTATGACGCCTACATCTCATCGCGCACCAAGGACGATGTGATCGACCTCAAGGTGGAGAAGATCTTCTCGGCCGACCTGAGCTATGTGATGAGTTTCCGCAACTTCAAGGGTATCTTCACCGCATTCTATACCGATCAGCGCGACAACACCGAGCGCAACTCCTTCTATGATGACGTGCGCAGCACATTCATGAACTTTGCGCTCACGGGTGTCCACAAGCAGTACAAGGGTGTCGAGGTGGGCCTCAGCTACAAGTTGACCCCCTCGTTGACCGTGAGTGCTGCCGCCAACATTGCCCGTTATCAGTACAAGAACCGACCCATCGGCACCCGCAGTTATGAGAATGGTTCTAATCCCGATATGACTTCGGTCATCTACCTCAAGAACTTCTATGTGGCCGGTTCGCCCCAGGAATGCTACTCACTGGCCTTCAACTGGGCAGGTCCCAAGAACTGGTATGTCGAACTGAACGGCGCCTGGATGAACCGCTCCTATGTGAGCATCTCGCCCATCCGCCACGAGGCAATTTCCAACCTGTATGAGTTGGCCGAGAGCGAGGAGCACTTGCAGCAGATCATCAAGGACCTGAGCGCTCAGGAGAAACTCAACGAGGCTTTGGTCATCAATGCCAGCATCGGTCATGTGATTTATATCAACCGCTCGGCATCGTTTAACATCAACTTGAACTTGAACAATATTCTTGATAACAAGGACATCCAGACCGGTGGTTACCAGCAGGGTCGTATCGACACCAAGGATATCACCAACACTGCCAATAAGTTCCCCAACAAGTACTACTATGCACAGGGATTCAAGGTGTTCCTCAACTTGGGTCTGAAGTTCTAATCAAGCATTCAATTTCAATAATCAAAACAGATAACAATAAAACAAACAATACAATCGACATTATGAAACGTTTTAATTTTTATCTCAGCCTGATGCTCCTGTTGGTGTTCACCGCTGCCTGCAGTGATGAGTTTGATCAGCCGCCCATGATTATCCCCACTGCCGAGCACACTGCCAACATGACCATCGCTGAATTTAAAGCCAAGCATTGGCAAGATGACAGGAATTACATCGACACCGTTAAGGAGGACGAGGTGATTCATGGCTGGATTACCAGCAGCGACGAGGACGGTAATATCTACAAGCAGCTTTACATCAGTGATGGAACTGCCGGCTTGACGGTTTCTATCGACCAGAGCAGTATCTATACCAAGTACCGCATTGGTCAGGAGGTTGTCATCCCCATGAAGGGTTATTTCATTGGCAAATTCAACGGCCTGTTGTGCCTGGGTGTTCCCTATTGGTATGCCGCCCAGGGCGTTTGGGAGTCTAACCGTATGCCCATGGAGCTGTGGGACACGATGGCCGAAATCAATGGCCTGCCCGATGTTTCCAAAGTGGACACTACCGAGATCGAACTGAGCGAGATCAAGGGTTCGGACCGCGAGACGTTATTGAAGTACATGAGCCGCTTGGTTCGCATCAACAGCGTTACGTTCAACGATGCAGGCCAGCCCTTCTCGGCAGCCGATAACAGCACCGATCGCGAAATCACCGACGACTCGGGCAACACGCTTGTGGTGAGCAACAGCAACTACGCATCGTTCCGTGCCGACACCCTGCCCAAGGGCACCGTGGATGTCGTGGGCCAGTTGAGCTATACTGCCAGCAAGGGCTTCTTCCTGCTGCTGCGCAGTGCCAGCGACGTGATCACCAATGCTTCACCGGGTAGCAAGACCAATCCCTATACCGTCGCAGCTGCTATCGCAGCACAGAACCGTGGTTCTAAGGGTTGGGTTGCCGGTTATGTAGTGGGTGCTGTAGCTCCCGAGGTTACCAGTGTCAGCAGCAATGGCGACATCGAGTGGAAGGCTCCTACCACGCTCGAAAATACCCTCGTCCTGGCCGATGATCCCGAGTGCAAGGACTACACCAAGTGCATTATCATTCCTCTGGCTCAGGGTTCACCTTTCCGCGCCGAGGGTAACCTCAGGGAAAATCCTCTGCTCTACAAGAAGCAAATCAAGGCCAAAGGTGTCTTGGCTGCCTATATGGGTGCTGCCGGCATCACGGGCAATACGGGCTCAAAGGGTGAATATGAATTGCCTCCCCTGCCGCCCAGCAGTGGCCTGACCAAGTTCTTGGAAACATTCGACAGTGAAATCCCCAACACGTGGACCATCATCACTCCTAAGGGTGACAAGCCTTGGTTCTGGTATTCCTATCCCAACAACAATCCTACCGACTTCTTTGCTTCGGCTAGCGGTTATCAGGGCAAGAATCCTCCCTATGACACTTGGCTGCTGACCCCGGCAATCGACATCAAGAATGCCAAGAGCAAGATTCTCACCTTCGACACCAACATGAACCCGTATAACGGAACGACCGACAAGTTTGAGGTTTATATCCTCAATATGAAGGATCCCGAGAAGGCTACTGTCAAGGAGAAACTCAATCCCAATTTGCCCAAGAACACGAGCGGTTGGAGTGAGTGGCAGTCGTCGGGTGATGTTGACCTGAGTGCATGGGACGATGGTTGCTATTACATCGGTTTCCACTACACCGCCGACAACTGTCCTTCGGGATATGCTACCTGGCGTCTCGACAATGTCGCCTTCGGTTATGGCGATGTAGTGCCTGCAACCCGTGCCGACTTTGAGACGATGGGCACTCCCTCGGGTCAGATTGGTACCCACACCTCGACCAAGGGATGGGTGGCTACGAACAGCTACCTCTTCTGCGGTGATGCTACCGACCACAATCCTTGGTTCCAGTTCATCGGCTTCATGACCGGTTCCGAGACCAAGTATGCTATGGCTCCGACGCTCAATGGTAAGACCAATGGCGTGGGCACCATCGTATCGCCGGTTCTCAAGGGTGGTATGAAGAAACTCACCTTCAGTTACGGTGCTCCGTTTACCGACAAGAACCTCTCCTTCCGCGTCGATGTGAAGCAGAACGGCAGCGTGGTGAAGTCGTGGACCGAGACCAAGACCGATGCCGTGAAGTTTACGGTATATACCTTCGAGCAGACTTGCGACATCAAGGGTGACTTTACCATCGAGATCACCAACCTTTGCCCGTCTAACTCGACGAGCAACAAGGACCGTGTATCGATCTGGAACCTGGTTTGGGAACAGTAATCAATCCTGACCGCTAAAAACGAAATCATTATGATGAAGAAAGCATTATGGATGGCCCTGGCGCTGGTGGCATTGCTGCCGGCGCTGGCAGTGGCCCAAGATGAAAATCAAGAGCAGCCCGGACAGGAACGCCGCTACCTGATGTATGGCGTCATGTTCTATAACTTGGAGAACCTGTTCGACACCATCAACAACAATGGCGTCTATGACAAGGAATTCTCGCCCGAAGGCGCTCGCCAGTGGAATGGTACCAAGTATTGGCAAAAACAGCACAACATGGCCTATGCCATCAGCCAGATGGAAGTCAAGGGCTCGCCTGCCGAGGGACCCGTCCTCATCGGCGTCAGTGAGATTGAGAACATCACCGTGCTGCAAGACCTCGTGCGTCAGCCTGAGCTGAAAGATCGCCGCTATCAGATTGTGCACCACGACAGCCCCGACCGTCGTGGCGTGGATGTAGGCTTGCTCTACAACCCCCGTTTCTTCAAGGTGCTCAATGTCACCAACCAGAGCATCAACAAGTACCTGCCTGACTATCCCGAGTTCCGCTCGCGTGATCAGTTGTGTGTTACCGGTATGCTTGCAGGAGAGAAGGTGTCGGTGATTGTCAATCACTGGCCCTCACGCCTGGGTGGCGAGGAACAGTCAAGCTACCTGCGCGAGGCTGCCGGCCGCATGGCCCGTGCTACCATGGACTCGTTGCTGCTCGATGACCCCAACCAGGGCATCATCTTCATGGGTGACTTGAACGACGACCCGCAGAACAAGTCCTGCAGCGAGGCTATTGGTGCCAAGAAGGAAATCAAGGACTGCCCGGGCGACGGCACCTGCTTCAACCCGTGGTGGAACATCCTTAACAGGGGCATCGGTACCCTGGGTTACAAGGGCAACTGGAACCTGTTCGACCAGATCATCTTCACCGACTACTTCTTGAAGAACTACGACAGTAAGGACAAGCCCACCTTGACCTTCTCGCGTGCCGAGGTGCTCAACCGCAAGTTCTTGCGCAGCAACGAGGGCGACCGTCAGGGCTATCCCCTGCGCACCTTCTCGGCCGGTGTCTTCTTGAACGGTTACAGCGACCACTTCCCCACTATGATTTACCTGGTCAAGGAAATCAAGTAACCCGTTCATCAACCCATCAACACAGGGGGCAGCCACCATTACAGCGGCTGCCCCTTTATTATCTCATGAGTGGGCCAGTAAAGCAAGGGTCCGTGACGCAAGGAGAGGATGCCAGGCCGGTCACCTGTGGCAGTGTGTCATAAATCAAGCTTGTAATAATGTCCGTGCTTCGCACGGAGAAATTAAACAAAATTTGGATATAAATCAAATAAAATAAATATTTATTTTGATTTTATTAATAATTTTGTTTAATTTTTCGGCCGATAGGCCGATTAAAAATTCTGAGGCGAATTATGACCAGCGGCTGTTACAGGCCGGTGATGCGGACGACAGGGCCCAGGGGCTTGAGGTTGTCCTCGTTGCCGCCCTGGGTGGTGAGGATCCAGGCCAGGGGTTTGTGGCGCTTGTCGTCGGGCAGCTTGGGGATGGCGGCGTAGCCGTCGGTCAGGAAGACCAGGCCGTCATATTCCTCGTGCTCGTAGTAGAAGTCGATGGCGGGCTGGAAATTGGTGCCGCCGCGGCCAGTCACACGGATGGTTTTGGATGCCTGTTTGAGCTGGATAGGCTGCTCGGTGGTGATTTTGCTGTCAAACTCGATGACCTCGATGCTCTCGATGCCTTGCTTGAAGAAGCGGTTGATGACGGCGAGGAACTTGCGGATGTCCTCGTCGGGCACACTGCCGCTCACGTCCACAGCGACGAGCAGGCGGGTGCTGTAAGCATACTGGCTGCCCATGGCGTCGAAGCCGTAGCGGCGGTTGGGACGCATGCGCGTCAGGTGGCGCTTCGTGCTCAGGATGCTGGCGCGGAACTGGCTGAGGATGGCCCTGAAGTTCTGCTTGCTCACCAAGGTGCTCTCGATGAGCGCCTTGAGGTCTCCGCTCAGCGAGCCCCACTGGTTGCACCGCTGGGCGGTCTCAATCTCGTGGTTGACCTTCTCGCTCATCAGCTCGTCTTCTTCCCACAGCGAGGCACCCGCGTCGGCGGCCAGCAGGTCGTCGGTCAGGTTCTTGCCTTCGCCTTGCATGCTGCTGGGCATGTTCATGTCGATGGGGATGCCGTCGCCGTCGGCATTCTGCTCGAGTTGAATGACCTGGCCCGCCATGAGCGAGTAATACTGCTCAAAGGCCTGGTCACGCTCGATGTTAAAAATGCTCGGCGGTTCCAGCCCGATGGTGTCCATGCCCTCCAGGTTGTCGCACAGCGTCAGGTCGCTCGACAGGCGCATCACGTCGCGGCGCGGGTTGTAGGGCTGTCGCTGGTAGGGGTGCTTAAGGATGATGCGCACCACCTCGGCCTTGAGGCGCAATGCCAGCTGGTTGTCATCGAAGTGCTCCAACCGCTCGGGGTTATACTCGATGATGCCCTTGCCACACCGCATGTCACAGCCCATGTTGTCGTTGCGTTTCAGGGCATGGGTGCACAGCACGGCGAACAGGAGCGGCTCGGTGAGGAACCAGTCTTGCGAGAGGGTTTTTATGCGTTCGCCGACGGTCATCACAGGTCGTTGATCATCTGGTTAATCAACGTCAGCGCGTCGCGGCAGTCCATCATGATGTAGGCGTTGGCGTTGGGATAGGTTGCGTTCTCAAAGAACGAGGCAAAGTGGGCAATAGCCTCCTGGCGTCCGTTGCCCAGCATCCAGTGGATGTAGCGCACCAGGTTGCGGCCAACGGTTTCGCTGTCCTCCTTGTTTACACCCAGTTCCAGCACCTGGTAGATACCCTCGTTGATGATGGCAATCTGGGGCATGGTATAGGTGGCCAGCTCGTTTTGGCACGAGATGAAGTCTTGCAGTACCTCGCGGGCACTAAGCATGCGCGACTGGTTGAGCGACTGCATGAACATCGATGCCGAGCGGGCCCCGATTACGCCGGTAATCATCTTGGCCAGGCGGTTCATGTCGGTGATGTTGCCGCAGGACTGCAGCAGTCCCGACACGCGCACCCACGCACGGCGGTCGGGCGTCTTATCAAAGGTGCCCTTGTTGATATCCACGTTCTTCTCGAGTTCGTCGGGGTGCTCCTCGATAAAGGTAATCACGCGCTGGTCGATGCCGTTCTGCTTGGCCCAGAAGAGCCACTCGCCAACCGTGGGGCTGAAGAAGTACACGTTGAATCGCGACACCAGAGCGGGGTCCAGATCGGTCAGCTGGTATTCTTCACCATCGTTCACGGCGGCGATGACGCGGCTGCCGGGGGGCAGTGAACGTCCCGCCAGCTTGCGGTTGAGCGACAGGTCCATGACCGATTGCAGGATTTCGGGGCGCGCACGGTTCATCTCGTCCAGGAACAGCACCACGGGTTTGTCGTCCATGGGGAACCAGTAGGGCGGCATGAACTCGGTCTTGCCGGTTGCTTCGTCCTTGTTGGGCAGGCCGATGAGGTCGCCCGGGTCACTCATCTGTCCCAAGAACAGGGCGATGACGGGGATTCCCTGGTCCTCGAAGTGGCGGGTAATGATTTCACTCTTTCCAATGCCGTGTTTACCCACGAGCAGGATGTTTTGTGTCGATGGCGTGGTCTCGAGAATGGTCTTGAGGTCGCCGGTGTTGATGGTGATAGCCATATTTAGTTTTTAGTTGTTAGTTTCTAGTTTTTAGTCCCTAGTCCTTAGTTTATAGTCCCTAGTCCTTAGTTTCTAGTTTTTAGTTGTTTCTAGACTGCGGGCATTATTGTTCGCTTTTAGCGGTGATCCACTCTGCCTTCTTGAGGGGGCCTACCAGGCGGTAGGGGAACATATCGCCGAGTTCAATCAGGCGGGGTATGTAGCCCAGGTCGTGCTGTAGCCGTTTCTCGAGGTTGTCGGCCTGCTTCAAGTCGATGACCATGGCGCGGCCGTGGTTCAGGCGTATGTGCAGCAGGCACTGGCCGGTCTCTTCGTCCTCGGTGAGGTGGTACTGGATGCGCCTGCCCTGGAAATAGTCGTCGATGCTGCGCTGCAACGGTGATTTGACCGCCTGAACGGGTTTGTCGCCGCCGTTGCTGCCGTCTAGCATCCGTTTCAGCCAGCCTTTGACGCCGTGGGGGCGCGGCTGTTCAACGGCGGGCTCGTTGCTCGGCGCAGGGGCCGTTTGCCAGTCGTCACGCACCTCGCCACGCACGGTGAAACGTCCGTCGCGGGCCATATAGGCAAACTCCACCATGTGGGGCTTGACCAGGTCCAGATGGTTGATGAAATCGTCGTGGGGAATGGGCAGGTCAAGCGTCTTGTAGGCGTTCAGTCGTACCCACAGGTGTGACTTGTGGCCGTCGACGTGCCGTTTGTCGAAATAGTAGGTGATGCCCGTTCCGTCGAAGTAGCGTGCCAGGTAGGCGTCCATGTTGTTCATCGCCATGTTGCGCATCTTCACGCCCTTGCTGTCGGCCTTAAAGGCTGCGGCAATCTGTTCGCGCCACTGGGCGGCATGTTCCAGGAACACTTGGCTCGCCTCGATCAGGCGGCTGCGGTCGATCACCTCCATCGGGGCGCCAGTCCACTGCTGGTGGTAATGCATATCTTCGATATTAAGGCTTGTGGTGACGGCATTGCCTTGCACGGCATGACATAATGTCAGTCCGCACGGGGATTTTACATTCATCCCCACGCCATAATTGCCATTGTCGACCAGCTGAACCATATCGTCGGTCACTATACCATTGACCAGAGCGCGGTGGGCCGCTTCATACTCTTGTAACATGCGTGCGCTCAGGCGTGGACCCGTGCCTTGACGGCCGCTCACACCAGGCCTGTCGCCAAATGCGGGTTTCATCACATGATCAATCTCGCCAGCCACGCGTTGTGACTCGCTTCCTTCAACGTCGGTGTAGGTGTAGATAAACATCACCCTTGCAAAACGCAAAAACCGTGCCTACTGCCACATGCCAACTAAAAACTAACAACTAATACCTAAAGCCTAACACCTAAAGCCTAACGCCTAACAACTAAAAACTAACAACTAAGAACTAACAACTAAAAACTATTTACTACCTTTGCGACCGAGTTATGCAATTCGACACTTACACATACGCGCTGTTCCTGCCCCTGGTGTTTTTCATCTACTGGGGTTTGCGTCGCCATCTCAAGTGGCAGAACCTGTTCCTGCTGGTCGCCAGTTACGTTTTCTACGGCTGGTGGGACTGGAAAATGCTGGGCCTGATCGTGCTCACGTCGGTGTCTACCTTTGGCACGGCGCTGATGATGCGCGGCGACCGTTCACACCATGACCGCTCCTGGACCGCGGCCAACATCGTGCTCAACCTGGGCATCCTGGCCGTGTTCAAGTATCTGAACTTCATGCGGGACAGCTTTGTGCACCTGCTGGGGCTCTTCGGGATAAACCCCGACTGGCCCACCTTGCATATCCTGCTGCCCGTGGGCATCTCGTTCTATACCTTCCAGGCCATCAGCTATACCATCGACGTGTATCGCGGCGAGGTCAAACCCACGCGCGACGCGGTGGCCTTCGGTGTATTCATCGCCTTTTTCCCGCAGCTGGTGGCCGGCCCTATCGAGCGTGCAACCAACCTGCTGCCCCAGTTCTTGAGGAAGAAGGAGTTTGACTATGATACGGCCGTCATCGGCATGCGTCAGATTCTGTGGGGTCTTGCCAAGAAAATCATCGTTGCCGACAGCGTGGGTTACTATGTGGACCAGTTGCTGTACAACCCCTATTACTATGCCGCGCCCAGCATGATTTGGGCCGGTATCCTGTTTGCCGTGCAGATCTATGCCGACTTCTCGGGTTACAGCGACATCGCCATCGGCTCGGCGCGCCTGTTGAACATCAGGTTGCAGCCCAACTTCCGCTACCCGTTCTTCTCCCGCAACATGAAGGAGCTGTGGCAGCGGTGGCACATCTCGTTGATGACGTGGTTCCGCCACTATGTCTATTTCCCCCTGGGCGGTTCACGCTGCAGCAAGTGGCGCACGGCGCTCAATGTGATGATAGTCTTTGCGCTCTCTGGCCTGTGGCATGGTGCCGACTGGACTTTCGTCATCTGGGGCACGGTCAACGGCCTGCTGCTGTTGCCCTTTGTGTTCCTGCCCCGCAAGCGTCTGAGCGAACATGCCACGTGGCGCGAACTGCCGCAGTGCCTGTTGACGTTCTTCCTGTTTGCCATGGTGTTCATCGCCTTCCGTGCCAACGGCATCACCCACCTGGGCGAGATTTGTGACGTGATTGTCAACGGCTCGTGGCGCCAGCGTCCCGTCTTCGGGCAGCCCATTTTCTACATCGTGCCGTTCTTCATCATCGAGTGGCTGGGCCGCAAGCAGGAATTCCCGTTGAAGCGGCTCCCGTTCCCCACCGTGGTGCGTTGGATTATCTATTGGGGCCTGCTGGCCGGCATTTCCATTGCTAGTCTTGACCGTAACATGCAGTTCATCTATTTCCAGTTCTAGCGTTATGGGTAGGCAACCGGGCATCAAGAAGTTTGTGTGTCGTTCGTTGCTGGCATTGCTGCCGGTGGCGCTCTTCGCCGTGATTTACCTTGTGGTGGACCCGTTCAAGGTGGTGCACCCCTATGACGGCATCTCGATTGCCCCGGGCGAGACCCTTGAGCGCATGCCCAACAAGCGCTATGTCGCTGTCGAGGGCTTGAAGTATTATAATCCCACGAGGCATTACGACTCATTCATCTTCGGGTCATCGATTTCGTCCAATTTCACTGCAGCCGCCTGGGCCAAACATCTGCCCGATAGTGCCAGCATCTACCACTTCACCGCCGGTGCCGAGACCTTGTCGGGCATCCGTGACGAGTTGCGCTACCTCATCGACCACGACATTCCTGTGCGCCATGCACTCATGATTATGGAGGAGGAGATGTTCAGCCGTCCCAAGCGCTACGAGGAGATGCCTTTTGTGCCGCACTACGACGTGTCGCCTGCCATCACACGTCTGCACTTCCACCGTCTGCACTTTAACGCCTTCCGCGACCCTTACCTCTTCCTGTATAAGCTGTGGCCCACCCAGGGCCTGGCCGACAAGTTGGTCGAGGACGGCAAGATGTCCACCATTCCCAGCGGCCGTGACGAACTGATTAACGAGGATTCCAGCCGTGGCTTGGATTCTCTCATCCTGGGAAACCCCGAGCAGTATTACGGCGAGAGGATGTGGCTGGTGGATATGGTGCCCACGCCCGACCCCAAGCCGTTGAGCATCGGCGACGAGGCGCAGCAGACCCTGCGTGAGATAGCCGAGTTGCTGAACAGCCACCACATCGACTGTGTGATTATCGTCCCGCCTCAATTCCGCAAATCGGCCCTCTCGGCCATCGACCATGCCGTCCTGTGCGAAATCATGGGCGAGGACAGGGTGAACGACTTCAGCGATGACGACGAACTCATCCACGACCTGCACAGCTATTACGACGGCGTGCACATCCTCACTTACCGCTGCTCGCAGCTTATCGACCGCTGCTATTCCCGCCGCCAGTTGCCCGCAATCCTGCGATAATCTTTATCGGGTAATCATAACGAGGGCGCGCCACATGATTGGCGCGCCCTCGTCATTTGTTTGTCGGCTTGTGATGGATTACCAGGCTCCGGAGAGCAGGTAGTCGACCAGCGTTGCAACATCGGTGATGTTGACTTCGCCGTCAATATGGCAGTCGGCGGCATCAAAGTCGATGGTCACCGCACTGTTGTCGTGCAGGTAGTCGATCAGCGTCGTCACATCCGAGATGGTGACAATGCCGTCCATGTTTACATCACCGGGCAGGCTGCTGGGAACATCCTCGGCATTCTCGTCGAGGATAATCTGCAACTGGGTAGCAGCGCTCGTCTTGACATTGTTGGCATAGGCCTCAAATGCGTTGACTGTACCCTGGGCGGCCTTCACAAAGTGGCTGCCGGCAGTGTTCAGGAAGAACGCGTTCTCGATGGCCTTTTGGGTGAACTCGCCCACAACCATGTGGTGCGTGCCACTGGTGATAGCGGTGGGATTGGGCTTCACGATTACATTGTTGGCGCTGAAGACGAAGGTCTTGCTGCGCATGTCGGTACCGTGTGCACCGTCATAGGGGGCTACGAAGTAGGGCACGTTGGCCTCAAGCTCATTGCCCATGTAGCTGGCCATCAGCTGGGCATCGTCCATGGTGTCCTCTTCCTGAGCAAAGTTGCAGACCCACAGGCCCTTGGCGTCGTCCTTGCCGTGCATCCAGTCGATGGCTTCGCCATCGGCGGTAACGTTAGTGGCGGCAAAGGGAAGTACCATGGTGCTCCAGCCACCCGGCTGACCGGCATGACGGCCGTGGGTAAAGGTTCGCTCATAGCTGATGTTGGCGGCACTGAACCGGTAGGGAGCGTAGAAATCATAGCCGTGCAGGAGCACGATGTCGGTCTGGGCGACATTGTTCTTGATGACATTCCTGGCCTCAAGACCTGCGGGAATGTATCTCTCGCCGTTGCCGATGTAGTACAGTGCGTTGGGGTTGTCGTTGGGGATGATAGAGGTCAGGTTGAGACCTTCGAGACTTACCGCTGCGGCATTCTCGGGAACGCGGATGCCGTTATAGGGCTTGTAACCCACACGGTTGCCGTTGCCGTCCCAAACAACCATACCGCGGTTGATGGTATAGAACTTGGACTCACCGGGTTTCACAAGGTTCTTGGTGGAGTCGTTCTCGTTGCGGCCGAAGATGTTGAGTGCATAGATCGAGCCGAAGGCCAGGTTGTCGAACTCGAAGTAGAACGTCTGAGTATCGCCAGCGGGGATGACCACGTTGCGGCTCAGGTAGGTCACCATTGTGCCATGACCGTTCTCGTCAACGATGAACAGGGGAGCCAGGATATAGCGGTTGTACTCGCCCTCGGTGTTGTTGTTGGTCACATCGACCTTGAACTTGATGTGGCTGTCATAGATGTTCATGTCCTCATCGGCGTTCAGGGCATTGATGTCCACACTCAGGTTCATCGGGTAGGTTACCGAGCCGGCGATGTTTACCGAGCCGGTGCCGGGAATAGCAGGATTCCATGAGGTGTCATAAGATGAAATGTGAGCGCTCTTGGTGCCGGCGTTCTTCGGGGTGAAGTTGAAGGTCACCACCTTGGTGCCGCCAGCGGGAATCTCGGCCTCGACGACAGTGGTATATTCGCCGTACTCGTCGATGGGTTCATTGTCCACATAGAGGAACAACCTGCCGCTATAACGGTCGGCACTGTTATTCTTTACAGTCACATGGCACTGCTCGGCCAGTCCCACCTTTTCACCACCGGTGAACTCAAAGTTGGTGGCCTGGAGGTCGACAACAGGATGGTCGGCCAGGGTAATCCAGTCACCGTTGATGGTGGCTTCGATGTAATAACGGTCGCTCTCGATCATGGGATCCCACACGTTGCTGCCTGGAATGCTGCTCACAGGAACAATCTTGTAGGTGCCGTTAGGGAGATTTTTGGCGAAGGGGTAGGTAACCGAGGTCTGATTCTCGGGCCAGCTGTCGGTAATGGAGAGAAAACTTGAACCATAATATGTCTGGGCAATGATCTCGATGAAATTGTCATTGCTGTCATACAAAGCGATGCCGCGCAGGTACTTCGTGCCATCGTCGATGTGGTCCTCGGCAGTAACCTTGATATAGCGGCGCTTGGTGAGCTTGAACGAGCCGTCGTCGCTGCGCTCAAAGGTGCGGGTGCCCGTGTAGTACATGTTCCAGACGGTCAGGCGGTGGTCAACCTCTTCGGGTACACCGCTGTAACCTGGCTGGATACCGATGACGGCCGTCTGGTCGATGTTGTAGCCTTCCAGACTGGTCGTGGAACCGATGCCACCGGCATAGGGATTGAGAACCGACAGCACAAAGTAGCCGTCACCCAGGCCACCCCAGCCCCAGTTGATGTGGAACAGGTCACCATAGGCATAGCCGTCGCACACAAACGAGTGTCCGCCGCCCGTGCCGGCACGGCCGTTGTAAATCATGGGACGGCCTTCGGCCAACTCGTTGTAAATCAAGTCTTCCCAGTCGTCTTGCTCATAGTCGCTGCGGTAAACCAGCTTAGCGTCATAGTTGAAGTAATCGTTCAAGGCGGTGGGAATGTAGGGGTCGCTGGTGCTCGATGCGTTCAAGCCATACTGCATGTGGGCAGCACAGCCGGCATAGAGCATGAGCCATGCCACAGCATCCCTCTCGGCCTGAGTCTCGGCGCCGGTATAGTTGTCGCGCATGTTGTCCCAGTCAAACATGATGGGATGGAGCGGGTCGGTGTCGAATGCACCGTACTCTTCATGCCAATAGAAGGTGACGACATAGGACGGAATCGTCTGGCTGCAATATAGGGGGTACTTGTGGTAGTTCATGATCTGCGCCATCGAGGTGGCTACACAACCCGTGTAGGCCAGTTCGCCAATGGTGTCACCGTCCTCGGTAACATCCATGAACTCTGGGCAGTGTTCCCAATAGGGCGCGCCCTGGTCCCAGTGGCTGGTAATCAGCGGCGAGATACTGTTGCGTGTGGGCTTCATGGCAAAGCTGGCCTCATAGGTCTCGGTCACGCCCAGTGCGTCGAGGGACGCAATCTGCTCGCTGTAGTTCTCCAGCCAGGCTTTCATGTTCGAGGGTACTTGACTGGGGTCGAACGAACCTTTGTCGATATTGCCCAGTATGGGGACAGTGCG
>JAEEGI010004611.1_pt1 | contig 32169 bp, 19 predicted proteins | sample 8958751 | NCBI WGS metagenome assembly JAEEGI01 (sample SAMN16246545, study PRJNA631951) | gut metagenome | biome: gut microbiome; feature: rumen; material: KS-attached | host: Bos | place: Iran: Karaj | collected 2018-10
AACGCGAACGGCGTCTCGGTTGTCGTGTATATCGTGTCTCAGGCCGCCTCGGATTTCCCCGAGGGGCTTTCCTTCCCGCGCACGGAGCTGATTCCGATCGCGCCGGACGCTAAGCTCGAGGAGGTGCTGTGATGATGAATAAGATCGGCCGGTACCTCTATGAATGTGTTCTCGCTGCCCCCCTTAGCGTCGCTGTCCTTCTGTTCTGCTACGGAGACATCGGTCTTAAGGAGCCGACGGTCGGCGTCTGCCTGTACGCGGTATTTTACTGCGGCGCGTGCGCCTTTTTACTGTACCTTAAGGGCAAAGACCGCCTGATTGCCGCGGGCGCCGTTGTCGTGCTTCTCGGGCTTCCCGCTGCCTACGGGCTTTTAACCGGAAGCAACGCATTCTTCGAAACCCACCTCTACATATGGCTCATCCCCGCGATTTCGGCCCTCTGCTTTTTGCTTGGCCTCCTCTGTAAAGAGCTCCGCGCGGTCCGTTATATCGGGGCAGTAGGAATTCTCGGGTTCCTTGTATTCTGCCTGTTCTTCGATTATTATTGCTCGAAGCTCTGCGTCATGCTTCTGCTTACGGTGCTGATCCTTCTGATTGCCGACGAAACGCAGGTGCTGTGGCGGAAAAGCGGACGCACCGACCACGATCTGCACCTCACATACGTCGCACCCTTCGTATACATATGGCTTCTGTTCTGCATGCTGTTCCCGATCAGCGAAAAGCCTTACACCTGGAATCTCGCCCGGGCAATCTGGAACAAACTAAGCGACATCGGGATCTCGCTTTCGCAGTGGGCGGACAGGAAGAACGATGATTTCGACTCCTACCTTCCCGGCTTTTCGGAAAGTTCCCGCGTGCACGGCGGAAACCTGCGGGACGATTCGAAGGTTCTTCTGGTTGTTGAGCCGGTGATGGGAACTCCGATCTCCGTGCGGCTTGCCGGCGAGGTATGCGACACGTTCGACGATATGGAATGGGTGAACACCGCGGAGGAGAACTCCTACGAGCTCGAGTTCGACGTTCTCGAGACCAACCTCGCCATGAAGCAGGTGCCGCGCTACGCCGACTATATGCAGGCCGTCGAGCTTAGAGTGACCTACCGGGAATTCACCTCGAAGCACATGTTCCTTCCGGACAAGACCTTTATCCCGAGTTCAAAGCTTCCGGATCTTGAGATTTCCGCGAAGGGCCGGACGGTTCTTTTCGAGAAGAAGAAAGGGCTGAACGACAGTTACGAGGTTGCCGGCTACCGGCTGAACCTTTTACATAACGCTTTCTCCGAGTTCGTGAATACCGCCGGGGAGATCACCGCGGAGGACTGGGCGTGGATTGCGCGCCGCTACGACGTTCCCGTGTACGTGTCCTCTTACGAGAATTTCTTAACTTACCGCGCGAACCTTCGGGCGCGTTACCTGAAGTCCTTCACCCTTTCGGATACCGCTGCCGCCTTCGTTAATGAGGCCGTCGGCGACGCCGTAACGCCGTATGACCGGATGATGCGAATCGGAAAGGCTCTGAATTCCTTCGCCTACACGACATCCCCCGGGAAGTTTCCTAGGACGGTGACGGATGCTTCCGGCTTCCTTGATTATTTCCTCACCGAGCAGCGCGGCTACTGTACGCATTTCGCGACGGCCATGGTGCTGCTTGCATGGTCGGAGGGGCTGCCCGCACGCTACGTGCACGGCTTCAGCGTAAACTTAAGCGGCCGCGATCCCGTGGACGTTACCGCCGATCAGGCCCACGCCTGGTGCGAGATTTACTTCGAAAACGTCGGCTGGCTTCCCTTCGACGTGACGCCCGGCTTCAATTACGACGGCTACTGGGCAATGAGCGATGAAAAAGATAACCACGGTGTGGACACGCCGGTAAAGGTGACACCCGCCCCGACCTTCGTCCCCGCCCCGCCGGAGGAAAAAACGCCGGTTCCGGTACTTAAGATTCTGCTCCTTGTTCTGCTTGCGGCGGCGGCGCTTATTGCATTTACCGCAATTGTCCTGCTTTCGGACCGCGCCGTTACGCTCCGCCGCTTCGCGCGGCTTTCCGACAGGGACAAGGCTCCGGCTCTGTACCGTAGGAACCAGAGGATTCTTTCGTACCTGAATCTCGGAATCCGGAAAGAGGAAACCTTTACGGAATACCAAAAACGAATCTCCGAATCCGTTCCGTACCTGGCAACCGCCTGGATTCCTTTCTACGAGGAATTCCTGTACGGAACACCTTCCGATATGGCGTTTCTGATTAAGACCCTCGAGACCGCCAACAAGACGCTTCTTAAGGAATTCAAGGAGAAGAACCCGAAGCGCTACCGCCTGTGCGCTCTCGGCAACCGGCTGATCCGGTAACCTTCTCCGAAACTCCGCAAAATCCTATACCGCCACAAAAACAATACCCTCTCTGCTCCTGACAGAGAGGGTAATTTGCTTTGCCGCCGAAGCGGCAGAAGAAGGAAAACATGAAAAATTATGTTGTTTTTTTCTTTTTGGAACGTCTGCCGAGGACCACGCTCTGAAGCAGAATGAAGAAACAAAGCATGCCGCCGGTTGTGATACTCTGCCACCACGGGTCGTTCAGTCCGCTCGAGACAACGATTTTCTTGATGGTCGTAAGGCTCAGGGTACCGAAGAAGGTACCGATGACGTTACCGACACCGCCGGTAAGAAGGGTACCGCCGATGATGGAGGATGCAATCGCATTCATTTCCATGCCGGCTGCGTTCGTGGCATTTCCCGCCGCCGTATGAAGTAAGAACACGTACCCGGAAATTCCGCTCAGAAGCCCGCAGATGACATAACTCAGAAAACGGGTGCGCTTTACGTTGATTCCGAGCATCAGCGCGCTCTGCTGGTTGCCGCCCATTGCGTAGAAGTTCCGTCCGAGGCGGCCGTACTTCAGAAGAAGGAATACGAGGATGACGACGGCAAGTGCGACAATCACGCCGATTTCCATTTCCGCCGGAATGATGTTGCCGTTCGGAACGCGGTGTCTGAGCCAGCGGATCTTAATCTCCTTGTTGCTGTGCAGCTTGAGGAATCCTTTGTGGGAAACTTTCTGCGGATCTACCGAAAGAATCGTCGTCATTCCTCTTGCAAAGAACATTCCCGCAAGCGTTACGATGAACGGCTGAATCTCGAGGTAACTGATCAGAAAGCCCTGTACGAGTCCGAACGCAAGGCCGATGCCGACCGCAAGCAGAACGGAAAGGAAAATGTTACCGCCCTTATTCAGGTAAATCGCGCAGCTCATGACAACTAACGATGTCACGGCGCCGACGCTGATATCGATTCCGCCGCCGATCATGACGATGGTCAGGCCGCAGGACACGATAATCAGACTCGCGTTATCATTTAACATATCGAAAATCTGCTGCGCGCGGAGAAATCCTCCGCCGAGCAGGAGCATCGCCAGCAGATACATGAGGAAAAATATCACGATGGTGATGGTCATCAGAAGCTGGGTATCGGTCAGCGGTTCTTTTCTCTTAAATATCTTTTTCATCATTCTTCCGCTCCTTTCGCCAATCCTTTTCTGCGGTTTTCCGAAAGTCGCGTTATAAAACTGCTGAAGCGTTTCTTCACCACCGGGGAGCCCATGACGACGAGAAGCACGATAACGACGGCCTTATATGCCTTAACATTTGTCGAAGAAACCTTCATCGCGTAAAGCGTGATCGTAAGCGTCTGAATGACGTAGGCGCCGAGAATGCTTCCGCCGATTTTGAACCGGCCGCCGCCGAGGCTGTTTCCGCCGATTGCGACCGCGAGAATGGTATCCATCTCGATATCGAGGAGCAGCGTTTCATGGTTGATGAGGCCGAGCCGCGATACGCCGATGCATCCGGAAACCGATACGCACACGCCGAGAAGCACAAAACTTAAAAGCTTAATCAATGTCGGATTAATGCCGTTCAGCCGCGCCGCCGCGCCGTTAATTCCGACGGACTGCGTGAACAGTTCAAGCGACGTAAAATGGAACAGCAGCTTAAAGAGAATCGCCATCGCCACGACAATGATTACCGGTGTCGGCAGCGGAATTCCCGGTATGAATCCGCCGATTGCGGAAAGGATGGGGCTTGCAATCGTCGGTGTCGCACCGCCGTTAATCCAGTAGGCGATGGAACGTCCGCACGTATACAGAATCAGCGTCGCGATCATCGGCTGAATCCGGAACACTGCGACCAAAGTACCGTTGAAAGCGCCGAACAGCATCGCTACGACGCAGGCGAACACAAATGCGAAAAGCACTGTTCCTCCGTTGACCGTGGGCACAGATTTCAGCACCTTTACGAACACGCTGCCCGCGATGGCGGCAGCCGCGCCGACGCTGATATCCTGTCCGCCGCAGGCCGCCGTTACAAGCGTCATGCCGATGGCCAGAATCGCGAGTTCGCTCGCGCCGTTAATGATGCTGATGATATTGCCGGACAATACGGCGTTTCCGTCGCTGTTATGGGCGATTCCGATTTCGAAAAAGCCCGGGTCGCGAATCAGATTGAATACCGCGAGAATCGCAATCGCGATAATCGGGATGGTCAGCTGTCCGAGCCCGCCGCGAAAGCGTTTTCTGCCGATTTTCTTCATCCCTCTTCACCTCCCGCGATGGTCTTCATTACCTGCGTCTGGTTCAGGTCATTTCCGGTAAGCTCGCCCACGATGTGGCGGTCCCGCATAACAATGAGCCGGCTGCAGGTTCTGAGCATCTCCTCAACCTCGGAGGAGATAAATGTGACGCTCATCCCTTCTTCGGAGAGCTTTCTTACAAGCTTCTGAATCTCCAGTTTGGTTCCCACATCGATGCCTCTTGTCGGCTCGTCGAGAATCAGATACTCGGGGTGCGTCAGAAGCCATCTCGCAAGAATAACCTTCTGCTGGTTTCCGCCCGAGAGGGACCCGACCGGCGTCTCTCTGCTCGCGGTTTTTATGTTAAGGGCCTTTATGTATTCGTCCGCAAAGGCCTCGGATTCACTTCGTCGAATCGGCTTAAAGATTCCGTCCATTACCTGAAGGGCGAGAATAATGTTCTCACGGACGCTTAAGTCCGCGATAATGCCGTCCCGCTTGCGGTCCTCGGCAAGATAGCCGATGCCGTGCTTCATCGCGTCGACCGGACGGGAAATCTTAACCGGTTTTCCTTTGACGGTAACGGTGCCGCCGTTTACTTTGTCGGCGCCGAAGATTGCGCGTACGCTCTCGCTCCGTCCGGAACCGAGAAGCCCCGTAAAGCCGTTGACTTCGCCTTTTCGGATAGTGAAGTCAAATGGCATCGCCTCGGTACTCGACAGTCCCTTCGCCTCATAGAACACTTCCTGTTCCGTGGCTTTCTCTTCCTCGCTGCCGCTGAGGCTGCTGAGCTCTTCGAGTTCTTTGCCGATCATCTTCGAAACGAGCTGCACCTGCGGCAGCTCCTCCGTCAGGTATTCACCGACGAGTTCGCCGTTTCGAAGAACCGTGATCCGGTCACTGACCTCATAAACCTGCTCTAAGAAGTGGGTGACAAATATGATACCTACGCCCTGTCCCCGAAGGTCGCGCATCAGTTTAAAAAGCATCTGCACTTCGTTATCATCCAGGGACGAAGTCGGCTCATCGAGAATCAAAACCTTACACTGCATGTCCACCGCGCGGGCAATGGCAACCATCTGCTGAACCGCAAGGGAACAGTTCCCGAGTAGCTGCGTACTTCTTGCCGGAATCCCGAGCCTTCTAAGAATCTCATCCGCGCGCCTTTCGCGGTCCTTATGCCGAATCAGAAAGCCGCTCTTTCTGCCGATGAACATGTTCTCGGAAACGGTAAGATTCGGGCACAGGGTAATCTCCTGATACACCGTGCTGATTCCGTTGTTCTGGGCATCCTCAGGGGAGCGGATCACGATTTTCTCCCCACCGAGGCGGATTTCCCCGCCGTCCATCTGATATACGCCCGTCAGCACCTTTATAAGGGTTGACTTTCCGGCGCCGTTTTCTCCCATAAGCGCGTGAATTTCCCCGCTGCGAAGCGTAAAATCCACACCGTTTAAGGCAAGAACGCCGGGAAATCTTTTATCAATGCCGCGCATTGTCAGCAAGCATTCTTCCTGCATACCTGTCCTCCGTTTCCATCCATACGGTTTAGAAAAGCGCAGCCGAAGCTGATTTTCTCAGCCCAGCTGCGCCAATTCATCGGATTATGGATTATTCACCCAAACCGTAAGTGTTGATATCATTTTCCGTAAGGGTCGCCGCATCAAAGCCTTTCTCTTCGTTGATAATCAACTTCTGGGAAGGAGCCTTTCCGCTCTTAATCAAATCGCTGATAATCTTTGCCTGGAACGGGCTGCACTGTCCGTCGTAGTTCCATTTGCCCGCAAGGAGCTCACGAAGCGCCCACTTGTTGCAGTCAAATCCCATAACAATTACTTTACCGCCTACACCGTGGGTGATACCGGCTTCGTCAAGCGCCGCAACGGCACCCTTTGCCATACCGTCGTTCTCGGCGTAGATAACGTTGAAGTCTTCACCGCTGTTGATAACGGTTTCAACGATCTTCTTCGCTTCTGCTTCGTCCCAGGCGGCCGTCTGCTGAACAATCTTCTTCATCTTACCGGATGCGAACTGTGCGTCGAGAGCACCGGTACGTCCGATCTGTGCATCAGAGCCCATAGCGCCCTGAATGTGGATTACGTTGTATTCCGGAAGATTCTGCGCAAGAAGCCAGTTCACTGCGGTCTCGCCTTCCTTCGCCATATCGGAAACAACGGCTGCCTCGTAAAGGCTTGCGTCTACATTGATCATACGGTCAAAGAGATAAACCTTAACGCCGGAATCCTTAGCCTTCTTTAAAACGTCATCCCAACCGGTTGTCTCGGCTGCGGAAATCAGAAGGTAATCAACGCCTTCGGTAATGAAGCCCTTCGCCGCCTGAAGCTGCTCGTCATTGCTCTTGCTGTAGAATGTCTTGAGCTCGTAGCCGTTCGCTGCGGAGAAAACGTTCTCCATGTCCTTTACATTTGCTTCGCGGTAGCCGGACTCGGACGGCGGGTTGTTTACAACGCCGATCTTAATCTTTCCGTCTTTCTTGTCTTCCTTGCCGCAAGCAGTTGCCATGCAGCAGACAACAAGGACTGCCACCAGTAACAAAGCTTTTATCTTTCTCATTTTTTGCTATCCTCCTTTTTTGTTGAGGCCTTTACTGACCTTCCGAGATAAAGGATAGCGCATTGCTCTTTCGCAGTAAATCAACGTTCCTTTTGACTTGGTTCAAAATAATACCGCGTTTGGACGGGGTTTCCAAACGCGGTTAAGAATTCTTTTACTCCGGTTGATTTTGATACTGCGCCCGGTATTCGGACGGGGTAATTCCGGTGTTTTTCTTGAAAATGTAACTGAAATAGTGCGAATCGTTGTAGCCGACCTCCCTCGCGATCTGCGAACTCCGCTCGTTCGTGGTCCGGAGCAGTTCCTTCGCCTTGCTTAAGCGAAGATACATCAGGTACTCCGTAAAGGTCTGTCCGGTCTGCTGCGAGAACACCGTCGAGAAGCGGCTTCCGCTCATGCTTACCGCCTTCGCGACATCCGGAAGCATCAGATTCGGATTCGTAAAATGTAACGACATATAGAGCTTCGCTTCGCTGATTACGGCCGGCGTTTTTTCGTCGGCGGGCTCTCCCATTTCACGAACGCCTAAGATGATGGAAGTCTCGTCCGTCCGTTCCACCAGAAGGTGTCTTATATGGCGCGCGGTTTTAAAGCTTCGGAAGATTTCTTCGGGCTTTCCGACAATCTCGCCGATTCCCGCACGGATTTCCGTTGCCCCGGTATGCTCGAGTTCCCGAACCAGGGTGGTGGCAAATGAATATGCCCGCTCCTCCACATCTTCGGCGGTTTCTCCGGAAATCAGGAACCGCGTTCCGACGCGCCCCGGAGACGGAAGCACGGTCCCGCCGGTCCCTTCCGAAAGCTCCGACGCCACGGCCTGCCCCTCACTGATCGGCGTAAAAGCCGCATCGATAACGGTATAGAACGGCGCGGGAACCGCGCCTCCCATGGCGGACAGTTGCCGGAGCACCTCCGGCGCATCCTCCTCGGCCGCTTCGTTGTTGAACAAGGAGCCGACCAGTTTCTCCTTTACGAGCTTGCCGCCGCTCTCCATCCGTGCGCGAAGGCTTGCGGCGTGTTCGAACGTATTCCGCTCCGCTTCAAGCTGAGAACTGACTTTGTCGAGCGCCCCCTTCAGCGCCTCGGAGTTAATCGGCTTTAACAGGTATTCCCGAACGCCTAACTGGATACACTGGCGGGCATACTCAAACTCATCGTATCCGCTTAATACAACCACGCCGATCCATGGCATTTGCGCACGCATAATCCGGCACAATTCAATGCCGTCCATGAAGGGCATGCGGATATCGGTGATCACGATATCCGGGTTGGTGTCACGAATCATCGGCAGTGCCATTTCCCCATCGGGTGCCTCGCCGACAAGCACGTACGGCGTTTCCTCCCATGGGAAGGACTCTCTTATCCCTTCGCGGACCACAATTTCATCATCAACCAGAAACACTTTCATTCTCGTTAATTTCCTCCCTGGTTCTGCACGGAACTTTGAAACTTACCGTCGTTCCGTCCGCACCGCTTTCTATCGTAAGGTCATCCGTCAGGTTATAGTAGAGACGGATTCGCATATTCACATTCACAAGGCCGAAACCGCCGCTCCCCTCGCTGACCGTCGGCTGTCCCTTCTTCATCCGGTCCCTAAGCTCCTGCAGCTGTTCCGCACTCATCCCAAGACCGGTATCCGTTACCGAAAAGAAGAGGAATCCGTCTTGAAGCCTTCCCAAAACCCGAATGGTTCCGCCGCCCCGCTTAATCTTGATTCCGTGATACAGCGCATTTTCCACAAGGGGCTGCAGAAGGAGCTTCAGAATGTAATACTCCCCGATTTCATCCGGAATATCGATTTCGTAATTCATGATATCGCGGTATCTGGTCTGCTGAATCTTCAAATACCCTTCAATATGCTTTTTCTCCTGGCTGATCGGAATCCAGTCGGCACCGGAGGACAGGCTGATTCGGAAGAAATCGCTTAACGCGCTTGTCAGCTGAATGACTTCGTCCTTCTCGCCGGCTTCCGCCTTCCAGACGATGGCATCAAGCGTATTATACAGAAAATGCGGATTGATCTGCGCCTGCAACGTCCGAAGTTCCGCTTTCCGGAGATTTCTCGCGTCCTGGTTGCTTTTCGTCATCATGTCCTGAAGACGGTCCGCCATGGTATTGATCTGAAATGTGAGATTCCGCAATTCGGTTACGTCCGTATCCGCGATTTTTTCATCCAAAGAACCGTCGGCAATTCTTGCCGCCGCCTGCTCCAAACGCTCAATCGGAAGCCTTACGGACGAAGCCGTAGCCTTTACCGTCCGGTTTCTTACCCACAGCGCGAAGATGACAATCAGCCCTTCGGCAACCGCCGAAAGCAAAACGCCGATGCGAAGGCTTAAACTCAGCTTCGCCGTAGAGTTGATTTCCATCGAAATGTACTCATCCAACATGCTGCCGACCAGCGATGCCACACCGCGTACCTCTTCGATAATCGCTTCGTTCTCGACGACCGGCACCTTTGCCTCCACATTGTCCCGGATGCGGTCCACGTAGTTTCCGAGCGTCTGCATGGTCCGTCTTGCAACAATCAGCGACAGGCTGTTTTCCTCGCTCGCCGAAGCCGATATGGAGTCGATGGTATCATTGACATTTCGAATCTTTGCGTAGATGCCGCTTTCCGGAATTGTCTGCCGGCCGCTCACGATGCTCCATGCGCTCTCCGGAATCTCTTCCTTTACAACGGTCTGCAGCTTGGCAGCCGTTTCCATCCGGTCGATGGCATTATGGTACCTGCTTGCATAGTAAAGCATCAGGACCAGGCTGATGATAATCGGGGCCACAAGCAAAAGCACCAGACGGTGGCTCAGATTGCTGATTTGCCCCAATATGCTTTTTTCTTTTCCGACCTTGCTCATTCTTCTGCCTCTGCTCCGGTCTAATAGCCTCGCGGTCCGATTTGGGACACGTCGATTTCGTCACTGAACACCTGCTCCTTCGGATGGATTACCGTCTCCACCTGCTCGCCGTTTTTCAGTTTCAGCGCGGTTTCCATCAGTTCCCTTCCGAGCTTCGGCGTGCACTCCACAACGCAGTTAATCTTGCCTTCTTTTAATACATTAATGGCCTCCTGGCCGCCGTCGATCGAGATAATGATGATATCCTTTCCGGGCGCCAGTCCCGCATTCTCAATCTCCGGAAGCGCGCCGATGGTCATTTCGTCATTATGGGAGAAAACGACGTCAATCGTGTCCCCGTACTTTTCAAGATAGTACCGCATGCATTCCTCGCCGCGGCTTTTAAGGAAATCCCCGTCAATGCTCTCGAGCACGCACATCCGGCTGTCCGCTGCAATCGTATCCATAAATCCGGCCTGGCGCTGCCGCATCGGGGTGGAATTTTCCGTTCCGGTGATTTCCACGATGTTGACCTGCTCAAGCCCTAAACGGTCAGCTTTCCGGATCAGGTATTCCGCCGCCATCACGCCTTCCTTATAAAAATCCGCGCCGATCAGGCAGGTGGTAAGTCCCTCCTGCTCGGTATTGATATCGCGGTCCACGAGAATGACGGGAATCCCCGCGTCCTTCGCCTCTTTGAGCACGTTATCCCAGCCTTCCTCGACAACCGGGGAAAATGCGATGACATCCACCTGATAGGCAATGAACCGCCGGATTGCGGCAATCTGGTTTTCCTGCTTCTGGTTGGCATTTTCAAGCATCAGGCCGATGCCGTATGCCTCCGCCTGCTCCTCGATGTCCTTCGTGTTGCCGATGCGCCACGCGCTCTCGCTTCCGATCTGGCTGAATCCGAGCACCAGCTTCGCATTGCCCGGCTCCTCTTTGCTCTTTCCGCACCCCGTAAGAAGAAGTGCCGCGAAAAGAACACATAATACTATCCGTTTACGCATAAAAATCCCCAATCCTTCTATCCTCTTTTCCGCCATTGTATCATAAGAGCCGATACTTTGAAAAGCATCGGCTCTTACGTTTCTATAAATTTTTATTTCTTAATCCAATTCGGTCGCGCCGGTATACAGCTCGTAATAGCGTCCCTTCTGCTTAAGCAGATCGTCGTGGTCGCCGCGCTCGATGATTTCGCCGTGCTCGAGAACCATAATCGCGTTGGCATTCCGTACCGTCGACAGACGGTGCGCGATGACGAACGTGGTCCGGTCCTTCATCAAACGGTCCATACCGTGCTCGATGTGACGTTCGGTACGGGTATCGACGGAACTCGTTGCCTCGTCGAGGACGAGAATCGGTGCCTTCGAAAGCGCCGCTCTTGCAATATTCAAAAGCTGTCTCTGGCCCTGCGACAGGTTCGCGCCGTCGCCTTCGAGCTTCGTCTCGTAGCCGTCCGAAAGACGCATGATAAAGCTGTGGGCGCTGGCGGTCTTCGCGGCCGCAATGACCTCCTCATCGGTCGCATCAAGACGGCCGTAGCGGATGTTCTCCATAACGGTGCCGGAGAACAGGTGCGTATCCTGAAGAACCATCGCGATGTTCTTACGAAGCTCTTCTCTTGCGATATCCTTTACGTTCACGCCGTCGATCGTGATCGTGCCTTCGTCGATGTCATAGAACCGGTTCAGAAGGTTCGTGATCGTCGTTTTTCCTGCGCCGGTGGATCCGACAAATGCGATCTTCTGGCCGGGCTTAGCGTAAAGATTGATGTCCTTAAGAACGATCTTATCCGGATTGTAGCCGAAGGTTACATGCTCCATAACGACATGGCCCTTCATGTTGACCATCAGGTCCGCATCCTTTACATCGGGAGCTTCCGGAACCTCGTCCATTACCTCGAAGACACGCTCGGCTCCGGCAAGTGCGGAGAAGAACGTTGCCATTTGCTGCGAAAGCATGTTGATCGGCATCGCGAACTGGCGGGAGTAGGTGGCGAACACCGTAAGACCGCCGGCCGTGATCTTGCCGAAGATCATCAGCACACCGCCGATACCGACGGTAGCCGCGTAGGAAACCTGGGAGGTGTTGCCCATGATCGGTCCGGTCACGCCGCCCCAGAACTGCGCCTTGAACTGCTTGTCGCGCATATCGTCATTCAGCGCGGAGAACTCTTCCACGCAGCACTCCTCGTGATTGAATACCTTAACGACCTTCTGGCCGGTAACCGTCTCCTCGATGTAACCGTTCACGGCGCCGAGAGCACTCTGCTGCGCGGCGTAATACTTACGGCTCAGCTTTCCGATGGTCAGTCCGCCGAACAGGAGCACGGGGATAAATGCCACCGTCACAAGCGTCAGAATCCAGCTCGTCGTGATCATGAAGACGAACGTTCCGATCAGCGTAACGAAGCCGGAAACCAGCTGTGTGAAGGAGTTGTTGATCATGACATCGATGTTGTCGATATCGTTCGTGAAGCGGGACATGATCTCGCCGGTCTGCCGCGAATCGAAGAACCGTACGGGCAGACGCTGGAGCTTTGCGAACAGATCGTTACGGATCCGCTCGATCATGCCCTGCGAGATGGAAAGCATCAGGCGGGCCTGCGTGTAGGTCGTGATGACACCGACGCAGTAGATCAGTCCGAGCATGATCAGTGCCACCAAAACGTAGGTCATAACCTTCGCGTCGCCCGGGAAGAACGTCTCCGTGAGGCGGGTTACCCAGTTGTCCGTAACGCCTTCGAAGAACGATCCGTTGCGGGCAAAGTTCGGGTTGACCGCGGCGGTCAGTTTATTGATGATCGGAGCCATAAAGTAACTGCCGACAAGGCTCGTCACGGTTGTTAAAAGCATGCATACAAGAACAAGCGCAAAACGGAGCCGGAAGCCGCGCATATAGGTAAGAAGCCTGGCAATCGTCTTCTTGGCGCTCTTCGGCTTGCCGCCCATCATTCCGCGGCCTCTTGGACCGCCCTGCGGGCGCTGTTTGAAGGCGTTCTTCTTGGCAATGCTGTTGTACTGCTGCTGCAGCTGTTCAAGTGATCTTGCCATAACTCACGCCCCCTTTCCCGTCTGCGACTCGTAAATCTCACGGTACTCCGTATTGTCCCGAAGAAGCTGGTCATGCGTACCCATACCCGTGATCACGCCGTCGTCCATAACGATGATCGTATCCGCATCCTGCACGGAGCTGATTCGCTGCGCGATGATCAGCTTGGTTGCCTTTCTGAGGTTCTCCGTATACGGATCGGACTCGCCGATAATCGGCACTTCCTTCTCGGAAAATGCTTTCCGGATCTGCGCCTCGGTCGCCGTATCCACGGCGCTCGTCGAATCGTCGAGAATCAGTATCTTCGGCTTCTTAAGAAGCGCTCTCGCAATACAGAGACGCTGCTTCTGGCCGCCGGACACATTCGCTCCGCCCTGCTCGATTAAGGTGTCGTAACCGTCCTTGAAAGAGGAAACGAATTTGTCGGCCTGCGCATACTCGGCCATGCGCTTAATCTCTTCGGGGGAAGCATTCTCATCGCCCCACTGCAGGTTCTCGGTAACGGTACCGGAGAAGAGGGTGTTCTTCTGCAGAACCATCGAAACGCCCTCGCGCAGGTTATAAAGCGAATAATCCCTGACATTGACGCCGTCAACGAGCACTTCACCCTCGTCGCAGTCGTACAGTCTCGGAATCATCGAAACGAGTGTCGTCTTGCCGCAGCCCGTGGAGCCGATGATGCCGACCGTCGAACCGGCGGGGATATTCAGATTGATATTGTTTAATACTTTCTCTTCGCTGTTCTTATAATAACGGAAGGAAACATTCTTAAAGGTAATCTCGCCGTTCTGAACGGTGAGGTCTTTATGTTTCGCATTTTCATCCGTCAGGTCAAGCTTCTCATCCATGACCTCGCGGATACGCTTTGCGGATGCAAGCGCACGGGAGCTGAACATCAGAAGGAACGTAACCATAACGAGCGAGGAAAGAATCTGCGTTACGTAGGTAAGGAACGCGGAAAGGTCACCGATTTCCATTCTTCCGTCAAGCACCATCGGTCCGCCGATCAGGATAACGGCAATGATCGTTCCGTTCATGAAAAGCGTCATGACCGGAGACATGAAAATCATAACCTTTGCGGCGGAGATTCCGGCCTTCTTCAAATTTCCGTTCGCTTCGCGGAATTTCTTAATCTCAAAATCCTCACGGACGAAGCTCTTGACAACGCGGACATTCGTCACATTTTCCTGAACCGTGGAGTTCAAATCATCCACCTTCTTCTGCACGCGTCCGAAACGCGGGAAGCCGGTGAAGATAATGCCGCCGACTGCTGCCAGCATGGTCGGGATGGATACGGCAAATACGACGGAAAGCGGCGGATTCAGTAGAATTGCCATCACCAGAGCCGCTATCATCATTCCCGGTGCGCGGAGCGCCATACGAAGCACCATTGCGATGAAGTTCTGCACCTGCGTAACGTCGTTGGTAAGACGCGTTACCAGAGAACCGGTAGAGAACTTATCGATGTTCGCGAACGAATACTGCTGGATTCTGCGGTACAGATCCTCACGAAGATCCGCTGCGAAACTGACCGAGGCCTTCGATGCGTAATATGCGCCGCCGATGCCTCCTGCCATCATAACGAGTGCCGTCAGAATCATAAGTCCCATGATTCCGAGGCTTGTCCCGGTCGTCAATTCACCCCGGTTCGCGTTGTTGATCACGACTGCGAGAAGCTTCGGCATGATAACTTCGCCGATAACCTCCACAATCATGCAAAGCGGTCCTAAGATGAAGAAAGCCAGATAAGGCTTAATGTACTTCGACCATTTCATAATTGTGTATTCCTTTCTTTCCGGGAGAACCCGGGAAACTGCTTTTTATTCCGCTGTGATCAGCGCCCGCAGGTTGCCCTGCATCCGAAGAAGAACCGCCATAAAGGACTCCAGCTCCTCATCGGAAATTCCCGCGCACATCGCCTCATCCAGATCGCCGAAGATCTTCTTCGTGCGCTCAACGATTGCGCGGCCGGTCTCGGAAACCGCAATCTCCTTCTCGCGGCCATTCTTCATGGTCCGCTCTATAAAACCGGCTTTCTCAAGCTTCTGAATCGTCCCCGTGACTGCTGCGGGACTGATCCCGAACGCCTTGGCCATCTCCGCCTGTGACGGCGTGCTCTCGCAGTGATACAGGTACATCAGCATCATATGCTGGCTTCGGTGGATGCCGAGCGTAGAAAGCTGGCTTTCCACGGCGGCACGGTGCGCCCGGTCGGTTACGCAGAAGGTCTGCACAATCTCCGTTGACGGTATTCGTTTCGTCATGTCTTCTCCTTTCCCAAGCTTATGCGCAAAAAAGAATTAACGCGTTAACAATTAACGCGTTAATTCTATCACAATTCTCTCAAATGTCAATAACAAATATCACATTTTCCGATGGAATATCTTATCCTTAGTTTTACTGCCCGGCTGCAGTCGCCATCGACGCTGCGAATACGGCTCCGGTAATCTCTCCGTTGTACGCCCTGCGGATCAGATCCGTGTAGGATATAAGCGTATACACATCCATCATATTGTCGCCGAAGGGAACGAAGGCATTTGCGTGCTGCGTCATTTCCGCAACCCGGGCGGAAAGCGCGTCAACGCCGGTCGTATCATAGTTCACCTTCCAGGCCGGAAGTCCGCCTTCGTCAAGGAATACGTACTTCGAAACAAGCTGAGCAAGTTCCATCGCGTACTGCGCCGCAAGCTCCTTATCGGAAGAACCGTTATAAACCGAGAACGCTCCGACCGGTCCCGTGAGGTACTGGCTTGAACCTGCGTCTCTCGAGTTAATCACGGGGAATTCCATCACGACAATGTCGCTTTCACAGGCGGAAAGCTCCGGACAGCTCCAGCTGCCGCTTACATAGAAGGCGTAGCGGCCGGCTTCGAAATCTTCCTTAACCGTGTCGTCGTCCGGACCGCCATCGCGAGAAATGTTATAGATATATCCTTCCCGTACGAATTCCTCAAACAGCTCAACGGCTTCCGCAATTCCCGCGGTCTGCCAGGATGCTTCGCCGCGGAATACCGCTTCAAGCGTCTGTGCTCCGACATTCTTAAGCATCAGCTGTTCGAGCAGCTGACCCATAACCCATTCCTGTCCGGGGCCGGTCGCGCAGGCAACCGGGATAATTCCGCGCATGGAAAGCGCTTCGAAGCACTCGATCATGTCATCATAGGTTCCCGGAACCGTATTGATACCGACCGAACGAAGCACATCCATGTTAACGAATATGGCATTTGCCGTAAATGTATACGGAGCGCCGTACTTTCTTCCGTTATAGGTGGTGCTTCCGCATGCCGCCTCGGGAAGAACGTCAGCATAGTTCGCGTAAACGTTATCTAAGCAGTATACCTGACCGAGCTCAACCAGATCCTTAAAGGATTCGCCGTCCCAGGCATAAAAGATATCGGGCGCCGTGTGCTCCTGAATCGCAGCCTTCAATGCCGTTTTGTACTCATTCTCAACATCTGCGTAGGCAACAACGTTGATGGTAATATCCGGATACCGGGTACGCATATCGGCAAGCGCCAGCTCGAAGCCGTCCTTCATATAGGAGCCTTCCACGGCGTCACACCAGATCGTCAGCGTTCTGCCTTCCGCCTGCGGCGTTCCCGTAACGCCTTCGGTCGGGTTGTTCGACACCTGCTGCGTCGGATTCTCCCCGCTCTCGCCCGAGCCGACACGGCCTTCCTTTGTATTCTTACCCTTCGATCCGAGAACCACGGCAGCAATAATTCCGCCGATCATCGCAATACATACCAATGCGGCCACCGCACGCATCGCCCACACAAACGCTTTCGAGGGCTCTCTTCGTCCCTCTTTCTCATCCGTTGCGCCCCCACCCGGCGCACTCTTCATAAATCGAAACATGCTTTTCTCCTTTTTCTGTTGTTCGTACTGTTCCTTTGCTTCCATCACTCTACGGAACACTTCGTCATGATCTCTCATATTTACCTCCGACTTCTCAAGGTATCGGTCTTTCCGAACCCTCTCATCTATCTTCAAGCTTCATACGAAGCGATTTCTTGGCGCGCTCAAAAAGATGATAGATTCCGGCCGAAGACTTTCCCATGACTCTTGCTATCTCACTGAGTTCCATTCCTTCGTAAAACTTAAGCTTCAGAACCTGCCGGTAGTCCGGGTTCAGATCGTCCATCGCCCTCGCTAACCGCTTCCGCTCCTCCTGCTCAAGTAGAATCGCTTCGGCGTTCCCCTCACCGTATTCCCGACTTACGAGCTCCTCCGAAAGAGGCTCTGTCTCCGGCGGCCTGCGCCGGATTCGGTCAATTGCCAGATTCCGTCCGATCGTATACAGCCATGTCTTAAAGGACGAACGTCCCGCGAAACGCGGTTTCTTCGTCGCCAGAACAATCATGGCTTCCTCGGCACAGTCCTCGGCGTCCGTAAGATTATTCAGATAGGCGTTCAGATAAAGCGCCAGTCCGTCATAATACAGATCGATAATCTCGCGGAGTCCTTCGTCGTCACCGGCCAGGAAACGGCGGTAGCTACTTGCACCGTTGTCCATTGAGGCTCCCTCCTTTGCTCTTCTGTCCTTTAGACGAAAAATGCTACGATTTTTCGCCACCTTTTTCGAAAAAATTATGTTATACTGAACCTGCAGCGGTTAAAAGTTCGAAAGGAGCCCCTATGCATCTGTTTATTCTGCTTCTTCTTTTGTTTATTATGGTATGCATCCTCACGGGGCATGTCTGGATCCTGCTCTACGCAGGGTCAAGATTTCTGCTGCTTCTTTCCGCCCTGCTGGTATTGTTCTTCTTCATCTGCCTGGTCCGGCTTCTCTTTATGAAGCGGAAACCGGCGCATTTTACGCGGATTGATTTTAAAAACGAGTTCTCCAACTATCAGGTTGCCTTCTATCAGGTCGGGGATAAGGAATATCCCTGCATATTCCCCGAAGAGGGGATCTTCCGCTCTGTCTTCTATAATCCCGACCGAAAATGTCACGTATATATAAATGAGCGAAAAGGGATTCTTTTCGATCCCGTTTCGCTCATTACAATCGTTGCAGGTTTCTTCGCGGGAATCGGTTTCACCGCGCTTATTTCTCTGTTGTTTTTTATCTGAAGCTTCTTTTTCTACTGCGGATTCGTTCTTGAGAACATCTCGCAAACCCAGCGGTAATAGTTCTTATCCACCTGGTTCATCTCGCCCGGACGAAGTCTCCACTGCCAGTTCGTTCCGATGGTTGCCGGATGGTTGATGCGGCAATAGTTATCGAGATGGAGGAAATCCTGCATCTGAATGATTACGACGTTCGCAATGCTCTCATAGAGCTTTCTTATCATCTGGTCATGCAGCTCTTCCTTCTTTAAAATTCCGAAATAGCCCATCATCCAGTTGATTTCCCACTCCTCACGCCCCGCAAGGAATCCAGCGAGGGTTTCGTTGTCGTGGGTTCCGACATACGCAATGCAGTTCGGGCTCTTGTAGTTATGCATCAGGTAGCCGTTCGAGGAATCGCCGGCTACGCCGAACTCCAGAACCTTCATGCCGGGATAGCCGCACTTTTCGATCAACGCCTTCACGGGCTCGGTCAATACGCCGAGGTCCTCCGCGATGATCTTCGCGCCCTTTACGGACTCATCAATGACCTTTGTGAGCTTCTCGCCGGGTCCCTTTTTCCATTTACCGCCCTTGGCGGTTTTACATTTGACGGGAATCGACCAGTAATTGACGATTCCGATGAAGTGATCGATCCGGATCACGTCGTAAAGCGCCGCGGTCGCCTTCATACGCTCGCGCCACCACTTGAAATCCTTCTGCTCCATTACGTCCCAGCGGTATAACGGATTGCCCCAGCGCTGTCCGTCCGCGGAGAAAGCATCCGGCGGAACGCCCGCGATGTTCTGCGCGTTATGGTCGATGTCAAGGTCGAACAGGTCGCTGTGCGCCCAGGTATCCGCGCTGTCCATCGAAACGTAAAGCGGAATATCGCCGATGATCTCAATGCCCTGCTCGTTCGCGTAGGCGCGAAGCTTGTGCCACTGCCGGAAGAACTCGAACTGTAAAAACTTCTGGAACGAAATCTCGTCCTTCAGCTCTTCGCACGCGCGCTCTACGGCCTTCTTCTTATGAAGCCGAAGCTCGTCATCCTCCCAGCTCTGCCAGCCCTGATAGCCCTCGCGTTCCTTGACCGCCATGAAGAGGCAGTAATCCTCGAGCCAGTACGCGGCTTCCTTCTCAAACTTCTTAAACTCCGCCGTCTCCGCGCATTTACTGCGGGCAAATGCCATACGGAGCACCTTATAGCGGCTTCCGAACTGCGCGCCGTAATCCACATAGCGCGGCTCGGTTCCGTAATAACCGGAGTCAATCTCCGCCTGCGTCAGAAGTCCGTCTTCCTTAAGGGTGTCAAGGTCGATAAAATAAGGATTTCCGGCAAATGCGGAATACGACTGGTACGGGCTGTCTCCGTAGCTGGTCGGTCCGACCGGGAGCACCTGCCAGTAGCGGTGCTTCATCTCTTTCAGGAAATCAACAAAGTCGTAGGCTGCCTTTCCCAAAGTGCCGATCCCGTAAGGGGAGGGCAAAGAAAAGATGGGAAGAAGCACTCCCGCGCTTCTTTCCCATGTGTTTTTCTTACTCGTCTTCATCTGTGGTTATCTTACTCTCCTGTGGAGCTTTCTTTTTAGCGGGCTTGCGGGTTCTCGGCGTACGCGGGCGGACCGGTTTCGGCGGCTCGGCCTCTTCGTCGTGAATCTCCTCCGCTGTCTCTTCGATCTTATCTTCCGTAATGATATCCTCACCGAGAATCTCATGAACCTCGGGAGATACCGGCTCGGCCTCTTCTTCTGCGGGCTCGTCTAAAACGGTCTCTTCCTCATCCTCGGGCTCCGGCTCTTCTTCACGCTTCTTCGCGGGCTTATCGTCATCACGCCTCTTAGCGGGCTTTTCGTCGAAATCGTCGCCGTAGGAGCCGACCTCCTCCTCGGGAAGATCTTCACCGCTTACCGGAATCATCCGGTGGCAATGGGACGCAACACGCTTGGAGTAGGTAAATACGATAATCGTGTATCCGGCGCTGTTCAGAACCTCAAGGAAGTCCATATAGCGGTCCACATCGTTGGCCGTAAGACCTGCCGTCGGCTCATCCGCGAAGATGTACTTCGGCTCCGCGATCATCGCTCTTCCGGCACAGATCTTCTGGCGGTCAAGGAGGGAAAACTCGGTCGGATAGAACCGTCCCTTTCCTTTGAGCCCAAGTCCGCGAAGCACTTCCCTTGCGCGCTTCAGCTTCTTCTTACGGGTCATGAACAGCCGGTGGTTTAACGGCATCGTGATATTGTCGAAAATCGTCATCTCGGGAACAAGCAGCGTCTTCTTCGTGATGATTCCGCACTTCTTGGCGCGGAAATTCGCCATCTGGAAGGTCCGGATGAACCCGACGGGCTTTCCGTCAATTTTATACGCGCCGGAATCCGGGCGGTTCAGGCCGGTCATAATATTCATCAGCGTGGTCTTTCCGCTTCCCCGCTTTCCGACGATGGCGACCATCTCGCCGTCGTGGATTTCCATGCTGACATTATCGAGGATTTTCCGTCTCGGTGATCCGATTCCGAGGCCGTAGGATTTGTTGATACCAATCAGTTTCAGTCCCATATCACACCTCCTGCGTCCGGCGGAACATCCGTCCGAAATCACGAATCAGGATCCAGATCATAATCGCCGCAGTCGGATATCCGACAAGACGGATCACACGGCCCACGAGCGGCTTGGTCTCACACAGGTGCAGCTGCAGAAGTTTACTGATGACAAATGCGAACCCGATGGATCCGAGAATCGCAAGCACCACCATCAGAACACCTTCCACAAGGTACAGAACCATCATCTCCGTCCGGTTCGTTCCGGTCAGGTACAGCGCGGAGTAGAACTCCTTGCCGCGCCAGAACTTAAAGAACAGATACAGGGCAAACATCAGCATGCAGATCGGGAAGCCCTTCTTCGTAAACTTCAGAATGTTCTCGGCAAGTTTCGGCGCGTTCTCGCGGTACAGAATGCTGTTCTTCTGGTCGGCACCGCTCACACGGTAGGAAGACAGCGGATCCTTCTTCGGATTATCCCTGCGGAAATCCTTCCAGGAACGTTCAATGACTTCCTCTAACTCAATCTCCGCCTCATCGGCCGTAAGCGTCGTGGTAAAGTAACCGCAGTTCATAAGGAACTGGTAATGGAACAGCTTGGCCCGCTCCTCAACCTTGAAGGTTCTCTCCTTCGGTCCTACGGGCTCATCCGAGAAATCATCCTCTCCGTCCGGATTATCCTCTCCGTCCGGATTGGTTGTCTGTTCGGTTTCTTCTTTCTTTTCTTCGGGCTGGAGGAAGATAATATAATCATCCAGCGCAATATCCATCCCGTAAACATTCCAGGTCGTTCCGGCCTCCAGAATGTTATAAGGCTGCAGCTTCACAAGGCTCTTGCCGTTGTACATGTCGAACATCTCGCCGGTAATGAAGTTTCCGGAGATGCCGTAATTCGCTCCGAGGGCCACACGGGTGTGACCTTCCTTCTCGGCTACATTCGCAAGCGTCTTCAGCCATGCCGGACAGTTCTCATCCTCAAGTGCGGAACGCACAATATAGAGTGCCTTTACTTCGGAATACTGAATACCGGTCTTGGAATCGTTCTTCTTGTTCGGCGGGTTGTTACGGTATGCGCCCGCAAGCGAATCGTCAATCATCTTCGCGGGGATGTAAACGCCGTCGGTATAGGAAATCGGCACATCCTCCTTGATCTCATAAACATTCTGCAGGGAAATGAACGGACACAAAATGTAGCTGTCGAGGTCCACTGTTTCTCCGTTGATGACTGCTCTTGCGCCCTTCGGAAGGAATCCGACCACCTGCATCTGCAGGGCTCCGATCGTATTCTTCGTCTTCAGCGTATTGCCGACGCGGTAGCCGTCCTCTTCGTTCTTATAATCGGCTCCGAGAACGACATAAACCTTCTCAAGATAGTCATTCGGCATCTTGAAAATCTGTCTGGCCTCCTTACCGAGCTTGAATTTCTCGACAAGGCTTTCCTCCATCCAGATAACGTTAACGGTAGTATACTTTGCGCCGTTCGAATCCACGTCCTTATTGTCATGGAACTCGTCGGTCAGATATCCCTTAACTGCGGAATCCGGACCGAGGAAGGACGCAACCTGCACGTATTCCGTACAGATCTGCTCATAACTCTCAATCCAGGTTTCCCTGCGCAGATTCTCGATGAAGGAAATCTCAGCCTTCAGGTCGCTGTCCGTAACCTGCGGACTCTTCTGCGTAACCTGTCCGCTGATGCGGTACGGGCTCGGCGTCGTCGCGACCTGTTCCGGAGCGTAACGGCTCGGAAAAGCCTTCGACAGTTCCTTCGTCAAGGTATCCTGAAACAGCCACGATGCTCCGCAAACAATAAAGCAGATCAACACCAGGAAAAAGATGTGGCGCTTCAAGCTGAGGGAATATCTCAATTCTTTAAGAAATCTCCCCATACAAACCTCCCGATTCTACTATACCCCCAAACAGAGTAATCTATTCTGATAATACTCCAAACATTGGGAAAAAACAACAAAGGCGCGGAAAATGTAACACATTTGTAAAGAATCTTCGGTAAAATCAGCAGATTTCGGCGCCGGAAGGCATAAATCCTTCAGGTGTCATAAGCGCAAGCTCGCCGTTTTCGTCCTCAGCACACAGAAGCATGCCCTCGGAGGTCAGTCCCGCAAGCGTCGCGGGCTTCAGATTCGTCAGCACCATGACGCGCTTTCCGACCATCTGCTCGGGGCTGTAATTCTTCTTGATTCCGGATACGATCTGCAGCGTCTTGCTGCCGACACGAACCTGAGAACAGAGAAGCTTCTTCGACTTCGGAACCTCTTCACATTTTTCGATAACGCCGACACGGAACTGCAGCTTCGCAAAATCGTCGTAGGTGATCTCCGCCTTCGGGTCGATATCGATAAAACGGCTCTCGTCATTCTCAGCGGAAGCGGCTTCGGGTTTAGAAGCCTCCGGTGCGGGAAGTTCCTTTCCGAGATTTCGTGCGATGCGCGCCTGCTCGGCTTCATACTCGGCCTTCTGCGCTTCCTGAATCGCCTTTACCTTCGGCTCGATTTCCTTCCAGTCAAGACGCGCGAACAGAATCTCCGGCTTGTCGGTAACTTTCGTTCCGTTCGGATAAAGACCGAACGTGCCGAGGTCCTCAATCGGACGGAGCGTCGTATTGAGCTGTTTAAGAATCTTATCCGCCGTACGCGGCAGGAAGGAGGAAAGAAGGCTTGCTCCGATGGTAATCGCTTCGGTCAGGTTGTAAAGCACCTCACTGAGGCGGTCCTTCTTCGATTCGTCCTTGGCAAGCGCCCACGGCATCGTCTCATCAATATACTTGTTGCAGCGTTTGAAAACGGCGAAGATTTCGCTGATGGCATCCGCCACGCGGAATACGTCCATCTTCTCGGTCACACGCGCCAAAGCACCGGTTGCCACAGCCTTCAGGTCCTCATCCTCCGGACCGGTCACGCCGGTACTCGAAACAACGCCGTCGAAATACTTATTGCTCATGGATACCGTACGGTTCACAAGGTTACCGAGCGTATTCGCGAGGTCTGCGTTCGTCCGCTCCACAACGAGCTCCCAGGTGATGATTCCGTCGTTATCAAAAGGCATCTCATGAAGAACGAAATAACGGGTCGCGTCCACGCCGAACAGATCCACAAGGTCCTTCGCGTAGATTACGTTGCCGCGGCTCTTGCTCATCTTCTCACCGCCCTGAAGAAGCCAGGGATGACCGAAGATCTGCTTCGGAAGCGGAACGCCTAAGGACATCAGGAAGATCGGCCAGTAAATGGTATGGAAACGGATAATATCCTTTCCGATCAGGTGAAGATCCGCCGGCCAGAATTTCTTATATTGCTCAGTTGAATTGCCGTCCGCGTCATACCCGATTCCGGTGATATAGTTTGAAAGCGCGTCAAGCCATACATACACGACATGACGGTCGTCGAAATCCACGGGAATTCCCCATTTGAAGGAGGTTCTCGATACACAGAGATCCTGTAAACCGGGAAGCAGGAAGTTGTTCATCATCTCGTTCTTACGGCTTACGGGCTGAATAAACTCGGGATGTTTGTTGATATGGTCGATCAGACGGTCCGCGTATTTACTCATCTTAAAGAAATACGCCTCTTCCTTCGCGGGATGCACGTCGCGGCCGCAATCCGGGCATTTGCCGTTCACAAGCTGCGACTCGGTCCAGAACGACTCACAGGGCGTACAGTACATTCCCTCGTAGCTGCCCTTATAGATATCGCCGTTCTCATACATTTTCTTAAAGATCTTCTGCACCTGCTTCTCATGGTCCGCATCGGTCGTGCGGATAAACTTATCGTAGCTTGTATCCATGAAATCCCAGATGTTCTTGATATCGCCGGCCACCTTGTCGACATACTCCTTCGGAGTCGTGGCGGCTTCGAGCGCCTTCTCTTCAATCTTCTGTCCGTGCTCATCGGTTCCGGTCTGGAAGAACACTTCATAGCCCTGATAACGCTTGAAACGGGCAATGCTGTCCGCAAGAACCGCTTCATAGGTATTGCCGATGTGCGGCGTTCCCGAGGCGTACATAATCGCCGTCGTGATGTAATAAGGTTTCTTTTCTGCCATTTTTACCTCCCTCTGTTACGAAACAAAAAGGCTCCCGTCCTATAAAGACGAGAGCCATAGCTTCGTGGTACCACTTTACTTCGCACCTTACGGTGCCTTTTCGGCTGCGCTTTGACAGCCACACACGTTAACGGGTGTACCCGGCAGGACCTAACAAAAGTGCTCGCCCCTGCAACTCCGAGACCATGTTCCCCAGGAAATTGCCGCTCCGTTCTCAGCCACCGGATTCTCTGTATCGGATTTCGAAAGGTACTCTTCTCTTCTTCGTCGATGTCAATTATGATGCTGTAAATATACTACCCTTTCCGCGTTCTGTCAAGCATCCTATCTTCTGCGCTTTCTTGCGAGCAGGAGTATCACTCCTCCGCCCACGGCGAACAGAATTACGAAAAATGTGACTGCCGCCCACGGCGTATTCAGGAAACGCACGAACATGTTCGTGGAAACGAGGAAGTCTTTCACGGTGACCTCGCTCACATTTCCCGCCGCATCCGTAGCGACGATCCGAATCGTCTGCTTCGTGTCGTCCTGCGGAATGTCAAAGGTGTACTGGTAACCGCTGTGTGCGTAAGATACTTCCTGATCGTTCAGGTAGATCTTTACGCTGTCGAGCAGGTAATTGTCACGAACCTCAATGACCGCCCGGTGCGTGTCTACCTTATAAGATTCCTCATCCACCGGGGAAACCACGACAATATTCGGCGCAATGCGGTCCACGCAGAACGAAATCGTTCCGTTCTTGCCGTTTTCGTCGTTCTCGTTGACATTTCCCGCCTTATCGGTCGAAATGATACGGATGGTGTATTCGCCGTCCTCCATGAACGCGGTGTTCTTAATCGTGTACCGGTATTCCTTCCACTCGGCGTCCTCGGACTTCACTTCCTCCATCACGTAATCCACGCCGGCCACAAGCTTCTTCGGGGAGCTGTTACGGATTACGTAGATGTCTACGTCCTCCGTGTTGATCTCGTCCACGTTAATCTCGAGAACGGACAGATCCAACGGGTTGTTCGTGTTGACTCCGTTCATCTTCTCGGCGCCGTCCATAATGTAGGTGGAACCGAAACGGTTAACGGAGAATCTTCTCATGATCTCCTGCGTCCGGTTACCTGCATGGTCGACAGCGGAAATGCTGATCGTGTAGATGTCGTCATTTTCCTTCATCGGGTCGAAGTTCTTAAAGACAACCCGATAGCCTTTCACTTCGCCGTCTTCCACAATGTCTTCCAGTGTATACGGCTTGTTGATGATGTCGCCGTTCTGCTTCTTAAGAAGTATGGAAACGCCGTCCTCCAGGAAGTTCGCGTCCGTATACGTAATCACCGGCGCAACCTCGCCGCGGTTCGCAGCAAGAAGTCCCGAAAGATCCAACTCCGGAGCCGTTGTATCGATGATGAAGTTCTCCTCATCGTAAGGCACCGAAACGTTACCCGCCTTATCAATTACCGAGATGCTGAAGGAATAATCTCCGTCCTCATCGTAGTAGATGATCAGCGTATGCTCGTCGCCGTTCGCCGTCCACGATCCGGTTCTCGGAGCATTTCCGGTAAATGTGACACGGGACACGTCGAAATTCTTCTCCGTTACGGTAACCGTTGCCGTACGGAAGTTATCAAAGTAGATATCCTGAACCGGTTTCTTATTATCGTAGGTGACCAGCACAAGAGGCTTGGACTGGTCGATTACGAATGCCGGAACCGCATCGATCGCGGCCCGGTTGCCGGCGCGGTCCGCATACGCGAGACCAACCGTATAGCTTCCGTCATAGGTGAATGTAACGGTTGCCGTATAGGTAGACTTGTTCGGATCCTGAACGTCCCTTTCCTCTGTCCACTGCGAAGCAGTCGGAACAGAACCGTATGCGTTATGAATATTGAATGCAAACTCACCGGGAACGAAGTTCCGTTCCGTTACGGTAATCGTAAGCGTTCTTTCATCATTGAAGATGTTCGGGTTGTCGCGGTCGCCCGTGTTGTTGTCAAACGAATACTCAACCGTCGGGGCTACCTTATCAATACCGAATACAATCTGCCGCTCGGTCTGATTGCCCGCCCAGTCGGTCATCCGGACACGAACCGTAATATCATTGCTGTCGTGCGTCACGGTAATCGTCTTACTAAGACCGGTAACCAGGTTGCCGTCCTTGCCGGCTGCCGTCCATCCGGCGTCTCCGGTAATCGTTCCGTCAATACCGATCGTGACACTTCCGGTCTGGTTCTTCGCCTGATCGTAAGGCGCGGAAACGGACCACTCCACAGTCTTAATGCCGGCGATCTCATCCGCGATATTAATCTTAATGTCAACATTGCCAGAGTAAAGATCCACGCCGTTCGGCTGCTTAAGCTCGGTCTCGTTTCGCTCAAGCGAAACGCTCGCCGCTGCGTCGTGATTTGCCTTGCTTTCCGCTGCAAATCCGCTCGAACCGGCATAACCACTCTCATTATTTACGCCGTCGGTCGCCTTCGCGTAAATCTTTCCGCGGAACGGAGCCTTAACGGTGATCGTAACATTACCGGAAGCATCCGGCGTAACCGTCTGCTCGGCCGTCTTCACGCCGTTAAAGTCTTCCATATAATAGGTGATGGTCTTCAAACCGTAACCGGCTGCCGCATCTCTTGCGCTGATAACAACGGTAGCGTCTTTATCGAAGAAATATACATAGCCGGAGTCCGAAGCCGTCAGCGGGGAAACCGTCTCGCCGTCACGGAGAAATGCGAAGCTCGTAATCGAAGGCGCCGCCTTATCCACGAAAACGGTACCGGAGTAGATTTCGCTCTTATTTCCGATGTAATCCGTCGCTTCCACCGTGATGGTGTAGGAACCGTCCTCATTGGCCGCTCCCTGTGAGGAAACAACGGCAAATGTTACATCCTTCACGGAACCTGCATCGGTCGGCGCAAGCATATCGGAGATGGCCTTGCCGTTTGCATCGGTGGAAATTACGTTTCCGTTCACCTTAACGGTTGCGGAAGCAATTCCCGCATTCGCGTCGGTAAGACGAATCGTCCATGTCACGTCGGAGGAATACCAGGTATTGCCGTCCTTCGCCATCGCGTTGGCTCCTGCCGCGGAAACGGATACAACCGGTTTCACGGTGTCAATCTCTATCTTCTTTTCATAAGCTTTGACTTCACTTGTATGACCGTAAACATCAACTGCGGTTGCCTTCAGCGAGTAAGCGCCGTAGAATTCCGCAGTCACTTCCTCCGGAAGGATAAACTCGGCAACGCCGTTTGAAAGCTTGGCAACAATCGGAGTTCCGTCATTCACCGTCAATGCTACAAAGTCAAGTCCTGCGGAAGGCGCCGCATCCTGAACGGTAACCGTTACACGGAGTCTGCCGTTAGCAAATGTACCGAACGCCAGGCTGCTGATGGTATCCGTTGCCTTTTCGGTCGTAACCGTAAATCCCGCAATCGTCGGAGCTTTGCGGTCAATATAGAATGTTGTTTCGGTTTCGTAAGTATTGCCCGAAACGTCCTTCGCAGTAACACGAATCGTGTACTTGTCGTCGGAAGCTATATGATTTGCCGTCTTAATCACGTAAACCGGCGAAGACTTTTCTTTCGAGTCAAATGCACCGATTGCCTGCGGGGTTGCGCTGTCGTCCGCAGTGATTGCAACACCGTTCACGGTAACCGCGATCGTCGAAAGACCGGATTCCGCATCGGTCGCCTGAATCTTAACCTCCGTATCGGCTCCGTACCAGGTATTGCCGTCAATCGTCTTCTTTCCGCTGTCCGAAGGGGTGATTACCGCGCCCGGCTTCTTGTTCTCGATAATAATCTTCTCGGAAGAAAGCGATGCGTTTCCGTTATTGCCGACCGTAAGTGCCGTAACTGCACTCTCCAGCCCGGATGCATCATATGCCTTGGCGGAAACTGTATAAGTCTTATAGAAGTTCTCCGCCACGTCAGCAGGAATCGTGAAAACATAGTATCCGTTCTCCTGCGTTGTGGCTTCTCCGAACTGAACGGTGCTTTGTTCGTCGTTCAGATAAAGAACAACCTTTGCCAGACCGGATGTCGGCATGGGCGCAGGCTGTACGCCGGGAACCTGACCTTGATTTCCGGAAAGCGAATTCGGATCAATCGCCACCGTATCCTGCGGAATCCCGGGATCCTCAGCTTTCACGTAAACCTTAACCGGTCCGTTCGCATAGTTTCCGCTTGCATCAGAAAACAATGTGCCCTCTGTCGCCTCAAGCCGGAATTCCTTCACGAGCGGAGCGAACATATCAATATAAATCGTTGTTTCGAAGGTGTTCGTGTTTCCGACTTTATCCGTTACCGTAACGGAAAGCGTGCAGGAACAATCATCGGCTATAGCTGAAGAATCAATATCAAATCCTTCAGCCGCATCACTGATTGCGCCGCTGTTCATAGCACTATCTAATTTTGTTCCGTTTAAGTAAACTTCAATCGAAGCAACGCCGGCCGTTCCGTCAGAAACTTTAACATTCCAACGAATAAGCTCCGAGAACCATGTCTTCTGTTCCGTCCCCTCGCCCAAGGTTATGGCATCTGCTTCAACATCTGCGTCACCTTGATTCTCCTTAATCGTTAGCGGTTTGGAAACCGTAATCTCAGGAGCGGTTGTATCAAACGAGAACGTATCCGTTAAAATGTCTGAATTACCCGTGGGCCCGGTTGCCGGATCCCCTTGAGCGGTCAAGTTCTCTTGAGCCGAAACATTGCCGGCAGCATCCGTAGCAAAAGCGCTGAGGCGGATATCTGTTCCCTCTAATCCGGCAGGGTCCAAAGTAAACGTTGCCTGGCCATTCGTAACCGTTAGCGGATTGCCATACTGATTACCATTCACTAAAAGCGTAATGGTGGAGAGCCCTGAGTTAACAGCCGTCTGATCGTCCTCTGCGGAAACCGTAACGGTAATCGGACCGTTAGCAAATGTTCCGTCTGCTTCATTATAGAAATTCGTTCCGTCCGCCGCGGCAAGCGAAAACTTAGTGACCGTAGGCGCTTTCGTATCAAGAACAAAAGGAAAACTCGAGCTGGAGATAATACCCTTTGCGTTCGTGCATGTAATCGTTATAGTATTTTCGCCCTCTGAAAAAGCCTGCTCTTCGTCATCCGTTAAACCAAACGTAGCCGCATTTGCATACGAATCGGTTCTTTCAGAAAACATGATTCCATTGATGAAAACAATAATCGAAGTGCTATCATTTTCGTCAGAAACTGTAAATACATAGTCAGGAACGGTGTTGAAGCTCGGTTTATCATCTGTCGAATATACTACTTCGCCCACTTTCGCAGTCACAGTTGCTGATGCGTTTGCCTTTACGAGAACATAGTTCTTCGTGATTCCGCCATTCGAAGAAAGCTCTGCAATCCCTTTGGGTCCCATATGATTGCCGGCATTATCCCATATATCAACAGCAAGCTCGGTCAGCGTCTCAAACCCAATAGAGTAAACGAACTGTCCGTTTATATACTCCATCGGCACTGAAATGTAGTCCGTCGTCGAAGAATTCTTATAGTATAGAACCGCGTTTTTCAATCCCGATCCGCCCTCGTCCTGCGGGGATACAACAAGCGTCATTGACGCCGTGCTCGTATGGGCATTATCGGTTGTTATTATATCCGCTCCCTCTGTCGGAGAAAGACTGGCTCTAGAAACAGACGGCGCAATTAAATCTTTTTTAAAAGTTACTGAAAGCAACTGCGACGGATTGCCTGCAGCATCAACCGCAACAAAGGTGTATGCTTTTTCGTTTTCTACTTCAATTACTTTTGTTGACGGGTTGTCACTTGGAGTCAGGGTTTCTACCGTTCCCCCTGCTCCGTTTGCTCCGGCAATGGCACTGTTTAAATCCGTAACCGTTCCCGGGCAAATATATAACGTTGCGGGTCCGCTAATAAACTCCGTCTCTCCGGATGCTGCAGGATCAGTAATACTCAACTTTGCTTTACTTGCTGCATTAGTCCCCCAGCATTGATTATTCTCGTCCGGTGTTCCGTAATAGGATTCGTCATCACCTGCAATAATTACAATAGAAGGGGGTGTAGTATCTTTCTTAATAAACTCAACCGAAATAGAAACATTTATCGTTTCTATATTGATAGAATACTCTTCATTTCCCTGGTCCGTGATCAATCCCGATGCAGCGCTCACGGAATCAATCTGATATCCGTCAGTTGGAACCACTTTAAATGTATTATTACTTGTCGTCGGATAAACAGTCTTGTTCTCCGTTTCCGAGGTATACTCATTCCCTCCGAATACCACCTTACCATTTGCCCCGATTGAAAACGTAGCGCTAATCGGAGACAAAGAAATCTCAGCAAAACGGTACGGTTGTTCTTCGGGAAGGGTTTGCCCATCCGCCGTTGACACATAGCCGATTTTCTCCGCCTTAATGGTTACTGCGTTTAATTCCGAGGGAAGTATAACTGTATATTCGCCATCATCATTCGTCGTTGTAATCGTCGAGGCTATTCCTTCTCCGGAAACGGTAATGCCAACCTCATTCAACGGAACAGCGGGATCTCCTTCATTCGCCCCGGGCGTTGTCACCTTTCCGGTAATTTGAACCGGAGATACAACACCACAATTTAACGTACCGGAGTATGCGTTCTCCGTCGAAGAAAATGTCGTTTCTCCGGGCGCAGTGAGAAAAACTTTTCTTACATATTCATTTTCTACATATTCATTTTCTACGTACGAGTTTGATAGTTTAACTTTAAGTGTGTAAGTAGTATCCTTAGAGAGTCCTGGAATCGTGATCGTTCCATTATCAAAACTCACAGGAATAGCTTCCTCTTCGTTTCCGGTTAAAAGCATATATCTTCCGGAAACCTTCGCGGCCCGCTCTGCCCCCGGGTCACCGTAAACCAGCGTGAATGTTGCTGTAAGGCTATCGTCAACCGCATTCGCGCGGTACGGGCTTGCGGGCAACGTACCGACGGCAAGAAGAAGCGCAAGTATTAATGCGACTGCTCTTGAAAACGGCTTTTCTTTCCACGTGTACATATGCGCTCCTCCCTTCTATACAACTTCGTCCGTGTGGATCACGGTTACGCTTCTTGTGATTTCGAAGTGGTCAATCCGTTTCAGGTCCTCGGTTGTTCTGCGGTTTTCGTCCGGGGCCTGGATTTCGTAGGCGCCGCCCTTCTCATTCAGCACCTGTGTGATACCGATCTGCGGCGGTTCCGGAGTGTTCAGAACGCCGGTGATTGCGCCGCCCGAATATGCGCTCAGAAGCTCTGCATGTCCGCCGTCGCGAATGTCCTCGGTGGGGCTTCCGCCGTCATCGTCGAGGATTTCGGCTTTGCCGGCGAGGTCGCCGGACGTCTTGTCCAGGCGCTTGTTCTCATGAGCAATTGCCATGGCCTTGAAATCCGAGGTATGTCCGGAGTGTCCGGAATGTCCCTTCGACGCGCTGTCGGCGCGGAGCGCGGCAACTTCCTTTGCTGCCCGCTTTCCGCTCAAATCCCCGATAACATTCGGAATCTTATACCGTAAGAACAGCAAAACAGAAAG
>JAEEGI010004613.1_pt1 | contig 32168 bp, 28 predicted proteins | sample 8958751 | NCBI WGS metagenome assembly JAEEGI01 (sample SAMN16246545, study PRJNA631951) | gut metagenome | biome: gut microbiome; feature: rumen; material: KS-attached | host: Bos | place: Iran: Karaj | collected 2018-10
TTGATAAAGACACAAAGAAAGCGCTGACGGTAATAGATCTTGATACCGTAATGCCGGGTCTTGTAGGACATGATTTCGGAGACGCCATACGCTTTGCGGCAAACTACGTGGCCGAAGACAGCAAAGAGTATGAAAAAGCGGGAGTAAATCTTGACGTATTCGAAGCTTTTGCCAAAGGCTTCATAAGCAAAACTGCGCATACGCTTACTGAAAACGAGCTTTCCACGCTTGCTCTCGGCTGCTTCGTTCTTGCGTGCGAATTATCAACAAGATTTCTTGACGATTATATAACAGGAGACAGGTATTTCAAAATACGTTATCCCGAACATAATCTTGTGAGAACAAGGTGCCAGATATCGCTCGCTAAAGATATGCTTGACAAAATGGATAAGATGGAATCAATAGCGAACGGTTTTATTAAACAGTATAAATAATCGAAGGATATATCAATCATGAAAGCAAAATCAGCAAGACGCATCCGATGGGCATTGTATTTTTATGATATACTTGTGTATATCATTATCTGTGCGCTCGGCTTATTCGTTTATCCCGGTTTACGCGAAAATCTGATGACGTCTCTTATTAATATGGCGGTATGCGCAGTCTGTTTTACGGTAACAAGACTTCTTCTTATGGTTTATGAGCAGATTCTTCGCTATGCCGCCGCAGGTTATTATCTTCGCCTTATAATCGCGGATGTCGCAGCATGTGCAGTGTCCCTGCTTTTTTCATTGGTTCCCGGCGCAGTTGCCCCATTGACCGTTGTCTCGCTCCTTGCCGCCAATCTCATCGCATGCATCGCAATGCGCCTTCTTTATCAGAAGATATATCAGAACAGAAATAAGAATTCGAAAATCGAAAAAACAGCCCGTTATCTGCTGAAAGTGTTTACCGGCGTTTCTTTCGAGTATGACGAAAACAAGGACAGTAAAACCAATATAGCAATTATCGGTGCCGGCGAAGTCGGCACCATGCTTGCAAAAGAGCTTACGAACAATCCGGGTTCCGAATACGACCCGGTCTGCTTTGTAGACAGCGATAAGATCAAAATCGACAGACTTATAAACGGTATCCCCGTTATCGCTCCTTCCGCCGATCTTAAAAACAGACTTAATGCATTCTCTGTCAGTGAAGTAGTTATAGCCGTTGCCAATATCACCAAAGACAGACGTCTCGAACTTTACAACAAGTATAAAGATCTCGGCTATAAAGTTAAAACATACGACTATCCCGTGCTTGACGACGGCGAAAGCGGTATGCGCCGTATCAGAGATATCGATATGGAAAACCTGCTTTTCCGCGAACGAAGACATTTTATCGATTCTTCCGTAAAATCATTTTACGCAGGCAAGAACGTAATGATCACAGGCGGCGGAGGATCGATAGGGTCGGAGCTTGCAAGGCAGGTTGCTTCATGCGGACCGGCAAGGCTTACGATACTTGACGTCTATGAAAACGGCGCGTATGATATCCAGCAGGAACTCAGGATCCGATACGGCGATAAGCTTGATATGCGCGTCGAAATAGCAAGCGTCTGCGATGCAGATCATATAAACAAATTATTCCGTGAGCATACTCCAGATATAGTTATTCACGCCGCTGCGCACAAACATGTTCCTCTTATGGAGCGCAACGTGCTAGAAGCTGTAAAAAACAACGTTTTCGGAACTCTCAACGTAGTTAAAGCGTGCGAAACATACGGTGTAAAACGGTTTATCATGGTCAGCACGGATAAGGCCGTCAACCCTACAAACGTAATGGGAGCAACGAAACGTATGTGTGAAATGATCGTTCAGAGCCGTTCCGGAGCCACAACGTCGTTTTCCGCTACACGCTTCGGCAACGTTCTGGGCAGCAACGGGTCTGTAGTACCGCTTTTCAAGCGACAGATCGCAAAAGGCGGACCTATAACTCTTACAGACAGGCGTATTACAAGATATTTCATGACCATACGTGAGGCTTCACAGCTTGTTCTTACCAGCGGCGCCATGGCTAAAAACGGCGAACTTTATGTCCTTGATATGGGCGAACCGGTAAAAATCGCCGATCTTGCCGAAAGCATGGTGAGACTCAGCGGACTGACGCCGTATAAAGATATAGATATCATTGAAATCGGTCTGCGTCCCGGCGAAAAGCTTTACGAAGAGCTTCTCATAAAAACAGAAGAACTTGACAAAACCGATAACGATCTCATATTCGTTGAGAGAGACAAACCTCTGAGCAGCGATGTGATAAGTCAAAAACTCGATATTCTCAAAAATGCGCTGGAAAGCGAAAGCAACCGTGTCGTCAAAGATGCCTTGAAACAGGTCGTTCCCACTTATCATGATCCTGAAGAGGTCAATGACGTCCACGTAAGATAAATTGAAGAATCTATGGAAACAAACAAAAAGAATAATAAAAGAAAAATACCTCTTGCTCTGAAAATCGTTCTGATAGTCATCATATGTCTGGCACTTGTCGGGGCGGGATTCTTTGCATATATTTACTCCATGCTGAATAAGATCAACAGACCGGATCCGAATGAGGCATATATTACCGAAGAGGAACTGAACGAGATCGAAAAGGCTGAGGCTGAAAACGAAACAGAGGAAGGCGACTTCTTCGAGGTGATCCTTGATGAAGACGAGGAGCTCTGGGATCCGAATGCGGAAAACCGCGAAGAAAATACCGAAACTCCGTCCGGTTCCGAAACACAGTCGGATTCCGAAACCGGGGAAAACACCGGAAACAACAATTCGACCGAGCAGACGGAATCTTCAGAAACAGAGAATTCCTCAGGCAAATCGTCAGGCACTTCATCTTCTTCCGGAACTACAACGAAAGTTGATACAAGCCGTGTCATTTCGCCCGATCAGATACAATTCAATCCTCTTGACAACCCCACGATCACAGGCAAACACCTGATAAATATCCTTCTGATCGGACAGGACAGAAAGCAGTATGAGACTACCCGTCAGCGCTCCGATTCAATGATCCTTGCAACTATCAATAAAGATAAAAAAACAATCACTCTTACGTCGTTTGTCCGCGATATATATGTTCAGATCCCGGGCTATAAAAACAACAGGCTCAATGCCGCATTCCGCTTCGGCGGGATGAAGCTGCTTGATCAGACGTTCGAAAAGAATTTCGGCGTAAAGATCGACGCTAATGTTTGCGTTGATTTCGGGCAGTTTATAAAAGTCATCGATAAACTCGGCGGCATCGATATCGAAATAACAGATGCCGAGGCAGAGGTTCTTTCACTCCCTTCATCCGGTTTTGTCCATATGAACGGAAGCACAGCGCTGCGATATGTCCGAATTCGAAAGATCGATTCGGATATCAAGCGTTCAGAAAGACAGCGCAAAGTCCTTCTTGCAGTATACGGTAAATATAAAGATAAGAGCGTTACAGAGCTTCTTTCTGTTATGGATGAGCTCCTGCCGCTTATAACCACAGACTTAAGTAATATGGAAATACTCAGTTTTGCGATGGAACTTTTACCCATGTCCAAGGATTTCACCATATTCACACAGCGGGTACCCATCAATAAATCATATTATTACGATACAATAGACGGACGCGCACTTACGATAATAGACTTCAAAAAGAATCAGCAGTTCCTTATCGATACACTTCTCGACTGATATATATACTTTGGAGCGGAAAATGAAAACATTGTTAAGCGGCATCCTTGCCGGAATAAGCATTTCACTCGGCGGAACAGTCTTTCTGCTCTGCGACTCAAAGATAACAGGCGCTATATTCTTTACCGTAGGCCTTTTCTGCGTCTGCGTGTTCGGGTTTAATCTGTTTACCGGCAAAATATGCTATGTCTTCGATAACGACGCCCAATATGCCCTTAAACTTCCTCTTATCTGGCTTGGCAACCTCATAGGCGCAGTATTTACGGGCTTTATCGAAACTCAGACAAGACTTTTTCCCTCTCTTTCCGAAAAAGCGGCTTCTGTCTGTGATATAAAGCTCTCACAAAGCCTTTTAAGCGCGTTTATCCTCGCATTCCTTTGCGATATCATGATATATATCGCCGTTGAAGGATATAAATCGATCCAGCACGGCACAGGCAAATTCCTTGCCATCTTCTTCGGCGTTACGGTATTCGTTATCTGCGGCTTTGAACACTGCGTAGCGAATATGTATTACTTCACCGTAGGACAGGCTTGGAGCTTAAACACAGTCCTTTATCTTCTCGTCATGACAGCAGGAAACACCGTCGGCGGCGTCTTTATTCCGCTGATGAGAAAACTTATTGATCAGAAGCAAAAAAACCCTGATATTAAATCTGAGAAATAATAACAAAGAGAAATCATGGAAGAAATAATACAAGAGATCTGCGGATCGTTTAAGATCCCCGGGAAATACGTCTCATATGAAGAAGTAACAGTCGGCAATATAAACAAAACGTATAAAGCAAGCTTTGCCGATGAATACGGAAACGTAAAATCATATATTCTCCAGAAGATAAACACATACGTTTTCAAAAACCCCGCGCAGGTAATGGAGAATATAGAGAGAATAACGGATCACATAGACAAAAAGAAACCCGACGGATCATTCCTTCATTTCTTCCACGCATCAAACGGAAAAGCATACGTAAACGACAAAACAGGGTATTGGCGCATTTGCAGATATATCCCCTCGGCATCATGCAACGCATCAGGCGATCTTGACTTGGTCCGCAGCTCGGGCGAAGCGTTCGGAGAGTTTCAGATGCTGCTTTCGGACTTCGACGCATCAACACTTTTCGAAACGATTCCCGATTTCCATAATACCATAAAAAGATACGAAACACTTGAAAAAGACGTTAAAGACGATCCTTGCGGCAGAGTAAAAGAAGTAAAAAGAGAACTTGACTGGCTTCTTTCGGTAAAAGACAAAGCATGTAAAATGACCGAAATGAAAAACGCAGGACTTTTACCGCTGCGAGTAACTCATAACGATACAAAGATAAACAACGTTCTGTTTGATAAGGACACAAAGAAAGCGCTGACGGTAATAGATCTTGATACCGTAATGCCGGGTCTTGTAGGACATGATTTCGGAGACGCCATACGCTTTGCGGCAAACTACGTGGCCGAAGACAGCAAAGAATATGAAAAAGCGGGAGTAAATCTCAACGTATTCGAAGCTTTTGCCAAAGGCTTCATAAGCAAAACTGCGCATACGCTTACTGAAAACGAGCTTTCCACACTCGCTCTCGGCTGCTTCGTTCTTGCGTGCGAACAGGCGGTTCGCTTTGTTGATGACTATATCACCGGAGATAAGTATTTCAAAACACTTTATCCAGAACATAACCTTGACAGAACAAGATCTCAGGCAGCTCTCGCAAAAGATATGCTTGATAAGATGGACATAATGAACTCGATCGTTCGTAATATCATTACAGAAGTCACGGAGTGAATCGCATGAAGATAACTTTTTTCGGATCAAGTCACGGCGTTCCCGAACCAAACAGAAAATGCTCATCCATAATGCTTGAGTGCGGCGGAAAAAACTATATCATCGACATGGGCTGCGATATTACGCCGGAACTTGTAACACGTGGGCTTACGCCTAACGATATCTCTGCGGTATTCATCACACACAAGCATGGCGATCACGTAGACGGTCTGCTTCCTTTCGTCGATCTCTGCTCTTGGTACTACACAAAAGCGGATCCGTATATCATGATTCCCGATATGGATATCCTTGAAGCGCTGAAAAGCTGGTTCAGTCTGGTAGAGCATCTTCGCGATAATATCCGCTTTGCTCTGATAGAGGAAGGTCTGATTTACGACGACGGCAATATTCGCGTACATGCCATGCATACGGGACATCTGAAAGACTCAAAGTCCTATGCCTTCATGGTAGAAGGAGAAGGAAAGAAAGCGATCTTTACAGGGGATATAGAGCACAGGGTAGGCGCAGCGACAGACTATGCTCGCTACGTTACTGAGGACGGAACAGACCTTGTAGTAGCTGAAGGCGCACATATCGATCCTCTGACGTATATCGAGCCGCTGAAACGTCATCTGCCGAAGAGGTTTATTCTTAATCACTATAACGGAGAGTGGGAAGAAAAAGCCCAACGTCTCATAAACGAAATGAAGAACGAACTTAAGATAGTCTTGGCGACTGACGGACTCGAAGTTCGGTTTTAACAGATTTTATTAAACGTATAACGTGAAAACGTATAAGGTGAAATAATGGATTTTTTAAATGATTCACGATTTTCAGGAATCGAACCGTTTTCTTCAAAGGTATGGCTCAGCAGTCCCACAATGCACGGAGACGAGCAGAAGTGGGTCGATGACGCTATACAGAAAAACTGGGTAAGCACGGTAGGGGAGAATATAAACGAAACAGAAAAGCAGATGGCGGAATACATCGGCTGCAAATATGCAGTAGGACTTTCATGCGGTACCGCGTCTCTGCACCTCGCGACAAAGCTTGCAGGAGAAAAGCTTTACGGACAGGCAAAGCCCGATAAAGGCACGCTTGCGGGACATAAGGTATTCTGCTCAGACGTCACGTTCGACGCGTCGATCAATCCGGTAGCATATGAAGACGGAGAAGCTGTATTCATTGATACCGAATACGACACGTGGAATATGGATCCGAAAGCTCTTGAAAAAGCGTTCGAGCTTTATCCCGACGTTAAACTTATTGTTGTAGCTCATCTTTACGGTACGCCCGGTAAAATAGACGAGATAAAAAAGATAGCAGACGCTCACGGCGCGCTGATAGTCGAAGACGCCGCAGAAAGCCTCGGCGCAACGTATAACGGTAAACAGACAGGAACGTTTGGGGATTTTAATGCGATAAGCTTCAACGGAAACAAGATAATAACGGGCTCTGCCGGGGGACTTTTCCTTACAGACAGCAAAGAATACGCTGAAAAGGTCCGTAAATGGTCCACACAAAGCCGAGAAGCCGCTCCGTGGTATCAGCACGAGGAGATAGGGTATAACTACCGCATGTCAAATATTATCGCAGGAGTCATCCGCGGTCAGATCCCGTATCTCAACGAACATATTGCCCAGAAGAAAGCTATATATATGCGATATAAAGAAGGACTCAAAGACCTTCCCGTATCAATGAATCCGTATGACGGAAAAAACTCCGAACCGAACTTCTGGCTTTCGTGTATGCTGATAAACGAAGACGCTATGGCTCCCATGGTAAGAGGCGAGAATGATTATCTGTATACGAGCGAACACGGCAAAAGCTCTCCGCAGGAAATACTTGACGCCATAGCCGCTTTCAACGCCGAAGGTAGGCCCTTATGGAAGCCCATGCATATGCAGCCGATATATAGGACGAATCCGTTTGTCACGGTCGAAGGTAATGGCCGAGGCCGCACAAATGCTTACATAAAGGGGTCTGGAATCGACGTAGGGGCTGATATTTTCCGTAGAGGGTTATGTCTTCCTAGCGATAACAAGATGACGCCGGAGCAGCAAGACCGGATTATTGAGATCATTCATCGGTGTTTTTTGTAAATCGGTTGGACATGACTGAGGGCTGTAAATAGGGCGATGCTATATCTGCCGGACATGCATTAGGACTGCAGATACGCATCTGCCGGATATGCTTGATGGCGTATATGTACATCGGCTGAATATGCATGAGGTGCGTAGATAGAAAATAAGGCATCGGCTGGATATGAATCAAGCGGTCAGATATACATCTGCTGAGCATGAATCAGGCGGTCAGGCGCATCTGCTCCATATGCATCAGGCAGCCACAAGGCATGACGAGCAGCGGGCTCCTGTGTGGGCAACTGCGGCGAATGCAGGCAGACTGGTTGGTGTGGTTGAGAGCGCGGAGGCGCGGGAGATGGATTTTGAGGAGTTATTAGATCGGGCGTGTGATTCGGCGAGTCTCCCTGAGATGGCGAGACTATTACTGCCAAGCACGCTGAACGCGGAAACAAAGAATTTGGTGCTGAAGCTCACGCCGGAAGAGTTCGGGAGAATATTAGCCTCAGCTATAGAAGCTGTGAATCATGGATCGGTTGACACTGTGGATGCGCTGGTGAGAAAGGCTTTGCAAGTGTGAAGAAACGACTGGGATGGATTCTCTTCGTTGTGTATGTGCTATTTCTTCTCTGGCTAACCATTCTAACGCGGCAACCCAGAACGGGTGCCAGAGTTTTTAAATGGGAACTGCTCTGGGCGTACCGAGCGTGGATAGCAGGTGAGAGTTTCGGAAAAACTGAAAGCATCCAAAACATAAATAACATTCTTGTGTTCATACCGTTTGGAGCATTATTTCCGGGAAAACGGTGGAGAGCCTTACTTCTCACAGCCGTGCTGTTCTCTGTTGGAATTGAAGTCATTCAATACGCTTTTAATCTCGGTTGGTGTGAAATAGATGATGTGATCTGCAATGTTCTTGGAGCATCCATTGGGTTTGGATTGTGGAAATTGATAAAGGGGAAGATGCATGCGGTTTGAAAGAAAGATCGGCTTTTATGAGAAGTACGTAAAACGGCTTCTTGATATTATTTGTTCCCTCCTCTTCATCATTGTTTTCTGTTGGCTGTATGCAATCATTGCAGTGATTGTAAGAGTGAAGATGGGAAGCCCTGTGCTGTTTAAACAGCCTCGTCCGGGGATCATAAAGAATGGAAAAGAAACCATCTTCGATATGTATAAGTTCCGGTCGATGACTGATAAGCGGGATGAGAATGGGGAGTTGTTGCCGGATGCAGATCGTCTTCCTGCATTTGGTAGGCTTCTTCGCTCCACGTCTCTCGATGAGCTTCCTGAGGTCTTCTGCATCCTAAAAGGTGAGATGAGCGTAATCGGACCTAGGCCTCAGCTTGTGAGAGACATGGTCTTCATGTCCGATGAGCAGCGAATGCGCCACACGGCAAAGCCTGGTCTGACAGGTCTGGCGCAGGTGAAGGGGCGGAACGCGGTTACTTGGGAAGAAAAGTTGAACTGGGATCTGAAGTACATTGAGAAGGTTAGCTTTCTTGGCGATGTGAAGATCCTATTTGAGACTGTTGCTGTGGTTTTTAAGAGGTCCGGTATTACAGACGGAGAGAACGCCACAGCACTTGATTATGGGGATGCGCTGCTGAAGACGGGGAAAGTGTCAAAGTCTCAGTATGACGTTTTACAGGCACAAGCTAGAAACCTAATAGAAGGACACAATAAGAAATGAAAAAAGAACAGCCATTTGTTTCAGCATTACTTGTAACCAGAAATGAGCAAGCTTATATAGAACAGGCGCTCATGTCCCTGATAAACCAGACATATCCGAAAGATAGCTATGAAATAATTATTATAGATGGTGAATCTACGGATAAAACATTAGAAATTGTACAACAGCTCATCAAGCGATATAAAACGGATTATTTTGACATTCGCGTAATTAATAATCCTAAACATATTCTGGCATCAGGCTGGAATCTTGGTATTAAGAATGCTAGAGGAGATTATGTTGTTCGCATAGATGCGCATGGTGAAGCGGCCAATGATTTTATAGAAAAAAACGTTGAGACGATTCTTGCTGTTCCTGATGCAATCTGTGTTGGAGGAAGACTTATTACAAAATCGCTTGAAGGAGACAGTGACATCGTATCAAAAGTTCTTTCCTCTCCATTTGGCGTTGGTAACTCATCATTCCGTGTTTCAGACAAGGCAGGTTATGCGGATACTGCTGTTTATGGATTGTACAGAAAAGAAATATTCCAGGAAGTAGGATATTTCAATGAAAAGTACGTTCGAAATCAAGATATTGAACTGCATTCAAGAATTAGAGCTGCTGGAAAGAAATTTTATTTCAATCCTGAAATACAGTGCGTTTATTACTCGCGAAACACTGTAAAGAAGATGGCAAAGCAAGCCTATGGTAATGGCAAATGGAATATGGTGTTACTTAAGAATCAGAACTCTGCACTCCGCCTAAGGCACCTTGTTCCTTTTGCCTTTGTGCTAGGTATCATAGCTACCATAATATTAGGATTTTTGCATCGGTTTTTCTGGTATTTAGGCGCAGGAGTGATTATTTTGCATCTTCTTATTGGTCTTTATGCGGCAACAAGAAAGTCGAAGAAACTAACTGAAATAATTAAGATGCCATTTCTGTTCCTGCTTCTACACCTTTCTTATGGTACGGGGTACCTTGCGGGCATATTTACTACGATTGATTAATTGAAGGAGAAAATGAAAATGAAACTGTATGATCAGCTCGTTGATAAGGAAGCAAAACTGTCTCTGGTAGGTCTTGGCTATGTTGGTATGCCTATTGCTGTTGCGTTTGCTAGAAAGATTAATGTTATTGGTTTCGATCTGAACGCTAAGAAGATCGAATTGTATAAGAATGGTATTGATCCTACTCATGAAGTTGGAAATGAAGTTATTTCTAAGACTACTGTGGAATTCACTGCGGATGAAACGAAACTCTGTGAAGCGAAGTTTCATATCGTTGCTGTTCCGACTCCGGTTAATGATGACCACACTCCGGATCTTACACCTGTGGAAGGAGCCAGCACCATCCTTGGACGTAACCTGACCAAGGGCTCTGTTGTTGTCTTTGAGTCTACGGTTTATCCGGGTGTGACTGAAGATGTGTGTGTGCCGATTCTGGAGCGTGAGTCTGGTCTCAAGTGCGGTGTGGATTTCAAGATCGGTTATAGCCCTGAGCGAATCAATCCCGGCGACAAAGTACATCGTCTGGAAACCATCAAGAAGATCGTCTCAGGTATGGATGAAGAGACCCTTGATTGCGTAGCGAAGGTATATGAACTGGTTGTTGAAGCTGGTGTTCATCGCGCAGAGTCTATTAAGGTTGCTGAGGCTGCCAAGGTCATCGAGAACAGCCAGCGTGACATTAACATTGCTTTCATGAATGAGCTGTCCATCATTTTCAACAAGATGGGCATTGATACAAAGAGTGTGCTTGAAGCTGCAGGCACCAAGTGGAACTTCCTGAAGTTCTATCCGGGTCTGGTTGGCGGTCACTGCATCGGCGTTGACCCGTATTACCTTACCTATAAAGCTGAGATGATGGGATACCACAGCCAAATCATTCTGTCCGGTCGCCGGATCAATGATGATATGGGCAAGTACTGCGCAGAGAACTGCGTGAAGAATCTGATCGCTGCTGATAAAGCAGTTAAAGGTGCAAAAGTTGCTATTTTGGGCTTCACATTTAAGGAAAACTGCCCGGATACCAGAAATACAAAGATTATAGATATCGTTCACGAACTTCAGGAATATGGCATCACACCAGTGATCGCTGATCCAGAAGCAGATGCTGCTGAAGCTAAGATGCTCTATGGTGTTGAGTTTGTGGATATGAGTACGATTAAGGATATGGATGCTGTGATTCTTGCTGTGGCTCACACTGAATTTAGTCATTTCACAATGACTGAGATGGACAAGTTCTTCGGTGAAGGGAAGAAGGTTCTCCTTGACCTTAAGGGCCTTTTGAACCGCAAGGAGTACGAAGCCGCCGGATACAGCTATTGGAGACTGTAATTCTCTTGGTTCTCCTCCCTGTGCACTTACCTGCATGGGGAGGATGCCAAAGTTGAAATAGATGGAGGAAGAAAAATGGGCTATCAAAATGTGAGTTTTCCTGAGAACAGCACGTTCTTGGTTACCGGCGGCGCGGGATTCATCGGATCGAATCTCTGTGAAGCTATTTTGAAATTGGGCTATAAGGTGCGCTGCCTGGATGACCTGAGCACTGGTAAGCAGGCGAACGTTGATATGCTCATGGACAATCCAAACTATACCTTTATCAAGGGCGATATTAAAGACCTTGATACTTGTATGAAAGCATGTGAGGGAGTGGACTACGTTCTGAACCAGGCTGCATGGGGATCTGTTCCTCGTTCCATCGAGATGCCGTTGTTCTACTGTGCCAACAACATCATGGGAACTCTGAATATGATGGAAGCGGCGCGGCAGAACGAAGTAAAGAAGTTTGTGTATGCTTCGAGCTCTTCAGTCTACGGCGACGAGCCGAATCTGCCAAAAAAGGAAGGCAGGGAGGGCAATCTGCTGTCTCCCTATGCTGTAAGCAAAAGAGCAGACGAGGAATGGGCTAAACAGTACACTCGACATTATGGTCTGGATACCTACGGCCTCCGTTATTTTAATGTCTTCGGTCGCCGTCAGGATCCAAACGGCGCTTATGCTGCAGTTATTCCGAAATTTATCCGTCAGCTTCTCCATGGTGAAGTTCCTACCATCAATGGTGATGGTCGTCAGAGTCGTGACTTTACTTACATTGAGAATGTTATTGAAGCAAACCTGAAGGCGTGCATGGCTCCGAGCAGTGCCGCAGGTGAAGCTTTCAACATCGCATATGGTGGTAGAGAGTATCTTCTTGACATCTACTACGGCCTCACTAAAGCCCTTGGTGTGGATGTCGAGCCTAATTTCGGCCCTGATCGCGCTGGCGACATCAAGCACAGCAATGCAGATATCAGCAAGGCAAAAAAGCTTCTGGGATATGATCCTGATTGGAGCTTTGACCGTGGCATTCGAGCTGCGATTGAGTGGTATAAGGAGAATCTGTAAGGGAGAAAAACGGAATGCCTAAGTTTTCTATAATCACACCAAGCTACAATTCTTGGAAATACATGGAGAAATATTGGAAGTCCTTGGAAAACCAGACGTTTACAGATTTTGAAGTAGTTGTAGTGGACGATAGCTCTACAGACGATACTTATATAAGGCTATGTAACTATGTAGAGAATAGTCCGTTAAGAATCAAGCTGCTGAGAAATTCTGAGAACCGTGGGCCTGGCTATACCAGAAATAGAGGAATGTCTGAGGCTAAGGGTGATTGGATTACATTTGTTGATAGTGATGACAGCGTAGATCTGCATCTGCTTGAAAAGGTCAATGGTATTATAGAGTCCAATAATAGAGCAGCCGTACCAATTAACTGTGTAGTATATGACTATAATATTGTAAAGGGTAATGAAGTAAGCCGCGCCTCCTCAATGTATGGAAGTTATCGGGGGGGGGTACACGAGATATCTACTTGCATCGCAATGGTGCGGAACCATGTCATAGGGAAGTTTTATAAATCTGAAAGAATAAAGAAGATTAGTTTCCCAGAGTTGAAGCGATGCGAGGATGTTGCCTTTGTGTGCAGGGCAATTGAAGCCTGCTGCATGGATGGTGATAAAGAGATCGGTTGTACTTATTATCTCAAAGAGGCCTTATATAATTATGATCAGCGCCCAGGGTCACTATCCAATGATAGCACCTTAGATGCTACTGATATGATTAAAGCTTATCAGATTATTACGGAAAACCTAGGAGCTAAATATCCAGAGGAAATAGAAACAAAGGCTATTCCAGATTTGCTCTACGGTGGTGTCCTAATAAAGTGCAAAGCAAACAAGGGCAATCAGGAGATAAGAAAATATATCGAGGATTTTGAATTTCATTATCCTAATTGGTACAAGAATCGCATCGTGAAACAACTCGGAAAAGCCAAAATGGTTTTTTTAGTCTGTATCAAATATCGGCATATTAGACTATTAAAATCTTTAGCCAAGATTCATTCAAGGCTTATAGGCTGATTTAAGCGGGTGGACTGTCTTCTTGAAGTATGAAGGAGGACAGTTCAAAATGAAACCATTAGTTTCTGTAATTATACCAGTATTTAATGTAGAACAATACATAGAACGATGCGTTGAGTCGGTAATTAACCAGGAATATAAAAACATAGAAATAATACTGGTCGATGATGGATCAACTGATCAATCTGGTATGCTATGCGATGAACTTGCAACAAAAGATGAACGGATACATGTTATTCACAAGAAGAATGGGGGTTTATCTTCAGCAAGGAACAGCGGACTGGAACATGCCTCTGGTGAATGGGTTACGTTCATTGATAGTGATGATTGGGTCACTGAAGACTATGTATCGGGTATGTATAATACCGCAGAGATGAGCAAAGCAGATGTTGTAATAGGTGGAGTCGCATATATACGATAATGGAAGTGAAAAATCAGCGGATTCATATGGCCATTTAAATAACGGAGTAGATAATAAAAAAATAGTTGCGCAGTGTAGGTCATATGCATGCGGACGTCTTTTCAAGAGAGACTTATTTAGTTCTATCGACTTTCCGGAAGACATTCGTAGAAGTGACGATATTGGATCCATTATTCCAGTTTTAACAAAAGCAAAGAGAATTGCTATATATGAGAAAGTTGTATACCTTTATTATCAAAGAAGCACATCACTTTCTCTTTCCAATAATAATATTGATTTGAGTTTCTATCCTAAAACTGTAAATCGAATGCTCGAATTGTCGGAAAAAGGATATGAAGAAGAATTGGAGTTTCGATGCATACATGAGTTGTTGTATGGTATGGTTTACCTTATGATAATCTCAAAAAAGAGCAGGAAAGAATTTAGGGATCATATTAATTCTTTTAATCGAAACCATAAAGGCTGGGAGTCAAATTCATATATTAATGGCCTTCCTAAAGCAAAGAAAATCTTTGTGATGCTGGCTGGTCGGAAGCACTTTGGAATGCTTAAGATACTTGTAACTGCAAAAAATATGTTGAGCAGAGGCGGAGCATAAAGATGAGCTTAGAACAAAAGATTAATTATCAACTGAATAAAATCCCCGCTGTAAAAAAAGTAATCAAGCGGGTTTATCAGCGAACAATGTATGCCATATCCCCTAAAATTAAGAGTGAAGGAAACATCTCTCGTATCTCGCCTGATGATACTGCTCATGAGTACTTTTTCGGCTATTACGATAAATCTCCCTGGGATGCATCTGATCGCTACATGCTCTGCATGAGAGCCAATGATACATGGTCTGATGTAAGCCCAAAAGAGAAAGCGGATATACTTCTGATTGATACGTCACTTCCTGAAAGTGCTCCGAATAGGGTGATGAAGATCGCAGAAACCAGCTCCTGGAATGTTCAGCAGGCATGCATGGCACAGTGGCTCGGTCCGGACTTTTCTTCACGTATTCTTTTTAACGATTATCGAGATGGAAGGTATGTGGCTGTTATCAAAGAACTGGCTACAGGAGCAGAGCGAGTCATTGAAGCTCCGGTTTACACCGTATCGGCTGATGGAAAGACTGCTCTGACGCTTGATTTCAGCCGTCTCTACAACTTACGCCCTGGTTATGGTTATTACAATGTTCCTGAGAAAACCAAAGGGGTGGCTTTACCAGATGCAACAGCCGTGTGGAAGATCAATTTGGAGAGCGGGGAGGTAACCGACCTCTTAACATATAAAGATTTCGCCACATTCCAGCCAAGAACAGAGATGCAGGAAGCGGGGGCTGTCCACAAGGTTAATCATCTTATGATTAGCCCGTCTGGATCTCGTTGCATGGTGCTTTACCGTTGGTTTGTTGGGCAGAGGAAGTATACAAGGCTTGTTACTTTCGACACAGCGGACGGCAAAAATATGTACGTTCTTTCCGATGATGATATGGTCAGCCACTGTTTCTGGAAAGATGACGAGCATATCTTGGCCTTTGAAAATAAGAAAGATGGTGGCCCAGGCTATTACTTCATGAAAGATAAGACTCAGGAGTATATCCATTGTTGGCCTGAATTAAACGGTGATGGGCATCCTAGCTATAGTCCCGATGAAAAACATATTGTGACTGATGCTTACCCCGATCGGGCCCGTGTTGCATCAATTCGTGTGATGGATGGAACGAACGAGAAAAAGGATGTAACAACTGTTGTAGCTAGGGTATTTGCACCCTTTAAGTACGATAATGACACTAGATGTGACCTTCATCCGAGATGGAATCGAAAGGGCGATACTATTTGCTTCGATTCCGTTTTTGAAGGTCACAGAGGATTATATACTGTTAAGCTATAAAAAGAACTGGAAGACAAACCAAATGTGAGGGTTGATATGAGGATTGCTTTTCTTGCGTATCTGGAAGGATACGGCGGAGCAGAAAAACAAATGGTGATGCTTGCTAATGAACTGGCAAGAAGGGGTCATGATATTCACATGATTTCCATAAGTGTTGATAACAATTGCTATTCATTGGATAAGGATGTCACCTACAGCTATATTCCTGATAGTCATGGAAGAGCACTTAGACATATAACTAGATATAGTGATATCAAAAAGAAGTTGGAAAGTATCAAACCAGACATTACTCTGAATTTCTGGTATCAATCTGCTTATTTAGCAGCAGGTATGAGTAAGAAGATTACAGGCAAAGTTGTCTATTCAGAGAGGGGAGATCCGGGTGACAAGGAGTACAATGGGCTGCTTGGTATGATTCGGAACGTGACCCTTCCTAGAATCGATGGGTTTGTATTTCAATCCAAAGGAGCGCAGCTATATTTTAATGAATCAGTTCAAAATAAAAGCGTTGTCATACCTAATCCTGTGTTTGTAAAACGAACAGATTACCCAGAAGTCAAGGAAAGACGTAAGGTCATTGTCACGATAGGCCGCCTTCACCCTCAGAAGAACCACAAATTGCTGATCGATTCATTTGCATTAATCGCAGATCAGATTAAAGACTTCACTTTGGAAATATGGGGTGATGGAGAACTGAAAAGTGAACTTCAAAGGCAAATAGATGATTATAATCTGGGTAAGAGGGTATTTTTAAAGGGTACAAGCAACAAGATTCATAGTCATATATACGATACGTTTTTATTCGTACTCAGCTCAGACTATGAAGGATTACCGAATACTCTTCTTGAAGCAATGGCATTAGGAATTCCTTCTATTTCTACGGATTGCAGACCAGGAGGAGCGCGGGAAATAATTGAAGACGGTGTGGATGGATTGATAACTCCGCTTGGTGATAAAGAAAAGCTGGCAGAGGCAATGCTTAAGATGATTAAGGAGCCAGAACAATCGCTATTAATGGCTAATAGAGCATCTGAGGTAATGTCAAAATATAAACCAGAAGAAATTTACACTAAATGGGAAGAATACTTCCGAAGCTTGGTGAGATAAATGCAAGAAAAAAGCACAGCATCTAGCCGGATAAAGCTGGACATAGTAGCACTTACTTTGTTAGTTACAGCTGAAATCTGCTTTTATAGAATTGGAACTTTAAATCTTTACTTTATAATGACCGGCTTCGGAATTGTAGTGGGCCTGTTTATTGCTGGAATTCGTTATATACACAGATCAGTAAACATAAGAAGATTCCCAGTATGGTTGATTGTGATATATGGCATGTTTGTCATAAATGGTTTTTTTCGCCTTCAAATTGGCACGTTTACATGGGATACAATATTTTATCGTTTTATAGAGAATCTAGCAATGTATTATTTGTTCAGAGATATTGTCAGAGAAAATAGTAAAAAAATTGTTGGTCCATTTCTTATAGCGGGACTGTTCTCATTTGGATATTTATTGATGACAGAAGGCACTTCATTTTTGGCAGGTTATTCTCGTATTGGAAACCTTATGAGTGGAAATGTGAATACTGTCGGGTATAATTTTGGATTGGTATCCATGTTCACCATGTGGTGGTATTGCCAAGAAAAGAAATGGTATAAACTAGTTCTTTTTTTACTATTTTCAATCGTTATGCTCCTGACTGGATCGAAGAAAGTAGTAATAATTCTTTTACTAGATTTTGTATTACTTTTCATGCACGATAGGGGTCACGCTGGCAGATGGCTTAAGTTTGGTCTGGCATTTGTTGCATTAGTTTACCTTGTTTTTAACGTTCCCGTTTTTTACGAAATCATTGGACACAGGATCGAGACAATGATCAGTACTATGTTATACGGAAATAATACTGCATTGTATTCTTATTCAACGGATGTAAGAAATCGAATGATAGAAGAAGGCTTTAAATTATTTCTAAAAAAACCTATTTTCGGTGGAGGCTGGGCATATTTCTATGCTAATACTACAACAAGCTATACATATTCACACAATAATTATATTGAATTGCTTTGTTCGTTTGGCTTGGTTGGTACGTTGATTTACTATAACAAACATATTGCGACATTGTTATTTTCACTAAAGAGCTTGATTAAAAGTCATTTCAATGACAGGAGATTCTATTTCCCATTCATCTTGATTCTGGCCACAGTATTATTGGATTTTGCAGCAATTTCTTTCTCTGCCGTATGCGTATGGTACATACCATTGATATGCTCTTGTGTGATGGTTGAAGATATCAAGTATAATATTCCAAGTGAAAATATGAGGAAGTAATAGAAAGAAGAGGATTAGATATGGGAAAGTTAGGCACATTTCTACATCTGCTCAAAACAGATAGAAGAGGCATTTATGTTGCAGCGTTTAATAACCTAGCGCATACAAATCTGTTTAACAACGTGTCAGATAGACGTTTTCTTGAAATAGCTTATAGAGTACGTATGGGGAAAAAGCTCGATTTAGATAACCCTACGACATACAATGAGAAGCTTCAGTGGTTGAAGCTTTATGATCGTAATCCTAAATATACGGAATATGTAGATAAGTACAGAGTACGTACTTTCGTAAGAGAGACCATCGGTGAAGAATACTTGATCCCGTTACTTGGCATGTGGGAACATGCATATGATATTAATTTTGAAGCATTACCTGATCAGTTTGTTTTAAAGTGCAATCATGATTCAGGTAGTGTCATGATTTGTAAAGATAAGAATTGTTTTGACAAACAAAAGGCTGTCGATTGGTTTGAAAGCCGACTCAGTAAGACTATGTTCTATCTGACCCGTGAATGGCCATATAAAAATGTAAAGCCTTGTGTGGTAGCCGAGGCGTATATGGAAGATGATGCAACTTCGGAGCTTAGAGACTATAAATTCTTCTGCTTTGATGGAGAAGTAAAAGCTTTATTTATTGCTGAGGATAGGCAGGTCGAAGGGGAAGATACTAAATTTGACTTCTTCGATTCTGATTATAATCATCTGGATTTTACAAATGGTCATCCAAACGCGAAAAGACTTCCTGAAAAGCCGATAAACTTTGAACTAATGAAGGAATTGGCAGGTAAGTTATCAGCAGGTATTCCACATGTTCGTGTTGACTTTTATGAATGTAATGGGAAAGTATATTTCGGCGAAATGACATTTGCTCACTGGAGTGGTATGGTACCGTTTGAGCCGGAAAAATGGGATAGAATAATTGGAGATTGGATTAAGTTGCCTGAGAAGAAGGGATAATCTTCTCCATAGAATGAAGAGGAAGACTGGTAATGTCATCAACTCGTGGTAAAAGGTTAAAGTGGAATACGATAAGCTCGCTGACTTTTCAGTTGACTACCCTTGCTTGTGGATTCATTCTTCCAAGGCTAATACTTGGCACATATGGTTCACAAGTCAATGGATTGGTGAACTCAATCACCCAATTTCTTCATATTATAGCTTTTCTTGAACTAGGTGTAGGTGCAGTCGTTCAGTCATCACTATATAAACCTCTTGCAGATGGGAATCGATTGCTGACAAGCCAAATAATCAAATCGGCAGGCAACTTTTTTTCAAAAATTGCAATTATTCTGAGCGTGTATATAGGTATTCTGATTGCTGTATATCCTCTTATGGTCAATCAGGATTTTGACTTCATATATACTGCAACCCTTATTATTGCTATTGGAATAAGTTCATTTGCACAATATTATTTTGGCGTTGTAGATAGGCTTCTTCTTGCAGCAGACCAGCATGGGTATATTCAGTATAATGCACAGACAGCAACATTAATCGTAAATACCTTGCTTTGCGCGCTGTTTATAAAGCTTGGTGCATCGATCCATATCGTTAAATTAACAACATCTTTAGTGTATCTCGTCAGACCGCTCATTCTAAGGATTTATGTTAATAAGCATTATGACATTGACAGGAAAATAAAGCTTACCGGAGAGCCTATAAAACAGAAATGGAACGGGATAGCGCAGCATGTGGCGGCAGTTGTTTTAGACCAAACCGATGTCATTGTATTAACTGCATTATCAACACTAACAAATGTCTCTATCTATTCTGTATACCAGCTTGTAGTTAATGGCGTAAAGAATCTTTTGGTATCGCTCACAAGTGGGTTCCAATCGCTGATGGGAGAATATATCGCTAGAGAACAAGAGACAGAATTGAGATCTCTATTTGACTGGACTGAATGGTTGATGCATACTGGAACAACTATTATTTTTGGTTGTACTGGGATGCTGGTTGTTCCTTTTGTAATGGTATATACGAACGGTGTGAACGATGCAAACTATACAGTTCCTCTTTTCGCGGCGTTGATTACCTTGGCCCATGCAGGACATTGCTTAAGACTTCCATATAATCTGCTAATATTAGCGGCGGGACATTATAAACAGACACAGCACAACTATATAATTGCTGCGACTCTTAATATTGTCATTTCAGTTGCAACTGTTAAAATATGGGGCTTAATCGGAGTTGCCATAGGAACCCTTGTCGCAATGGTATATCAGACCATATGGATGGCTTTGTATGATTCAAGAGCCATATTGAAAGGTGTCTTTATAAGCTTTTTGAAACATACAGTGGTTGATGCGATAACAGTAGCTTTAGGTGTAATTGCGACCATGAATATTCCACTTTTATCGGTTACATATAGAAGTTGGATAATCCAAGCATTCTTTGTATTCGTTATCTGGGTAATTATAGCCGCGGGTGTGAATCTGCTATTTTATAGAGAGAAAGTTATGCAGTTAAAGAAGAAATTGCTTCGTCGATAGAGATAAGAGGGAAACACGAATTGTAATGAGGTCGAAAAAATGAGGAAAAAAGGATTTACGACTGAAGAAATACTCAGCCAAAGTAATGGAAGACTTACTCTAGACGAAATCCATGGAAGGCTTAAAGAATTGATTTACTACTTTGATCTGTTCTGTAAAGCAAATTCGCTGACGTATTATCCTGCTGGAGGAACTCTGATTGGAACTATACGTCACAATGGATTCATTCCGTGGGACGATGATGTAGACTTTTATATGCCTAGGGAAGACTATGAAAAACTCATCAATCATTCACAGATTACAAAAGATATAGATGTGGTCACAAGATTTTGCGGAGATAAATACTACCATCCATTCCAGCATTGTAATCTTTCTGATAGCAAGACCAATTTTGTTAGCCATCTATTACGTTGGAATACGGGAAAAGGTCAGTATATAGACATCTTTCCGTTGGATAATGTACCGGATGATGATAAAGATAAAGAAAGGCTAATGCAAAAATTGTTTAACGATTGTCGCATATGTAGTTATTCCGTTGCAGCAAAGAGAAGGGGCACGACTCTCAAAGACAGCGGAATTCGTCTTGTTTCTTCTGTATTAAGTCACGCAAACATAGAAGGCGTACTTGATAGAATAGATAAAACAGCACAATCATACAATTCCGTTTCGTGTAAAAGATGGGGGCCCATATCAAGAGAAGCGCGAGATCGACTCGTGTGGGAAAAGGGTTGGTTTACATCTACTTTTAGACACGCATTTGAGGATATTGAAATTGATGTGCCAGCTGGATATGACTCAATTCTCAGACATACATTTGGGGATTATATGCAATTACCTCCTGAAAATCAAAGAGGAAACCAACATGAAATTGAAGTGTATTGGAGAATATGACAATGGCTCTTTACTTGAAACAGCTGTCATTATCTGATTCCCTAGAAACATATGAAATGCTTCAAAGGATCGGTGAAAATGAAAATGAATTTAAGAATACTGCACATGGTTTGACTGAAGATGAATTCAAAATATGGCTTGTGCAGCAAGATGAATGGTCAAAAGGACTGAATCTTCCAAATGGTTATGTACCGCAAACCATCTATTGGTTTTATGACAATGACCAAATAGTGGGAATTGGAAAGATTCGACATCGGCTAAATGATAATTCACGCTATATAGGAGGCAATGTTGGGTATGCCATCGACCCGGTATTTCGTGGTAAGGGATATGCCACCAAATTCCTTGTCTTGTTGATTGAACAAGCAAGACAAAACGAAATAGAGGAGATTCTTCTTACAGTTGAGCGGTTTAATCCTGCTTCGAAACGTGTTATAGAAAAAGCGGGAGGAATTCTCATAAAAGAGACCTCTGATAGATGGTACTTTAATTTCTAGGAGGGAGCAAGAAAATGTATTATACAAACCCGACTATAACTGATCTTGTAAGAATATTTGATCAAAATGAACGAAAGGATTATTTGCGTCTTGATCTGAATGAGAATCCTGGTGGATTGCCGAATGAGTTTATAAAAGAAGTTTTAGCAGATGTGACACCTCAGTTTGTTGCACAGTACCCTGAAACCTTACATTTCACTGAAGTGCTGGCAAAATATCTTAACACTGATATAAGACATTTATGCCTTGTTAACGGATCTGCAGAAGGTATTCGTTATATAATTCAGGCTTTCACAAGCGAAAATGGACGCATTGTGGGTGTCGTTCCGTCTTATTTTATGTTTCAGGTCTATTCTGAAATGTATGGGAGAAATTTTGTTAAGGTATCATATAACGAAGATTTAAGCATGAATATTGATAACATTATTCGTGAATTGACAGACGATACTCAATTATTAATACTTCTAAATCCCAACAATCCTATGGGGAATGTGTATTCAGATGAGGAGTTTGAACGAATAATGAAGGTGGCAAAAGAACGGCATATTAATATTCTTATTGATGAAGCCTATCATTATTTCTATCCTAAAACGTTTATAAAATATGCTCTGGAGGGAGAGCATGTGTTTGTGACGCGCACATTCTCGAAGCTCTTTTCCATGGCTGGTTGCCGCTTGGGATATGTGGCAGGCTGGCCTGAAGGAATTAAGATGGTGCAAAAAATGTGTACTCCACACAACACAAATGCGTTTGCTATGAAATTTGCAGAGGCTATTCTTGAAACACCAGGAATGATAGATACACTTATTCATAATTTTAAAGAAGGACGTCAATTCCTAATCGATTGGCTTGATACCCACGAATACTCACATAAAGGAGAAGCGGGGAACTTTATTTTTATTAAGCCCAAGACTGACGCACAATCAATCGTGGATCGTATGAAGTCGCAGAAAAAGATTCTGATAAAAACATACCCTAATGTTGGAGAGTTTGGAAACTGCCTTCGTGTTTCTATAGGCGAGAAAAAGTATATGCAGATATTTGTCGATGCGTTACAGGAATTGGATCGATAGTGAGGATTGCGCGGTATGGTCAAAGTAATAACCTATGGATCATATGATATGTTGCATTATGGCCATATTAGGTTGCTTGAAAGAGCAAAGGCTCTGGGAGACTATTTGATAGTTGGTGTTACCTCGGACGATTATGATAAAACGAGAGGTAAAATAAATCTTCAACAATCCTTAATGGAGCGGATAGAAGCGGTACGTGCAACGGGCATTCCTGATGAAGTAATTGTTGAAGAGTACGAAGGTCAAAAAATAGACGATATCAGGAGATATAATATTGATATTTTTACAGTCGGTTCTGATTGGGAAGGCTATTTTGATTACCTAGGGGAATACTGTAAAGTCATATATTTACCTCGAACAGAAGGAGTTTCAAGCTCGGAAATTAGAGCTGAAAAGAGGCACTTGACCATTAGAATTATAGGGGAATCGGCAATTGGCAACAAATTTAAATCAGAATGTAAATATGTTAATGGCGTGGACGTAGGTGAGGAAAATGCTTCTGCATATTATCTCGTATCTGCTCCGGATAGGCATTATGATCAAATAGTTGACGCGATTACTGCTGGAAAACATGTATTATGTGAGGCTCCAATCGCTTTGTCGGCTGAGAAATGCGCTAATGCATATCAGTTAGCTAAAGAAAAAGGCTGTATTTTAATGGAGGGGATTAAAACTGCATATTCTACAGCTTACTCAAGACTGATACTTCTGGCCAAAACAGGAAAAATCGGTGACATACTGTCTGTTGATGTTACATGTACAAGTATGAAGTACCTTGGAGATGAAATTGAGAATAACTGGAATAGTATTTGCGCATGGGGACCTACAGCGATGCTTCCAGTTTTCCACCTCTTGGGAACTAAATATGTAAAGAAAAGCATAGTATCTCATATTCTTGACGATAATAAGAACTTTGACGGTTTCACTAAAATTGACTTCATATATAAAAATGCGGTTGCTTCAATTAAGGTAGGTAAAGGCGCCAAGTCAGAGGGTGAATTGATTATTACAGGCACGAAAGGTTACATTTATGTGCCGGCTCCATGGTGGAAGACAGATTATTTTGAGATAAGATATGAAAACGCTTCCGATAATAGAAGGTATTTTTATCAATTAGATGGAGAAGGCATCCGATATGAGATTGTGGCATTTACAAAAGCGATTGAAGATGGTAAGAAGGACTTATATATAAGTGAGGAAGTGTCTGAAGCCATAAGTGGAGTTATTGGGGCTTTTTACGATAAAGAAGACATAATTTATATTTAACCACGAAAAACAATCTTGACTTGGAGGACGAGATGGAACACAATCTCCTAGCAAGCAAGCAAGCAAGCAAGCTTCAAAATCTGCCTTTAGTAAAGACTGCTTTAATGCTATGTGTCATAGCTGGTCACTCAGTGAACTTCTGGAAGGGAACATGGTTCACAGCAGTTGAACCTGTAGAACTTAGCACGAGCTTAAGTTGGATATCCGATTTCATGAATGCGTTTCATATTTTTGCATTCACCCTCGTTTCTGGCTATCTATTCTATTATTTGAAAATCGAACAGGGAAAATATAAGGAGTTCCAGACGTTTCTGATTGGAAAGATGAAGCGGCTCATTGTTCCATATGTTTTTCTATGTATAATCTGGGTCATTCCTGTAGCAGAGTATTTCTTCCATTACAGTATAGCAGACGTAATTGACCGGTATGTCCTTGGGATAAATCCTAATCAGCTATGGTTTCTATTAATGCTCTTCTGGGTGTATGTGATCGCATGGCCGCTGGCAGGAGTCTTTGATAGGAAACCTTTAATAGGCGGAATAGTTGTTGTTGGATTATATGCGGTCGGTATGGTCGGCAGTAGATTTGTTCCGAATTACTTCTTCATCTGGCGCAGTTGCGAATATGTTTTATATTTCTGGATTGGATTTATGATGCGGAAGTTGGCAGCAGTCTTTGGACGGATAAAATGGTATGTGTGGCCGACCACATTTATTGTCCTCTTCATAGCGTGGGAGATGTTAAATAGTGGTGCAATCCACAGTCTGCTGGAAATTGCAGTTCATGTAACCGGTTCAATTACTGTTTTTGAAGCTCTAGGCACATTAGCAAAGAGAATAGACTGGAACAAAGCTTGGTTCCAACACCTTAGCAATAAGACGATGCCTATGTATCTTTTCCACCAGCAGATCATCTATTTCATGATTTTCTGGCTTAACGGAAAGGTTAACCCGTATATTCACGCTGGAATCAACTTTATCGTTGCCGTGGTATGTAGCTTCCTGATTAGCTGTTTGCTGATGCGCTGGAAGGTGACAAGATTCCTGATCGGGGAGAAGGCATAACTCTCAAAAGTTCCTTGCAACTAATCTTGGCTATGGCGGGGAATCCATACGGGGAAAGCGCACGAGTGAGGAACAGGGAAAGGAGGCCAAAATGATACCGGACCTAGAACCATATTGGAAAAAGCTCGTTTCAACAGGTCTCCGCTTCCTCCAAGACCAGGGGAATACTGCTGCGGTTGCAGTCATAAAGAACGCCATCCTTAGTGTTGACTTTAACAATCACGATAATTGGGACGGCGGTATTGATTATTGGGATCTGGCCTTCCATCTGAAGTATAGAGATTTTACTGCTATCGCTGGTGAGAAAGATAAAATCGAAGGCGAAATACTGACAGTTCTTGAACAGTTTCACACAGATGGAAGAGATCGTCTTGCCAACGTTATAATCCAGCCGATGATTGAACAATACATTGATTGGAACGCAATCCTTCCGGCAACAAAAGAAAGTACCATCGCTCTAATACGGGAAGAACAGAAGATGCTTTCTGATGTGGCGACTGGGAAGATATCCTTCAAAGAAGATGGCATTGAGGACGCATACCAAGAGAGGCACCTTCAAATTCTCACTATAGCGGATAAGGCAGGATTTGATTACCCTGTGACGGCAAACACTCTTGTTGAATGGTGGGGCGAAGTTAGACTGCTTTCGAGCTATGCAGAGAGACGGGAATACATCTCACAGAAGTTTTCGCCTCTGCTAAAAATGCTGAGAGAATCTGAAGATAATGGCACAGATGTGAGTTTCCAACAAATAGCTACCAGATCTGGAACAGTTCAAAAAGCGGTAGAAGATGCTGAAGTTTTTATTCGTGAAGGACGCTACGACTCTGCCGTTGATCGTGTTCACACAGCATTCCATGGCTATTTGAGACAGGTACTCACAGATCATCGTGTGACTTACGGAGCAGAAGATGGACTACCTGCATTGTTTGCGAAGCTTCACTGGTATTATGGGGATTCAATTCAACCAGCAGATGTCGCGGAGCGATTGAAGACGATTCTTCGTAGTGCAGGTGGTATGATAAATGCGGTGAATGAACTGCGAAATAACAACACGATTGCTCATCCCAACGGACAGTTGATACAGAAGAGGGAAGCGCAGCTGGTAATCAGGTTGGTAAATGCTGTAGTTGATTATATCGAGGACGTAGAAAATGGAATCGCGTGAGCTATGGATCTCATATCACGAAAGATATTGTTATTTAAAGGGCATTTGTAGTATTCTCGATAAATGCGGTACTTCTATAGAATTAAAAAACATGGTTGAGAAGATTATTGATTACTACACGAAGTTTCAAAATAATCATGTTGTTCTTTTAGTTTCAACTACTTATATTCATGCTCTATTATGTGTCGATATCCTCTTGTTATAAAAAATCCTCCCATGATATATCCTTATAGTGTGTCATAGGAGGACTTCTTTTAATGACCTTTTTATGGACTTGTTATGTTTTCGAACATTTTTTTTATTTTATTTGGTTTACCCGCTTGTCAATCCGGTGATCGATATTCGTGAAAATATTCCGCGTATTGAATTGAATGAGGACGCTGTAATACGGAATGTCATACTGTTCCATAGCGGCACCATCATTGGGATTTTCCTCATCCAAATCAGGTGCTTTTTCATGTTCAAATAAGCGGCAGAGTAATTCTCCCTATAAAATTACACTACTCTCAAACTTTATGGTGTTAGACCTCATTCGGTGTTTGTTTAGTTCCATATAAATTACAGCCTTTTCATCCTCGAATTTGAGCGGATCCATATCCGTTTTCGACCACTACAAAGTCTAAAATTCCGGGAAGAATGGCGTAAGAAGAACTAAAAATGAAGATAATATCAAAAGCAGTCTGAACAACTGTCTTCAATAAAGCGTTTTTCAAGGCGTATATAATAATTGCTACATTTTCAAGCTTATCATATAATCCTTCCTGAATCTGCAAGAGATTACAACTGTTATTCTGATCATAAAAGCTCCAGAAGATTTCCTGAACGCTTTTCCCATAAGCCCGAAGGGGAGCGATCTATGATACAGGCTGTATTATACTGTTTTTTCCAGTTCTGAAGATTTGAACTGAAGCTGACTGTCGATCCGGCATGGGCAACGCCTTCGATCAGGGTCAAATCTATACCCGATGAAACCGAGCCGAAAACCTGGATGATTTTCATAAGCGCTTTTGACTGTTCGATGATTCCGAGGGAGATAAACGCTTCTCTTCCTCTGATAATTGCCTGTACAGGAGAATTAATGCGCTTTGTATATATTCCGTCTGTCAGTTTGTCAAGGAGAAGATCGTAAAGTTCAATATTCTGTTCAGAAGTTACTTTATCAAAATCCGGGTCATATTGGTAATTCGGGTTGGCGGAGGATTTCACAACAACGGATTCAAGCTTTTTTATGTATTCTTCATGCGCATACGAAAGCTTAAGCTGAACAAACGGAGCCATAACAACAGCCTTTCCTCCGTTTCCGGTGCCAGATAACGTAAACTCAAATCCGTCAAGGGAAATAACTGTATTAATCTTTACGGAACGCATTCCAAGCGGAAAAGATATATCTGAAGGTATCTTTCGGAATATTTGGAAAATACGTGTCTTGATATATTCGACTGCATACGTACTGTCCGTAAGAACCTGATCTGCAGACATAAGCTCAATAGGAACAAGCATTACGTTATTCTTTTTTGATTCTACGTATTTCGTCAAAATGAAGAACGATATCGAAGGTTTGTTGTATCCACCGTATACTGCGGTATTAAGGCCTTTTTTCCTCGGAACAAGACCTTTAGCTTTTTTTACAGGTAGTTGATCGAAAAATCCTCCGCGCCTGCAAAACGCGTACTTGGAAGTGTGAATGCTGTTCTTAAGTATGGTCTTTCTGACAGTATTAAAGCTTTCGCTGCCGTTCCAGACGACTGTGTCACCATTTTTTACTGTTTTGCCTGAGAATACAGGGTTTCCGTATGCGTCGATAATTGGTTCCCGCACCTGAGCGCGTTCACCTGAAGAGCGTTTAACGATTTCTTCTTTTGTTTTGAATTCGCCGAAAAGTTTCGATAACTTGATATTGTATTGATCGTTGTTCTGCTTGGTTTTAAGGAACCACTGCTTTGTGAAATGCTCTGTATACACATTGCCGCAGACAATACTTAGATATGCGTCCTTTGCGTGGTGAAGATCATTTACGCTTCTGCATTTAAGCATACCAAACTCTTGACGGAAATCAGAAACGAGGTCTGCTTGGACATAGACAATTTTGGTGCCCGGATATTTTTCCTTGAGAATCGCCGCCATAGCTTTTGTTGACTGTCTCGTTTCAACAAGCTGACGGTTGATAAAGCCCCATTCTTCATCCTCGGAAAAACCTGTTCGTCTTGTGAGTCTGTTATATTTTTCCGGTTCCATCAGTCCGTGATCTCTTAGATATTTCCAGAACGGCGTCATTTTATTTCTCCATGCAGAAGGAACTGGATATGAATCGCCTTTATCCTTATTATACGTAGAAAGAACAAGAACTTTATTATTGAGGATGTTGTCGTCTTTTACCTTAGACTGCGGATAGATATGATCTATGTTGTATGTGCCGTCTGTAAGTTTGTTGATATCGATAGTCTCGCCAGAATACATGCATTTGCCAAGCTGAAGGTAATAAAGGAAAAGGGCTTCACTCTGAAGACGGCTATCCGCAGCGTCTCCCATTTTTTCAAGATTCTCAGCAAAAGCTCTTGCTGTCTCATCTTTTATCTGTTTATACAGTTCAATAAGGCGGTCTTTTCTCGAGACGGTTCTCTTACCTTTTTTACTTTCATCGCCGTCTCTTGCCATTTCAACAAATATTTTTTCAGGTGCGGAGCCTAGAGCCTTTACTACGTCGTCAACGACTGCTAGAGTTCTGAAGATGGGCCTTTTTACCGTATTGGAAACACACATCTCATCCAGCCTTTCGTCAAGCGTTATCGGATGCTCTGCATAGTAAGACTGAACATAATTATTTATCTGCTCAAGAAACGTATATTTGTCGCTGAACAGCTCCGTAATATTAACGTTGCGATTCCATAAAAAATATATAACAGTTCCGACCTCACCCGAATTCTTTTCAGTTCCTTCTAATTCGCATAAAAACTCACCGGAAAGTCTGCCGAAATCGCTGAATTTCTGAGAGCAGATGTATTTTCTGTCATCAGAGGACAACTCGGAGTAGTTCTTATCGAGCCATTTTCTGAAGCGAAGCCTGTCTTCCGTGTAAGTTAAATGCCTGATGATATCCTCAACATTTTCCTCATTCAATACTTTTCTCTGAAGAATGTTCTTGAATATTATATGAGACGATAAGGATGATTTTATATTAGAATCGACGCCGGATATTTTGTCCTGATCTTCCTTGGTTATAATGTTATTAGCAAGTAAATATTCCCTTATTGAGTTCAGAGATACTTTTTTCTTGGCAAGGAATATGTTATTGTATATATCCTGTTTGACCGAAACAGATACAGGAACACCGTTGATTATCATGGTGTTGATTTCGTTAAGGACCTCAAACTTTTCATAAAGCAGAGATCTTTTTGGTAGTACGTCTTTGCCGGGAAGGTATGTACAGGAGTTCGTCATCTTATTGATAAAGGCTTGCTCGCTTTCATCAAGATCTACCTTTTCGTCAAAATTCCACGGATATATTTTACCTTCTGCCATTCTCCTGATCCAGGAATATGGGCTTTTGCCGTTCAGCGGACCGACATAATACGGAACGCGAAATCTCATTATCGACAGAAGCTTATCTTTTGCCGTATATCCGTCAGTATCTTTTTGGGAGAGGAAGGGGAGGTATTCGGAAGCGTTTTCAAGAATTATCTGAAGCTCTTTGTAATAAAGCTGATACGGGATAACTCTGTTATCGACGGTTACCTGCTTTGGCATAAACGAGCCGGATTCAATACGTTCGAGCATATCGTCAAACGCCTGCTTCTCCGAGTCATCTGGCGTTATTTCCTCAACGATTCTTTTGATGTATTTACCGAAGTCTTCAGCGCTGTTTGTTTTTTTTAACTTTGAAATATCCCCGTGTGCCTGCTTTGACATTCCGCTGTACGCAACGTAATTGTTGTCTTCAATATTTTTGAAGACTTTGTAATACGATTGACGAGGAAGATGGTTTCGAATCAGATTCTTAAGGAATTTCAGATCCGCTTTATGCTGTTCATATTCTTTGACCTTTGAAAAAGAAATATACTTTTCGCCGCTTAGCATGTCACAAAGAACAGACCAGTCGAAAATGGCTTTGAGTCTGATAAGAAGTTCTCCGTCATCTCCGAGATCTGAAAGAACTGAAACGAATTTCTCATCATCCATACTAAGTGAAACAGAGGACGGGTCAATCTCTCCATATTCTTCTTTACCGTAAAGCTCTTTAAGTGATACTGTACTGCCCGCAAGAAGCTTGATGATAAGTTCAATGCAGAACGGGAACTCAGTCGGGTCCGGAATGCCTTTAATGCGTTTACTGTCAAATGTTATTGCCTTTTTAATCTCGTTTGCTTTTGCTGTTTTTGAATGCCTCTTCTTCAATGCATCGGCAAGATTATTTGTATCTTCACACATCCACGGTGCGCGATAGTTATCGGTAAGACTTTCGAAATATTCTGTAAGTTCATTGTAAACGACCGAAAAATCGGTTACACGGTCTATATTATCGAGTGAAATGTCGCTCAGAAAATGTCCCCTGTGTGCTACAAGCCAAGCGCATGCAAGGTAAACAAGTCTGACATCATGAGGTCTTTTTCCTGTAATCAACTCTGCAATGAGATGATGGATGGTAGGGTAGAGGACGTGATAATCTCTGTCCGTGAAATCTTCGTCGTTAAAAAGGCAGGAAATATCGTTTTTATCCTCTCTTAAAAGCTGACTTTCCTTAATTCTCTTGTAAAACAGCGCATCTTTTTTCGATATTTCATCAGCGAATATTTCCTGAACAAGGAGCACTCTCTGCTTTCTGCGCTCAAGTCTTCTTCTTGCTGTTCTGAAGGCTCTGCGCTCCGCCTTTGTGTTTGCGGGATCGAACAGAGAAACGCCCCAGACAGGCTCTCCAGAATGTTTAATCAGATTGTATTCGGGGGTGGTACCGGTTGCTGCGTAGCCTATGGAATCGGTACCTATGTCAATGCCGAGATAGTACTTTCTGTTTTGCATATTGACAGCCTCCGATTTTTATGCTATAATGTACTAAAGTTTATAGCTCCCTATAAATTTACACTACGAGTTCAAATAAGAATTCTTCGAAATCGTCGGTTCTTCCGACTGCACAGTGTGTGCGATGAAAGCCCTGTATGGGGCTTTTTTTCTTTGCTCTTTCTTGAACGCGAACTGGGAACAAAAAGCTTTATAATACTCTGTTGAATATTATACCATACACAATATGCAAAAATCAAGACCTTTGAGACAAATTTTTCCTTGGATAAGCTGCAGAGAAAAGTACAGATTTTCTCGAACTAAATATTTGCGCCAGCGCCCTGAAGCTCGTGTATCATTCCCGTGCACACCTTGAAACCGATTCTGTAATGATAACGGACATAAATCTGCATATGGTCCAAAATTATTCAAAAAAATACCCACCGGGGTATCCGGTGGGGTTTAAGATCGATCATACATTTAAAATTTCAGCAGCATTCGCAACCTCTCCGCAAGAGAGGTGTTCTTTCTTTTTACGTTTTCAACATACATAACTTCC